>Ga0247812_10002581_pt1 | contig 10215 bp, 10 predicted proteins | sample UWRJL149409B1_FD_178011 | JGI IMG/M metagenome (GOLD analysis project Ga0247812, IMG submission 178011) | Plant litter microbial communities from Arlington Agricultural Research Station in Wisconsin, United States - UWRJ-L149-409B-1 | ecosystem: Environmental > Terrestrial > Plant litter >...
TCATATTATTAGAAATCAATATTTCAAACATTTGTACTTGAAAATTTAGTACAATGAAAACAGAACAGCTTCAGGATTTTTACATCCCGGTTATGGGATTAGCTTATACTATTGACAGCCCGATTCGTGTGGCACATTTAGGAATCAACTCCGTAATTTCTATTATTGATGATGAATTGATGGAAAAAATGAATGCTTTTTACAGCAAAAAATTCCATTTTTCATACCACGAAATCAATGTCAAACAAAATGATTATCGCGCCGAACGAATCAAATCTTACCTCAACCTGGTTAGCAAAATAGTACAGGAGAAATACCAAAATTTCTGTACCGAAATTGCCGAAAACAAACAATCCCTTTTTAATTTTTTGGATACGTTACCGCAAAAATCAGCTGTCAAAAAAGAGCTTGCTGCGATAATGGCTAAAAAAGCAGATTCATTTGAAACCATAAAAAACTATATCAGCCAGCATTGGAATCCCGGTGCGATTGATGTCAATATTATGACCAAGATTGACAAGATCAATTACAAAAAAGGAGAAGCATTGCCATCAACTTTCAATGATGCACACGCTGCTTTGCGTGGTTTTGCGGAGAGCGAACTCAATTCTTCACTGGTACTTTCGGCGGGAATGAATCCTTCGCTTTACAATTACATTTCCGAATTCAAAGATTTCTTTCCGGATGAAAATGGACTCCTGAAAAAGAAAATAATTCTCAAAGTAAGTGACTTTCGTTCGGCTCTGATTCAGGGAAATTATTTAGCCAAAAAAGGAATCTGGGTTTCCGAATACCGAATAGAATCCGGACTCAATTGTGGTGGTCACGCCTTTGCAACCGATGGACTTTTATTAGGTCCGATTATGGAAGAGTTCAAATTACGAAAAGAAGAACTGATTGCATCCGCCCATCAATTGATGACAACTGCTTTTACTCAAAAGGGAATTCCGGTTCCCAACCAGCCATTGGATTTGAAAATTACCGTTCAGGGAGGCGTTGGAACTGCTGAAGAACATCAGTTTCTATTGCAAAATTATTCTGTTGATGCCGTGGGTTGGGGTTCGCCTTTTTTACTCGTTCCCGAAGCGACTTCTACTGATGAAGCCACCAGAAAATTGCTGATGAATGCTTCCGAAAAAGATTTTTACCGCAGTAACATTTCGCCTTTGGGAGTTCCATTCAACGCTATAAAAGGAACCACAAACGAGTTCATAAAAAACCAGCGCATTACAAAAAACAAAGCCGGAAGTTCGTGTCCCAAAAAGCTTTTGGCTTTGAATACCGATTATGCCAAAGAAGGAATTTGTACCGCTTCCAGAAAATACCAACAGCTAAAATTACAGGAATTAGAAACCCAAAAAGGAACTATTTCTTTAGCCAAATGGAAAGAAAAAGAAGCCGAAATTACCGTGAAATCCTGTTTGTGCGTTGGATTGGCGAACACCGCTTATCTGGAAAATGATATTGAAATCAAAGGCGAAAAACAAGGCGTTGTCGTTTGCCCGGGACCTAACCTGGCTTATTTTGACAAAGAAGTTTCTTTGAATGAAATGGTAAGGCACATCAACGGTTACGAATCGGTTTTGGCTGATGGGTACCGACCAAATATGTTCATCAAAGAATTACAGCTTTATGTGGATTATCTGAAAGAAGAAATTGAAAAGACGATAGAAGTTACCAAAAAGCATATCAAAAAATGGCTGACTTTTAAAGCTAATTTGTTAGAAGGAATTGCCTATTACAATGCCACTTTTGAGCAAACCACTTTTTTTGAATCGGATAAAAATGTGTTACAGGATGAGCTGTGTTATTACGAACAACAGATTGCTAATATTGAAATTCCGACCGAATCCAATTAGTCATTTCGTCTTCTATTCTAATTTAAAATTACGATTATGTCCACTTCTTTAATTCAAAAGTATAATGTTCCAGGACCCAGATACACCAGTTATCCAACAGTTCCATATTGGAATGAAAGTAATTTTACAACCGAAAAATGGATGGCTACTTTCCAGCAATCCTTCGAAGAAAGCAATTCAAAAAACGGAATTAGCCTTTACATTCACCTGCCATTTTGCGAAAGTATGTGTACTTTTTGCGGATGCAACAAACGGATTACCAAAAACCATTCGGTTGAAGAAACGTATATCAAAGCATTGCTCAAAGAATGGAGTTTGTATTGTAATTTATTTTCTGAAAGACCCAATATCAAAGAAATTCATTTGGGCGGAGGAACGCCAACCTTTTTCTCCAAAAACAATCTGGAGCAACTCATCAACGGCATTTTTTCTTATGCCAATAAAGCCGAAAACTACGAGTTTAGTTTTGAAGGACATCCCAACAATACCACTTACGAACAACTCCAAAAATTATATGATTTAGGTTTTCGACGCGTGAGTTTCGGTGTTCAGGATTATGCCGAAAAAGTGCAGAAAGCCATTCACCGGATTCAGCCTTTTCATAATGTGGCTAAAGTAACTTTCTGGGCAAAAGAAATTGGTTACACTTCTATTGGACACGATATTATTTTTGGATTGCCTTTTCAAACCATTGAAGATGTTGTGGATACTATCGAAAAAACAAATTCTTTAAAACCAGACCGACTGGCATTTTACAGTTATGCGCATACGCCCTGGATTAAAGGAAACGGACAACGCGGATTCAACGATGCTGACCTTCCAAAAGATGCTGAAAAAAGGAAACTATATGAAATTGGAAAACAATTGCTTGCTAAAAATGGCTATCACGAAATTGGGATGGATCATTTTGCCTTAGCAACGGATAGTTTGTACCAAGCCAGTCAAAATCAGAAATTGCACCGGAACTTTATGGGTTACAGCGCATCCAAAACGCAACTGATGATTGGATTGGGCGTTTCTTCTATTAGCGACAGCTGGTACAGTTTTGCCCAAAACACAAAGAGTCTGGAAGATTATTATCAGATATTGGAATGGGATAAATTGCCTGTTGTAAAAGGACATATTTTGGATGAAGAAGATTTAATCATCCGAAAACACATTCTGAATTTAACCTGTCAGTTTGAAACTTCCTGGGATAATTCAGCATTCTATTTTGATGAAATTCCGGCTGTTTTATCCGAATTAAAAGAAATGGAAAATGACAATCTGATTGTAATTGAAGAAAATAAAATCAGAATTACAGAAGCCGGAAAACCCTTTGTCCGCAATATTTGTATGGCTTTTGATTTGCATTTGAAAAGAAAATCTCCAGAAAATAATTTGTTTTCGATGACGGTTTAAGACAAACAGGATTATATATTTTGTGAATAGATATTCTTTATCGCAGGTAATTGATACGAAAGAGTGAATTAGAGCGAAAAAGATTATATTTGGAAAAATTATATAAAATAAACCTTCGTACATAAAACTAAATTTGAGTAGATATTGGAATACGTATTTTGATATAAACAAGTTAGCAGAAATTATAAATTCCTGAATAAAAGACAAAAATAAAAATGACAGCATTTGCTAATTTTAATCAAGAATTAAAAAGATTACGGGAATTTTACCAAGCTACAATATATGCATATAATCAGACGGATTATTTTTTAATGCTTAAAAGAAAGCATACTGAAAATTTAATGAATTTGGAGATAAAAATTGAGCAACAACCAAACTTTTATCGGATTAAAAAGCCAAGTGCAACAAGCGCAAACGAAAAGAACTTAAGTGAAATTGTATTTATCAGAGTGATCTCAGGATTAGAAGTTTACATGAAAGACTCTATCTTGGAGATTTTTAGAAAAAACAAATTACCATTCAAAAACTTAAAAAAAGATTTAAAATTCGATTATAATGAATTATTATCTTTCAAATCTACAGCCGATATAGTTAATAAATTAATAAAAACCGAACTAAGAGAGGTTAAAAATGGCGGAATATCTGAATTGATAAGATACTATAATAATACCTTTGGTTTAGAGATTAGTATCGATTCGCCTGAATTTAAAAAATTATTGAAGTATCATGATCAAAGGCATATTTTAGTTCATCGATTAGGAAAAACTGATGAAGTTTATCGAAAAAAATATGGATCTAACATTTTTACCATTTCAATTGACGAAGATTATTTAATGACATGCATTGATGATTTCAATACATTCGGCAATAAAATTGAAGAATTACTTGATTTAAAATTCAAAGATGAGTACTATAGAATTCAGCAATCTAAGAAACCTGAAAAGCAAATCAGATTCTCAGTAGAGATTTTAAAAGGAAAACCAGAAATATTTAATTTTAACTATGAATTTTGGATTGATGAACAGCCTGTTATGTTTGGAAATATTCTTCGAGACAGAGAAGACATCGACACTAAAAAATTTATTATTTCTATTGCAGGAAAAAATCGAGAAATTGAAAATTAAATAAAAATAGTTGATAGTTTTGTATCTAAGAATAAAATTAATGTTGAATATCTTCTTAAAAAGAAAAAACAGCTTCCTCCGCTTTCTAGAGAAATATTAAATAAAATAAAAGAGCATTTGCCTCAGATTCCTTGGGAAATTAAAATGATTGATGAAATTTCATTACAGCTTAACTTATCAAAAAGAGATGTAATTCGAGGTCTTATTTATTTCAATAAACCTGCGTTTGAAGAAATGCAAGAGAAATAGATTGAGCTTAACAAACAACTACTGATAACAGCCGTTGGCAAGATTGGTTTTTTAAGCTGAATTTAAAGTAATTCAGGTTACATTATATTTTGACTAAGACCAAAAAATTCATTCTGAACTAAAACACGGATAAAAATTATATACAAAAAATGACGAAGCACGACAGTAAAACCTGTAAAAGATAAATTATGATAATCATTGGATATTTTATAGTTCTAGCCATATCAGTACTCTTATCAATAGGATGGCTCCGTTTGAGTAGAAATTTATCTTTAAACTCTGAATCTTTCAGAGATTCAACCAAAGTAGGAATTACTATAACTACACTAGCTTTCCCATTATTGATAAGCTCTACTGAATACTTTGATAAAAGAATTTTTTGGCATATAATCGTAACCTTTTCAATTTCTACCTTGCTAGGGTTATGGAATAGTTTCTCAATTGCAACTATCACTGATGAAGATGGAAAAATAAATGTAGGCCCAAATAATAATAACTCATTGCCATTAATACAAGTAATGCAGTTCTTTTTCATGATATATGGAATAATACTTTCGTTGGTATATGCAGAGAAACCATTAGAAAACGAAAGCACTAAAGAAATTTTTGTTGTGCAACCAAACTTGCTGCTTGGTAAATCTAAAGAAAATTTAATTGACTATTTAGGGATACCTACTAAAAGTAAAAAAAAATCAGATACAACATTTTATTATTATTCTTCAAAAAAGAGCGAAATAACATTCAAAATATTTAATGACACAATTTTTGAGAAAAATGACCGTGAATTGAAACCTAATATAAATGAAAAAAATTGATATTAATATTTATTAAATTAATATGATAAACTTAAACTCCATTATTTGAAAGCAAATGAGCGATAACTTTAGACTAGATCAAAGAAGTATTGAAAAGAATTATAACTTAAAATTTAACAACAAACAAAATGAAACATTATTTTTTGAAATGTTTGAAGTTTTGTTAGAATCAAGATTGACAATCATTCCAAGAAGATATCGCAATATATCAAGGCAAAGAGTGAGTTTAAAATACTACAGAAATAACCGCTTCTTAGCTAGAAGACAACCTACGGAATTTGATATTCAGATTTGTATGGCAGCTTTATGCGCAATCAATTGGCCAGGAAAAACACCTCAATACAGAAATGAAATTGAAAATCTTAAAAAACTCTATTTTGAGAATCAATTTGCCAGAGGTTTAATTTTAAATGCTTTTCAACAAAATTTGAATCCAAATTTTAGAAATATTAATAACACTGAAATCCAGTATTTTAGATCATTATCAGATTTACTAAACATTCAGCGTTTATAATTGCTATGCCTAACAGATACTATAACTTATTTGGGAATTGGCTTAATGGCAGGTTGGTTTTGTATTTGGGATGATTTGTAAAACCAGAAGAATCGACTTAATTTAGTCCCAAACTCGATGAAGTACCAGAACGTAAACTAAAACGCTTTTAACAACATTCACCAATCACTATCTGCCTTTAATGACAATTAGGAACTCCCTGCACAAACAAACTCATATTAGAAGGAGAAATATAAGGAATCCCCAATCCTAAACCTCTTAGAATAAATAGGATTCCAATAATCACCGCTACATACGGAATTGCCTTTTGAATTTTATTGCGAAAAGGCAGTTGGAGCATCGAATTGACATAAACAACTGCAGTCATTAAAGGCACCGTTCCCAATCCGAATAAAATCATATACAAAATTCCTAAGCTGGCACTTTGCATAGCGACAGCTCCAAATAAAGCGACATAAACCATTCCGCAGGGCAAAAAGCCGTTGAGTAAACCAATGGTAAAAAGCGATTTATAATTTTTGTTCCTGAATTGTTTTCCTAGATTGGATTTGATGTTTGCAATGATTTTGTAAACGGGTTTGGAGAAATTGTATTTTGAGAAAACTTTCTCCGGAATCAGCACAATCAGAATCATTAGTATTCCAATAAAAATGGACATTTTCTGTTGTATTCCTGCAAGAAAAAATCCTTTTCCCAGTAATCCAAAAATGAAGCCGATGGTAGCATAAGCAGTCAATCGGCCTAAATGATAGGTTATGATTTGAATCGCTTTTTTCGTTTCGTTCTGTCTGTCAACCGGCAACATCATAGCGATTGGACCACACATTGCGATGCAGTGAAAACTACTGATTAAACCCAATATAAAAGCAGTGTACAACATTTTATTTAAAATTAAGTAACCTATTTATTTCAAACTACATTGAAAACAGTTCTTCTTTTAACTTTAAGACATTAAACTTTCGACTTACTCAATTAACATAAATCACTTCTTTCGAAAGGTATTTTTTTCCTTCGTATTGCCATTCCATATTCACATTCCATTGTCCTTTGATGAGTTTGTTTTTTGGAATCAACAAAGCGGAATTATTCAAAGCAATCGGCGTATTGAAATCAAACTTTTTATTAGATGCACGGTAGAGCAATACATTTCCTTTTATTTTATCAGCTTCGAAAGTCGCAGGAAAAACAACTTTCACTCCTTCCGAAATAAATGCAACAGTCGGTTTTTGCTGTAAATCGTGGGCATTTTGAATGCGTTTCATCTCGTCCTGAAAATGCAAATCGTGTTTGTAATATTCTTCCACAACCAAATCATTATCATACTTGCTATTGGATTGTACTTCAAAAACAAAATATAAAATAAAGGTCATAAACAACCCAAAAGCAATGACTATTCCTGTTCCCCAATTGATTTTCATAGTTGTGATTTTTTTAATTAAAACTTCTTGGCCCTAAAAAATTGGTTGTAGTGGTTTCCAGCAATTCAGTTCCGTTGTAAACACCAATTTTGACTTTGGTTTTATCACTTTCCAACAACACTTCGTCGATTTCTATAAACAAAGTTCCCTGCGAAATGCCTTCTTTTTTAATTTTGAAATGCGTGTTGCCAACGTTTCTAATTTGACCTTTCTGATCGATCAGTTCAAAATGAATATCGTTGTAATCTTTCATCGTTTTATTGACGATTTTATAGGTGTACACATTGCTTATTTTTTCTCCTTTGTGCTGAAAAAGCTGTCCGGGCAGGCGTAGAATAATGGCTTCAACATCGGTTCTTAAAAACAACATTCCGATAAAAATGCTCATTAAAATTAATAGAACCGTTGTGTAGCCTTTCATTCTGGCTGTGAATTTAAAAGATGCTTTTTTCTCTATTTCATCTTCGGAGGCATAGCGAATCAGCCCTTTTGGAAAGCCAACGCTTTCCATAATCGTATCGCATTCATCAATACAGGCGGTGCAATTGGTACATTCGAGCTGCGTTCCGTTTCTGATGTCAATTCCCATTGGGCAAACGTGTACGCATTGATGGCAATCGATACAATCTCCTTTTCCGGTCAGCGTTCTGTCTTCTTTTTTGTTGAATTTGGCACGACCAACTTCCTTTTCACCACGTACAAAATCATAGGCGACATTAATTGATTTGTTGTCTAAAAGTACACCCTGCAATCTTCCGTACGGACAAGCGATAATACAAACCTGCTCCCGAAAAGAGACAAATACAAAATAGAAAACCGCTGTAAAAATGAGAAGCGCAATAAAATTACTCGCCTGGTGTATTGGCCCTTGTTCGACCATTAAAAACAAGGTATCACTTCCTACCAAATAGGCCAGAAAAACATTGGCAATTCCAAAAGAAATCAGGAAAAACAGAAACCATTTCAAAAGTCTTTTTCTGATTTTATCCGCATTCCATTCCTGTTTGGCTAATCGGGTTTGTGCACCGCGATCGCCATCAATCCAATATTCGATTCGGCGGAAAACCATTTCCAGGAAAATCGTCTGTGGACAAATCCATCCGCAAAAAATCCTTCCAAAAACAACCGTAAATAAAATTACAAATACAACTCCAACCAACATCGAAATCACGAACAGATACAAATCCTGAGGCCAGAACGGAAAACCAAAAATATTGAACCGGCGTTCCAAAATATTGAACATCATAAACTGGTTTCCGTTTACTTTGATGAACGGATTCGCAATTAAAATGGCCAGGAGCAAATAGCTTACCCATTTTCGGTATTCATAAAACTTACCAGACGGTTTTTTGGGAAAAATAAATTTTCGTTTACCACTTTCATCAACGGTTCCGATGGTATCTCTAAAAGCTTCGTCTGGTAAATTTGACATAATTTTTTATTTTTTAACTGCTGTAGTATCTGCGGGTTTATTGACTGTTTCCTCTGCCCAAACTTCTCCTTCCGCTTCTTTAGCGTCTTTCGGATTACTGCCCTGCAAAGACAAAATATAACTGGCTACTTTCTGAATTTCCTTAGGTTTTAAAGTTCCTTTCCAGGAAATCATTCCTTTTCCGTCACGTCCACCGTTGGTTATGGTGTGGAATAAATTTTTAATTCCGCCACCCAAAATCCAATGATCGTCTGTTAAGTTAGGCCCAATTTGTCCACCTCCATCAACTCTGTGACAAGCGGCACAATTTGTTGTGAAAATGGTTTTTCCTTCAGCTAAACTTGGTTCATCGGTAACCAAAACCACCGTTTTTTCATCCATCAAATCGGGAGCGGTTTTCAGGTATTCTTCTACATCAATTTTGGCCTGAGCCATTTCTATTTTGAGTTCTGTTTCCTGATTTTGACCTCCAAGAACTTCATAATAAGCAAAGTAAATCACTCCAAAAAAGATTCCGATATAGAATAAATACAGCCACCAGGGCGGTAAATTGTTATCCAATTCCTTGATTCCGTCATAATCGTGGTCCATCAGCAAATCGCCTTCTCTTTCAATAGGTTCTGTTTTGGTCAGCTTGTGCATCAGGGTTTTATACCAATCACTTTCTGCCAGACTTAAGCTGTCTTCATACGCTTTTTTGGCTTTTTCTTCAGGAGTCATCAACTGATACATCACCCGATTTACAGCTTTCAGTGTAATTTCGATGGCAATCAAAACAAACAGAAATACGACTAAAAACAAAAACACCATCGGAAATTTTATAAACGCAGGTCGATCGCCTGAATCGATGCAATATTCCACCAAACCAAAAACGGTCAGGAAAACCAGCGGTACTCTTAGATATACAAATACTGGAAGTAATTTTTTCATTCTATTTATCTTTTGAAATTATAAAATTGAATTGTCGTTTAATGGAATTTCACTCATTTCCTGAATTTTATCTTTTTTATAAGAGAAGACCCAAAACCCTAATCCAACGAAAAAGAAAAAGAAAATCAGGAGTGAAAGAATCGGGTAAATTTCTATACCCGAAATAGTTTCCATATTGTGTTTTATTTGTTCGAACATACTGCTGTTATTTAGAAGTTTCTTTTACTTTAATATCCGTTCCAAGTCTTTGGATGTAAGCAATCAGGGCGACAATTTCCCTTTCGTTCATTGGAACAAATTTTTCACCTTTGGCTAACGCTCTTTTTTTGCTTTCTTCATAACTTTTCACAAAATCAGGATCGTTTTTCAGGCTGTTTTCTATCGAAATTGCTTGTTTTCTCAAGTCGTTTAATCCATTGGCAACTTCAGCATCCGAATACGGAACACCTAATGAAACCATAGCTTCCATCTTC
>Ga0247812_10002582_pt1 | contig 10209 bp, 6 predicted proteins | sample UWRJL149409B1_FD_178011 | JGI IMG/M metagenome (GOLD analysis project Ga0247812, IMG submission 178011) | Plant litter microbial communities from Arlington Agricultural Research Station in Wisconsin, United States - UWRJ-L149-409B-1 | ecosystem: Environmental > Terrestrial > Plant litter >...
ATGGAATATTTGAATACCATAACGAATTTCCAAATCTCGAGCCCTCTGCATATCAGAACCTCGGCTCATCGCCTAATATCATATCTCGCCACTGCTTTAAGGATAGTCGATGGCCAATACAATCAAGCACACGCATTTCTTACTGTCGACCAGATAAAATCACATGTAAGTAAATCCATCAATTATGGCTAGAACTTCTCCAACCATTCTCGCTACGTCAGATTTGTTCCTCGTGGATCCGCCCGTAGAATTCTCCTCCGACGTTTTAGATAGGAACTCCAGATCATTCCCAACCTTGAGATTCCCGAACTCAAAAAGCAGAGGGGGAGTTGAGTTACCTAGGCTGTTGTTTGATTTTCAAGATAGACACAGTTTGTTTGAAAATCTCAAGATATTTTTCCAGCATAGTTGGCACCAGACAGCTCTTTTTGATTTATACTTCCCAACAACAAACATCTTCAAATCATTCAAACCTGACGTCGATCCCGGAGTCATTCCTGCCTATCCATTTGTATATCTCTGGGCAAGCTGCCTATGGGAAGAGGACTTGAGACGCCTCAAAAAGGAAATCAAAAGAATCAGCTTTAGAGAGATCCGAGATCCCAGGTTAGAAATCAACGCCGAATTGCACGATAGACGAGAGGATCTTGCCTATCTACAGGATGGACTGGCAGAGACTTCCACCTATGTCCCGGACAACGTGAAGGCCTACTTTGAAAACACAATGCAAAGCGCGACAAGAGCACCCATCAGAAACTTCGAGCACCTGGCTAAGGAGGCAACCGCACTCCAAGGTTTTCTCATGGAGACATTCCAGCTATTCATGAGCTCCATCAGTGTTCAAGACGCGCGACTGAGCCTCGAGCAATCGCGTTTAAGCATCGAGCAGGCTCAGAGAGGAAGTCGGCTTACCCTGTTGGCTTTTGTCTATGTTCCATTGTCGTTTGTCACTGGCATATTTGGGATGAACATTCAGCAGGTCAATGGCTCTGGCTTGAGCATCTGGGTATGCTTCGTTGTAGGCGCCGTGGCAGTCTTTGTGACTCTCTTGTTATTCTGGCTAGTAAAGCTTTATGGGGACTGGAATCAAAATAGCGATTCTCCTTCTCGAAGGATGTTGAATTGGATACGGCGGATCAAACCAGAAGGAGATGCAAAGATGGCCTAATGGGAGCAGTTGTCAGATAGTACCAAAACTAATAGTACCAAAGGAACTCTGATACCAGCGTATTATTTGTATCAAGCACTTTTAACTACTTTGAACTACTTTGGCAAACTAAACTATTCCGTGTGCGTCATTTAGCTCGCTAAGACTATGGCTCTTCCTTCATACAATTCCAGACCTCCATAGGCACATATTGCCCAAACGGTCCGCTCGAGATATTCTTGAAGGAACCATAAACCTTCTCTCGAAATGCAGGCGGCGAGGCCCAATAAGCATCGTACAGACCATCACATCTGAACTCATGCGCACTCTGTGGGAACAAGTTAAAGTTTAGGACGAACTTGTCCTTCCCTGGCTCTTCTCTCGTTTCGATTGCTGCTCTAATTTTGCTTGTTAGCTATCTATGCTTTGAGGCGACGCTTGATAAGTTTAAATACTTACGTTCCAAAGAGATGCTCTCGTATCGATCTAAGTGACTTGATGCGCTGCGTCGAATCTAGAAGAAGCGTTTGTTGGGCAATGTATATCGCAGCCTCTTTCAACGAGGGTTCGCAGCCAGGATAGTCATGTGAGTAATAATCCTTAATCTTAGCTACTACCTTATCACGTAACGCATCAGAAGTCTTGGAGTGGGATAGGTTAAGAGCATATTCCAAAGGCGTTTGGCCATCAAGTGCAATATAGCTTGCCAAAAGCCCGAACGAATAGATATCAATACAGCTCTCATACGAAGGATGTTCTAACGAGCGGCTAGTCATAACGGGGTCAGCATCAACAAGGCACTCTGGCGCAGCCCATTCAGCTGTCCCACCAAGTGGTCGGGATTCAGAAAGTCCCGCACGTTCTCCAGCATTGTTGTATGTTGTCATGCCCACGAAGCCGAAATCAGCTACCTTCGCAACAAGCCCGCTGGGGGACGCGCTATCTGCGAAGATCAGGATGTTTTCTGGCTTCAGGTCCGAGTGCACGATGTCATGGTCATGTAGTGCTGTTACACCGTCCGCAATGTCGGCGATGAAATGTGCGCTGGTCTGGAATGGTAATCTGCGGGGCCGGCTGGGGTGGCTCCCAATGTTGAAGTAGTGCCTTAGGTCTGGATACTGTTCGTGTGCAGGCTCTACCACGAGGCCGGGATACACGGTGGAGGAGGTTTGTGGATCTCCTGGCCGTGTGTCGAAACATACAGCGATGAGTTTAGGTATGTTCCTATGCTTGCGCAATGACCCCTTGGACATCAGCTGGAGCTCGAAGTTCATGTCCAACATTGCTCGACCATAAGCTTCTCCAACGTAGTCTCTGCGGATGTATTTCACTACAACACCTTGCTTGTTCCATGTTGCTTTGTGGACTTCCATCGTCGCCCCGTATGGGACTGCGTTTTGCACTTCTTCGTCAATGGTATTCGGTATGTCTTCTATAGCTGCGATCGGAACCCGGTTTCTACCCACTACTCGGAGGAACATGAGCTCTACATGGTCTGTACTTTGCTGGCGGGCATAAAACCTATTTTTAGGTGCAGGCTTCAGCCTTGCTTCGTCATCATGCTCCTTCTTGAGACCTGCATTGCTTCGGTATGATGTGGTAGCAAACATTTTGGCTGGTGTGTGTTTGTAATACAGAATTCAAAAGATTGCAAGGCAGGCAGAGGTGAGGGCAGGAGATTAAAATGTGTATTTTCCAACTGCGGGAATGGTGTGTGTAACATACGGGGGCCTGCGGGGCCTATCAGTACCATGTATATGCTTCAAGGTTGTGATGGGCTATTTCTACATCTGTACCTTGAATGTAGGCCACGTGATTTTACTGAAGGCTATAGCAAACTGTTTACAGGAGTTGCACAGTACAAACGTTTAGACCACTAATATATCTCAAACAATTTATCTCTTAATGGCATTTGGTATTTGGTATGTGGCAATATATATGCACAAATGTCTACAATATAACTATTCAACTGCTAGACTGAGCTGTATTCGCTACAAAAACCACCAACACGGTTGCATACCTATATCAGCTATGATTAGTTCCAACCATGATCGTAGTTTGAAATAAGGGACTTACGTGGCTCCAGCAAGAAACATCTCCGTCGTCCTCGCCTTCGTCAACATAGCCAATAAGGTGATGACCATCGCCGTTGAGAAAACTATGAGAATAAGTCTGAGCAGCGTGCCAGCTAGCGAGCTAATTACAACTACGGGAAGCAGAAGAAGAAGCACAACTCCACACGCTGCAGCCCCACGAGCTAGCCGTCTAACTGAGCCGCCTGAGAATATATATACGTTAGGATCACGCGATATGGGGCTCCGAAAGCGCTAGGTAGACATTGTTAGATTTTGCATATCCTTAAGGTTACATGATGGTTGGTTGAGAAAGCATGAGAAACTTACTTGGCCGAGACTATTCCAGCATAGTACGATAGCTCGTTCCAGGAGAAGCTCCAGCCGGACCAGAAATGTATCCGGATGGGCAGTAACACATAATAGGTCCTCCTTATTGTCCAGATAACCTGTCTCATCTCGTGCTAAACAACCGGTGCTCTTGACCCAGTTTTGGAGACTCGCTACGTTTAATGGCTCTGGGGGTTCATAGCTCAGGATGCGAGAGTTGCGCTCTAACAGCTCGTCTGTAGATTCGTCAGACCATCATTACCTATCTGTCACTCTTTTGCTCATTGTGATTAGACTTATAAAGGGTGATGGTGGGAGTTGAACCACATGCCATATTCTTTTAATGCGTGCTTGATGTCTTGCAAGATCTGCTTTCTGGCTGGATTGTTATCGCGACGTTGGCTCCCTAGGTAGATGTCCCTCGTTTCTTGAGTATCGATGGCATCAAGTTGTGATTCGAGAGAAACAAGTTGGTTCTGTTGCAGGAGGACTAGTCGAGAGCGAAGCTGCGCGAAGCGTCGTGAGATGTGGAAAGGCGAGTAAGCTGCAATAATGGCAGTATATCGGGGATACCCGTGCCTGTAGTCCTCAACTGATTTGTGGATTTAATTCAATGGATACTTGAGCGGCATAGCTATCGGTCTTTACATACTTTGTTTCTTGTTGCTCTGCTGTTGATTTGTCGGAAGAATAGGCGCTGCTTGTCGGGAGCACAAAGTGGTACACGAAGTCCACATGTTCTCGATGATATTCAGCAAACGGCTTGATGGCGCTGAACTCAATTAGTACACGGAAGGTTACTCAGGGGGAATCAATACTGTTAGAGGTTTGAGAAGCCATCGTGCATTGTCCCATGTTCAGCAGCTGCCTGTCTTACTCTCATAGCATCTATACTGTATAGCAGCCTAAAAGTCCAGTCCTGCCCGACACTACAGCAGTACACTGCACCGGGCAACGTGCATACTCATGTTTGGGGCGGTCTATGGGCACCAGACACTTGGCGCATATGCTTGCTTAATTGCTTGCTGCGTGGTGTAACCTCAGGAGCAAGACTTTGTTCAATAGGTGGGGGTTACTATCTAAGCTAGGAAATATATACCTGCTTAACAACACCCTTGAACTCTATAATCACTAATTACCATGGCCAAAGACCAAGAGCTCGTCGAGGAGTGCGTGCAATATATGTCATCAAGTTGTAGAGACGGCTGAGCTGACCAAAAGCAATAGAGTGCACACACCGTCGCTTGATGTGAAACAAGAAGATACGCGTGCTAGCATCATGGAAGGTTCTACGGCATGGTACCCTGATGTCTACTCTGAGATAGTAGCTAATTTTCATGTTCTCTAGAGTGAGTTCTACGTCGGTGACCGAGTTTGGTTTGATCCAGGGAGTTCGAATCCACTAGAAGGCCCATATCTCATTGCTAGTGTCACATCGAAAGGGAGGTACACTTTGTGTCATGACAATGTATCAAATGATGCTGTGAACAATGGGCAGGAAGTCGATGGATCACAACTTCAGCTGGCTTAAGTATATTAGAAGGCGAAGAGTTTGATTGTATCTATAAGAAGCAATGATTGAAATCCTACAGAGCCCCAAAAAGACTCAGTACTCATTTATGACTATTCCTCGGTTGATCTTCTGTAGAACCTGGGTCTCAAAAGCGGCTGCGAGACGCGATTGTGCTTTGTCATCTTGCTGAACCGCAAATTCGCCCGTAAGACATACGCTGGCTGCTTCTTGATATCCGGTGCCCATGAGATGACCCAACTGTTCCTGCGCAGTCGTGAGGATTGTATTCATCATAGCAAAAGTTGTGAGGCTTTGCCGGTCTGTCTCGTCAAAAAACCTGTTTACCAACTTCCACGTCCCAATCTCAAGAAGCAATACGCCGTAGGCGTATATGTCGTGCTCTTTGCGATGAAATCTAGACGGTGTTGCTCCTTGGCGGTCCGGATGCCGGTATACATTGAGCTCAAAGTCCACAACAAAGCGACCGGTGGAAGGGGCACCGCTCTCTCGGGAATATTCAAACCCGCATAGATAGGGATTTGAGAAATCAACTCCTTGTGCTTCATCGTAAAAGAATACAATGTTGTGACTGGCAATCCCTTGATGCACATAGTCCACGAGATGCCATTTGGCCATTGCCTTGCCAATCTTGTAGGCGATCTGGAAACGTTGGCTTAGGGTTGGCTTGAATTTGCCTTGAATCAGTCGGATGATGTCCCGCAAGGTGATGTGGTGTTGTCGAGCTGCTTCGGGGATCCCAAAGATTAGACCAGACCTGCGGTTCGTTGAATCGTGGAAGAAACGCAGGCAGTTGAGCGTATGGAAATCATCGGATTTGGAGGAGCCGAGTAGAATCGCCAATTTCTCCATGTGCTGCTTGGAGGCGGTTATAGCACGCTCGTCAACGGATTTGCCATATTCTTTGCACTCGACGAGTACGCGTCCTAGTTCAGAAATTCCTTCAATAGAAAAGTTGACGAAAGGTCCATTTATCTTAAACGTGCTACTGTCCATATCTGTTTCCAGCTTGGTTTTACGTGCCGTTTGTTCGTTGAAGCGAGCTAGCAGTCGTAGGTTGAGGGTATCGACAAATCCCAAGTCTTTCATAATTTTGTCGTCAATTGCTTTCAATAAGACGGACTTGTCATCCAGTTCAGGAAGGGACAGCACATTCCGCTCGATGGCATTTTCTAGTGGCTTCAGACTGCGATCTAGCTGGTGCACCACATCGTCAGCTGCGTCGCTCTCGTCTGATGGAGCCGAGACAATAAGTGCTGACGGCATCCTCTTCATAGAAGCGGCCAGTGTCGCTACGGTATTGCTAAATATACCCCAAGCGGACGAGATATCCTTCTTCGCAGGTTCCGATAAGTTCGCAAAGTTTGCCATCGATCGAGATCCATCATCTTGTGGAGAGGCATATTCATATACTGCGTTTGCCGAAGTGATAATGTTTTCAACTACGACTTTGGATATCGTGCGTGGGGGGTTGAGCTTCAACCACTCAATTACGTCCTCAAGGGCCGGACGATCGCCAGTAGTGAGTGAGAGCTGAAGCACTAGCGATGCTGTTTCTGGTCTCACGATGGCTCCTAACTCGAATGACTTCGATTGGTGGAAAGGCTCAAGGCGAGTAGTGCGTTTGTGTTCGAAAGTAAAGTGTATTGCCGATTGCGCAAGGTGCGAATATTTGGACGCCATGTTCCTGTGCGCTAATGCGATGGTGGCATATTTATGAGCCGCAAGCTGTTGTTGCAACTCGGTAATCAGGATGGATGTAAATGATCTGGGCCCGGGACAAACGGTTTTCTGACCCATACCACATGCTGCGAATAACTCGACATTTAGAGGCACGGAGCTGGAATCTTCGGAAGCTCGCGAGTCCCTGGCTGCTTGAGAGGCGTAGCAGCAGTCTAAAAGCACGAGCACTTCAGACTTGTGCTGAGAAAGCTTTGGCTGGATGTTGGACCATCTGAGAAAGGGAGAGTCGACGTCGGTATCGCTAAGCTATGCTCAGATACAACTCGGTAGAGAGGAGCTAGGTGACTCGATACTTACGCACACCAAACCGATTGTCTGCTTTGCCCCCTCTTGTTGTCTGCATTTCCATGACCTCCGTAATGAATAATAAGTAGGGTTTCAACCTTGCGATTGTCTCTGAGGAAGGTGTTGATCCGTAGATCTAATTCAAGCTCACTGTCCGCACTCGGGATGTCATAGTATTCCACGGAATACCCAAATTCGGCACCAAAAAACCCACCGATCTGGGTAGCCTCAGCTTCGTAACCTTTGTCTGGAGCATCCTTCCAGTAGATAACAAGGACAGACACGGCATCGTAGTCTGTGCTGCGTTTGAAGCGGTCTTCAAGAGACTTGTTGAGTTGTTCTTTGAGCACAGGGTCTGACATTGTAGTAAGCAAAGACCTTGCTACCACTTGGTATAATCTTATAGGACCAGTTTGTTAGAGGAGGGATTATGATGTTCAGCGCCGTCTACCGAGACTGGCAGCCAGCCTTGCGTAGCGAGATACACCTTGTGCCACGACGAAAATGGGAAGCCAATACCTGATACTCTGCCTCATCAGTTTACCGTTCTATATATGGCATCCGATGATTACTCAGCAGTTTATCCACAGGTTCCTCACATGATAACTAAAACCTGAACGTCTTGGTCGTTGCCTTCGTCGGATTGCTTATTTTAGGATTTGATGCCCAAGATTCAATCTCCTGCTACACCGTGGACTAGGCCATCTATTCCAATTCGGGAGGCTTGATACTAAAGCGCAATATCAGATGAGACCCGGAACAGGCATTTAAAGATGAATGAAACTCGTGTGGCTGGTATGAGGAAGTTTCGCCTAGTAGGGAAGTTCAGCGTCTTATGCACGTCAATAGACCTACCTATAGCGGGGTCTGTCTATGCCGTGTTTGACCTAGCACAACCGCAAGATACTGTAGCTCACGACGGTGGGATTGTACTTGATTCTAAACAAAAAGTTGAACGAGATGTTTGGTCTATTCCCTAGTTGAATGAATAGGTGTAGATTAATAGTTGAGTTGTGTGAGAGAAACCTTTGCCCTTATAGCTTATCTAATATTAAGCCGCCTCCCTACCCTCCGGAGTTTCCGCTCAAAAGAGCTCGACGTTGCTGCTTCAGTCTCTGTAAACTCATCTGGGCCAGTTTTCAACTTGGTAGAGGTAACTTCTAAGGCTTGAAGCCGATATTCAAGTTGCTTACAATATTTCGAGGAAGGCCCTTGAACGATCGTGTATCCAGATAATGCCCGAGCGTACATCCCCTTCGCTTTGTCTTTTCGATCTGTCCGTGAGAGAAGATCACCAAACCAAAAAATAGTAGTCAACGCTGGTAAATAAGACTGCACAAGTTGAGGGCCAAGTGCCTCCTCGTAGCCTTGCAGGGCCCGAGTAAACATTACCTCCGCCTCTGCCAGCTTGCCTTGGGCAGCGTAAAGGCTAGCTAGGTTATTAACTACATCAAGTGTTGATATATGCTCTAGTCCAAGTGCCTCCTCGTAGCCTTGTATCGCCCGAGTTAACATCGCTTCCGCCTTTACTAGCTTGCCTTGTTTAGCATAAATTATACCTAGGTTATTAACTATATAAAGTGTTGATATATGTATTAGTCCAAGTGCTTCCTCATTGCCTTGTAACGCCCGAGTTAACATCGCCTCCGCCTCTTTTAGCTTGCCTTGATTAGCGTAAAGGATGCTTAGGCTATTAACCATTTCAAGTGTTAATATATGATTCGGTCCAAGTATCTCCTCTCTGCCTTGAAGCGCCCGAGTATGCATCATCTCCGCCTCTACCAGCTTGCCTTGTTTAAAGTAGAGGACGCCTAAGCTATTATATGTACCAAGTGTTGATATATGTTTCGGTCCAAATGCCTCCTCATAGCCTTGCAGCACCCGAGTATACATCGTCTCCGCCTCTTTTAGCTTGCCTTGGTTACACCAGAGAATGCCTAGGCTATTAACCGTTTCAAGTGTTAATATATGATTCGGACCAAGTATCTCCTCTCTGCCTTGAAGCGCCCGAGTATACATCGTCTCCGCCTCTACCAGCTTGCCTTGTTTAAAGTAGAGGACGCCTAAGCTATTATATGTACCAAGTGTTGATATATGTTTCGGTCCAAATGCCTTCTCGTAGCCTTGTAGTGCCCGAGTGTATATCGCCTCCGCCTCTGCCAGCTTGCCTTGGTCACACCAGAGAATGCCTAACTTATTCAAGGCCCATTCCACCCCCTTAGGATCCCCTTTGCCTTCTAGTATGAACTCCTGTTGCCTGATAGCATGCTGAAGCAGTCGCCGTTGTAATATCCACGATTCTTTTTCATTTCTCATAGGAATCGTCGCAGCGACGCAGCGTAATGCCAGCCGTGCAAGAACATTGTCCCACTCTTTGTTAAGTACAAATACCATCCATGAGTGCACACAGCTGTGCACGCTATACCCTCTAGACCCAAAATCTTGTGGAAGAGCCCTATCTGGATCAACCAGCCCGAAGCTACATAGCAGAGCAGCAGCCTCATTAAAGTTCAGTTCCGTTTTTGTAAGCTCCTGTATCCAATGATCATCTGTGGAATTTGCATGTTGAAGGAGTCCGAACCATACATCCTGTCGATCAAAATAAGCCCATAGCTTGAGCAGGCTTGCCGACGCCGGGTTCTGTTGTTGGATCCGATCAAAGGTGATCTGCCATGTCGTGTATAGTGGGCGATCTATATATGACTCTAGTTGTGGGCTTGCGGTCTGGAGCTGCAACCACGATGTCTTGTAATGCCGAAGATAATCTGACAAGGTCATCGAAACGTTCTCTAGGTATGCACCTGCCGTGGATAGAGCAAGAGGCAGGCCATCTAGTTCCTCGACAAGTTCTACAGCGCCAGGGTCTGTCTTGTTAGTATTATCTGAAAAGTTATGTAGCAAATGATATACCTTCTGCAATATTCTTCCGTCCTGACATATTCGACAGGATCTCAAGGCCCTCCTTAACATCTAGCAACTTCTGAACATGGATGCGACGGCCTTGGCTAACTCGCGAAGATCGCGTTGTGATAATAATTGAGCCCTGGTCAGACCCGGGGAGGAATTGGCGAATATCAACCGCCGAGCGGTCGAGGTTGTCA
>Ga0247812_10002585_pt1 | contig 10207 bp, 8 predicted proteins | sample UWRJL149409B1_FD_178011 | JGI IMG/M metagenome (GOLD analysis project Ga0247812, IMG submission 178011) | Plant litter microbial communities from Arlington Agricultural Research Station in Wisconsin, United States - UWRJ-L149-409B-1 | ecosystem: Environmental > Terrestrial > Plant litter >...
AGCAGCGTCGCCCTGACCTGGTCGGCGATCCCGCGCACGACGCCGATGTCCGGCCCCAATATCTGGAACTGCACCGGGTACGGCACCGGCGGACCATTGGCCAGCAGCCTGACGCGCCCGCGCACTTCGGGGAAATCGTGCTTGAAGATGTCGACGATCTTCAGGCGCAGCGCATCGCGCGCCCTGGTATCGACCGGCAGCACGACCACCTGCGAGACGTTCGACTGCGGGAAGATCTGATCCAGCGGCAGATAGAAGCGCGGGCTGCCGGTGCCGACATAGCTCGTCACACTGCGCACGCCCTGCTGCTGCGCCAGAAACGCTTCAAAGCGCTTGACGGTCGCCTCGTTGGCGGCAAAGCTCGTGCCCTCGGGCGACCACAGCTCGACCATCAACTCGGGCCGGCTCGAATCCGGGAAGAACTGCTTTTCGATGAATTTGAAGCCGAAGATGCCCAGCGCGAACACGGCGAGCGTCAGCGCGATGGTGGTCTTGCGCCACTCGACGCACCAGGTCACGATGCGCCGGAAGCGCTGGTACGCCAGGGAATCGAACACGTCGTGGCCACCGTCGCCGTGGGCGTGCGGCTTGACCTTGAGCAGCATGAAGCCGATGTACGGCGTGAACATCACCGCCACCACCCACGAGATCAGCAGCGCCAGCCCGTTGACCGAGAACATCGTGAACGTGTACTCGCCGGCTGCCGATTCGGCCAAGCCGATCGGCAGGAAGCCCGCCGCCGTGATCAGGGTCCCGGTCAGCATCGGTATTGCGGTGGACGTGTAGGCGAAGGTAGCGGCCTCGAAGCGCGACATGCCCTCTTCCATTTTGCGCACCATCATTTCGACGGCGATGATGGCGTCGTCGACCAGCAGACCCAGCGCGATGATCAGTGCGCCCAGCGAAATCTTGTGCAGCGAGATGTCGAGCATGCGCATGGCCAGGAACGTGATGGCCAGCACCAGCGGGATCGACAGCGCCACCACCAGGCCCGGATAGATATCGATGCGCCATTTGGGCTTGGTGTGCAGCCCGAGGGCCAGGAACGACACGACCAGCACGATGACGACCGCCTCGATCAGCACCTTGACGAATTCGCCCACTGATTCCTTGACGGCCTGCGGCTGGTCGGCCACCCGTTCGAGCTCGATCCCGACCGGCAGCTGCGCGCGGATGCGGGTCACAGTCTCGGCCAGCCCCTTGCCCATCGTGATGATGTTGCCGCCCTTTTCCATCGACACGCCCAGGCCGATGACGTCCTTGCCGTTGAAGCGCATCTTGTCGGCCGGCGGATCCTGGTAGCCGCGCTTGACGGTGGCGAAGTCGCCGAGGCGGAACGTGGTGCCGCCGGCGCGCAGCTGCAGCGCCTCGATCTGGTCGAGCGTGCCGAGCGCGCCCGTCACGCGCACCGACAGGTTGTCCGTGGGCGTGACCAGCACGCCGCTGGCCTCGACCGCGTTCTGCGTGGCGATCTGGTTCACGATCTGCTCGAACGGCACCCCGAGCTGGGCGAATTTCTTGCTGGAGAACTCGATATACACTTTTTCGTTCTGCACGCCGAACTGCTCGACCTTGGCCACCAGCGGCACGCGCAGCAGCTGCTGGCGCACGAAGTCGGCGTAGTCGCGCATTTCGCCATAGGTGAAACCATCGCCCGACAACGCGAAGATCGACCCGTAGGTGTCGCCGAATTCGTCATTGAAGAACGGGCCGATGACGCCCTGCGGCAGCGTGGCGGTGATGTCGCCGATTTTCTTGCGCACCTGGTACCACGCGGCGCTGGTTTCTTTGGGCGGCGTCGATTCGCGCAGCTCGATCAGGATGGTGGTCTCGCCCGGCTTGGAAAAACTGCGGATGCTCTTGACGTAGGGTGTCTCCTGCAGCTTGCGCTCGAGCGGGTCGGTGACCTGCTCGGCCATCTGCAGCGCCGTGGCGCCCGGCCACACGGCGCGCACGACCATCGCGCGGAAGGTGAACGGCGGGTCTTCGTCCTGGCCCAGTTCGAAGTAGCTCAGGATACCGAACAGCAGGCACGCCGCGATCAGAAAGCGCGTGAGCGGGATATGTTCCAGCGCCCAGCGCGACAGGTTGAAGCCCTTCATCGTGCGGCCCCGCCGTTGGCCGTCATGGCGGCTTCAGCGTCGGCCCGGCGCGCGACATCGGCGGTAAGGATGCGCACCTTCTGGCCCGGCTTGAGCAGGTTCACGCCGGCCGTGACCACCTTCTGGCCGGCGCGCACGGCGCCGGATACCAGCACGTCGTTGTCGACCTGGCCGGCCACCTGCACCGGCACGAGCTTGACGGCGCCGTTCTCGACGACCCAGACGCTGCTCGCGCCCTTGTTGTTGACCAGCGCGCTCAAGGGCACGCGCAGGCCGCCGCTGGTCGCCGCGCCCGTTGCCAGCTCCACCGTCGCGCTCATCCCCAGGCGCGCATCGGCGCGGGCGGGCAGCGCAACCTTCACCGTATAGGTGCGGGTCGCGGCGTCGGCCATTGGCGCGATTTCGCGGATCTTGCCCGGGATGGTTTGCTCGGCATCGGCCCACAGGCGCACGACCACGTTGGCCGACTGGCGCAATCCGTTCACCTTGTTTTCGGGGATGCCGATGACGACTTCCTTTTCGGCAGTGCGGGCCACGCGCACCACCGGCGTGCCGGCCTGGACGACCTGCCCTACCTCGGCATCGATGGCCGTGACGACGCCATCGACGTCGGCAACGAGGGTCGTGTAATCGGCCTGGTTCGACTGGCCGCGCAAGCCGGCGCGCGCCGCATCGACATTGGCCTGGGCCGCCTTGAGCGCGCTTTGCTTGGCGTCGAGCACGGCCTGGCTGACGAAATTCTGGGAACGCAGATTGACGTGCCGCTGGTAGTCGGCAGCGGCCAGTTCGCGCTCGGTGTCGGCGGCGCGCAGCGTGGCGCGCGCCTGGGTTTCGACCAGCTTGACGTCTTGCGGGTCGAGCCGCATCAGCACCGTGCCGCGCTTGACGGTCGCGCCCACGTCCACCTTGCGTTCGATGATCTTGCCGCCAACCCGAAAGCCCAGTTGCGATTCGTAGCGCGGCCGCACGTCGCCTGCAAACTGGGACCGCTCGACGCCCCCATCGGCCACCAGCTGGATCACCCTCACCGGGCGGATATCTTCGACCGGCGGCGCCGGCTTGGAGCACGCGGCCAGGGCGCTGGCAGCGCAGAAGGCGACCACGGCCGCCCGCATGGTTGGGGAAGAAAATCGGACAAACACGGTGGTGATCCTTTGACTGGGCATGCGGCGTCTCAAGCCGAAGCTGGCGGCGCGTGGCGTGCTGCGTTGGCGCCAGTTTGTAATTCAGCAATTATAATCATGCAAATAGACAATGTGACGACTTTAGCGTCTTCCCTCTAAACATGGCCGTCAATCACTACGAGAACTTTCCTGTTGCGTCGATCCTGCTGCCGCGCCGCCTGGTGCCGGCGGTCGAGGCGATCTACGCCTTTGCGCGCAGTGCCGACGACCTGGCCGACGAAGGCGACGCCGCGCCCGGCGAGCGGCTGGCAGCGCTGCAGGCCTATGACCAGCAGTTGGACCGCATCGAGGCCGGCAGCGTTCCCGATGAGCCGATGTTCGCGCGGCTGGCCCATGTCGTGGCGCAGTACCGGCTGTCGGTCGGGCCCATGCGCGACCTGCTGTCGGCGTTCCGGCAGGATGTCGTGACGCCGCGCTACCAGGAGTACGCGAGCCTGCTCGACTATTGCCGCCGCTCGGCGAACCCGGTCGGGCGCCTGATGCTGGCCCTGTACGAGGCCGACGACGCGGTCAATCTGCGCGACTCGGATGCGATCTGCAGCGCGCTGCAACTGATCAATTTCATCCAGGATGTCGCGATCGACCTGACCAAGGGCCGGATCTACCTGCCGCTGGAAGACCTGGCGCGCTTCCAGGTCAGCGAAACGGCCCTGAAGGCGGGCATCGTCGATGCGCCGTTCCAGGCCCTGATGCGCTTCGAGGTCGAGCGCGCCCGCGCCCTGATGCTGTCGGGCGCGCCACTGGCCAGGCGGCTGCCGGGCCGCATCGGCTGGGAGCTGCGCATGATCGTCCAGGGCGGTCTGCGCATCCTCGACCGGATCGAGCGCGCAGGTTACGATGTGTACCGGCGCCGCCCGACCTTGGGCACCGCGGACTGGGTCGCCGTCGTCTGGGGCGCGCTGCGCATGTAAAAGTCACGGCGCACTTCCCCGGCTGCGCTGTCCACCCTGCTAGAATGCTCGCCTGACGGCACAGCCGTGCCGCAGCCGCCCAACCAGCACTCCACGACGATTTTCATGTCTCCAGACGAATACTGCCAGCAAAAGACCGTTCAAAGCGGCTCCAGTTTCTACTACAGCTTCCTGTTTTTGCCGCCCGAACGCCGGCGCGCAATCACGGCGTTGTACGCCTTTTGCCGCGAGGTGGACGACACGGTCGACGAAGCCACCGACGGCTCGGTCGCTCGCATCAAGCTGGCGTGGTGGCGCACCGAGGTCTCGAAGATGTATGCGGGCACCCCGACGCACCCGGTGATGCTGGCGCTGCAGCCGCATATCGCCGTCTACAAGCTCGAAGAACAACACCTGCAGGCGATCGTCAACGGCATGGAGATGGATCTCGACCAGAGCCGCTATCTCGATTACCCAGGCCTGCAGCGTTATTGCTGGCACGTGGCGGGCGTCGTGGGCATCCTGTCGGCCAGCATTTTCGGCTACACCAACCCGCAAACGCTGGCGTATGCCGAAAAACTGGGCCTCGCGTTCCAGCTGACGAACATCATCCGCGACGTGGGCGACGACGCGCGCAAGGGCCGTATCTATCTGCCGGTGAACGAGCTTCAGCAGTTCGGCGTGACGGCGAACGACCTGCTCAAGCTGCAGCACAGCGAGAAATTCGAAGCGCTGATGGCGTTCCAGGCCAAGCGTGCGCAAGCCATCTACGACGAAGCGCTGGCCCTGCTGCCGAAACAGGACCGGCGCGCCCAGCGCCCGGGCCTCATGATGGCGTCGATCTACCGCACGCTGCTGGATGAAATCCAGCGCGACGGCTACCACGTGCTCAATCAACGCATCTCGCTCACGCCGCTGCGCAAGCTGTGGCTGGCGTGGAAGACGTATGTCCGCACCTAGGCTGCGCGTTGCAGTCGTCGGCGCAGGCTGGGCCGGCTGCGCGGCAGCAGTCACGCTGGCACGCAAGGGCGCGGACGTCATCCTGTTCGAAGCGGCGCGTACCCTTGGCGGGCGCGCCCGTGGGGTCGACGTACGCGGCCTGGCGCTGGACAATGGCCAGCACATCCTGCTGGGCGCGTACGCCGAATCGCTGCGCATGCTGCGCCAGGTGGGCGTCGATCCCGATGCAGCGCTGCTGCGCCTGCCGGTGCAGATGCGCTATCCGCCCGGCGGCGCCGGCATGGATTTCGTCGCGCCGCGCCTGCCCGCACCGCTGCACCTGGCGTTCGCGCTGCTGCGCGCCAAGGGCCTGGCGCGCGCCGACAAGCTCGCCCTGGCTCGTTTCAACAGCGCCGGACGCTGGATGGGCTGGGCGCTGGACGTCGATTGCACGGTGGCCGAACTGCTCGAACGCTTCGACCAGACCGAGCGACTCACGACACTGATGTGGCGCCCGCTGTGCATTGCGGCGCTCAATACGCCGCCCGAGCGCGCGTCGGCCAATGTGTTTCTGGCCGTGCTGCGCGACAGCCTGGGCGCCAGCCGGCGCGCGGCCTCGGACATGCTGCTGCCGCGCGTGGCGATGGGTGCGCTGTTTCCGGAGCCTGCCGGCGCCTGGCTGACCCGTGAAGGCCATGCAGTGCGCGCTGGCGTCAAGGTTGCGGCGCTTGCCCGTAACGTGGATAGCGATGGCTGGTGCCTGACGACGGGCGCGGGCGAGGAGCGGGTCGATGCCGTGGTGCTGGCCACGCCCGCCAGTACCAGTGCCACGCTGCTGGCGCCATTTGCCGACTGCGCCGCACTTGGCGCGCAACTGGATGGTTTCACGTACGAGCCGATCGCGACCTGCTACCTGCAATATGCACCGGGCACGCGCCTGGACCTGCCATTCTGCGCGCTGCTGGACGATCCGCAGGCGGGCCGCTGGGGCCAGTTCGTGTTTGACCGCGCCCAGCTCGACCCGAGTCAGGATGGCGTGTTTGCCGTCGTGGTCAGCGCCGCCGCCGAGGCTGCCGCGCTGCCGCGTGAGGCGCTCGCGGCCGCCATTGCGGCGCAGCTGGCGCACGACTTTGGCCGGCCCGAACTGGCCGTGCCAGTCTGGACCCAATTGATCACCGAAAAGCGCGCCACGTTCACCTGCGCGCCCGGCCTGGTCCGGCCAGGCAATGCTACGCCACTCCCGGGCGTGGTGCTCGCGGGCGACTACACGGCCAGCGATTACCCGGCGACGCTGGAGACGGCGGTGCGCAGCGGCCAGGCGGCAGCGACGGCCATCCTGGCCTACGGCGCCCTGCCCCGCGAAAAGCGCAGCCTGTCGCACGGCGATGGTGCACCAGCGGCCGGCGCCGTACAGTAGCACCATCGAAACACGCCTGATGGACACCACCATGACACCCCGACTCGGACTGCGAACGGTCGCCCTGCTGCTTCTCGTGGCGGCCAGCACGCTCGTACTCGTCATGCCCGAATTGATCGGCGGCGGTGCCCCCGGCACGGCCAGCGCGATCGGGGCGATCCCAGTCCTCGGTCATCACTAGGCCGGCACGTATCGTATGGCGTACTTTTTCTCCAAGCTCGACTACCTTGACGCGCTCAAGCGCGCATTGATGGGGCTGCCGCCCGACGTGCAGGCCAAGACGCTCGCCTGGTACGAGCAGCGCTTCGTCGATGGTGCAGCGCTCGGACGGCTTGAGCCGGATGTGGCCCAGGAATTGGGCGACCCGCGCGACGTCGCACTGACGCTGCGTACCAACGCCCATTTCGCGCAGCTGGCGCACAAGCCGGGGCCGCCTGCCGGCTCCGTGGCGCGCACTGTCGTATCGGGCTTTGGCCTGCTGGTGTTCAACCTGTTCATGCTGATCCCTGCCGCGGTGTTCGCGTCGCTGCTGATGGCGCTGTACATGTCGGCGTTTGGTGTCTATGTGTCAGGCATTGCCGTGACTGCCAGCGGCCTGGCCGGCTCGAACGAGCTGGTGCTGAGCGCCCCGCTGAGCCGCCTGGAAATAACGAATGACGGTAGCCCGAGCGAAACGCAGACCCGGGTGTCGATCGGCGAGCATGGGATCCAGGTGTATGAAGAGCCGGTGCTGAGATCGGATCAGCGGACCGAGGCCGGCGACAATGGACCGGCCGCCGACAGCGAGAACCGGCAGCAGCGTTCGCGCGTGCTGCGCGGCGCCGAGGCGGTGGCCGAACGCCGCATCCAGATCACGACCGACCTCGATCCCGATTCGCGCACGACGCAGGTGGTGCTCGGGTGCGGGTTGATCCTTGGCGGCATCGCGCTGTTCCTGCTGTCGCTGGTGTTCAGCAAGTACACGATCGCCGGCATCCGCCGCTACGTGAACATGAACATGTCGTTGTTGAGGGGGTAGCCGCCGTGCGCTCATTGATGAAAGTGGGTTTCAGCCTGCTGCTGCTGGCAGCGGTGCTCGTGGCGCTCAGCTACAGCATGCTCAAGGCCAGCGGCACGGTCAGCGCCGCCGAAGGCCGCGCCGTCGCGCAGGATACGCGCCCGGTGCCGGCCGGCGTCGAGATCGTCGAACTCGACGGCCCGATCGACCTGAACCTGCGCTACGGCGCCACGCCGATGCTGCGGGTCAGCGGTGAGCAGCGCATGCTGGGCAATGTCGAGGTCACGGGCGACGGCAAGATCCTGCGCATCGGCATCCGCGGCATGGTGCTGCGCCACCGCGAACCGCTGGTGGTCGAGCTGGTGCTGCCGGTGCTGACAGCGGTAACGATCGAAGGCAGCGGCGACAGCACGATCAATGGCTTCTCGGGCGACGCCATCGCGGTCCAGCTCAACGGCTCGGGCAGCGTGCGCTTCAACGGCCGCTACCGCGACGCCACGGTCGGCCTGACCGGCAGCGGCGACCTCGACGTCAATGGCGGCGCCGCCATGGACCGCACCGAAACCCGCCTGATGGGCTCGGGCAGCATCACGGTCTCCGGCACCACCCGCGCGCTGGAAGCCGACACGACAGGCTCCGGCCGCCTCGACGCCGAACACCTGCGCGCCAGCGAAGTCACGCTGAGCCAGACCGGCTCCGGCGACAGCGTCGTACAAGCCCGCGACACCATCCGCATCACCCTGAGCGGCAGCGGCGACGTCGAAGTCTACGGCAACCCCGCCGAACGCAGCACCAGCCGCACAGGCAGCGGCAGCGTCACCTACGAAGAATAACCCCCCAAACAAATAGGGTCAGTGTCGAATTGTTTGACAACTTCAGTAAATCAGTTGCTCAATAATTCGACTCTGACCCCAATTGTTGGGCAATTGTCTTTTGGATAATTAGGGTCAGAGTCGAATTGTTTGACAACTTCAGTTAATCAATTGCTCAATAAATCGACACTGACCCTACGTTTTGCTCAGCAGGCGGTGGGTTTCAGGCGCTCGACTTCGAGGCCGAAGAAGGGGCGCAGGCGGGTGCCGACGACGTTGCCGATGAAGGCGACGACCAGCCACAGCCAGCCGTGCAGGCTGCCCGACAGGATGCCGCTGAAGTAGGCGCCGATATTGCAGCCGTAGGCCAGACGGGCGCCGTAGCCCAGCAGCAGACCGCCGACGATGGCGGCGATCAGCGAGCGCAGCGGCAGGCGCCAGACGGGTGCATAGCGGCCAGCCAGGGCCGCTGCCAGCATCGCGCCCAGCACGATGCCGATGTCCATCACCGACGTGACGTCTTGCGAGATCGGCGAGGCCAGTGCGGCGGCATTGGCTTTCGTGGACCAGTAGGTCCAGCTGGCCGTATCGATGCCCATCACAGCGGCCGCTTTCGCGCCCCACAGGGCGAACGCCGACGTCACGCCCCATGGCCGACCGGACAGCGCCAGCGTCGCGAAGTTGAGCACCACCAGCGCGAGCGCGCCTGCCAGCAGCGGCCACGGGCCATGGAGCCATGGGGAGCGATGCGGCGGCTGTACGTGCGCCGGCACCAGCTTGCCGTGGCGGCGCTTTTCGACGACGATCGTGATGAACGCGATCAGCGCGAAGATGCCCCAGTTCAGCGCCAGCGCCGGCGCCAGGCCCAGTTCCTTGACGGCCGACAGCGGCGCCAGCTGCGGCATCGAGGTCCAGAACGGCATGTGCGCGGTGCCGATCAATGAGCCAATAATGAAGAACAGCAGCGTAACGATCATTCGCGTGCTGCCGCCACCGACCGTGTACAGCGTACCGGAGGCGCAACCGCCGCCCAGCTGCATGCCGATGCCGAAAATGAACGCGCCGAAGATCACCGATGTACCGGCCGGCTGCACCAGGCCCGTCACCGGGGTGCCGAACAGCGTGCCGGCGGCCAGCGCCGGGAAGAACAGTGCCACGCCGACGGCCAGCATGACCATCTGCGCGCGCAGGCCGGCGCCGCGCCCATCGGCGATGAACACGCGCCAGGCCGACGTGAAGCCAAAGGCTGCGTGGTACAGCGCCACGCCGAGCAGCGCGCCGACGATGTACAGCGCCGACTGGCGACCGCTCACCGCCTGCGCGAGATACCACGCGCCAAGCACGAGCAGGAACAACGCCACGCCGAGCGGGCGCACATTGAGGTCGACACGGGGCGGCATCGACAGAGTGGAAGAATTGGACATGACAGGGACCGTGCAAATGAAAGTAGGCCGGTATTGTCGTCGCTTTTGACAATCGTTGCAGGCGACCCGCCAGTTTTGCGCGTCGCAGGCACGGCAGGCAGCAGGCCAGCACGCCAGCACGCCAGCACGCCAGCGCTTACAATGCGCCTGCTGCTGCGAACCTGCACGGCGTATCACGCAACCAGGACCAAACCAGGACCAAGATGGCCGCACCCACTCCACACGTCAATCCAGCCGAAGTCGAATTCAGCGCGATCCGGGCCCAGGGCCCGGGCGGGCAGAACGTCAACAAGGTCTCGTGCGCCGTGCATGCACGCTTCGACATCCCGGCGTCGTCGCTGCCACAGCCGGTCAAGGAGCGGCTGCTGGCGCTACGCGACACGCGCATCTCGCACGAAGGCGTGCTGGTACTGAAGGCGCAACAATCGCGCAGTCTGGAACA
>Ga0247812_10002587_pt1 | contig 10201 bp, 11 predicted proteins | sample UWRJL149409B1_FD_178011 | JGI IMG/M metagenome (GOLD analysis project Ga0247812, IMG submission 178011) | Plant litter microbial communities from Arlington Agricultural Research Station in Wisconsin, United States - UWRJ-L149-409B-1 | ecosystem: Environmental > Terrestrial > Plant litter >...
TCATTTTCTTTCCTATTTTATTTTATAAATGGTGTACTATTTTTTTGAGTTTGCAAATATAGGAATTAAAAAAATAATTAATCAAGCTAATTCGTTAAATTTTAATTACATAAACATTTACTTTTGTTTTCTAAGTATTTTACAATGAATTTTCATAACATATTGATAAATTGGTATTTACAAAATAAACGTGATTTGCCGTGGCGAAATACGGCCGATCCGTACCTAATTTGGCTCTCAGAAATTATGCTACAGCAAACGCGAGTTGCTCAGGGAATGCCTTATTTTTTCAATTTTACGCAAGAATTTCCTACAGTGTTTGATTTGGCAAATGCGTCAGAAGAGCAGGTTTTGAAACTTTGGCAGGGTTTGGGGTATTATTCTCGTGCCCGAAATCTGCATAAAACAGCTCAATATGTAGCAAATGAGTTAAATGGAGTTTTTCCTGAAAACTATGCGTCCTTACTAAAATTAAAAGGTGTTGGTGAATATACCGCTGCTGCAATTGCTTCTTTTTCTTATAATGAAGCTGTTCCTGTCGTTGATGGAAATGTTTTTAGAGTTCTTTCCAGATATTTTGATATTGAATCGGATATTGGTTTTCCGGCAACCAAAAAAGAATTTACTGCACTGGCTTTTGAGATAATGCCAAAAGATAATCCGGCAATCTTTAATCAGGCGATAATGGAATTTGGTGCTTTGCAATGCGTGCCTAAGAGTCCAAATTGTATGATTTGTGTTTTTAATGAAAGTTGTGCGGCTTTACAAAAAAAGAAAGTAGACAGTTTGCCGGTGAAATCAAAAAAGGTAAAAGTCACTAATCGTTTCTTTAATTATTTAATTTTAGAGGATGCGATGGGGGATACATTAATTCAGAAAAGGACGGCAAAAGGAATTTGGCACAACCTATATGAGTTTCCTCTTCTGGAAACAGACGACATTGTAGGTTTTGATTATGTCTCAAAAGCCATTCAGTTTGATGTTTTTCCTTTCTATACTATTATAGGTATAGAAGAGTGTGTGGAAACGACTGTTATTCATAAGCTTACCCATCAACATCTCCATATTCAGTTTTGGAAAGTTAAAATTAAAGAAAAAATAGTGAACGGTGTGAATACCAGTATTTTAAAGACTTTTCCTTTTCCAATTGTCATTTATAATTTTATAGAAAAGCAGGAAATAATTTGCTAAAAAAATGTATCTTTGGGATAAATACCACTAAAACTATGAACGGAACTTTAAATAAGGTGATGCTGATTGGCCATTTGGGCGATGATGTGAAAATGCATTATTTTGATGGAGGAAACTGCATCGGTCGTTTTCAGTTGGCTACAAATGAAGTGTATATCAATAAAACGACCAACGAAAAAATAACTTCAACAGAATGGCATAATTTAGTTGTGCGCAATAAGGCTGCTGAAATCTGTGAGAAATATTTATCTAAAGGGGATAAAATATATGTTGAAGGACGTATAAAATCGCGTCAATGGCAGGCCGAAGACGGTACTACGAAATATACTACCGAAATTCAGGTTACTGAGTTTACTTTCCTGACGACCAAAAAAGAAACAGGAAATCATAAACCACATCAGGATCAGGAATCCGCAAAAAATACTAACTTTGATGCGTCAAACGAAAGCTTGCCTATAAACGACTTGCCTTTCTGATTGTTTAACTAATATTTTTTAATTTGGACCCAGAGCCCAGTTTATTTTTTACTACAACTTTAGACATCAATTTAATTATTGGTTTTGTCGGAATATTTATTTTGCTGTTTTTATCGGCAATTGTATCAGGTGCCGAAGTAGCACTTTTTTCTTTATCTCAAAAAGATATTGATGAAACCTTGCAAGACAATCTCCCAAAAGGGAAAATCATTTCTAATCTTTTAGATAAACCCAAAAAACTTCTGGCGACATTATTGGTAGCTAATAATTTTTTAAACATTGGTGTTGTAATCCTGTTCTCTTTTATAGGACAAAATATTTTTGACGATATCAGTTCTCCCGTTTTAAAGTTTATTTTAGAAGTAATTCTCGTTACATTTTTGATTTTATTCTTTGCAGAAGTTTTGCCTAAAGTGTATGCGAGCCGAAATAATATAAAATTTGCAAAATGGGTAGCATATCCAATTTCCTTTTTAGATAAATTACTGTCTCCAATTAGTTTGCCGATGCGCAGTGTTACGTTATATTTGCAGCATAAATTAGGGAAACAGAAAAATAGTTTTTCAATCAATCAACTTTCGCAAGCTTTAGAACTTACAGATTCTGAAGGAACATCAAAAGATGAACAGAAGATATTAGAAGGGATTGTTTCTTTTGGAAATACAGATACAAAACAGGTAATGAGCCCGAGGATTGATATTTTTGGTTTAGAAATATCAGAGTCATTTGAAGCTATTTATCCGAAGATAATCGAAAAAGGATTTTCAAGAATTCCAGTTTATCGTGATAATATTGATCAGATTGAAGGTGTTTTGTTTGTGAAAGATTTATTGCCTCATATTGATAAAAAGGAATTTGACTGGACGACTTTAATGAGAGAAGCCTTTTTTGTTCCTGAGAATAAAAAACTGGACAATTTACTAAAGGATTTTCAGAGCCTTAAAAGTCATTTAGCAATTGTGGTGGATGAATATGGCGGAACATCTGGATTAGTTTCTTTAGAAGATGTTATTGAGGAAATAGTAGGAGATATCAGCGACGAGTTTGATGATGAAAATTTGAATTATTCTCAGATAGACGAAAAGAATTTTCTTTTTGAAGGAAAAATTAATTTAAAGGATTTTTACAGAATTGTCGATGTAGAAGAAGATATTTTTGAATCTCATAAAGGTGAAGCGGAAACGTTGGCTGGTTTTATTTTAGAAATTCTGGGAAATTTTCCTAAAAAAGATCAAAAAATAGCTTTTGAAAACTGTGTGTTTACAATAGAAACAGTTGATAAAAAGCGTGTCAAACAAATAAAAGTAACAATAGAATAAAATGTTTAAAAGAATAATTTCAATAACAATCATTTTGCTAACCTTAACAGTTGTAAGCTGTAAAGATGATGTCTTGCCGAAACCGTCTGGTTATTTACGCTTAGATTATCCGGAAGCAAAATATGTTAATTTTGAAAACAATTGCCCATTTGCTTTTGAAATGAATGAGGCTGCTATTATTAAAGGAGAGAAGAATTGCGGCTTCGCAATTACATATCCAAAAATGAAAGCTACAATTTACCTGACATATAAACCGGTAAATGGCGATATCGAAAAATTGTTGAAAGATGCTCAAAAATTAACCTACGAGCATGTTATTAAAGCGGATGATATTTTAGAACAGCCGTATTTAAATCCACAAAAAAAGGTTTACGGCATGTTTTATCAAGTGGATGGAAACGCTGCAACAAACTCACAATTTTATGTGACAGATAGTACAAAACACTTTATAACAGGATCGGTTTATTTTTATGCTAAACCTAATTTTGATTCGGTTATGCCAGCTGCAAGTTATATTAAAAATGATATGCAGCGGTTGATGGAGACACTGAAGTGGAAATAGAAAGTAAGACATAAAAAGGGCGTTCAATCTGAACGCCCTTTTTATGTGAAATGAATTCCAATAGTAATTGGAATTTGGAATTTAGAAAATATTGGAATTTATTTTTTAAGATTTAATATTCGAAACTTTATAAGTTTTTCCATCTCCGGTTGCCTGAACAACTTTAGTTAGGTTTTCCTGATTTTGAACTGTTTTGTCAAATACAACAGTAGCTGTTTTTTTGTCAAAATCAACTGTTGCTTTTTCTACTCCGTCAAGATTTGTTAGCTCTTTTTCAATTGTTTTTGCACATCCCATTGCGCAAGTCATTCCTTCGATTTCGAAACTTGCCGTTTGTACATTTTCAGCAGCAATTGCTTTGTGTTCTTTTGGAGCTGTTTCTATGGCTTTGATATTTGCTAAATTTTTATCTTCTTCTTTTTTGCAGCTTACCAATACTAAACCTGCAATTGCTAATGTTGCTATGATCTTTGTGAATTTCATTATATAAGATTTTAAATTTGTCAATAAGTTCGTTGCAAAATTAATAAAATTCGAGAGGCTGGTTCGTAAAATTATTACAAATTTGCAGTAAAATACCTTTTATGGATGCAAAACAATTAAAGTGGGCTTATTTATTGGTTCTTTCACTAATCTGGGGGAGTTCTTTTATTTTAATTAAAAGAGGATTAGTTGGATTGACAGCAGTTCAGGTAGGTTCATTCCGAATTATTTTCGCAGCCTTATTTCTATTGATTATTGGCTTTAAAAGTTTGAAGAAAATTTCCCGCCGTCAATGGAAATTTGTTGCCATAACTTCGCTTTTCGGAACTTTTACTCCGGCATATCTTTTTGCAATTGCTGAGACTGAGGTTGATAGCTCAATTGTAGCTATTCTAAATTCGCTAACCCCTTTAAACACTTTGGTATTAGGAATACTTATTTTTGGAATTCAGTTTCAAAAACGACAAGTTTTGGGTGTTTTTGTGGGATTGGTTGGTTGTTTACTTTTAGTTTTAAGCGGCGCATCGGCACATCCGGGACAGAATTATTATTATGTTCTTTTGGTGGTGATTGCAACACTTTGTTATGCTATAAATGTCAATTTAATTAAGAAGTATTTGTCGGATTTAAATTCGTTGAGTATTACAACAGGAAACTTCGCGGTTTTGCTTTTGGCTGCGCTAATTATTTTAAGTACAACTGATATTCCGCAAAGAATAAATTTTGATGCCACGCAACATTCGATTTTCTTCGTAATGATTTTGGGTGTTTTAGGAACCGGAATCGCGAATGTTTTGTTCTTTAAATTAATCCAGATGTCGTCACCTGTATTCGCAACATCGGTAACGTATTTAATTCCGATAGTTGCCTTTTTCTGGGGATTGTTAGATAATGAAATGCTGACACCAATTCAGTTTTTTGGAGCGTTTATTATTTTGATTGGCGTTTATTTGTCTGCAAAAAAGTGATTTTTGGTTGTGAAATGATTTTTGTGAGAAGTGAAATGTAAAAGAAATCCTCTAGATAGGGTATAAAAAAACTTTGTCAAAGTTTTAAACTTTGACAAAGCCTATAAAAATCTTAGTATCTCAGCACCTCAGTACCTTAGAACCTTTCTTAAAGAAAATCTTTTTCAGAAACCCCTTCGTTAATCTTAATGTCAGACATCTTAATATCCAATTCAAAACCAACATTCTGAATCAAATTAAAAGGAACTTTAACTCCTTTTACTTCTCTATAATCGTTAAAGTTTGTTATTTGTGTTGATGATTTTCCGTCTTGATCACGAACTTTAGATTCTGCGACTTTTAATCCAGATTTTACATCGTAGAAATAAGTAGTTTTTCCATCTTTTATAGCATATGCATCGCTACCGTTAATTGGTTCGATTGCGTCTACTTTTAAATCGGTTCTTTTTTGTAATTGTAATTCTTCAAAAGGAGTTGCATTGGCTTTCATTTCAGCAAGATCAGTGCCTTCCAGATTTTTACGTTGCCCTTGTTGTTCTATATAAGCGCCTTTTTCATTTACCACTTGTTTCATTAAATTCATAGTTCCCATGGCTAGTGAAACCATCATTTTGCCTTTTGAATCTAATTTAGAAGTAAAAGTCAAAGGACCTGGAGCTTGAGGAACAGTAGTTGTTCCGTTCATTGCCAGCGTTTTTACAGCAAGCACTGATTTCTCTCCACCAATTGCCTTGATGTAATTTTCAAAAACTGTTTTTGCAGTAACTCCTGTTGGAGCTTCTTTTTTAGTAACTGGTTTTTCGACTGGATTTCCGTATTTATCAAAATAGTAAATTGGAATTTGAAGTTTTTCTAAGCCAGGAATAACATCAGACCCTTTTCCGGCAATTATAATTCGCATATTATCCAAAAGGAAATATTTATTGGCTACGCGGTAAATATCATCTGGTGTAACATTATTTATAGTCTGAATGTATTTCTCGTAGAAATCTGCTGGTAATTTTTCCGTTTCGATGTTAAGCGCATAGCGAGCAACAGCCTGTGGCTTTTCAACCTGCATTACAAAACGCCCAATATATCCTGCTTTTACATTTTTCAAAACATCTTCAGATACTTTCTGCGTTCGGATTCTTTTAATTTCTTCTACAAATTGTACAACTGCACTATCTGTAACTGTATTTCTAACAGCAGACGAAGCTTTGAATTTGGTTACATATTTACCACTTCCAATACTTGAACTTGCGCCGTATGTCCAGGCATGTTTTTCACGTAAATTCATGTTTAAGTAACTATTGAAATCGCCTCCTAAAATTTGATTTGCAATTACAGCAGGAAAAAAATCAGGATCGCTCATTCTCAGATTTACTGTGTTTACTAATGAAATTTCAGATTGAACCGCATTCGGAACATCAACAAAATCAATTTGAAGCTTAGAAACGTTTACAGGATCCGGATATGTATTTTTGGGAGCGGTTTGTTTTTTCCAGCCTCCAAAAAGCTTTTCTACAGCTTCTTTAGTTTCTTTAAATTTAATGTCTCCAATAATTACTAAGTAGGCATTTTCAGGTACAAAATAAGTAGCGTAATTCGTCTGAACATCTGCAAGAGTAACATTTTTTACCGTTTCTTCAGAAAGGTATTCGCCGGCAGGATGATTTCTTCCAAAAGCTAAAACATCAACAACACGATTAGCGATAGCAGGAACACTTTTTTCATCGGCTTTAAGTCCTTCAAGTAATTTTGCTTTTTCTTTATCAAATTCGGTTTGTGTGAAATTTGGCTGTAAAGCGCCTTCGGCCAAAAGCTCTAAAACACGTCCTGAGTATTTTGAAAGTGAACTTGCATACGCGCCTTGAGATGTAAAGTTGATGCTGGCGCCGTAAAAATCAATTTCTTCGTTAAAAGCTTCTTTCGTGGTTTTTTTAGTACCATTTCCTATTAAGCTGCTAGTTAATTCATCAACACCTTTTTTGCTTCCTTCTGTAAAAGGAGCGTTGTCCAGGGTAAGATTGAAACTTACTCTTGGTAGTTTATGATTTTCAACCACAAGGACTTTCATGCCGTTTGCCAAAACAAAAGTTTGCGGTTTTTTGATGTTGACTACTGGCGAATTGCCTGGTTTTGGTTGTGGACGATCTTGTGCTTGCATAATTCCAGTTAGGAATAAAATAATTAAAACTGTATGTATTTTTTTCATGATTTGGCGCTCTTAATTTTGAACTTTCGTTGAAGGAACGTACTCTAAAACCAAACGTTGGTTCGGATTTAGATACTTTTTAGCAACTTCCCTGATTTCTTCTCTTGTAATAGAGTGGTAAAGATCAATTTCTGTATTGATAAGATTTACATCTCCATAAAGTAAATAATAAGAAGCCAGGTTTTCAGCAATTCCTTCTACGGTTGCATTTGCATTTATAAAGTTATTATCGAATTTATTCTGCAATTTTTCATAGTCTTTTTCAGAAATCAAATCGGTTTGGATTTTTACAATTTCTTCATCCATTTCTTTTAAGATGTCGGCCATGGTATAAGTTCCCATTGGTAAACCATATAATATGTACATTCCGTAGTCTTCCTGACTAAAACCTACAGCACCAATTTGAAGCGCCATTTTTTTATCGTCAACTATTTTTTTGTACAATTTTGAACTTTTTCCATCACTTAAATAAGAAGAGATCAAATCTAAAACTCTCGCATCTCTGGTTTTCATTGAGGGAGTTCTGTAAGAGGCAACCACCATCGGAATCTGGATATTCGGATCTTCGTAAGTTGCTTTTATTGTTTTATTGATAGGTTCTTCGACAAAAGTTTGTTTTTTAACTACTTCACCTTTTGGAATTGGGCCAAAATATTTCTGAATCCATTCTTTTGTTTTGGTTTTGTCAAAATCTCCCGCTACTACTAAAACAGCATTATTTGGCGTATAGAATTTTTTATTGAAAGCCTGAAATTCTTCTAAAGTTGCAGCATCCAGATCTTTCATTGAGCCAATAGTAGTCCAGCGATAAGGATGATTTTTGAACATATTCTCTTTAACAACAGGCAAAATGTTTCCATAAGGCTGATTGTCGTAGCGCATTCTTTTTTCTTCCTTAACAACTTCGTTTTGTGTATCAACGCCAATTTTGTTGATAATTGGATGCATTAATCTTTCAGATTCCATCCATAAACCCAACTCTAAACTGTTTGATGGAAAAACTTCGTAATAATAAGTTCTGTCGTCAGAAGTATTAGCATTGTTAACTCCGCCATTTGCAGTAACAATTTTCATCCATTCACCTCGCTTGATATTTTGAGTTCCTTCAAATAATAAATGTTCAAAGAAATGCGCAAAACCAGTTCTGTCCGGACGTTCGTCTTTTGAACCAACGTGGTACATTACAGAAGTAATGACAACAGGAGCAGAGGGATCGTTATGCAAAATTACATGCATGCCGTTATCAAGATTGTATTCTTCAAAAGCTACTTTTTGAGCATGAGCTACTCCGCCGAGCATAAGTGCAGCACTTAACATCATTATCGAATTTTTCATAAAGATTAATAATTTATATTTACCTAAAATAATAGGTAACCAAGAGTTGATTATCGTTACATCAAAAATAAGTTTTTTTAATTATGAATAGGGAATGTATCTCTATTTTCATGATACTTTAACAGTCTTTTACTTTAAAAACATTCTTTTGAGTGGTTAAAACACCTTGAAAGACAGACTTTAAAGCTAAATAAATATTTTTGAAATAAGAGATTGCACAGTAAATTATTAATTGTATATTTGCAACCTTAAAAATCAATAAATCAATTTGGTATGTATGCAATCGTAGAGATAGCAGGGCAACAATTTAAAGTAAGCAAAGACTTAAAGGTTTATGTTAACCGTTTGTCTAACGAAGAAGGTTCAAGTATTTCATTTGACAAAGTTCTTTTATTAGACGATAACGGTAGCGTAACTTTAGGCGCCCCAGCTATAGAAGGTGCTTCAGTAGAAGCTAAAGTGTTACAACACTTAAAAGGAGATAAAGTAATCGTTTTCAAAAAGAAAAGAAGAAAAGGTTACAAAAAGAGAAATGGTCACAGACAATATCTTACTCAAATTGTAATTGAAGGTATTACTGCAGCAGGCGGAACTAAAAAAGCAGCAGCTAAAAAAGCGGTTGTAGCAGAAGATGCTCCGGCAACTGAAGTTGAAGCAGCTCCAAAAGCAAAAAAAGCAGCAGCTCCAAAAGCAAAAAAAGAAGCTACTAAAGAATAATAACAATATTTAAACTCATACGTCATGGCTCACAAGAAAGGTGTCGGTAGTTCGAAGAATGGTAGAGAATCAGAATCAAAACGTTTAGGCGTTAAGATTTTTGGTGGACAAGCTGCTATTGCTGGGAACATCATCGTTAGACAAAGAGGTTCAAAACATAATCCAGGTGAAAACGTTTACATCAGTAAAGATCACACACTACACGCAAGAGTAGCTGGAGTTGTTAAGTTCCAAAAGAAAAAAGATAACAAATCTTATGTATCTATTCTTCCATTCGAAGCATAATCATTAGATTAAATTATTATAAAAACCCGTTCGCTAATGCGAACGGGTTTTTTGTTTCTCTGTAAATTGAAATTGACTATCGGCGTATACTTATATATAAATAAAACGGTAAAATTCATTTTTTTATTATATGAAACGGGATATGATTTTGAGTTAGTTGAAATTGACACAGAAGCAGGTTTGTAGATTATGGGAATTTAGAATTTTAATTTTAGAATTTTTTCCCTGTATTATTTTGTATTTTTGGTTAGACTAATCTCCCTAAATTTTGAAAAAAATAGTTTTCCTTTTATTCCTTTTTTGTACAAGTCTGTTTGCAAGAGAAATTAATTCTTCCGAAGAAATCGTTTCTTTAAATGATTCTCAAAAAAAGATTTTATATGAATTTGAGGTTCTTAAAAAAAATGGTTGTAAGACAGATCAGTTTTGGCTGAAAAATAAAAGTCAATTTCCGGAATTAGATGATGCTGTAAGAGATAAATTAGCGGTGCAGATTTTTGCAAATTCTCAGGTAGTTTATTCTCCGCCCAAAGATTCTGCAGTTCAGTTTTGGATGAAAACACAATTGCTAACCAACTGGATGTTTTATTTATCTGCATTTATAGCTATTTGTGCTCTTATTGCCTTGTTTAAAAAATATTGGGGTTTGCTTATTGATTTATTAATTA
>Ga0247812_10002588_pt1 | contig 10197 bp, 9 predicted proteins | sample UWRJL149409B1_FD_178011 | JGI IMG/M metagenome (GOLD analysis project Ga0247812, IMG submission 178011) | Plant litter microbial communities from Arlington Agricultural Research Station in Wisconsin, United States - UWRJ-L149-409B-1 | ecosystem: Environmental > Terrestrial > Plant litter >...
CGATCGATCAGCATGAGCCGATCGACCGGGGGGATGTCTGACATAGCTTCGCGAGCGAAGCTGCGGGGTTATTAGCCCCGGCGGCTGCCACGGGTGAAGAGTCCGTACAGAAGCAGCACTACGATCGCTCCACCGATGGCGAGAAGCCACGTGGTGATGTCGAAGAAGCCCTCAAGCTGGACGTTGAAGAGCACGCTTCCGAGGAAACCACCGAGAAGTGCACCCACGATGCCGAGGATGATCGTGATGATCCATCCGCCGCCTTGTGAGCCGGGCAGAATGGCCTTTGCAATCGCTCCAGCGATCAGGCCAAGAAGTATCCAACCAATGATTGTCATGACGACCTCCCAGTCGGTCATACGTTCGGCTCCGGGTCTCGGAGCCAGAAACAACCTTGGCATGGCGCTCGATTGGGGGGCAAACCGGCCTCCCGAAACTGGAGAGTATCTGGGAACGCGGTCACAACCGCGTGTTTATCCGCTAAGTATGCGGCGCGCTTGCTTGGCACGCCGCGCAAAGGTGAGGCACAGTTAAGCAATGACTCAGCAGCATCCCTGGACCCGGTATGTAGCGATCGGCGATTCGTTCACCGAGGGCATCGGTGATCCCGAGCCCGACAGCCCCGGTGGCAACCGCGGCTGGGCAGACCGAGTCGCCGAGGTACTGAGCGAGGGAGCCACCGATTTCGCCTATGCGAACCTGGCTATCCGCGGGCGGTTGCTCCAGCAGATCATGGATGAGCAAATCGATGCGGCGCTCGAACTGCGCCCTGACCTCATCTCGTTTTCGGCCGGGGGCAACGACATCATCCGCCCCGGTACCGATCCCGACGAAGTGGCGGCACGCTTCGAGCTGGCCGTAGAGCGCCTCCGCTCGCAGGGCGCGACCGTTATCGTCTTCATCGGTCCTGACATCGGTCTGACGCCCGTGCTCGGTCGGGTGCGCGGAAAAGTGGCGATCTACAACGAGAACGTGCGCGCCATCGCTGTACGCCACGACGCGATCGTCGCCGACATGTGGTCGCTCACCGCGCTCAAGGACCCGCGGATGTGGGCAGCCGATCGCCTGCACTTCTCCCCCGTCGGTCACCACACGATCGCCCGCATGGTTCTCTCGTCGCTCAACGTCGAGAACGACCTCGAGCCGTACAAGCCAGAGCCGCTGCCCAACGTCTCGTGGCGTCAGGCTCGCGAGGGCGACATGACCTGGGCTCGCACGCACCTGGTGCCGTGGGTCGTCCGGCGTATCCGGCACCAGTCGTCCGGCGATGGCGTGACGCCCAAGCGTCCCGGGTTCCCGCACATCCCCGAACAGTAGAAAGCTAGCCCGAGACGCGGAAAAGCCCGGGCGTTAGCCCGGGCTCTTCGTGCGGTGGTGAGGGTCTAGCGGCCGTAACGCATGGCCGAGGGGCAGTCGAACTGGCTGACTCCAGCGGCGAGGCCGACCCGGTTGAGGTACTTCACGACGATGCCGTACGCCTCGATGAGGTTGGTCTCGGTGTAGAGAATCCCCTTCGAGTCGCAGTACTCCTTGACGATCTCGCGGGTGCGCTTGAGGTGCGGGCGCGGCATGCTCGGGAAGAGGTGGTGCTCGATCTGGTAGTTGAGGCCACCCATGTAGATGTTCATCCACCAGCCACCGCGGATGTTGCGAGCGGTGAGTACCTGGCGGCGAAGGAAGTCGACCTTGCTGTCGTGGGGCAGGATGGCCATTCCGATGTGGTTCGGCGCGAACGACGAGCCCATGTAGAGGCCGAAGACCGCGAGCTGCACACCGACAAAGGCGAACGCCATGCCGAGCGGCAGGAACGTGAAGACGACGGCAAGGTAGCTGAGGTTACGCACGAGCAGCAGAACGATCTCGAGCGCGCGCTTGTCGACCTTGCCCTTCGAGAAGACGGTCACGAACGCCTGGCGGTGGAGGTTGATGCCCTCGAGCAGCAGTACCGGGAAGAAGAAGAATCCCTGGCGACGCGTGAACAGTGCGCCGAACTTGCCGACCTTGGCGGCATCCTCTTTCTGGAAGAGGATGAAGTCGGGCTCGATGTCGGGGTCTTTGCCCTGCGTGTTGGGGTTTCCGTGGTGACGCGTGTGCTTGTTCATCCACCAGGAGTAGCTGATGCCGACGAGCAGGTCGGCGATGATACGGCCGGAGAGGTCGTTCGCCTTGCCCGATTCGAAGACTTGGCGGTGAGCGGCCTCGTGGGCGAGAAACGCGTACTGCGTGAAGAGCACACCGAGAACGGCGGCGATGATGAGGGTGAACCAGGAGTCGCCGAGAAGGGCGAATCCGAACCAGGCGGCGACCGTGAGGGCCGTCACGCCCGCGAAAGTCAGGATGTAGAAGGTGCGGCGCTTGCGAAGCAGGCCGGCGTCCTTCACCGTCGACAACAGTGCAGCGAATTCGGAGATGGGGTTGCCCACTCCTCGTGCACCGGTCTTGATGATGCGCTTCACCGGCGCAGACGAGCTGATCGATCCAGCGCCGCTGGGTACGGCAGAAGAAGCACTAGACATGGGACCTCGATTGTGGGGTCGACTTCCCAGTCAAGTTGAGACGAGCGGATGCTCAGCGGATGATTCAGCATAAGGCTCAACACTGAGAATGGAATGCACGTTGGGCGCGTTTTTGCCCAACGTGCTTTAGGTACCGCAATCTCGCTGTTAGAACAGCTCCGCCGGGTGTGTCAGACGCCACTGTGCGCCAGGGTCGTCGATGGTGTCGGTGAGCTCGAGCGGAACCGCGATGGTCTCGTCCCCCACCGTGTAGGTGATCGACCCGACTTCGCTCCCCGCCTCCGACAGCCCGACGGCCGTGGTTGAGACCGCCATCGAGATCGGCGTTCCCGCCCAGACGACGACACTCTCGGTGGCCGATGCAACCAGATCTGACGAGTCGCCCCACGCCGTCGAATACGACCCGAACGTGTCTCCCTCGGTGACGAGCGGCACGATCTGGAAACCGGCAAAGGTCGTCTTCAGCAACTTACGGATGCTCCGGTCGAGGCTCGGGTGGTCTTTGCCCCCGAGAACGACGCCCACGACGGTGATGGTTTCGCCGCCCACTTCGTAGTCGGCCGTGAACAACAGGCAGGCGCCGGCCTCGTCGAGAGTTCCGGTCTTGATGCCCTTGACTCCGTCGATGCCGAGAAGGTCATTCGTGTTGGTGATCTTGCCGATCGCGGGAATGTTAATCGTCTTGGTGCCGACGATTTCCGACACGATCGGGTCAGCGAGCGCGAGCTTGGCCAGCGAAACGAGGTCGGTCGCGGTGCTGCGGTTCTTCGGAGACATGCCCGTGGCATCCGACATCGACGTGTTCTCGAGTCCCTGCTCCGCGAGCCACTTGTTTGCGACCTTGACGTACTCGTCTTCGGATCCGAATGCCCAGTTGACGAGTGACTGCGTGTAGTTATTGGCGGATGCCACCAGCACGATTTCGAGAACCTGTCGCTCCGACAGCACCATGCCCGGGCTCACCGGCTCGACCTTGCCGTTGACCCGCACGTAGTCGTTGTAGATCTGCACGTCGTCGCTCGTAAAACTGATGGACGGGCCGGCCTCTTCGGTCTCGAGAGGCTTCTCGGTCAGTACGACGAGCGCCGTGATGACCTTCGACAGTGAGGCAATCGGCAGGGCCTTGGTGCTTCCGCTCGTGCCGAGAACCCCGTCATACCCGACGGCACCGATTGCGCTCGCGCCGTAACCCGGCCAGTCAAGCTCTGCTGCTTCGGTCGTCGGGGCCGTGTACGGGACAACGGTCGCCGACGCGGGCGTGAGTGGTGCGAGCAGCGTGGTCGGCAGGTAGAACGCCGTGGCGAGCAGTACGGCAATCGAGCCGAAGACCACTATGCGGCGGCGGCGGAGAATCTGTCGTCGGGAGAGTGGCACTCCCCCATCGTACTTACGCTCGCCCGCCATCCACTGAACGCAGCGGCGGGTGCTCGGTCTCGGGCACGAGGATCTCGGTATCGCGGTTGAGCGACTCCCCGCGGAAGAACGGCCGCGACCCACGGAAAAGCGACCAGACGATCATCAGCACCACTCCGAAGGCGAGGGAACCGATGCCGATCACAAACACACCGCCGATCCCGAACAGCACGGTGTAGCCGTAGTCGGGATCGAACATGTCGATCGCCGAGAAAACGAACGCCGCGGTCAGCATGAGGGCGCCGACGAGCGGAAACACGAGCTTGAAGATGATGTTGTGGGCAGAGGCGAAGAGTTCTCGCCGGAAGTACCAGACGCAGGCGAACCCGGTGATGGCGTAGTAGAAGGCGATCGCGAGGCCGAGCGACAGGATCGTGTCAGAGAGAAAATCTTCACTGATGATCGTCATGCCGACATAGAAGACGGTCGCGACGATGCCCATGATGATGGTCGAGAACGCCGGGGTGCGATATTTCGGATGCACCATCCCGAAGCGTGCGGGAAGCGCCTTGTACGCGGCCATCGCGAGGGTGCCGCGCGCCGTCGGAAGGATCGTGGTCTGCGTCGACGAGATGGCCGAGACCATCACCGCGACGACGAGCAGCCACGCGAACGGGCCGAACAAAACGTCCTTGAGCGCGAAGAAGACGTCTTCGGCGTTTTCTTCGTTGCCGAGCCCCAGCCCGGTGGTGCCGAGTCCCGCATAGGCCATCGCAGCGACGGTAACTCCGACGTAGGTGACGAGCAGGATGACGGTCGACAGGATCGCCGCACGGCCCGGGGTGCGCTCGGGGTCTTTGGTCTCTTCGTTGAGCGCGAGGCAGGTGTCCCAGCCCCAGTAGATGAACAGGGCGAGCAGAATGGCCTCGACAAAACCGGAAGCCGATTCGAACGCAAACGGGTTGAACCAGGATGCCTCAGGCAGCGTCGCTCCCTCCGGTGCGTTTCCGGTGGCGACGGCCACGATCGCCGCGACGACGAAGATGCCGAGGGCGAGGTACTGGATGGCGAGCAGAACGTTCTGGAGCTTCTCGCCGATCTCGGTGCCGCGGTAGCTGATGAAAGTCATGAGGGCGATGAACACGACACCGGTGATCGTCACGATCACCGTGTTCTCGGCGAGCTCTGGGTTCACGAGGAGCCAGAAGTACGTACCGCCGATCTGGGCGAGGTTGGCGAGCACGACCATGCCGGCGACGGCGACGCCCCAACCTCCCATCCACCCGATGATCGGGCCGAAGGCCTTTGTCGCCCAGGTGAAGGTCGTTCCGCAGTCCGGAACGGCTCGGTTGAGCTCGCGATACGCGAAGGCGATGAGGAACATCGGGATGAAAGCGATGATGAACGCGATCGGAGCCTGCGCGCCGACAGCAAAGACCACAAAACCGAGTGTGGCCGCGAGTGAGTAAACCGGCGCGGTCGAGGCGAGGCCGATGACGGTCGAGCCGACGAGACCGAGGGTTCCGGTTGCGAGGCCTTTCCCCGGCGCGCCACCGGCGGGCGGAGAAGTCGTACTGCGGGAATCGGACATCTTCGTCCCCTCTCTCGTTCTTGACGAGAGCCTACAACTACGGCCTCGAGCCCGGTCCAAGCGCATACAGCGCGACGGCACTCGCCGAGGCGACGTTGAGCGAGTCGACGCCGTGCAGCATGGGGATCGTCACGATGGTGTCGGCGTTGCGCAGGGCTTCGCGGCTCAGGCCATCGCCCTCTGCTCCGAGCATGATCGCCACCTTGTCCGGAGCGGATGCCGCAAACTCCGGCAGCGAGACCGCGTCGTCGGCCAGCGCGAGTGCGGCGAGGTGAAAGCCCGCGTCCCGCAGCACGTCGGCGCCTTCCGGCCATTCCGGCAGTCGCGTCCACGGCACCTGGAGCACCGTGCCCATGCTGACCCGCACGCTGCGACGGTAGAGCGGATCGGCGCAGCGCGGGGTGACGAGCACGGCATCCGCACCAAGACCTGCGACCGAACGGAAGATCGCTCCGACGTTGGTGTGGTCGACGATGTTCTCGAGCACGACAACCCGGCGCGCGTCGCGCAGCAACTCGGCAACGGGAACGAGCGCTGGCCGGTGCATGGCGGCAATCGCACCCCGGTGCATCTCGAAACCGGTGAGGCTCTGCAGAAGAGCCGAGTCCCCCACGAAGACCGGAACGTCGTGCTCGGCGAGCAGCGGTTCGATGTCGGGCAGCCACTGCTCCTGCAGCAGCACCGAGCGCGGACGGTGGCCGGCGGCTAGCGCGCGGGCGATGACCTTCGCGGATTCGGCGATGTAGAGGCCACCGGCCGGTTCGCTGACCCGGCGGAGCGCGACATCCGTCAGCCCCTGGTAATCCCGGAGTTCCGGGCGCTCAAGGTCGGTAATTCGAACGACGTGCATGCTGTGGTGATCCCATCCGCGCCAATCCGGGATGATCAATTGGCAGCAATCGGAAACATATCGGAAAACTCCGGTGTTTACCCTAGAGCTGAGGCTTACGGAAGGAGGCAGGATGTCGCTGCCACGCTCACCAGCATCCGTTGTTGACCCTCCCGGGCATTCCATCGAAGGTTTTGACACCGCCGTGTCCCTTCTCGAGGGCCGCCGGATCGCAATTCTCACTGGCGCCGGCGTGAGCACGGACTCCGGCATTCCCGACTATCGCGGCCAGGGCGCACCCGTGCGTACCCCCATGACGTTCTCGCAGTTCCGCACCGATCTCGAATACCGCAAGCGCTATTGGACCGGCAGCCACTTCGGCTGGAAGCGCTTCGCCGGGTCATCCCCCAACGCCGGCCACCTCGCCATCGCCGACCTCGAAAGCAACGGACTCGTTAATGGTGTGATCACGCAGAACGTCGATGGTCTCCACATCCGGGCCGGGTCCCAGCGGGTCGTCGACCTGCACGGGTCGATGGATCGCGTGCGTTGCCTCGTCTGCGGCCAGCGCTATGCCCGCACCGATATCGCGCTTCGCATCGCGGCAGAGAACCCCTGGCTCGATATTCCGGATGCCGTCGAACTCAACCCGGACGGCGACGTCCAGGTCGGCTCGGTCGACAACTTCATCATTCCCGACTGCACGGTCTGCGGCGGAATGCTCAAGCCCGACATCGTCTTCTTCGGCGAGTTCATCCCGGTGGAGAAGTTCAGCGAAGCGAGCTCGCTCGTGCAGGGGGCCGAGGCGCTGATCATCGCCGGGTCGTCCCTCGTGGTCAACTCCGGCATCCGTCTGCTCGACCAGGCGACCCGCAGAAAACTGCCGGTCGTCGTCATCAACCGTGGACTCACCAAGGGCGACGCGCGAGCTGCGGTTAAGATTGAAGCCGGAACGTCTGAAACCCTTGTCGCACTGCTCGAACGGCTGCGCTAGAAGGTTTTACTCCGCGGCGTCCGTCGAGTGAGGACGATTGATGACGCTTCTGTACCTTGTGCGCCACGGCGAGACCGACTGGAACCGCGCCCGCCGCATCCAGGGAAGCACCGACATCCCGCTCAACGTCACCGGTCGCGAACAGGCCGCCGTCACCGGTCGGCTGCTCGCCACTCGCCGGTGGGATGCTGTGGTCGCAAGCCCGCTCTCCCGCGCTTTCGAGACGGCGAGCATCATCGCCGGCGAGCTCGGACTCGGCACGCCGGAGACCCTCGACTCCATCGTCGAGCGCCACTACGGCGAGGCCGAGGGGCTGAACTACGACCAGATCGACGCCCGCTTTCCCGGAGACACGCCCGTGCCCGGCCGCGAAACCCGCAACCAGGTTGCCGAACGCGTTGTCCCGGCGCTCATCGCTCTCGCCGAGCGGCATCCTGGCGAGTCCCTCGTCGTCGTGAGCCACGGCGGCGTGATCCGCAGCGTGCTCGAGGCCGTCGAACCACTCGATCCGACCGATCCCTACGCGGGCTACGGCGCGATTCGCAACGGCTCCGTGCACAGCTTCCGGCACACCGACGGCACCCTTGAACTCATCGCGTTCGATGATCCGATCGAGACGGAGTCGCTCGCCTGCGCCGACGATGAGTTCGAAGACCAGAACGCGATCGAACAGCGGGAGTCGGCCCGGGCTCTCTAGCGGTCCGCCGGCTGCGCGCTCTCGACGACGCGGCCGACCCCGAGGAAGTCGACGATCTGGTGCGCCGCGATGGGTGCCTTTTCGTAGTGGATGAGGTGCCCGACTCCGGGGATGACGTGCAGGGTGGCATCCGGCATGTTGTCCCGCAGCTCGTGCAGCGCGCGAACCGGGGTGATGAGGTCGAGCTCTGCACCGATCAGCAGCGTCGGAACGGTGATCGCGGTGCCGACCTCGCTCACGTCGTTGGTGACGGATGCCGTGAATGATTCGACCACGGTGGCCCGGTCGTAGAAGTCGCTGAAGTAGGTGTGGTGCTGATCGTGGATCCAGCGGCGGAGGTTCTTGTCCTTCGTCTTGGCGAGTGACATGCTCATGAACCGCACGACCGCCCAGTTGCCGAGCATCCAGCGGCCCATTTTCTCGGGGAAGATCATCGAGCTGCGGTAGAACAGCATTGTTCCCCGTGTCAGGATGCCGCCGGAGCCCGAGGTCGCTGGTGCGGCGATCGGATTGACGAGGATGAGTTTCGGAGTCGTGACGAGCCCCTCCGCGACCGCGTAGGCGGTGACGATCGAGCCGAACGAGTGCCCGAGCACGATCGGTGGCTCCTCGAGGGCGAGCGTCTCGATGAAGGCCGCGAGCCAGGCCGCGTAGCCCTGGATGTTGTGGGGCGCGCCGATGAGCGGCGACGACTTGCCGAAGCCGGGGAGGTCTGGGCTGATGATGCGAACGTCGCGCAAGTGGGCGACGATCGGTTCGAGTCCGTGGTGCTCACCTCGATAACCGTGAGTCAGCACGATCGTGGTGGTGGCATCCGCTGGTCCGTAGGTCCAGTAATGCGTCGCGCTCCCCAGCACCTGCACGACATCGTGGGTGGTCGGCAACTCGGCGAGCAGGGCGGCAAATGGGGATTCGACAGACATCGGCCCCAGTCTACGGAACCGGCGCCCGGGAGACGTTGCCCGCACCTTCGCTCGATTCGGCTCTCTGGTCGTAGACTCGATTTCACGCTGTGGTTGCATTTCGCCGATCGCCCTGACCATGGAAAAGAGCCTCGTGACCTTTACCGCGCCCATCACCCTGCCCGGCCTTGCGCTCGACCTGCACTGGTACCGGCGAGCCGTCTTCTACGAAGTAATGGTGAGGTCGTTTGTCGATAGCAACGGCGATGGCGCTGGCGACCTGCAGGGGCTCGTGTCGAAACTCGACTACCTGCAGTGGCTCGGAATCGACGCGCTCTGGTTGCCGCCGTTCTTCACATCTCCCCTCCGCGACGGTGGCTACGACGTGCAGGACTACAAGACGATTCTTCCCGAGTTCGGAACCCTCGATGAGTTCCGCGACCTCGTGACGAAGGCGCACGAGCGCAATATGCGGATCATCATCGACCTTCCGCTCAACCACACCTCCGACGCGCACGAGTGGTTCCAGCAGTCCCGCAACGATCCGGAGGGACCGTACGGCGACTACTACGTCTGGAGCGACACCGACGAGAAGTACGAGAACATCCGCATCATCTTCACCGACTCGGAAGACTCGAACTGGGCGTTCGACCCGGTGCGCCGGCAGTACTACTTCCACCGGTTCTTCTCGCACCAGCCCGACCTCAACTTCGACAACCCGGCGGTCGTCGACGCGATGTTCGACATCGTGCGGTTCTGGCTCGATCTCGGGGTCGACGGGTTTCGACTCGACGCGATCCCCTACCTGTACGAGTCGGACGAGGGCAATGGCGAGGGTGAGCCGCCGACCCACGAACTCATCAAGAAGCTGCGCGCGATGGTCGACAAGGACTACCCCGGCCGCGTCATGATCGCCGAGGCCAACCAGTGGCCGGCCGAGGTCGCCGCCTTCCTCGGCACCAACGAGGAGCCGGAGTGCCACATGGCCTTCGACTTCCCCGCGATGCCGCGCATCTTCTACTCGCTCCGCTCGCAGCAGGCCGGAGAGCTCGAGCGCGTGCTGTCCGAGCACACGCACATCCCCGACGGCGCCGGGTGGGGCGTCTTCCTTCGCAACCACGACGAGCTGACACTCGAGATGGTCAGCGAGGAGTACCGCCAGGCGATGTACGGCTGGTACGCCTACGACCCGCGGATGCGCGTCAACGTTGGCATCCGGCGTCGCCTTGCACCGCTGCTCGATAACTCCCGTGCCGAGCTCGAGCTCGCCCACGCGTTGCTGTTCTCGCTGCAGGGAAGCCCGTTCCTCTACTAC
>Ga0247812_10002589_pt1 | contig 10196 bp, 8 predicted proteins | sample UWRJL149409B1_FD_178011 | JGI IMG/M metagenome (GOLD analysis project Ga0247812, IMG submission 178011) | Plant litter microbial communities from Arlington Agricultural Research Station in Wisconsin, United States - UWRJ-L149-409B-1 | ecosystem: Environmental > Terrestrial > Plant litter >...
GCGAAGCTTCCGACCAGGAAGTACTCCGCCTTCGAGCCGCCCGGGGCGTCCTTCGAGATCTCCGGGAAGCGGATGATGCCCTTCGCCGCCACGATCGCCGCGATGGCGGTGAACTGCCCGGAGATCACCAGTGCCAGCAGGAAGATGCGCTCGAGCGGGCCGATGAAGCGTCCGCCCTTCAGCTCGGTGAAGACCGGGGTCTCCGGCTCGACCCCGACGGGCGCGGCGCGCTGCCACCACGCGCGGCGCACCGGCGCGACGACGGCCGGAACCACGACCGGCTGCGGCTCCGTGCGCTCCGCTCGGAGCGCCAGGCGCACGATCACGTTCGAGGTCTCGAACAGGAACAGCAGGCCGCCCACGGTGAGGGCGAAGGTGGTGAACGACACCGACGCGAGCGCCGAGTACGGCAGAGCGCCGTACCAGTCGACGAGCACACCGGATGGCGGGCCGAGCGCGGGACCGAATGCGAGTGCCGCCGCGACCAGGAGGACCAGGCCTCCGATCGCCCAGTAGCCCGAGCGGTGCAGGCCGGATCCCTCCCGGGTGGCGACGAGCCAGCCGATCACGGCCGCGGCGCCGATCGGCGACCACCACCAGTCGAGCCCGGCGCCGGCGACGCCGAGCAGGAACGTCAGGATGCCGAGGGCGGCGGCGAGCCAGGTCGTGCGCTTCGGCGACAGCCGGGATCGGACGAGGTCGGCGATGCCGAGCGACGCGAACAGCAGGGCGAGCAGGATCATCGGTCTCCTCCGGGGGTGGACGACTCGTTCAGCAGGGCCTCGCCGGCGACGAGGGCGTTCGCCCCGCTGCGCGAGAGGTTCTGTGAGACGGCGGACTGGGTGATGCCCTCCTGCGCAGCAAGCTGCGCCTGGGTGGACCCGCCCAACTGGCCGAGTAGCAGTCGCCTGGCCCGCGGATTCATGGTCGCCAGGATCTGGTCGCGGGCAAGCAGGTAGGCGTTCACGAGCGCCTCGCTCGCGGCCGGCGGCGCGTCGTCGGCCGAGGCGTCGCGCCGGAACCAGGTGCGCACGAACCCGAGCTTCGAGTACTGGTGCTGCCTCGCCTCATCGATTGCCCTCCTCGCCGACCACCATGCGGATCCATCCTGCACCGCCCCTGCGACACCGGCGCCGACCGTGCGCAGTTCACCCTCGCCCAGTCCGAAGCGGCAGTCCACCCCCTCCGGCAGGTGCAGCCGGGCCAGCAGCGTCGCCCGCAGCGCCGTCGGCACGTCGCTGTAGACCGCCTGGAACTCGTCACTGAATGTCGGCTCGAGTCTCTGCAGACCGGGCAGGATCTCGTTGACCCGGCCGAAGGCATCCTGAATCCGGGCCTGCAGCGCGCTGCGGTCGGCGTGCGTCCTCGACTTCGAGATGTCGACGATCACCGCGATCGCGTGGAGGGTAGTCATCACATAAGCATAAAGCTAATTTATTGAGAATATAAGTGGCTGACTAATTCCTGGGGCGGTGTGTGCCCCCTCGCGGCCGCATCGCGACGCGCCTACGGTGGTGCCCATGACAGTCATCGACGCGGTCCAGGCCGACATCACGCGCTTCGAGAGCGAGGTCATCGTCAACGCGGCGAACTCCCGGCTCCTCGGTGGCGGGGGAGTGGACGGCGCGATCCACCGGGCGGCGGGACCGCAGCTTCTCGACGCCTGCCGCGCACTCGGTGGAGCGGAGACCGGCGAGACCAAGCTCACGGACGCCTTCGGCATCGCCACCGCCAAGAAGATCGCGCACACGGTGGGTCCCGTCTACGCGGCGTATCCCGAGCGGGAGGCGGCCCGCCTGCTCGCCGCCTGCTACCGCAGCAGCCTGGACCTCGCGGAGGGCTACCGCTCGATCGCCTTCCCCGCCATCTCCACCGGCGTCTACGGCTACCCGATCGACGCGGCCTCGGGGGTCGCGGTGGCGACGATCCGCGAGTGGCTCGACGCGCATCCGCACACGACGATCGAGACCGTCACCCTCCTCGCGCACAGCGCCGACGACCTGCGCGCGCTCCAGCGGGTTCTCGGCGCCGGTCGATAGCCCCGGTCACCGCCCCGGGCCGTCGCCGTGCGCCGCGCGGCTAGGCTGACACGAGCGGATGACGACCCGAGGAGGCGACACGATGACGAAGGCCCCCACCGTCTACGACGTGGCCGACCGCGCGCAGGTCTCCATCGCCACCGTCTCGCGCGTGCTGCGCAGTCCCGACACCGTACGCGAGCAGACCCGCGAACGTGTGATCGAGGCGGTGCGCTTCCTCGGCTACGTGCCGAGCGCCAGCGCCCGCGGTCTCGCGGCGCGCCGCACCAACGTGATCGGGCTGTTCTTCCCGGGACACGACGACCTCGAGGCGCCGCTCTCGACCGCCGCACGGGAGCCGGGCGAGGTGCCGATCGTCACCGACGACGGCAGCCTCGACGCCGAGACCGAGAACCTGTACTTCGACGAGGTGCTGCGCGGGGCGGAGATCGAGGCCTGGCGTCACGGCTTCGCGCTGATGGTCGCCGCCGGGCGCGGGGCCTCGCGCGAGGCCCTCGTCAACGACATCGCCGGACGCGTCGACGGGCTCGCCGTGCTCGCCCGCACGGTCTCCGACGATCTGCTGGCCCACGTCGCCCGCCGCATCCCGGTGGTCGTGCTCGCCGGCGCCGAACGCGACGACGGCTTCGACCACGTGAGCGCGAGCAACGGACCGGGCATGGAGGCGCTCGCCTCGCACGTGTTCGCCACCCACCGCCCCGCGCGGGTCGTCTACGTGAGCGGCCCCGGCGACTCGCCCGACAGCGCCGAGCGATTCGAGGGCTTCACCGCGGCGGTCGACGCGGGCGGCGTCGCGGGGGTCGAGGTGCTGCACGGCGACTTCACCCGTGAGAGGGGCCGCGCGATCGCGCAGGAGCTCGAGCTCGACCCCGCCGCGCTCACCGCCGTGATCTGCTCAAACGACCAGACCGCCCTCGGGGTGCTCGACGTGCTGGAGGCGCGGGGCGTGCGGATCCCCGAGCAGGTGGTCGTCACCGGATTCGACGGCATCACCGCGGGCAGGCACTCCCGCCCGCGGCTCACCACCGTGCACCAGCCGATGGTGGAGCTGGGCCGCGCCGCGGTGCACGCGATCACCGCGCGGCTCGACGATCCGCAGCTCGGCCCGCAGTCGCTCACCCTCCCGGTGCAGGTCCTGCTGCGCGAGAGCTGCCCGTAGTGTCGGGCGGGCTGCGGCCGACGAACGAGGTCGCCCGCGGACGCTGGGTGATCGACGAGCTCGGAACCTGGGCCACCATCGCAGGAATCGTGCCGCCCCGGTTCGCCGCCTACGCCCGCATATTCCACCGCGCCGGCGGCCACACCCTGCGCTTCGAGAACGGGATACCGGCATGGCGCGATGCCGGCCGGCTCCGCTGGGCGGATGTCGCATCCCGAGAGGGCACGGTCATGCACCCGCTCGTGCAGTGGGAGTCGCTGCTCGGCGAGTACGAGCGGCCGATGGGCGACCGCGCCGGCTTCCAGTACGACCAGCCCGACACCGGCGTGCTCGATCTCGACAGTCTCGCCGCGGTCGCCCGGGTTCTCGCCGGCCACACCGCCACCCCGCACGACACGCTGGCGGCGCTCTGGGAGGGCCACGGCGAGATCTGGGGCGGGGTCGTCCGATACTCCATCGCGACGGAGTCGGAGATCGTGACGCCTCCCGTCTCCGAGACGCTGCCTCCGCTGTTCCCGGGTGCGGCGGAGGCCGTCCGTCTCGCGCTGCCGCACCGCGACTCGCTGCTGTTCGAACTCGACGTGCGCACCCTCGCCGAGCCCGGTTGGGCGGAGCGCTCCGGGTGGACCTCGGGAGCCCGCACACTCACCCCGCAATGCCTCTGGCCCGAGGACCGAGCCTGGTTCCTCGCGAGCGAGATCGACTACGACTCCACCCTCGTCGGCGGCTCCGAGAGCCTGATCGCGGAGCTGCTCGACCTCGGACGCACCGGCACGATCGAGGTCCTCCCGATCCCGCCGGACGCCGATCTCACCGAGTCCGGCGACCGGGTCAACGCACCGCGCTCCTGAGCGCCGACGTGCGCACGCTCTTGCGCGTCACGAATGTAAGCGCATACACTGAGCGAAGAGACATGCACGAGTCGACGACGACTGGACGGTAGTGACGATGCACCCTGCACGATCAAGAAGAACGGGGCGCCTGCTCGGCGCCCTCGCGGCGGCGACCGCCGCGACGATGCTCGCGGCGTGCAGCATCCAGATCCAGAGCGCACCGGATCCCTCGATCCCCGACGACACCATGCTGGTCGCGGCCGACAACGGCTCGCCCCTGTTCGAGCGCAACTTCAACCCGTACATGACCAACAAGCGCACGGCGGCGTTCTACATGTACGAGCCGCTGGTGATCCTCGACAACGTCACGGGCGAGGAGCACCCCTGGCTCGCCACCGGCTACGAGCTGACCGACCCGTCGACCGTGGTCTACACGATCCGTGACGGGGTCACCTGGAGCGACGGCGAGCCGTTCACCCCGGAGGACGTGGCCTACTCCTTCCAGCTGCTCCGCGACGTGCCCGCCTTCGACGTGCAGGGCATCACCGCGTACATCGACAGCGTCGAGACGACGGACACCACCGTGACCGTGCACCTCACGGCCGCCGACGTCCCCGCCGCGCAGCTCATCGGAACCACGCTCATCGTGCCCGAGCACGTCTGGAAGGACGTCGACGACCCCGAGACCTTCCGCAACCCCGACCCGGTGGGCACCGGTCCGTACACGCTCGGCAACTTCGCCGCGCAGCAGTACACGGTCGACAAGAACCCCGACTACTGGCAGGCCGACAAGGTCGCCGCGGAGCACATCATCCTGCCCGCGACGAATACCCAGCTCGACGTGGCCACCAAGGGCTACGACTGGGCGTACTCCTTCATCAGCGACGTCGACGGGACCTGGGTCGCCGCCGGCAACAAGAACACCTACTGGTTCCCGCCGGGAGGCACGATCGCGCTGTTCCCGAACCTCACGAAGGCGCCGTTCAACGACCTCAACCTGCGCAAGGGACTCTCCGCGGCGCTCGACCGCGCGGCCGTCGGAGACGCGGCCGCCGAGGGCTACATGGACCCGGCGGGCCAGACGAACATCCTCCTGCCGTTCCAGCAGGACGCACTCGACCCGTCTATTCCGAATGCCGGTCTGCTCGACAAGGACGACGCATCCGCTCTCGAGTTCTTCGCGGCCGCCGGCTACACCCAGCAGGACGGCAAGCTCGTCGACGCTGCTGGCACGCAGCTGAGCTTCTCCATCACCACGGCCAACGGCTACAACGACTGGCTCAAGGGCGTACAGGAGGTGCAGAAGCAGTGGGGCGCGCTCGGCATCGACGTGAAGGTCGACTCCCCGCAGCCCGCGGCGTACCAGCTCGCGCTGCGCAACGGCGAGTACGACTTCGCGATGGGCGGCACGGGAGGAACCGGGTCGATCTTCCGCGACTTCAACGGGCTGCTCTCGAGCGACTACCTCAAGCCGGTCGGCGAGGAGGCGGGCAACAACTTCGAGCGCTTCGACTCGCCCGAGGCGCAGGCGGTGCTCGACCGCTACAAGCTCGCCATCGACCCGCAGGAGCAGCTCGAGCTCGGCTACCAGCTGCAGCAGATCGTCTACGACGAGCTGCCCGTGCTCAGCCTCTACTACGGCGGATCCTGGGGACTCGTCAGCGAGGCCAAGTTCACCGGCTGGCCGAGCGACGACGACCCCTACGCCTCCCCGAAGACCTACGAGTCGACACCCCTGCTCGTACTCACCCACCTGAAGGCGGTCGATGATGACTAGCGTGACAGCGGCACCGCGCGGTGCCGAACTGAATCCTCCAGCGGATGCGCCGCGCGAGCACCCGGATTCGGGTCGCGGCAGGCGCGCCGCGCTCTTCGCCCTGCGCAAGCTCGGTCTGTTCGTGCTCACCCTGTGGGCCGCGATCACGCTGAACTTCCTTCTGCCGAGGCTCATGCCCGGCTCGCCGGCCGATGCAGCGCTTGCCAAGCTCTCCCAGAATGGACCGGTGAGCGAGGCCACCAAGGCCGCGATCGAGGCCCAGCTCGGGGTGCCCACCGGCAACGTGCTCGAGCAGTATGTGACCTACCTGCACCAGGTGCTCACGCTCGACTTCGGCGTCTCGTACACCTTCTTCCCGCAGTCGGTCTCCGAACTGGTCTCCACCGCACTGCCGTACACGCTGGTGCTGGTGGGCGTCGTCACGGTGATCGCCTTCGTGCTCGGCACGCTGCTCGGCGTGCTGGCGGCGTGGAAGCGCGGCACCTGGCTCGACACCCTGCCGACCCTGGCGGGCTCCTTCGCGAGCGCCTTCCCCTACTTCTGGACGGCGCTGCTGCTGCTCTTCTTCGCGGGGTACGTGGCGCGGCTGTTCCCCACGAGCGGCGCGTACGGGCCGACGGCGACGCCGAACCTGTCGTTCGAGTTCCTCGGCGACGCGCTGTACCACGCCTTCCTCCCGGCGCTCACGATCCTGATCACCTCGCTCGGCGGCTGGATCCTCGGCATGCGCAACACGATGATCTCCACGCTCGGCGACGACTACGTCACCGCAGCCGAGGCGAACGGTCTCAAGCCGCGCACGGTGGCGCTGCGCTACGCGGCCCGCAACGCGATCCTGCCGAACCTCACCTCCTTCGGGCTCGCGCTCGGAGGCGTGGTCGGCGGCTCGATCCTCGTGGAGCGCGTGTTCGGCTACCCGGGCGTCGGCTACCTGCTGTTCAACGCAGTGACCAACCAGGACTACCCGCTCATGCAGGCCCTCTTCCTGATGATCACGGTCAGCGTGCTCGTCGCCAACTTCCTCGTCGACATCCTGTACGGCGTACTCGACCCAAGGACTCGCCGATGAGTACCCAGACCTCCCTCCGGGAGACCCGGATCCCCTCCGCCCCGAGCCCCTGGAAGGTGTTCGCGCGCGTGGCGAGCACCATCTGGAGCAACGGCAAGGCCCGCATCGGCCTCGTCGTCCTCGGCCTCTTCATCGTGCTCGCGGTCTTCGCGCCGCTGATCGCGCCCTACGGCGCCAGCGAGAACGGCTTCGAGCGCAGCGCCGACGGCAGTGCCGCGCACTGGCTCGGCACCACGGCCGCGGGGGAGGACGTGCTCAGCCAGCTGCTCTGGGGCTCGCAGATCTCCATCTTCGTCGGGCTCACCGCCGGTCTGCTGTCGACGATCATCGCGGTGCTCATCGGACTCAGCTGGGGCTACGTGCGCGGCTTCGCTGCCGACGTGATCAACTTCGTCGTCAACCTGTTCCTGGTGATCCCGGGACTCCCGCTGATGATCGTGATCGCGGCCTACCTCTCCGGCGGCGGCATCGGCATGATCATCATCGTCGTGGTGATCACCGGCTGGGCCTGGGGAGCCCGCGTGCTGCGCAGTCAGACGCAGTCGCTGCGGTCCCGCGACTTCGTCACGGCCGCCGTGTTCAGCGGCGAGCGTCCCTTCCGCATCGTATTCCGCGAGATCCTGCCGAACATGACCAGCCTCATCGTCGGCAACTTCTTCGGCGCGGCCACCGCGGCGATCCTCGCCGAGGCCGGGCTCGAGTATCTGGGGCTCGGCGACTCCAGCATCGTCAGCTGGGGCACGATGCTCTTCTGGGCGCAGAACTCCAACGCGCTGCTCACCGGCCAGTGGGCGCTGCTCTTCGCCCCCGGTCTCTGCATCGCCCTGCTCGCCACCTCACTCACCCTCATCAATTTCGGCGTCGACGGCATCAGCAATCCGCGCCTGCGCGAAGGGAAGAAGCGATGACCGCCCACAACCAGACCGAGCAGACGAACCAGACCCTGCTCGAAGTGCACGACCTGTCCGTGCACTACGGATACGGAGCGGATGCGACGCAGGCCGTGCGCAATGTCGAGTTCCGTCTCGCGCGCGGCGAGTTCGTCGGTCTCGTCGGAGAGTCCGGGTCGGGCAAGTCCACGCTCGGCTTCGCCCTCACCGGACTCTCGAAGCCTCCCGCCCACATCGAGAAGGGCCGCATCCTCTTCGGAGGCAAGGACATCGCCTCGCTCAGCCAGGAGCAGCTGCGCGAGCAGCGGCACGGCGGTATCGCGATGGTCCTGCAGAGCGGGATGAACGCACTCAACCCGGTGCGCAGCATCCGCAATCACTTCGTCGACATCTTCCGCGCGCACGGCCACGTGCCGCACGAGCGCTGGAACGACCGGGCGCTCGAGCTCGCACACAAGGTGGAGCTGCCGGCGACGGTGCTCGACCGCTTCCCGGGCGAGCTGAGCGGCGGGATGCGCCAGCGAGTCTCGATCGCGCTCGCCCTGTCGCTCGAGCCGCAGCTGATGGTGTTCGACGAGCCGACGACGGCGCTCGACGTGCTCGTGCAGCACGCGGTGATGAACACCATCATCGAGCTGCAGAGATCCGAGAACTTCACGGCGGTGCTGATCAGCCACGACCTCGGCATCGTGCTCGAGAGCGCCCAGCGCGTGATGGTGATGCACGAGGGCCGCATCGTCGAGGACGCATCGGCCGACCAGATCCTCAACGACCCGCAGAACGACTACACGCGCATGCTGCTGTCGCACTACGCCGACCCGCGCGCCGACGTCGTCGAGCTGCCCGGATTCGAGGACAGGGCGAGGCGCGCGGCGACCGGGGCGACCCGCTCGAGCGGCGCGACGCATCCGCCCACCGTCTCCTCCCGTGAGCGGCGCGACGACCAGAAGTCGATCGTGGTGAGCAACCTGTCGAAGGTGTACCCGGCCCCGCGCCGCGGCGAGAGCCCGGTGCGCGCGGTGAACGACGTGTCGTTCACGCTCGAGCCCGGACAGTCGCTGGCGCTCGTCGGGGCGTCGGGAAGCGGCAAGTCGACCATTGCGAAGCTCATCACCGCGGTCGAGAAGCCCACCGGCGGCTCCGTGATGTTCGGCGGGCTCGACGTCGGGAGGCTGCGCCGCGGCCAGTTCCGGCAGTTGCACTGCGACGTGCAGATGGTCTTCCAGGACCCCTACGCCGCGCTCAACCCGCTGCACACCGTGGAGTACACGCTGACGCGGCCCGTCGTGAACTTCACCGGACTGACGGGGCAGGACGCGCGCCGCCGTGTGCTCGAGCTGCTCGACACGGTCGGCCTGTCGCCGGTGGAGGAGTTCGCGGCCAAGCTGCCGCACCAGCTCTCCGGCGGGCAGCGCCAGCGCGTCGTCATCGCGCGGGCGCTGGCCAGCAACCCGCAGGTGATCATCGCCGACGAGCCGGTGTCGATGCTCGACGTCTCGCTGCGCGCCGGTGTGCTCGCCCTGCTCGAGGACCTCCGAGAGCAGTGGGGCGTCTCGATGCTCTACATCACGCACGACCTGCTCAGCGCCCGCGTCGTCACCGACAACATCATGGTGCTCAACCAGGGCGCCGTGGTGGAGAGCGGCAACACCGCCGAGGTGCTGCGCAACCCGCAGGACGACTACACGGTGCGCCTGCTCGACGCGATCCCGAACCCGGTGCGCCGCTCCGCCTGACTTCCCATCCGCACGACCGTCCACCCGCACCACAAGGAGAACCCGCATGCTGACCTTCCCGAACAACTTCCTCTGGGGCGCCGCGACCGCCGCCCACCAGATCGAGGGCAACAACGTGAACAGCAACTGGTGGGTGCACGAGAACGAGCCGGGCACCACCATCGTCGAGCCGAGCGGCGACGCCGCGGACAGCTATCACCGCTACCGCGAGGACATGAAGCTGCTCGCCGACCTCGGGCTGGGCTCCTACCGCTTCAGCATCGAGTGGTCGCGCATCGAGCCGGAGCGCGGGCTGGTCTCGCGCGCCTCGATCGACCACTACCGCCGCATGGTCGACGCCGCCCACGAGTTCGGCATCGAGCCGATCGTGACGCTGATGCACTTCACCGTTCCGCGCTGGTTCGAGCGCGACGGATTCTGGCGCGCCCCCGATGCCGCCGACCTCTTCGCCCGCTACACCGAGCTCGCGCTGCCCGTGGTGGCCGAGGGAGTGAACTACGTCTGCACCATCAACGAGCCGAACATCGCCGCCATGCTGGCCGGGGGAGAGGACGCCTCCAACCTCGTGGCCTACGGTCTGCCGAAGCCCGACCTGCAGGTAGCGGATGCCCTGCTCGAGTCCCACAGGCGATCCCGCGAGGTCCTGTCCCAGGTCTCCGGACTCAAGACCGGGTGGACCGTCGCGACCCAGGC
>Ga0247812_10002590_pt1 | contig 10196 bp, 5 predicted proteins | sample UWRJL149409B1_FD_178011 | JGI IMG/M metagenome (GOLD analysis project Ga0247812, IMG submission 178011) | Plant litter microbial communities from Arlington Agricultural Research Station in Wisconsin, United States - UWRJ-L149-409B-1 | ecosystem: Environmental > Terrestrial > Plant litter >...
GAACTTACTCTCCGAGGAATTACTCAATACTACGCATTCGTAGAAGAGAAGCAGAAAGTCCACTGCCTCAACACACTCTTCTCTAAACTCCAAATTAACCAATCGATCATCTTCTGCAACTCCACCAACCGTGTTGAACTTCTAGCTAAGAAAATCACGGAGTTGGGCTACTCATGTTTCTACAGTCATGCCCGGATGCTCCAAACTAATCGTAATCGTGTTTTCCATGATTTCCGCAATGGCGTTTGCCGAAACTTGGTTTGCTCTGACCTGCTCACTCGTGGTATCGATATTCAAGCCGTCAATGTGGTAATCAACTTTGACTTTCCCAAGAACGCCGAAACCTACCTACATCGTATTGGTCGTTCTGGTCGTTTTGGGCATCTCGGTCTCGCTATCAACCTCATCAACTGGGATGATCGTTTCAACCTCTATAACATCGAACGTGACCTTGGCACCGAAATTCAACCTATCCCACAATCTATTGACAAATCTCTCTACGTTTACGACACTCCGGAAAATATTCCCCGTCCGATATCTAATTATCAAACCAACAGAGTACCGTCCGAGAGAGATCAGCAACAACAGCCACGGCAGCAACCCGGTAGCCAGCGCGGGTCTGGGAACAGCTACAACAACGGCCGCTCAAGAGGCCAAGGACAAACTTCGGGCCAAGGTGCACAAAGACAACCACGAAGTGAAGGCCAGGGCCAGGGTTTCGGTCGTGGTAATGGAAGATTTACAGAACAATCTCAACGAGGCGGTGCGCAAGGAGTTCCAAACCAACGACAAAATGGCTACTCAGGCCAGAGAGGAGGCCGCGGTCAGGATGCTGCTCCTCAATAGCCCTCTTCCACACTATGAAAGGGATGGGGTGACTGGGTGTTGACTTTGTAAATATTATGTTCCATCCTTTGCGATAGACTCGAAACTGCGTATGACGGCCACGGCGACTTCTTTAACCAGCACACTGGCTACCACGGAACCTGTTTTTGGTGTAGGAACGTCTGGCAGTTCTACATACGGGCTTGGAGTTTGTATCATACGATTTTCTTTTCATTTTCTTTTATTATCAGCTTGTCTCTTGTTGGATGATTTTTGAAGGACAGCAAGTTCAGCGACTTTCAATCCGATACCACGAGGGATAGGCAGGCGTATGGGCGTTACTGGGAGATGGCTCGTAGGAGCAATCTTCCATGGTCAGGCGTTGGCAAAAAGGGCATAGCTGGTTGGTGTATGCTACAGAGCTCTGCCTTGCTTTGCATTTAGGCTCGCATTTGTGGGCTAACGGCGGATGATATGATGGCATGACTAAGGATCGGGAGCATCGTGTGCTTTGAATGATACTTGATCATAAATGTGGATGTGGTGGAAGGAGTTAAAAGGGGTGTTGGTGGAAGGTGTGTGGCGAGGACAATGGATGGTCACCTATCGTACTCTAGGAATCGATGGGCCTGACATCAGTGATGAGGGAGGAAAGTAAAAAAAACCCATTTAAAAAATCTGGGGAGTGCGGGAGAGGAAGAATGGCTTGTATCGAATTAGCTCGATGGCTGTCTTAACGTTTCTTGCAAATGATCACAATTACCCCCAGCCTTGACGCATAAATCCCTTTTATTTCCCGAACGTATTTTCTCCTCCTCGGTGTGCGTACCCCAGATTTGCTAAGGAGGAATGCATACGACGCACGGGTTGTACAGTACCGGGACTTCGGAATTCTGGTAATCGGTGGATCGTCAAAGTGAGATTACACACCTGCTATCTACTACATGGCATTTAGAAGACATGTTGCGAGGCGGGAAGCGGCATCACGGGCAAGTCGACCGAGGGAGTTTTGGGAGATGGAAGAATGTTAAATTGCCTGGGCGCTTTGGTGTCTACACGTAACTCTAACTCTAATCCCCAGTGTGACTTTTAATTTCAACCAGAGTTCACACGGTTCGAGTCCGGTTTTTGACAAGCTTGAGAAAAACAATAGATCACATATGAGGATGCTATACTATACTTTCGTATAGCATCAGACCGAGGAAGCTAGAGAAAAGAAAAGCCGAGTCGGTTGTGAGAATCGTGTGCAAAACAAGCACTCTGTTACGTTTACCGCCGGTAGAAATTGTCACACGAGCTTGAGCTTGAGCCACGTCCACGGGTGCCATGGGTATTCTTCTCCCAACGGTTCCAGAAGCAGTGGAGACCGGAGGGCGTGAGTGCTCTGTGCTTTTTCACAACGTGGGAAGTGGTACTGTCCTGTACTAACTAGTATCCAGTAGTAATAGTACTCCGTTAAGTAAGTACAGTTCAGGACATCTCCGTACCGGACTAGTTCTGCCTCTCATGCTGGTTAGTAGTTAGTTCGCAACTCTAAAGTACTTGCTCCTTACGGTACGGAGCATATGCCCTAAGCATATAAGTCCATCCTTAACAGATTCCGTACAGCGTCCAGCATACAGGACAGGACAAGGACAGGACTGTATGGTATGCACTATGCCCTTCGATAAGCGTAGATTTAAGGTTACGCGAGTCTCATCGGTGGATGTGATGTTTCTTCTCCAATCCGACACGTTTCCAACCTCTCCAGTATTCTCTCCCCCTTCCCCAGCAGAAGCAGAAGCATGCAAGGGTTTGGGGTTTCCTCAAACGCCAAAATGCAGAACTCAGTTGGCCGGTGTTGACGTCGTCCACTGCAATTTCACGGAAGTATTATACTGGACCACAACTCAGCAACGAGATGAGCAGGAGGCGGAAGAATAGAGTGCTGACCATCCCCATTCACCTCTTCCGAACCCAACCTCGTTTGGGAAAAGGTCTACCGTTCCGTTCTGTACCGATCGCACGCTGACTGGACTGGACTGGGCATACCGGTACAACGTCCATGCCTGCATGGTCTTTTACATGCACCGAAACACTCGGACCGTTCCGGGAATGAGGTTGATCAGCACAGGTGCAGGTCAGCGTTCGCGCTGCCATTTAGCCAGAATGCGATGAATGGATGGTTGGCATGGGTTGTCGCCCGTTTTCCCACGTGAAAAATACGACAGCAGCTAAGGGGATTCGAGGGGATGTGTCCGTCATGGAATGTTTTGGTCTGTAGAATACAACTAGGTAGGCAGGTAGGTAGGTAAGGAAAGGAGGAGTCCGGGCGGCGGAGTAGTGGATGAAGGGCGGGTAGAATGGTAAAGACTGGTAGATTGGTTGACTAGTGATGGTGGTGGTGGTGATGATTGTAAATGGTGATGGTGATGATGATGGGAAGTGGTGCAGGGGCAGACCACCACACACACATCCTGACACTACTGTAAGAACTACTCATTGCACCACCACCGGAGACAGATCGACTACTGGGAGAAGAAGACGGAGGGAAGGGAGAGGAAGTGAAGGGAATGGAAGTGAAGGATCATCCATTATGGATGGATGGATACATGGATACACGCACTATACAGTACAGTATATGGATAGTGGATGAATAGTAAGTAGATGTATGGATGGATGGATGGATGAGAGGGCATGGAGCATCTTTTGCAACTTGACACTGGCACTGACTGGCATTATTATTGGCACCGGCATCTGGCACCGACTCTTTGACTGACTACTTGACATGACATGACTTGCCTTGACTTGACTGACACTCCAATATGTAATAATAATAATAATAATACTGACACAACTGAGTCGCGGCGGTGTAGAGCTAAAACCCTCTGGCCAGACACATCTTGCTTATGCTTCCTCTGCCTCCTCCACTTGCCCACTATTATTGTTCTTCTAGCTTTAAACCTAAAGTCCCTCGTTTTAATTTATTCCTGTATTTTGTAAAGTATAAATCCACCTTACAGCAAAGCACCAGCATTATCTGCACCCAACACCACCATCACCAGCTATAATCAAAAATACCTGTCGAGTTGCGGCTCCGAATAGTGACGTTGCGGTATACTGCACCTCAATCTGTACTAAATTGACCTGTCGCAAACACTATCCTGATATCCTCGCTATCGGGCTGTCCACCGACATTTTTGTTCGCCTTCCTTTACCTGGCCACCCTCCCTTCAACACAAACCACAAACCACACCCTCACCTCCTCCCCCCTCCCCCGAACCAAGGTGGTGTTCCTCACACCACCCCCTCCAAAGACTGATCCACGCGATCACCGGAAAGTCTCACTCGGACAAAGATACTGGGAATTGAGAGACATCATGACATCCATTGTGCGTATACATCTCCCACATCGCCCACTGCTCCCGCTTCCCCTGGGATGCCTAGTGGCGCCTGGTGAGAAACTGCGCGCCCAACGCGTTTGCCTCATGGCGCAACGATCGCATCTCAGAGCGCAGCATCTGCGAAGAAAGCAGAGCTTCACTAACACTCTTTCCTCTCACAGTTGTGTCTTGCACACTATTGCGACACCCATGGGCCCACGCCGGTTATGGTTACGGAGGGCCTGTTCGTTGAATGCTCGTCATGTGAAGATGACATGAACACTCTCCGACCCAGCTCGAGTTCGATGGCCCCTAAGCTCTCCGACGCCTCGATACCTCCCGCAAAGAATGCAAGTCGGGCCAACTCGTCATCGTCGGACAAGGAGAATGGGCTGGAGCGGCCAGAACTGGTAAGGAGCCAGAGCAGCGAGCTTCCTCTGGAGACACCGCCAGCAAGTCCCAGGGTGCAGGCTTTACAAAGTGGATTCGGCGCGAACAACAAGAAGGACTCGAGCTTCCGCAAAACCTACGATGAGAATGACAAGAAAAGAGCCATTCCTTGCGAAAACTGCTCACTTACTCTGCCAAAGAAAACGAAGGAGGACCCAGAGGCACATAATAAGGTTGATACCAGCAGACCTGTCTTGCGGACAAGGAAGCCCTATGAACGAGTTGGGCGTTTGGTTCCCATTGAAGGACCCTCGCCCCCAAAAAGCACTCCGTCAAATTCTTCTAGCGACTCGGATACCGCGATGGTTTCTCATGCCCGGCGGCACTCTCGAGCCAATTCTAGAAGCTTAAACCGCGTTGGTACATCGTCCAGCGAATCCTCCTTCACCTCTCGAATTTCGCATACCCATTACATAGACTATACCTCAACCCACGAGCCACTCCTTCCAACCTCATTTTCAATAATTAGGCAATCATGTCTCCGGACTCTCTCATGCGAAACCCTACCTCCAAGCAGTAACCAACCCATGACATCAACGCCAACGTCTCCGCTCGTCCACTCACTCGCTAGTTCCTCCTCATCAACCTCATCCGGCGGTCCCATTTTCTTTGGTGATCCAGTCGCAGGCTACACAACAGCATACATCTTCCGAATTCCGGACCCCAACGCACGAGGTCGTCGACGGGTCTACGCCCTCATGGCTCTCTCCCCCCACCGTGAATGGGTCGCTATGCAAGCGTTCTCCTTCCTCTCTACCGCGTTCACCCAGCTAGCGGCATGGATTCAACGTCTTGCTGAGGAAGAGCTCGAGCGGAATGAGAGTATATCCTCACCTCGGAATACTGAAGACAAAAGCTTTTCGACGCCTACCAGCAGTTTCCTTAGTGGTAGAAGTAGGGCTTCAGATGGCAAATTTGCCGGAATGAGTCTGAAATCTAAGGGACTGGCAGAATTGGTTGGTATGCCTGATTTCTTCATCGAGCTACACACTAAGTTCGTACGACTGCTGATCGAACTCGGCCTCTTGACCGGCTCTTGATTCTGTTACACCAGAAGAGATCACCATCATACTACTTCTCCTGCATATCGGTACGAAAATAGTAGACGAATGCGGTGACTACTAAAAAATAACGCGTAATGACTTGGAATTTTTCCTTCTGGTTGGGTGTAAAATCATGTTTTGATAGCGTTTTAGCGTTTGTTTTTGTTTTTGTTTTTTCGCATGGGCTTTGTTTTCACGGAAGGCAAAAATCATATTAATCATCCTTTTGGGATGGGTTTGTTTTATGGTACATACACTTGTTAGATTTGGAGTGATACCAATGCAGCGGAGCCTACGGAGTTTTTAGAAATGGGAAGACAGCCATGGCATATGAGGGATTCAACGATATGGTGTGGATGAACATCCATCAAAGCATTCATGCTCTGATGGCGAATAGATCTCAATGAAAGAGTACTTGAACCATATCCTCGAACTGAAAATATCTGGTGCTATGTTGGGTTAAAATGTAGTATGCATCTACTAATAACTAGCCCCCTGTCCACAATAGTCCCCGTTACAGATCGATGATAGCCACGGTCTAAGTTTTAGAGGGCACGGAGAAACAATCGTCAGAAGGCGACCTGATGAATAATAGGATGCCAAAGGAGTGGATAGAGAAAGCAACCGGACCGAATCTTCTATTCTTTTTTTTCCTAGCTCTTGAAGTCAGAATTCTTGAAAAAGTTAACTCCCTAATATTTATCCACTTAATCAAATCCGCCAGACTATAGCATAAGCAGACTTAGTTTACAGAATGTAGATCCAGTTTTGCCTATCTTTAAATTTCAATGTAAGGACCATCACGTGAGCAGCTTTCTCGCTTTATTCTCGCTTAAGTCTGGCCTTAATTCTACGACGAGGTTCTCAGAACACCATGCATATCTCTCATCACAGTGCCTCACCTAAAAAAGCGACCTTTGAATGAGTTGGATTCTTAGTAGATCTATTTTATAGAAAAGTGAAAGAGTGTACAGTGAAATTTGAGTGCGAACAGTGGTGGAGGGTGAGCTTCTATGGGAAAAATCATTGCCACATTATTCTCCTTCCCCAATTCAGACACTGACAAGTTATAAACCTTAGCCGAGCCCCTGAATACAAAGTAAACAGACCCCACCAATCAAGATGCCGGCCATGCTCGATGACCCCGATTCCCCAACCATCTATAGAACCTCTGGCTCTGCGCCGTTTCCCGACCCGCACAATGCCCAGCCAACTCTCCCAGTCGATGTGTATCCTCGTCAGGTTACACTTCGCGACCGTGTTACAGTCGCAACCATTGTCCCATTCTCCTCTCGCCATCAGGTACCAGCCTCGCTGCTCGCCTACCTCAGTGATCAGCTGAACAAGGAGATTGAGGGCGGCGACACTTACCCCATGATAGATACCATGCCGTTGGAGAAGTTCTCTGCTTACTGGTTCCAAAACTTCGGTGCTATAATGCTCCTCGGCAATATCGAGAGTGCAGATGAAGTTTTGGAAGGCAAGAACTGGGCAACCGATTGCTTGGGAAGCTTCTACATCAAGCCAAACTATCCCGGCCGTAGCAGTCACGTTTGCAACGCTGGTTTTCTCGTCACTGAAGCTGCTCGTAACAAGGGTGTCGGGCGCCTCATGGGCGAGTCCTATCTCGACTGGGCACCGAAATTAGGTTACACCTACTCTGTCTTCAACCTCGTCTACGAGACAAATGTCGCCTCATGTCGCATCTGGGACGCGCTTGGATTCAAGCGAATTGGACGGGTCAAGGGAGCTGGGAACCTCAAGTCCTATCCAGACCAATTGACCGATGCTATCATCTACGGGCGTGATCTAGGTCCAGATGGATCCGATATCGTGAGTGAAGAGCGCTTCGATAAAATCGCCTTCTACCTCCGCTACGGCAAGTACCCCACAGGCGCTGACCGAGCCGAAAAAAGCAGGCTCCGCTCCGCAGCGACGCATTATAAGCTCCTTGATTCCGGCAAACTGATGCTGAAAGACAAAGAGGTGATTGCGGATCCTAAGCAACAGTATGAAATTGCGCGCGAGACGCATGTGTTGCAACATGGGGGCATCAATAAGACAACGGCGACAATCGCGGAGAAGTTTCACTGGGTTCGGATTAAGGAGACGGTTAGCTTAGTTATTAGGAATTGTACGGAATGTAAAGAATTAGGGAAGGCTCCTGTTGTGCGTGCTGAAGGCGTGACTACTTCCTCCCGGCGTGCTGTTCCAAACTCAATCGAAAACCTCCTGTCCAATCATAGTCAAAACGGAGACAGTGCAGCTGGACGTATTCTTTCATTACCTCCAACCTCGCAACCTGAGTCGGAACTCGATGGTGTGGACTGGAAAGATGATCATCATCACCATCATCATCACCATCACCATCACCAGACCTCAGTCTCACCACAAGTTCTAAACCGTTCACTGCCAGGCACCTCTAATCATCATCCACCCATCTCAATGCACCATCCCCCGCAACCGCAACATCAACACCAGCAACACAACCCGCACCCGCACCAACGAAATCTACAAAACGATTATATGCCACTCGACCCACAGATCATGGAAGACGTACGCCAACATCTCGGCTCCTATAGTTCCGCTACGCACTCGCATTCCCATCATGGCCACAGCTCCCACTTGGATGTGAATGCCAATGTGCATGACTTTGCGCGCGTGGATGATAATGAGCATTCTGGGGCACATCGCACGCCGAGTTTCGAACACCATGACGAGCTGCATGACGGGGAGGATGCTTTTGGCGCAATCTTGCGCAGCACGGGCGAGGTTCACGGAGCCGATGGGGCGGGTGAAGAAGGCGACTTGGATATGTTAATTGATCAGGATGATGAGGAAGATGAAGAAGAGCACGGTGAGAGAAGCCTGCATGATGTACAGGGTGTGGAAGATACGGCGCGGATGGCGGAAGAGGCTCTAGGGTCGCGGAGGGATGGGCGGGTGGAAATTATGGAGCCGTTTGGGAAGCGGGCGCGGTATAAATGAAGCTGATAATAACAATGGTAAGATGGTATAGCTAGTGATATTGGGATAGTCTACTTTGGGACGCTTGGTTTTGTAAGAAAGGAAATTATACCCCTGGTGCTGCAAGTGCGAGGTTGGGAGTTTTTGGCGCTGTACTTGGAGTTAAAACAATATTTATAAGAAAAGTCTGAATTGCATGCATACCAAAAACAGTACAGCCCAACTCTCGATAATATCGTAAATCTATTCCCATATATCAACAAGTGAAAGCTTTCTCTAGTTTCCATCAAACGTATAGTTGAGACTTGCACGCAAACGTTTCCATTTTTCCTGAAGAACGAATCAGCCTCTTGCTTTTGTAATAATTGTAATTTTCCGAGGTGCTCTCACAGATTTTTTTTAAAAAAGGAACCCCCTAATTTGGGCAGGCAAGGTGTATCGTAAGAGGTGCAGGTTAGAGCTGTAGAGGGCTAGGAGGATGCTTGAGCTTACTTCTCGGCTTTTTACAGAAGTTCAATTAACGCAGAAGGTCTCTTTGTCAAACTTTCTGGAAGGTCCTGTTACATGATACTGTTGCATATATAATAGGTATTACTTCAAAAAGAAATATATCTGATCATTTGAATTGGTTCTTCTGCCGAGGGTTTAGGAAGAACAGAGACGTTGATGGGGAAGAAGTATGGATGATATAAAAAGTGATTTGGTTAAGTTTGGTTGAGTATAACTATTTAATATGTTTGGCTCAAAGATTCATCTCAGCATCAAATTCATGTTTAGCCCCCAGCCCTGCTCCCCTTGGGTTTTAAATGTCAATTTTCTTATCGGGTATGGGCTATGATCGTAGTCAAGCGGAATGCCACCGTCTATGCAGTTTCTCCTTCTTAGTTTCCAGTTGAACCCTGCCTTCCTTTTCCTTTTCTCCTTTTGGCTACCCGTGATAGGAACCCCTAGGTGGCGCCATCATTGATTGCGGTCGCCTATTCTGAGCGATAATATGCGGCGCACCCCAACCGCCGTTTCTCGAACCTAGTTCCGGAGAGATATGTGCCAGACTCACCCCAGGTGCAGTTGGATACGGCGCTCGTGGCCTAGGCACATAACTCGAATGATGTGGCATAGCAGGTCGTTCTTCATGTCTCGCAATGGGGCCAGTGGAACGAGGTCGAGGATAGTTCTGATGGTGGGGCATGAGAACAGCTCCTTCGGAAGTAGGGGAGGCCAGGTATTGTGAGTGATGGGGCATAGTTGCTTTCCCTGCGATGGAAGGCTTGGGTGGAGTGGTAGAACGCGGTCGTCCTACAAAGTGTGTGTGGTGCGGCATCTCGAGTTTGGCTTCTTGGAGTTGGCTCCCGCTCTGTGTTGTAGCTCGAGGTCGGCTGTTGTATTGTATATGAAGGGACATAGCTACGGGGCATTCTTCGGCTTCTCTTATTGGACCGATGCTGGATTTTGATCGGGGTCTGACAGATGGCACAGAAAATGATGGATATGTATTCCGTTCGACAGGCGTCCCAGGCTGTAAGGCTGACGGGATGTCTAAACTACTTCG
>Ga0247812_10002591_pt1 | contig 10195 bp, 11 predicted proteins | sample UWRJL149409B1_FD_178011 | JGI IMG/M metagenome (GOLD analysis project Ga0247812, IMG submission 178011) | Plant litter microbial communities from Arlington Agricultural Research Station in Wisconsin, United States - UWRJ-L149-409B-1 | ecosystem: Environmental > Terrestrial > Plant litter >...
AAGATAAATTATCAGTATCAAGAGCACGTCGTGTTCAACGTTTCTTATCTCAACCTTTCCACGTAGCGGAGCAATTTACAGGTATTCCTGGAGTTTTGGTTGACATTAAAGATACTATCAAAGGATTTAACATGATTATCGACGGTGAGTTAGATCATCTTCCTGAAGCAGCTTTCAACTTGAAAGGTTCTATCCAGGATGCTATCGAAGCTGGAGAAAAAATGTTGGCTGAAGCTTAATATAGTTTTAAGTTATGAGTTATGAGTTATGAGTTTAGCAAAGCTTTACCGAACTTATAACTCATAACTCATAACTCATAACTCAAAAATTATGATTTTAGAAATAGTATCACCAGAGGCAAAATTATTTTCAGGAGAAGTAACATCTGTTACATTACCGGGAGTTGATGGAAGCTTTCAAATATTAAATAATCACGCTCCTATTGTTTCTATACTTGAAAAAGGAACTGTAAAAATTGCAGCGCCAAGTTTTAATCTTTCTAAAGAAGTAGCGGGTAAATTTACGAGAGTAAACGACCAAACTTATACATTAGAGATTGAGTCAGGAACTATCGAGATGAAAGACAATAAAGTAATTGTTTTAGTTGACTAAGACAGACAATTCAAATAAATAAATGAAAAGCCAGACAGAGATGTCTGGCTTTTTTTATGCTTTCTGTAGTAATAGTATATGTTTGTGAAAGTGCTTGTTTTTAGTTAATTTTTTTAATGGTCTTTCATAATAGCGGATATTATGGGGTAATAATGTGAGAAAATTAACAAAAAAGATAAAAATAGAATAAAAAATGCGTAAGTATTTTTCTATATACCTACTACATTTGTAAGTATATTAATACTTAAACATTTTATTATGAAAAAAGCTTTTTTAGGAATGCTAGTAATAGCATTAGGTTTTGGAACAATGTCGTTGACTACAAGTTCTAATGATGTTGCTAATTCTTCAATAAAAAATCAACAAAGAGTTGATGTTGTAAATGTTGCATTTAGTACAACTTATACAGCGCCCTGGTTAGGAGTTTGTTGTGAGTCGCCACTGAGTGCGGTTGAGCGAGATCTTATTAAACGTGGACTTTCGCCTACTAATTACACTATTTTAAGTACTACAAGTACTACTGTAACTTATAAAGTTAATTAATTCAAGTCAGTAGACATAAAGCATTTATTAATAGTCACACTTAGACAATTTTATTATGAAAAAAGTTTTTTTAGCAATGCTGGTATTAGCATTAGGTTTTGGAACAATGTCGTTCTCTAAAAGTTTTAGTGAAGCCGCTCAACCTTCGATTGCCAATAAAAAGCAAGTTCAGGTAAATGCTGCATTTGGTGCTACCTATACAATTCCGTGGAATAGCTGCTGCGAGTCGCCGCTTATTCCTATCGAACGTGATATCGTTCAGCGTGGATTGCCAGTAGGTACTACCTATACTATCAAAAGTACCACAGTTAATTCTGTGACCTATACAATTTTTTAGTATTAATAAAAAATTATAAATAAATAATGTGTCTGCTGATAATTTAATCAATTGTGTGACATCTATTTAACAGTTATAAAATATGTGAAAAAGCCATTCAAGTTGAATAGCTTTTTTGTTTTATATTTGGACCATTAAAATCTCTTTATAAAATATTGATCATGATAAAAGCTCAGTAAGCTTTTATTATTTCGTTTTATCAAACTGATAAAGCGCAATTTATCCATTTCAAATTTTATAAAGAAGCTATATGAAAAATATAAAAAAGGTTGCCGTCTTAGGTGGTGGCGGAAGAACTGGAAATTATCTTGTTAACCAGTTATTAAAAGAAGGGTTTAGTGTAAAACTATTACTGCGAGATCCAGAGAATTTCCCTATTCAAAATAATAAAATCGAAATCATCAAAGGTGATGCTCTTGATCTTGTATCTATAAAGTCATTACTTAAAGATTGTCATGCAGTTGTGAGTACAATTGGGCAGCGTAAAGAAGAACCTTTGGTGGCGAGCGCAGCTACTAAAAATATTTTGCAAGTAATGAATGATTACGGAATTGAACGTTATGTTTTATTGGCCGGATTAAATATTGATACACCATTCGATAAAAAAAGTACCAAAACTATTATGGCTACAGATTGGATGAAAGCCAATTTTCCGATTATTCAGGACGATCGGCAAAAAGCATATAATTTTTTAGAAGAAAGCAATGTAAACTGGACTCAGGTTCGTGTTCCGTTTATTGAATTTACAGCTGTTACATCTGAGATCGCGATAAGTTTAGACGATTGTCTGGGAGATAAAGTCAGTGCATTTGATATTGCTGAATTTATGATTCAGGAAATGAAGGAATCTAAATTTAGCCGAAAATCTCCTTTTATAAGCACGATTTAAAAAAACAGATTAAAAAACAGCGGGTACTATCCAGCGCCCGCTGTTATTTAATATCAATATCAATTTCATAACTTTGCTTTTATGAAATTAGCCGAAAACCTTATTCAAAAGCTTGAAAATCGTAAGAAGAATAATTCGCTTAGGAAATTGCCTGTATTTAATAATTTAGTTGATTTTTCTTCTAACGACTATATTGGCTTCTCAAAATCAGAATCTATTTTTAAGTTGACGCACGCTTATTTGCTGGAAAATGAAATTTTTCAGAATGGTGCTTCCGGATCGAGACTGATTTCGGGTAATCATTCATTGTATCAAATAACAGAAACGTTTATTGCAGAGTTTCATGATGCTGAATCGGCTTTAATTTTTAATTCGGGTTACGATGCCAATGTTGGCTTTTTTAGCGCTGTACCGCAACGAAATGATGTTATATTATATGATGAACTAAGTCATGCTTCTATTCGTGACGGAATTGTAATGTCGAATGCGAAATCGTACAAATTCAACCATAATGATTTTGAGGATTTAGAAAGACTTATTATTAAATTTCAAGCTTCTATCCCAGATCTTCGGGATCAAATTTCAAACAATATTTACATTGTTACCGAAACTGTTTTTTCTATGGATGGCGATAGTTCAAACTTAGAAGAATTGGTTGCACTTTCTGAAAAGTATAATTGTTATTTAATAGTCGATGAAGCGCATACTTTGGGTGTTTTTGGTGAAAAGGGCGAAGGCTTGATGCAATATCTTAATTTGCATAATAAAATTTTTGCCCGAATCATGACTTTCGGAAAAGGTTTAGGATGTCATGGCGCTGCTATTTTAGGAAGTAGCGATCTAAAAGAATATTTAGTAAACTTCGCCAGAAGTTTTATCTACACAACCGGATTGTCTCCTCATGCTGTTGCTACGATTTTGGTAGCCTACCAGCAATTACAGGTCGAGAAAGAAACAATCGAAAAGTTGCGTCAGAACATTATTCTATTCAATCAGCAGAAAAACTTGTTAGGTTTAAAACCAATGTTTGTAAGAAGCAAATCAGCAATACAATCTGCAATTGTTCCGGGTAATGAGAATGCGAAACAATTGGCACAGCAACTGCAAGATAAAGGTTTTGATATAAAAGCAATACTTTCGCCAACCGTTCCGGAAGGTCAGGAACGTTTAAGATTTTGTATTCATAGTTATAATTCAGAAGAAGAAATAAATCAGGTTCTTGAATTGTTAAGAAATTTCGTATTTTAGCCAGAGTTGTTTCACAAAGATTCACAAAGTTTTCGCAAAGCTGCGCAAAGGATAATTTTGTGCAGCTTTGTGTTTTTTCTTTGTTATTCTTTGTGGAATATAAAATGTAGTTTTAAAAAAAATACTACTCTCATTACCTGTATTTCCTCACTTCTATAAAAAAGTTTAATTTTTTTTGTAACGTTTTGATTGTTTGATCACTTACGAGTCGTAATCAAATAAACCAAAATAATTATGAAAACTATAATCACTTCAATAAAAAGATTCATCTGTAATGTATTGCTTTTTTTAACAACAATACAAGTAATCTGTTCTGTAATAAACCATCATTTGTATGGTAAACCTTATCCTCATTTTTTTATAATAATTGTTTGTTTGCTTGTGGCAACTTTGGCATGGATAAAAGGTGAAAAATACAGCAAACAATAACAGGAGTTTTAATCATCAAATCAATCAATAATACTAATCAATCAACAAAATGAAAAATTTATTTACATCAGTAGTAGCAGTAATCGCTTTAACTTTTAGCGGTACAATTCAGGGACAAACAAAATCTCCAAAACTAGAAAATTCATTGTTATGGGAAGTTTCAGGAAACGGACTTTCAAAACCATCTTATGTTTACGGAACAATTCATGGTATTTGCCCAACGGATTATTTTATGGCAGAAAAAACAAAAAATGCATTTCAGAAATCAGATAAACTAATTTTAGAGATCAACTTAGCTGACCCAATTGAAATGGCCGATATGCAAAAAGCAGGTATTGCTTCAGTACCATTAAGTAAGACATTATCGCAGGAACAATTGTCGAAATTAGATGCAGTTTTACAAAAAAATACCGGTCTAAAAATTAAGCAATTAGACGGTTTTACTTTATCTGCTATTATGGGTTTTATCTCTATGAAAACATTTGACTGCGAAACCTTAAAATCATATGAATCAGATTTTATAGATTTGGCTAAAAAAGAAAATAAAAGTATTGGAGGTTTCGAAACCGTAAAAAAGCAAACCAATATGTTAGTAAATGCTTATACAGATTCAGAATTAATTGAGACTGTTGAAGATTTTAGTAAAGACGAAACGAAGAAAATGGTAGAAGATTATAAAGCAGAAAATGTAATGAATGTTTATAATGATCTTGCAAATGAAAAGGTGATGAGTAAAAATGCCAAAAAATGGATACTCGATGACAGAAATAAAGATTGGGTTCAGACAATGCCAGCGATGATGAAAAAAGAAAGTTTGTTTGTGGCGGTTGGCGTAGGACATTTAGCAGGTGAAGAAGGAGTAATTAATTTATTGAGACAAGCAGGATATAAAGTAAAACCAGTAACGAAATAAAATCGTTTTGAAAGAGAAAGAACAAGAATTTTTAAAAAGAATCGAAAGTCATAAAGGAATACTGTACAAGGTTTCTAAGATGTACATGGATAATCATGATGATCAGCAGGATTTGTTTCAGGAGATTGTTTGCCAGCTTTGGAAATCGTATGATTCTTTTAGAAACGAAAGTCAGTTTTCGACCTGGATGTATCGTGTGGCAGTGAATACGGCTATTGTTTTCTTAAAAAAGGAAAAACGAAAGGTCGATAAATATGAAATAGCTTCAGAAAACATCAAAGACGATGAAGGTGATTCTCATATAAAAGAAAGTCAGATCGATCATTTTTACAAAGCGGTTCAGAAATTGGAAAAAATTGATAAAGCAATCATTTTCTATCAGCTGGAAGGATTCTCTCATAAAGAAATAGGAGAGAATTTGGGAATATCTGAAGGGAATGCAAGGGTAAAATTAAACAGAGCAAAAGAAAAATTAAAAGAAATAATAAAAAATCAAGGATATGGATTTTAACGATATACAAAACGCATGGAATAACGAAAAGACGGATAATGTTGTTGTTCCAGATAATTTAGAAAAAATACAATCGGCAAATATGCCTTTGGGCAAAATTAGGAAAAATTTGCGCACAGAACTTTTTGGACAAATTCTGGCTTTGATCATTATAGGTTTTTTGCCACTATATCATGAATTTCCGTCAAGATTTGTAGGCCCTTATTATTTTATATACGGAATAGTGGCGGCAATAAGTATTTACTATTTGTCTAAGCTTTTTCTATTTTATAAGAGGTTGGATAAAGCAGCATTAACAACGAAAGACAGTTTGTATGAAACCTATTATGATATTAGGCTTAATATGCAGCTTTACAAAACTTTTACGTTTGCACTAGCTCCTTTTTTCATGATCTATCTGGCTGGTTATTTGATTTTTGGAACTCCTGGCTCAACCGAAATTTTAAATGGGAATTTTGAAAATGAAAAATTAGTATTAAAAGTGGTAATTTTTATGATAACAATGTTGCTTATTGGTGTTTTGACAGAGTGGTGGGTGAGTTTTTATTATGGAAAATACGCCAAAGAAATCAAGAAAGTAATTGACGAACTTAGAGAATAACAAAAAACAAACAAGCCTATGTTAATGATGGGTTTTGTTTTTTAGTGGTATTTTTACACCATTGGCCACTGATAAAACGGATGTAACGCATTTACACAGATTATTTGTCTTTTGGGTGATAGTAATTAATTAAAAAAAATCCGCTTTAACCTGTTCAATCAGTGTTATCCGTGGTCTATTTGCTATGAAAATATTTGTAACAGGAATTTCAACTGATGTGGGTAAAACAATTGCTTCTTCTATTATTGTTGAATCTTTAGAAGCTGATTATTGGAAACCTATTCAGGCTGGAGATTTAGATCATTCGGATACTTATAAAGTAAAGTCTTATATTTCAAATTCCAAATCCCAATTCTTTTCTAATAGTTATGCTTTGAACACAGCTGCAAGTCCGCATGTGGCGGCTGAAATTGATAGAATTACAATTAATTTAAAAGAAATTCAAGAACCAAAAACAGAAAATCATCTGGTGATTGAAGGTGCGGGTGGAATTTTTGTTCCATTAAATGAAAATGAAACTATTATAGATTTAATTCAACCCGATTATAAAATTATTGTGGTTTCAAGACATTATTTAGGAAGCATTAATCATACCTTATTAACGATTGAAGCGATCCAAAATCGAGGTTTTCAAGTTGCTGGAATTATCTTTAGCGGAAGCGAAAATAAATCGACTGAAAGTTTAATTCTAAATAAAACCGGAATAAAATGTATTGGGAGAATTGACGAAGAACCTTATTTCGATCAAAATGTAATTAAAGAATATGCCGATTTGTTCAGGGATAATTTGCTTAATTTATAGAGCAAAGAAGATAGAATAGAGAAAATAGACTTTCCTATCTTTGTCTGAATTATGGATTTTAATCTTTTTTCGATACTCTAATATCTATATTCTAAATAAAATGACATTAACAGAAAAAGACCGTCAGTACCTTTGGCATCCTTATACACAACATAAAACAGCACAAAATCCAATTGCCATTTCCAGAGGTGAAGGTGCTTTGTTATGGGACGAAAACGGAAAAGAATATATTGATGCCATTGCATCCTGGTGGGTAAATCCGTTTGGGCATAGTAATAAATTTATTGCCGATGCGATTTACAAACAACTAACCACTCTCGAGCATGTATTGTTTGGAGGTTTTACTCATGAACCAGCAATAAAAGTGGCAGAAAGATTGATGGAGATTTTGCCTAAAAACCAGCAAAAAATCTTCTTTTCTGATAATGGATCAACTGCGGTTGAAGTGGCGATAAAAGTTGCTCTACAGTATTTTTTTAATAAAAATGAAAAACGAACGACTATAATTGCTTTTGAAAATGCTTTTCACGGAGACACTTTTGCAGCTATGGCGGCAAGCGGAATTTCTTTTTACACACAGGCTTTTCAGGGAATGTTTATAGATGTGGTGCGAATTCCGGTTCCGGTAAAAGGAAAAGAGCAGGAAAGTTTTGATGCTTTAAAGGATGTTATTGAAAATCATAATTGTGCCGGTTTTATTTTTGAACCTTTGGTGCAGGGAGCTGCCGGAATGGTCATGTATGAGCCGGAAGCATTGGCAAAATTGATTCAAATTTGTGCATCAAATAAAGTTTTGACCATTGCCGATGAAGTAATGACGGGTTTTGGCAAAACAGGAAAAACCTTTGCAATGGATTATGCTTCTGAAAATCCGGATATGATCTGTTTGTCTAAAGCTTTAACCGGAGGAACAATCCCAATGGCGATTACGACTTTTACGCAAGAAGTTTTTGATGCTTTTTATGATGATGATATTAATAAGGCATTGTTTCACGGACATACTTTTACGGCGAATCCTACAGGTTGCGCAGCAGCTTTGGCAAGTATGGATTTGTTGCAGACCAAAGAAATGCAAGCTAATATTGAAAGAATTAATGTGAGCCATTTAATCTTTCAAAAGAAAATAGAAAAACATTCAAAGGTAATTACAGCCAGAACATTGGGGGTTATTTTTGCAGTCGAAATCAAATCAGATTCAGAAGAAAGCTATTATGGATCTATGCGAACGAAACTCTATAATTTCTTTATTGAAAAAGGAGTCATTTTACGTCCGGTAGGTAATATTGTTTATATTCTTCCTCCCTATATAATAACCGATGAGCAGCTTCAAAAAATATATACTATTATTGAACAAGCAATAGATATGGTCTAATATAGCCCACACATTTAACCGATGTTGCGGATTTTTACAAACTAAATAAAAACCTGAGTATATCAGTTTAATCCGTATCATCAGTGTGCCATCTTTCAGAAAACTTCACGACCTTGCGATTAAAACTTCACAACCTTGAATACTAAAATCTCGATTACAGCTTTTTCATCGATTTCTCCTTTAGGAAATACTTCTGAAGGAGTTTGGGAAAAATATCTCGACAATCAACATTGTTTTTCGAAGCAGTTTTTAGATCAGCAAGAAACTTCTGTGGCTGCTCTTGATGCGAAATCGAAACAAATTGTTGCCGAAATACGGGAATCAGATATTAAATATAAATTTCTAGACGATTCGGTTTTGTTTGCGATAGCAGCTTCGCGAAAAGCGGTTGCGCAGGCAGGCTGGAATTCAGATGATGTTTTCGGAATTAATATTGGTTCCTCTCGTGGTGCTACAGATTTATTCGAAAAGCATTACAAAGAATATTTGGATACCGGAAAAGCACAAACTCTGGCTTCTCCCACAACAACTTTAGGAAATATTTCGTCATGGATTGCGCATGATTTGCAAAGTAATGGCCCTGAAATTTCTCATTCTATAACCTGTTCTACTGCTCTTCACGCATTATTAAACGGAGTTGCATGGTTGAAAGCGGGAATGGCTGATAAGTTTTTGGTAGGAGGAAGTGAGGCGCCATTGACCGATTTTACGATTGCCCAAATGCGTGCTTTAAAAATATATTCGCGAATAAATCAGGATCAGGATTCCTGGCCAAATTTAGCTTTTGATTTTGAAAAGACTCAAAACACAATGATTTTAGGCGAAGGAGCGGCGGTTTGTTGTCTGGAAGCCGGCGAAGTAACAAATGCAATTGCATATGTTACCGGAGTTGGATATGCAACAGAGATTTTAGAACACAACATTTCTATTTCTGCCGAAGCAACCTGTTTTCAGAAATCGATGAAAATGGCATTAAAAGATGTCGATTTAGAAAGTATTGATGCAATCGTAATGCATGCTCCCGGAACGATAAAAGGAGATGTAACTGAATTGCGTGCCATAGAAAAAATATTTGGATCTAAAATGCCTTTACTAACTACCAATAAATGGAAGGTAGGGCATACGTTTGGAGCTTCCGGAATCTTGAGTTTAGAGCTAGCGCTGTTAATGTTACAGCACGATACTTTTATCGAAGTGCCTTTTGGAACAAAACAAAATCAGACACAATCTATAAGAAAAGTTTTAGTAAATGCCGTTGGTTTTGGTGGCAATGCCGTAAGCATTTTGATAGAGAAGGCGTAAATTATTCTTTAATAAATAAAAAAACCATTCGCTAAGCGAATGGTTTTTTTATTGGAACTCAATTTATATATTATTGAAATATGATTTTTCTTGTCACCGAAGCATCATTTTCTAAAGTTATTTTTACCACCAAAACCTGATTGCCTGATGGCAGGTTTTGAATCTGAAGTTCTGTATTTGATACTTTATTTTTGCTGTAAAGCAATTTTCCTGTAATATCAAAAATGGCAACTTCTTTTATGTTTTCCTTGGATGAAAGGACACTGATAACTTTGTTTTTTACCGAAACTAAAATACCGTCGGGGCTATTTTCGAAATCCCCTGTTCCTAATGTTTTATTGGTGTACCGCAGTACAAAACGATCTGTAACGGTGCCTGTTTCAGCAATAAAATTATAGTCGCTTGTATTTAAATTATGAATTACTCCTGTTTTTTTATCCTCAAGATAAATAGTTTGCCCGTCTAATATTCCTTCTGTATGGTCTATTGCAATGGTAAACTCCCCATCGATTGTTGATCTGTATCCAAGAGGAATCAGGTCACTGTTCTCAAATGGCAGGGCACGTCCCTGGATGGTTAATTTTTTAGTTTCATTTACACTGTAAAAATCCACGTAAGGATTACCGTTTAAGGTAG
>Ga0247812_10002592_pt1 | contig 10192 bp, 10 predicted proteins | sample UWRJL149409B1_FD_178011 | JGI IMG/M metagenome (GOLD analysis project Ga0247812, IMG submission 178011) | Plant litter microbial communities from Arlington Agricultural Research Station in Wisconsin, United States - UWRJ-L149-409B-1 | ecosystem: Environmental > Terrestrial > Plant litter >...
AACGCTCGCCGTGCTTGTTGATCAGGTATCCACCTTCACCACGGCAACCTTCCGTGACCAGTACACCTGCACCGGCAATGCCGGTCGGGTGGAACTGCCACATTTCGATGTCCTGAACCGGAACACCCGCACGCAATGCCATGCCAACGCCGTCGCCGGTATTGATCAGGGCGTTGGTGGTGGAGGAATAGATGCGCCCGGCGCCGCCGGTGGCCAGTACAGTCGCATTCGCGCGAATGTAGGAGGTTTCACCGGTTTCAATGCAGATAGCAATGATGCCGACGAACACGCCGTCCTGGTTCTTCACCAGATCCACTGCATAGTATTCGTTGAGGAATACAGTGCCGGCTTTCAGGTTGGCCTGGTACAGGGTGTGCAACAGCGCGTGACCGGTACGGTCGGCAGCTGCGCAGGTACGTGCGGCCTGACCGCCCTTGCCGAAGTCCTTGGACTGACCACCGAAAGGACGCTGATAGATACGGCCCTGCTCGGTACGCGAGAACGGCAGGCCCATGTGTTCGAGTTCGAACACGGCTTCCGGACCTACGGAACACATGTATTCGATAGCGTCCTGGTCACCGATGTAGTCGGAACCCTTGACGGTATCGTACATGTGCCAGCGCCAGTCATCGTTCGGATCTGCCGAAGCGATGGCGCAGGTGATGCCGCCTTGAGCGGAAACGGTGTGGGAACGAGTCGGGAACACCTTGGTGACCACGGCAGTCTTGTGACCGCCTTGTGCCAGCTGCAATGCCGCGCGCATGCCAGCACCGCCGCCACCGATAATGATGGCGTCAAACGAAAGCGTATTAATGTTAGCCATGAATCAGATACCCCAAAGAATCTGCACGCCCCAGACGAAGTAAGCGAACATCGCAACGCCGCACACTGCCTGGAAAAGGAAACGGATCGCAGTCGCCGGCTTGCCCAGCGCCATCGGCGTCAGGTAGTCGGTGGCAATGGTCCACATGCCGACCCAGGCGTGAGCGCCCAGGGCAACGAGGGCCAGCAGACTGAAGATACGCATCCCGTTATGCGCGAACAGACCATGCCATTGGGCATAACCCAGACCTGGGTGCGCAATGATGTATCCGATCAGGAAAATGAAATAAGCCGCGAGCACGACCGCAGATACGCGCTGCGCCATCCAGTCATAAAGACCCGAACGCGAGAGGTTAGTGACGTTGGTTACCATATCCAGACTCCCGCCAGAACGATCAGCACCGCAGACACGGCGATAACGATTTTCGAGCCCAGCTTGCCGCCTTCCAGCGTTTCACCGACACCCATGTCCATAACCAGGTGGCGAATACCGGCCACGAGGTGATACAGCAAGGCGGAGAACAGACCCCAGGCGACGAACTTGGCCAGCGGACTGGTCATGCATGCCTTCACCTCGTCAAAACCCTCTTGCGAACCCAGCGATTTGCTCAATGCCCAAAGCATGATTGCAAGACCGAGGAAGAGAATGATGCCGGAAACACGGTGAAGAAATGATGTAACGCCGGTGATGGGGAGTTTGATGGTCCTTAGATCTAGGTTTACAGGTCGTTGGCTATTCACGGCTTTTTTCACACTGAAGAGCCCCTAACAATCAGGGCAAGTTGTTGGGAAGTGCACTGGTCAGGTACCCACTACCCAGGAAGTGACGACCCCCAGCAAACAGGCCCTAAAACCCCCTGGCGGTCGGACGCCGAGTATAGACAGTTAGGTCGCTAATGACAACGCGGGGACACCTCCAAAATGGCTGATTGCGCTTGCAGGATAAAAAGGGTAAGCGACAGAATGTCGCAGGGAAATACCGGCATGAAAGCCTTCTGGAACACGACCTTAGGCAAATTGACTTTAGATATTATCTATCTATAGTGGTGCGGGCCCTGCGTGGGGGGTCTGTCTGATGATTTGAAGCATAAATAGGAGGCCACATGGCTGACAAAAAAGCGCAGTTGATCATCGAGGGCGCAGCCCCCGTCGAGCTGCCCATTCTGACCGGCACCGTAGGTCCCGATGTAATCGACGTACGCGGTCTTACCGCCACCGGCCGCTTCACATTTGACCCTGGATTCATGTCGACCGCCTCTTGCGAGTCGAAAATCACCTATATCGATGGTGACAACGGCATCTTGCTGCATCGGGGCTATCCGATCGAGCAGCTCGCCGACCAGTCCGATTATCTGGAAACCTGCTATCTGCTGCTCAATGGCGAACTGCCAACTGCCGAGCAGAAGGCCCAGTTCGTGGTAATCGTCAAGAACCACACCATGGTTCACGAGCAGCTGAAGACCTTTTTCAACGGCTTCCGTCGCGACGCCCACCCGATGGCCGTCATGTGCGGCGTAGTCGGCGCCCTGTCGGCGTTCTATCACGACTCTCTGGACATCAACAATCCACAGCACCGTGAAATTTCGGCGATCCGTCTGGTCGCGAAAATGCCGACCCTGGCAGCAATGGTTTACAAGTACTCCATGGGCCAACCCATGATGTACCCGCGTAATGACCTGAGCTATGCGGAAAACTTCCTGCACATGATGTTCAACACACCGTGCGAGATCAAACCGATCAGCCCGGTACTGGCCAAGGCGATGGACAAGATTTTCATTCTCCATGCCGATCATGAACAGAATGCCTCGACGTCAACCGTACGGATGGCAGGCTCCTCCGGTGCCAACCCGTTCGCGTGTATCGCTGCCGGTATCGCTGCACTCTGGGGTCCGGCACACGGCGGCGCCAACGAAGCGGTGTTGTCGATGCTTGACGAGATCGGCGATGTTTCGAACATCGACAAGTTCATCGCCAAGGCGAAGGACAAGAACGATCCGTTCAAACTGATGGGCTTCGGTCATCGGGTTTACAAAAACCGCGACCCTCGCGCCACTGTGATGAAGCAGACCTGCGACGAAGTTCTCAAGGAACTGGGCATTACCAATGACCCACAACTCGAACTGGCCATGCGCCTGGAAGAAATTGCCCTGACCGACCCGTACTTCATCGAGCGCTCGCTGTATCCGAACGTCGATTTCTACTCGGGCATCATCCTCAAGGCTATCGGCATCCCGACCAGCATGTTCACCGTGATCTTCGCCTTGGCGCGGACTGTCGGCTGGATTTCCCACTGGAAGGAAATGCTTTCCAGTCCGTACAAGATTGGCCGTCCACGCCAGCTGTACACCGGCTACGTATCTCGCGATATCGTGCCCCTGGAAGAACGCAAGTAAGCTCAACGCCGAACGTGAAAAAGGGCTGCCATTGGCAGCCCTTTTTGCATGTGCGTTATCGTAAATCAGTTCAGATCATTTCTTCTCTGCGCGATCCTTCAGCGCCTTCAAGGTATTGAAGGGCGCGTCGACCACGAACTTGTTCGCCAACCATGAAGGCACGCTACCACCCGGCTCGGTGTGAACCTGGTAAGTGACTTGCGTCCTGTCAGCCCCCAGTGGCAGAAACTTCCAGAAACCCTCGACCTGGGCGACACGCACAAAGCCCTGCTCCTCGGGGATGTACTTGGGCTGGCCTTCCAGTTTGCGGATCAGACTGCCATCCGCACCCTGCTCGGAGGTCACTTCAAGCACCGAGTCGCGGGGCGTCACCGGCCAAGGCGTATTGAACTGGGTGTAGGTCCAGGCCTTGTTGCCCTCATGCTTGAGCAACTTTTGTGATTTGCATTCATGAACCCAGGCACAGGCGCCAGCCACGTCTTCCTGCAACCCGCGCAGCTTGGCAATGCTGGCATTGATCACGGTCTCGCCGCGATAGGCCTTGTATTTGGAACCCGCCACCTCACTCAGGGAGACCTTGATCCCTCCTTCGTCCTTGGCGACTTGCCAGTCTTCAGCCTGGGCAGTTGCTGCCATCAGCACCGTAAACCCACAGACGACCGCTATTCGATGCAGCGAACCCATTGTTGTATTCCTTATTGTTGGAAATTCGATAAATCACTTCTGCCGAACAGCCTGTTTCACGCAACTGCTGTCGCCGCCTCCCACCAATTGATGATGCGAATGGCGTCAGCCTGATCAACCCCACAGACATCGGCGGCCGCCTTGAACTCGCTGCACACCGCAGGTCGTTCGGGCTTGCCAAACAAGCCACACAGGGCTTCGACCGATAAATGCAGGCAACGTTCTCCAGCAGGCTTGCCCTCTGGCATGCCCGGAATGGGAGAACTGATGGAAGGAGCGATACAGCAGGCACCACAACCGGAGCGGCATTCCATGACTCATACACTTTGCAAAAAATGACGAGTCGATAGTAACCGCTGAAACGACTGTTTGAAAATGCCTTGGTTTCGAGCGGTCCACTGCAGCGGCGAGGAATCCGGTTATTGCTTGAACTTGAAGTCCAACGCCGCACCCTCGACATCGCGGCGATTGTCATTGCGCATCTGCAACTGCATTTCATTGCTCAACAGTCGGCCATTGAGCTGAAACGGCCCACCACCCGAGGAGCCATCACCAAACATCTGCGGCAGGATTGGCTTGCGCGGCGCGGCGATCACTGATTTAGGCGGCGTCATCTGCTTGACCAACTCCGGGGGCAGGCTCAAATCCAGCTTGGGCGGGTTCAGGCGCGTATCTTTAGTGACTTCTTTTTTCGCCGTGACGGTTTTCTTACCCGCCTGCTCGCGCTTGATAGTCAGTGTGGATTCGGCCTTGGTCTTGGCGATAGGAAGGCCGGACGCAGGCGCCTTGGCATTGTCGTCCTTAGGCAAAGCGGCTTCCGCCGCGACGGGCGCCTTGGCAGCGCTGGACACACCACCTTTCGCGACGACTACTGGTACCACTCCAACGTTGGGTTTCAACTCATGCACCGCCGGCCGCGACGGCTCGGCTGGCGACACCGTAGCTTCGACAACCTTGGATGCGGGTTCGACGATAGCTGCCGGAACGTCAAGAGCCGGGGTCAGATCAGGCGCCGGGGCAACGGGAATTTCGACTTTCTTTTCAGCAGCAACTTTCGGCTTGGGCACGGCAGCGTCCTGAGAATCGCAGGCGCTCAGCAGAAAAATCATCAACAATCCGACACAGCGAAAGGCAGTCATAGGCAACGGCAGTCAAGGTTGAGAATCATATGCTGGCCTCTTGACCTGTCCCTGACAAGCCAAGAGATTCAAATGGACACAATTAGCGACGTTTGCGCAGGCTAGAGCCCTTTGTGCCCCATCAATACGGTTCGACAGCTTCCTCACAGAGTTGTTTCGCCAACATTCCCAAGGTCATCAAGGCGCGTTCCGCCTCACGATTCCAAGGGACGCCACAGTTGAGGCGAATGCAGTGATTGAATTGTTCTGTATTGCTGAAAATCAGTCCCGGAGCGATGCTGATGCCCTGTTCAAGTGCCCGAACATGCAGCTCCTGGGTATTCACCCTCCCCGGCAAACTCACCCAGAGGATAAATCCACCGGTTGGACGACTCATTTGCGTGCCTTCGGGGAAAAACTGCTGCACCGCCAATTGAAAGGCGCTGAGGTTTTTCCGGTATTCAAGACGAATGAAGCGCAAATGCCGGTCGTAACCGCCGTTTTCAAGGTACGCCGCTACACCCATCTGCGTGACACTGCAGGCTGAATGAGTACTGAATGTCTGCAGACGCTGAATTTCTGGTTGATATTTGCCGGCAATCATCCAGCCGATACGCACGCCCGGCGACAAGGTCTTGGAAAAGCTGGAGCAATAAATCACCCGCCCCAGCCGATCAAATGCCTTCAAGGCCTTGGTCCGGCCCAGCTCGAACATCAACTCGCCATAGATATCGTCTTCAACGATCTGAATATCGAAATCGGAGGCCAGACGCAGCAGGTGCTTTTGCCGCTCTTCCGGAATGGTACCGCCCAAGGGATTGCTCAGCCGGGATGTCAGCACCAACGCCTTGATTGACCATTGGTTGGCGGCCAACTGCAAAGCTTCCAGGCTGATCCCGGTGGCGGGATCACTGGGAATTTCAATGACCTTCAGACCCAGCAGGTCAGCCAATTGCAACAGGCCGTAATAAGTAGGCGACTCTGCGGCGATCAGATCGCCAGGACGAGTCAGAACCCGCAGCGACATCTGCAGGGCATCGACGCAGCCATGAGTAATAACCACTTCAGATGGATCTACCACCACGCCAGCATCACGCATTCGAATTGCAACCTGACGGCGCAATGGTTCAAATCCGGGGCTGAACATATAGCTGAAGGCACGCGGGCTGTGAAAGCGGGTGACCTTGGCGATCTGCTGATGCAAGGCGCGGACCGGCAGATAATCGACGTGCGGTACCGCCGCGCCGAGAGGGAACACCCCTTCGCGCCGCGATTCCACCAATACCTGTTGAATGATGCTGCTGCGCGTGACCAGGCCCGGCCGCTCGACACGAGCGATATCGGGCGTCGGCGCGGTGAGCGCGGGCGTCTGGTGAACGTAATAGCCTGACTGGGGCCGCGCGCGAATCAACCCTTGGTCTTCCAGATTCGCATAGGCCTGCAGGACGGTCGCATGGCTGACGTTAAGCTGCGAACTCATCTTGCGCACCGACGGAACGCGCTCGCCGGGCTGATAAACACCGCGACGAATGTCTTCAGCCAATTGCTGAGCGATTCTTTGGTAAAGCAGAAGATTGGTCATCGAACGGCCTCAATGCTGCCGGCGACTTATTTTTATAGAGGAAATAAATCGAGTAGTCACCAGAACAGTTCTGAAGTGTACTGGGACAGTTTGCTTATCCGCCAGTCCTGAAGCGATTGAATTAAATAATGACCGGGCATAACGGCCAATTTAAGCGCTGAACCGGACAGACATCCGCTGCCCGACTATCGGGCAGTGGATTTATTTCAGCGAGCGGCGCCTAAACGACCGGTGGCATCGGAGAAAACGATTTCCACACGGCGATTCTGCGCCCTGCCCCGCTCGGAGGCGTTCACTTCAACCGGATATTGCGCGCCGTAACCCTGGACTTCGATGCGCTTGTCATCGATTCCCAGGTCAGTCAGCACGTCGGCGACCGACTGCGCCCGGTCTTTGGACAGTTGCAGGTTGGTTTGTTCATCACCGGTGTTATCCGCGTAACCCTCGATACGGACTACACGCTGCGGGTTGAGCAGCAGAAACTGCACGACCTTGAGCACGGTGCGATTCGCCGAATTCTTGAGTTCTGCATGCCCCGTATCGAACAGAACATCGCCCAAGGTCATGACCAGGCCGCGTTCGGTCTGGGTCGTGGCGAGGCTGACGATCTGGTCTTCCAGCCACTTGCCCTGTTGTTGAGCGCTGGCCAGCTTGGATTCACGCAACGCCAGTTGCAGACGCTGGCGGTCCATCTCCATCTTCGCCAGACGCTCCTGATTGAGCAGCAGATTGCTGTTTTCCCGGGCTATTTCGCTGTAGCGGCTGCTGAGATAGGCGTAATGCGCGACGTCATCGCCGCTGCCCACATAGCTGGAAAGCCGTTCGGCACGACCGAGCAGTTCACCGGCCCGAATCACATCCCTGGGCGCACTGCGCAACACGTCGGTGTCTTCGCGGACCTTCTGAAAATCAGTACCGGCCTGCTGGAGTGCCTGCCCACTGTTCTGATGAGCGGCGCAACCGTAAAGCCCCGCCGAGCTCAATAGCAAACCCAGACTCAATATCCGTGGCAGACGATTCATTGCGTCACCCCCAACTGTTTGCGTAAACGGTTGAGACGGGTGTTGAGCTGAGTGATCTGCTCCTGACTTTTGCCCGTCAGGACTCGCGCCTCGGCGAGCCGCGCATCGAGCTCAGCCTGCTCAGCCTGCATGCGCGCCTGCTTGTAGGATTTGCTGGCCATATCGGCACGCACCCCGGCGAGCTTTTCTTCAGCGGTGTGCAGCTCGGGCTGCTCGTCGGTGGCGCCAACAGCCTTGGCTTGCTCGATGGCTTTTTCAGTCAGTTTCAGTTGTTCGATCGGCGCCGGATCGCTGGCGCAACCCACTAACGTGGCGATCGCCAGAGCGGCTAATAATGGGCGAATACTCACAAAAACATTCCTACTTGTTTGGGGCGCTGACGCTGGCCGGTTGCAGTAGCTGCGCTTTCCAGAGTTCCAGATTGCGCGTCACCGCTTCGCCCGACAGGTCGGAGGCGGCCGATTCTGTCATCTTTTTCGCCAGCTGTCCGCGCAGCCATGAATCGTTGCAGGCCGAATTGAAAGAAAGCGCGAGGTACAGACCGGGCTTATCCACGGCTGTCGGTTGCGCAATCAGGTCCTGGGAAAGCCCCAGCGTCTGGACCATTGCCATGCCGGCATAGCGCCCCGCAAACACGTAATCCACCTGCCCCAACATCAGCTTTTGAAACACCTCGGTCAAGCCAGGCAGTCGCTCGACGCGAAGATGCTCTTTGACCGTTGCACTAAACGGCGACGTCAGACGAATCCTTTCCGAAGCGGCGCCCTGAAAGCCGGCAAGATCAGTCAGCGAGCTGAAAGGCTGCACCTGATCGCGCCGCTTCCAGAGCATGATGTCGTTGTGACTGATCGGCGGATGCACGTAATCCAGCGAGTCCAGTTCGGCGACGTTCAGCGGCGCATCCACCAGCAGATCCATGCGCCCGCTGCGCACTTCGTCCACGGCCTGGCTGCGTTTTCCGGCGTACAGCAGCTCGACTTTGATGCCGATATCCGCCGCTGCCCGCTTGAGCAAATCCGCGTTCGCCCCGATCAGATGTTTCGGATCCTGAGGGTCACGCCAGAGGAATGGCGGAGCGTCAGGACTGCCGGTGGCGATCATGCGCTCACATTTTCCTGCGGCAAACGTCAGGCTCGGGCCAAGCAACAGGCCCAGAAAAAGCGATGACAGCAGCCGCTTGGGCTGACCCATGAGAGCATCCTTTTTTAAATCCAATAAAAAACCCGCCTGTCCAAACCGCACAAGCCCGCAGCAACTCGCTGCAATGCTCATCCAGCCCGAATAGACGGGTCTCTTTATAAGTGAAGCGTCTGGATTAAACCAGCTTCTCCAACTCAGGTATTGCTTCGAACAGATCAGCTACCAGACCGTAATCGGCCACCTGGAAAATCGGCGCTTCTTCGTCCTTGTTGATCGCAACGATCACTTTGGAGTCTTTCATGCCGGCCAGATGCTGGATCGCGCCGGAAATACCGACTGCGATGTACAACTGTGGAGCAACGATCTTGCCGGTCTGACCGACCTGCATGTCGTTGGGTACGAAACCTGCGTCGACCGCAGCGCGGGAAGCGCCGACAGCTGCGCCGAGTTTGTCCGCCAGAGCGTACAGGTGTTTGAAGTTGTCACCGTTCTGCATGCCGCGACCGCCGGAAACGACGATTTTGGCAGCGGTCAATTCAGGACGATCAGACTTGGCCAGCTCTTCGCCGACGAAGCTTGATTTGCCTGCATCGTGAGCGGCGGAAACCGCTTCAACCGTAGCCGAACCACCTTCAGCGGCAACCGGATCGAAACCGGTGGAACGCACGGTAATGACTTTTACCGCAGCGGAGGACTGAACAGTCGCAATGGCGTTACCGGCATAGATCGGACGCTTGAAAGTGTCCGGCGATTCCACCGAGATGATTTCGGAGATCTGATCAACATCCAGCTGCGCAGCAACGCGGGGCAGGATGTTTTTGCCGTTGGAAGTGGCCGCAGCCAGGATGTGGCTGTAACCCGAGGCAAGCTCAACAACCAGCGGCGCGATGTTTTCCGGCAACTGGTGTGCGTAGGCCGCGTTGTCGGCCGACAGCACTTTACTCACGCCTGCGATCTTTGCCGCGGCTTCAGCCACAGCGCCTGCGCCAAGACCGGCAACCAGCACGTGAATGTCGCCGCCGATTTTGGCCGCAGCGGCGACGGTGTTCAGAGTAGCCGGAGCCAGCGTCGCGTTGTCGTGTTCGGCGATTACGAGGATAGTCATGATCAGATCACCTTCGCTTCGTTTTTCAGTTTCTCAACCAGTTCAGCAACCGACTTGACCTTGATGCCCGCGCTGCGTGCAGCCGGTGCTTCGACCTTGATGGTCTTGGTCGTGGAGGCGACGGAGACACCCAGAGCGTCCGGAGTCAGGACTTCCAGCGGCTTCTTCTTGGCCTTCATGATGTTCGGCAACGACGCGTAACGCGGCTCGTTCAGACGCAGGTCGGTGGTCACGATGGCTGGCAGGCTCAGGGAAACAGTCTGCGCGCCGCCGTCGATTTCACGGGTCACCGCAACCTTGTCGCCGCTCACTTCGACTTTCGAAGC
>Ga0247812_10002593_pt1 | contig 10192 bp, 7 predicted proteins | sample UWRJL149409B1_FD_178011 | JGI IMG/M metagenome (GOLD analysis project Ga0247812, IMG submission 178011) | Plant litter microbial communities from Arlington Agricultural Research Station in Wisconsin, United States - UWRJ-L149-409B-1 | ecosystem: Environmental > Terrestrial > Plant litter >...
GATGACTCCAGTCAACCATTGCTGAATGTCTCAGACCTGCGGGTCAACTACGGCGATTATCAGGCGGTCAAGGGCGTGAATTTCACCGTCGCCCGTGGGGAAACCCTGGCGTTGGTGGGGGAGTCCGGTTGTGGTAAATCCACCACCGCCATGGCCATCATGCGCCTGCTCGGCGGCCAGGCCGACATTGGCGGGCAAGTAGCTTTCGACGGGCTGGATCTCTCGAAAATCAGCGATCCGGTGATGCGCGGGCTGCGTGGCAATGACATCTCCATGGTGTTTCAGGATCCTATGACCTCACTCAACCCGGTGCTCAGCGTCGGCGAACAGATCGGCGAGGTGCTGCGCCGACATCGTGGCCTGTCGCGCAAGGATGCCCGGTTCGAAGCGTTGAATCTGCTGAAGAAGGTGCGCATTCCCAATGCGGCGGCACGTCTGGACGACTTTCCCCATAACCTGTCCGGCGGCCAGCGGCAGCGGGTGATGATCGCCATCGCCGTAGCCTGTAACCCACGGTTACTGATCGCTGATGAACCGACCACTGCGTTGGATGTGACGGTGCAGGCGCACATTCTGCAGTTGCTCAAAGATCTGAGCGAAGAATACGCCATGGGTTTGCTGTTGATTACCCACGACCTGGGGGTGGTTGGGCAGTGGGCGGATCGTGTGGCGGTGATGTACGACGGGCTCATTGTCGAGTCGGGCACCACCGAAGCCATTTTCACCGCGCCGCAGCATCCTTATACCCAAGGCTTATTGGGTGCTTCGCTGCGCATGGATACACCTTTGCATTACGCGAACGCCTCTCTGCCGGAAATCAATGTGCGCCGGGCGTCCAACGGCATCATAGAGTTTGATCTGCAGAGCCATGCACGTAACCGGACCGCCCGCGAGGCCAATGTCGGCGCTCCCGATCAGCCGATTCTCGAGGTGCGTAATCTGCGCGCAGAGTACAAGACCAGCCGGGGGCCGGTGACTGCCGTTGACGACGTGTCATTTCAGATCCTGCCAGGTGAAACCTTGGGCCTGGTGGGTGAGTCCGGCTGCGGCAAATCCACGCTGAGTAAAACCATTTTGCGGCTGATCAAGTCCAGCTCCGGGCAGATCCTGCTCAATGGCACCGATATCGCCGCACTGGATGAAAAACAACTGCGCGTCCACCGGCCTTTCGTTCAGATGGTCTTTCAGGACCCATACGGCTCACTCAATCCCAAGCACAGCGTGTACCGGATTCTCGAAGGCGTGCTGAAAAACCACGGGGAAAAAGACGCCCAGGCGCGCAGTAAGCGAATATTCGACATCATTCATCGCGTCGGCCTGCCGCAATCGGCGGTGTGGAAATACCCCCACGAATTTTCCGGCGGCCAGCGTCAGCGCATCGGGGTCGCGCGGGCGTTGATCCTGCGACCTTCGCTGGTGATCCTCGACGAAGCCGTGTCCTCGCTGGACGTGTCCGTGCGGGCGCAGATCCTCAATCTGCTGGCTGATTTGAAAGAAGAGTTCGGCCTGTCTTACCTGTTCATTTCCCACGACCTGTCGGTGGTCAAGTACATGGCCGACCGGGTGTTGGTGATGCATGACGGCAAAATAGTTGAAGAGGGCGCCCACGACTCGATCTGGAAGAACGCGCGTCATGACTACACCCGAAAGCTCATCGGCTCGGTGCCGGTCCCGCGCTACGCGGCGGCCGACGACGAGTCGGTGCCCTATGCCGATTCGGCCTGGCAGGAGTTGCCAGTCGCCATGTTGTTATCGCGCTTTGCCATCTAGCGGCGCTGTATAAATACCAAGAGGAGTGAAATATGAGCAGCATTGAATACCGCAATCTGGGCCGCAATGGAATCAAGGTTTCACCCATTACGTTGGGCACCATGATGTTCGGCGGGCAGACCGATGACAGCGTCGCCCGGCGCATCGTCGACAAAGCCTTCGAGCAGGGGATCAACTTCATCGACACCGCTAACGGCTACAACGGCGGCAAGTCCGAGGAGACTGTCGGTCGTCTGATTGCCGAACAGCGTTCGCAGTGGGTGCTGTCGACCAAGTTCGTCAACCCCAACCCTGGCGCGCAAGGCCCCAATGATCGCGGTGCATCGCGGCACAATGTGATCCAGTCGGTGGAGGCCAGCCTCAAGCGCTTGAATACCGATTACATCGACCTGTTCTATCTTCATCGCGAGGATCACACCACACCCGTTGAAGAAACCCTGCGCGCGCTGTCGGATTTGATTCGCGCCGGCAAGATCCGTTCTTACGGGCTGTCCAACCATCGCGGCTGGAAACTCGCCGAATTCAGCCGCACGGCAGATCTGCTGGGCATCGAGCGCCCGGCTGCCAGTCAGCCGCTGTATAACCTCGCCAACCGTCAGATTGAAGTCGAGCACCTGCCAGCCGCCGAGTATTACGGGATTGGTGTTGTTTCCTACAGTCCGTTGGCTCGTGGCGTACTCACCGCCAAGTACGATCCTACGCAGCCGCCTTCGGAAGGCACCCGGGCAGGTCGCAATGACAAGCGTCTACAGCAGACCGAATGGCGCCCTGAGTCGTTGAACCTCGCCCAGCGCGTCAAGGAGCACGCCGAGGCGCGTGGTATCACCCCAGGACAGTTTGCTCTGGCCTGGGTGCTCAACAATCGCCTGATCACCTCGGCTATCGCCGGACCGCGTACCGAGGAGCAGTGGAACGATTACGTGCCTGCGCTCAACTATGCGTTTACTGCCGAAGACGAAGCCTTCATTGATGATCTGGTCATCTCCGGCCACTCTTCGACGCCGGGCTACAACGACCCAAGCCATCCATTCGCCGGCCGTAAGTCTCGCGTCTGACCTGCCGCGCTGATCGCATGCCGGTCAGCGCGTTGCCGTGTGCAGTTCAGGTTTTCAGTTCTTTGCCAGATTCCAGCCGCGCCACTGCGGTTGTGCCAAAAGCACGCTGGCGATCGTGACCGCCACCAGACCCCACAAGGCAATGGTGGTGGACACACCCAGGCGGTCGGCAATGTAGCCGCCGAGCAGGGTAATCAGGGGCTGCAAGCCAAATCCGATAATGCTGAACAGTCCCATCAGACGCCCGCGCATGGCCGGCGGCGAAAGAATCTGCACCATGCTGGTACAGGTCACCATGGCTTGTGAGGTCGCCAATCCGAACAAGAACAGCGCGACCAGTTGCAGCGCCAGCCAATGGGTCAGCGCCGACACTACCAGCCAGCCGCCCATCCAGATCAGGGTCAACGACAGGGTCAAGCCCATACGCTTGATGTGGCTGATGACCGGCGACAGGAAAAACGCATAGACCAGCGATCCCGCAGCGGCGGCGCCCAGCAGCAGGCCGGTGCGTTGCGGATCTCCGTGAGCCACTGCTGGCAGCAACGCCAAAGTGCCAAGGCCGAACATGGTCAGCGCTGCGCAACAAATGTAGAGGTTGCGTAAGGTAGGCGTGCTGCGGATATAGCCAATAGCTTCGGCCAGCGACACCTGTTCCCCGGCGTTGGGGCGCTTTTGCTCGATGGCATGCAGCGACAGCAGAGAGAAAATCACCACCCAATACGACATGCCGTTAGCCCAAAAGGCCGCTGACATGCCGACCTGCGCCACCAGATAACCGGCCAATGTAGGGCCCAGCGTCCGGCACACGTTGAGGATCATCGAGTTGATGCTGATCAGCTTGCGGATGTTATCCATGCCCGCTAGATCGAACAGAAAGGCTTGCTGTGTCGGGAAATACACCGAGTTGACGCAGCCCATCAAGAAGGCAAACACGTAGATGTGCGCCAGTTGCACCTGTTCTGTGTGGATCAGCGCAGCAATGACAAGCGTCAGGGCGATTTCCACCAAGTGGCAACCGATCAGCAGTTTACGCCGATCATAGCGGTCGGCCAGGCCACCGGCGAACATACTCAACAACAGGATCGGAACGCTGGAACATAAGGCACTGACCCCCAACGCAAATGCCTGTCCTCCGGACAATTGGTAAACGAGCAAGGCCATCGCCGTTTGCTGCAACCAGATGCCGATCATGGACACGGCCTGGCCCGAAAGGTAAATGCGTGTATGGGAAGAACGTAGCGGGGAAAAATTATTCAGCCACACAGACAGGGCAGACATAAATAGAAGAGATCCGGCTATTGTGAATTATTGGAAGTCGCCCAAGGTCGGCAGCGGTATCGATTGACGGATAAGTGCACCAAAACGCGCGGCACAGATTGATCATTACGCTGGATACTGTCAAACGGCGCTCAGTCATAAACTCAGAACTTAATGATCTATAAGCTGGATACTGTTTGGATTACACTAGACGAACCTCGCACGGGGTCTTTTAAATCCATATATTTGTTTTATCCTATTGAATGTCGTGCGACCACGTCCGCCATTAATAAAGTTTCTAAAGTTTGAGAGCGCCTTCATTGACGGCGTGATGTCATCTTTATGCACTCGTTTTTAATCAATGGCGAACTCATGACCGACTTGAGTCTTTGGTACACCCGCTGCCCGACACCGACACCTCTTGGATTGGCGGTGAAACTCGGCTATCTGGAATCGGCGCTGGCGCAATCGTCGGTACGGGTTCAAGCGTTGCAAAGTTCCCCGGACGAAAAAGTTCGTGCCAGTCATTTCGATCATTCGCAACCCTGGTCCTTTCGCCAGGGCGGTAATATCCCGCCGATTCATGCCAGGGCCAGCGGTCGCGACACGCGGCTGGTGGGCATCACCTGGATTGACGAATTTCAGGCGGTGATTACCCTGCCGTCATCGGGTGTACGGGATGTTTCGCAACTGGTGGGCAAACGCCTGGGATTGCCGAGGCAACAGCCAGGAACCATTGATTTCCAGCGCGCGACCTCGCTCAAAGGCCTGTTGTCGACGCTTGAAGTCGCGGGCATTTCACGTGATCAAGTGCTCTTTGTGGATGTGGTGACGCCGACGCCGCAACTGGGCGGCGCGACTCCAGGTTACCCGGCCGAACTTAAACGCCGGTTGCCCTACGCTGCCGAGTTCACCCAATTGATCAAAGGTGATATCGACGCGTTTTTCGTCAAGGGTGCAGAGGGGCTCAGCGTCGCCCACCAGTTCGGCGCGGTGATTCTCAGTGAGACCGGAAGCCACAGCGATCCGGCGATTCGCATCAATAACGGCACGCCGCGCCTGTTGACAGTCGACGGCACCCTCGCAGACCAACGTCCGGACCTGGTGAAAACCCTGCTGGAATCCGTGCATGAGGCCGGTCACTGGGCTGCGCAGAATCCCGATCTGACCAGACGTTTCGTCGCTCAGGAGATTGGCGTGTCGGAAGAGTCGGTGGAAGCGGCGTTTGGACCCGAACTGCACCTGAAATTCACCACCGCACTGAACGCGCCGGGCCTGCAGGCCATTGATTCATTCAAGGCGTTCCTGCTCGCTGAAGGTTTCATCGACGCCGACTTCTCCCTGAAGGCCTGGCTGCATGTCTGAGCAAACCGGGGTTTGGGACGTTATCGTGTTGGGCGGTGGCGCGGCGGGTCTGGTGGCGGCGTTTCATGCGCGACAGGCCGGGGCTTCGGTGCTGGTAGTCAACAAAGGTCTGGTGGGCCGTAGCGGCGCGACCATCACGTCCGGTGGTGGCGTGTCAGTGGCGGGTGAAAGTCTGCGGGCGATAGGCCTTGATGCTGACGCCAGCGACACCGAGGAACGCTTCCTCAGTGACACCATCAGTGCCGGCTCCTGGCTCAACGATCAGCACCTGGTGCAAAGTATGGTCAGCGGCATCGGCACGGAATTGAGCCGGCTGGTGGACTGGGGGATCAAATTCACAGTCAACAAGCGCGCTCCAGGTCACAGCAGCGGACGCGGCGTACACATCAGCGGCGTCGATATGCAGCGCGCGTTAACCCGGATCGCCGTGCAGGCGGGAGTCAGCTTTCGCGAGGATTTTCAATCCAGCCAGTTGCTGAAAAGAGGCAATGAAGTGGTCGGGGTGCTCGGTCTGGACCGACGTGGCGGCACAGTCGACAGCATTTATGCACACAGCACCGTGCTGGCCACCGGCGGCGCCACCTCCAATTGGAGTCTGCGCACGGCGCCCGAAGAGTTGTCGGGGGAAGGCCAGCGCATGGCAGTGGAGGCAGGCGCCACCTTGATCGATATGGAAATGATGCAGTTTTTGCCGTGCTGCCTGGCTGCTCCTGCCATCTGGCGCGGCCTGCAATTCCCGTGGATTCTCGGCCCGCAAAGCGGCGTGCACGCCTGGCTGATGAACCGTTTTGGCGAGCGCTTCATGGCGCGATGGGACCCGGTCCGTATGGAGCTGGCTACTCGCGATATGGTCTCGGCGGCCTGTGCGACCGAAGTCTATGAAGGGCGCGGCAGCCCCAACGGCGGGGTTTACCTGTCGTGGAAGCATCTGCCTAACGACATTATCGATAACTTTCCGGCGACCTCGCGCGCCATCAGTGCCGGGTGGCAGTGGGAGGGCTTCGACATGACGCCGCTTGTTGAGCGAATCAAACAGGGCTATGCCATTGAAGTAGCACCCGCTGCGCATTTTTCCCTTGGCGGAGTGCGTGTCGATGCACAGGCTGGCACCGGAGTTGCCGGGCTGTTCGCCTGCGGTGAAGTCACCGGGGCCATGCATGGCGCCAATCGCTTGTCCGGCAACGCCGGTGCGCAAGTGCTGGTCCAGGGGCGCATTGCCGGTCAGGCTGCTGCGGCCGACGCTGGTATTCGACGCGCCCGTGACCGTATTGCCGACAACTACGGATTTGCCCTCGCGCAGACCGAGGCACCTTTTCGCCGTAGCAGCGGCATCGCACCGTTCGAACTAAAGGAAAGTCTGTCGCAGCTGGCGGAGAAATCCCTCGGACCAGTGCGCACCGCTGCCGCCTTGCAGGAAGGGCTCACTTCGTTGGCAGACCTGAAAGACAACGTTTTGCCGCAGCTGGCCTGCCGCACTCAGGATCGTATGTGGAATCGTGACTGGAGCGATGCGTTGGAATGTCAGGCCGCATTCAGCGTTATCGAGTCAGCATTGCTTGGTGCAGCCGGACGCGAGCATTCCATTGGTGCCCATCAGCGTCATGATCACAAGGCCGGTATCAGTGGCGAGTTGACCCATTCGTTGGTCAGCCTCAACGCCGGGGTGCTGGTACGACACACCACGCCGGTGGCCTTTCCGTTTTTGGCGCGTCCATGAACCAGTGCCCGATGGAGACCTTTAAATGCTGATCCACCTGACGTTGTTCCGGGATGGCGAATTCCGTCAGCTGGATATCCGGCTGCCACCCCCGACCGGGCTGGGGTTGGGTAGCGACCATTGGGAGGGCGCTTCGGTCAGCACCGCGTTGCAATATGCGCAACGCGTGTTTGAGCCCAATCTCGGTTATTCGCTGTCCTGCCGCCGCGGGCTTTGCAAGCTCTGCGCGATGCGCATCGATGGCGAGGTCAAACTGGCCTGCACCGTCGCGCTGCATGACGGAATTCGTATTGAACCCGCCAAGCCCAAACTGGCCCTGCACGACACCGTGGTGGAGCTCAGTCTGGTTCGGTCAAAACCGACAAAACCAAGACCCAGCGAGCCTGACTGTGAACATCCAACCTGATCCAGCCATCGGCTTGGCCGACCAGCGTCTAACCACAACAACCACCTGACTGCTTGTCGGGCTTGCCTTTCCAATCGCCAAGCGAATCCATTCAGGAGTTTTTGATCATGTCTGAAGCACTGTTGAAACAAGCACCACAGACCTCAAGCAACACCACGCCCTCGGCGATCTGGTACACCCGTTGCCCGGTGCCGACCACTTCCGGTATCGCCCAGCACAAGCAGTGGTTGCAAAACGAATTTGCTCGTCACGGCATTACCCTGGATTCGATCCGGGCATCCCAGGATCGCGCGGTGCGGGAGTCGCACTTTCGCCACAGTCTGGCCGGCAGCTTCCGGGAGGCAATGTGCCGCCGATCTGGGCCAAGGCGCAGGGGCAGGACACCGTGGTCGTCGGCATAACCTGGGTCGATGAAGAACAACTGGTATTCGTGCGTGGCGACAGCGATATCCACGCCGTCGCCGACCTTCGTGGACGCAAGCTTGGCGTAGTCCGTAAGGCCGCCAGTGATCTGGTGGACGTCGGCCGTGCCGAAGGCCTGCGCGGATTGCTGACCGCATTGCACCTGGGCGGCGTGCCACGCGAGACCGTCGAGTTCGTAGATATCGCCGCACCCGAGTGGGATCTCAAGGAGGTTTCCAGGACCCGTGAGGATCATCATGCCATTCCAACCCTGGCGTTGCTCAACGGCACCGTCGACGCCATTTTTATCAAAGGCGCAGGCAGCGCACGCGCCTTGGCCCAGGGACTGCGGCCAATCATCAACATCAACGATCAGGAAGACCCATTGCTGCGCCTCAGTGCCGGTTCGCCGCGACCCATCACGGTTGACCGGAAGACTCTGCTCGAGTCACCCGAAATCGTAGTGCGCTACCTTGCAGTGCTGTTGAAAACCTTTGAATGGGCAAAAGACCATCCAGAAGAGGTCCTGAGCATCATTGCCGCCGAAACCGCGACCGACGAAGACAGCGTCTTGCTGGCGTTCGGTAACAAACTGCATTTGTCGTTTGAACCTAAGCTTTCCGATATCTACGTCGAAGGTTTGCGTCGGCAAAAAAACTTCCTACTGGCGGAGGGTTTTATTGATATAGATTTTGATGTAGATACCTGGATCGATCCCTCGCCGTTGCAAAAAGCGTGGTTGCTCAAAGACCAGATCGTTCTTGGCTGAACATTCGAAAAGCCGACACCGCCAGGGCATTGGTCGGCCGAATCCATAATCGGAACCACGCTCACCGATTATGTCGTTCGCGAGGTTGTAACCAATGCCCGGCAACCTTTCCCTATCTGTTGTCTGAGAAGCCATGAACAACGTGGAATCCGATCAGCTCAGCTTGAACACAGTTTCGAAGTAACGCGGCGACATCCCTCACACTCATAAAAGCAGCGACGTCCTTGGGGCTGTGAACTTCAACCCGGATGAAATTCGTTTACGTTGGCAATGCGCACGGCGATGGTCGTCATCTCACCCTCGTTCGCATACAACGATGCCAGTGCTTCACCAAACGCTTTGCCCACACCGTAGAGGTTACAGGGTAAATCGACAGTCCCGGGCCGACCAGGACAGCGCGTTCGTGGACCGGCATCGCCACGGAATGATCGTCGGGCCCGGGCGGGCTATTTGAATGCTCCACATTGACGGTGGGGCTGGCGCTCATGATGCCCGAGACCTGTTCCCCCTATCACCAACACCCGCCTGCCGAGTTCTATCTAGCTCTGTCGCCGGGCGGATGGTATCGGGAGGACGTGGGGTGGTGGAGTCCTGGGGCAGGGGGCTTGGTTTTCAACTCCCCATCCTGCGTCCATGCAATGAAGTCGCCGGGTGTCCCGCTTTTGGCACTGTGGGGGCTGATGCTTTAGCGCCTCGTTATAAGAGTACAGGTGCTTGCCGTCCGATGGCCTGCGGCCTTCCTCTTCTGCCGTCGTACATCAATCTGTCGTTACTCGCGCAGCATTTTGCCGCAACTGATCTAGGTAGTTCGCCCATTGTTGGGCGGCCTCTCGGCGTTGCGCCAGCAATTGAGCCCGTGCATACACTGCCCCTAGCGCACCAGGCATTCGGTGGGATAAAGACAGTTCAAGCACGATAGGATCAATACCCAAATGCTCATGTGCGATCGTCCTGTAGGTGGCGCGAAAGCCGTGAGCAGTGATGTCATACTCCGGCCAGATACGCTGAAAGGACTTGAGCATGGAGGTCGGATTGATGGGGCGACCCGGATAGACCGGCGAGACGAACACCCAGCCTTTGCCTTCGTCATCAACCACGCGGGTTTTCCGTAGCTCGCGTAACAGAACCAAGGCTTGCTCAGGCAACGGCACGATGTGTTTGCTCTTGTCCAAATGCTTGGTCTTGCTCACCACATAACGCCAATCGGCGCCCACCAGGTCGACATCTTCCCAGCGCATCTGCACCAGTTCGCCTGGGCGGACCGGCAACATGACCAGCAGGCGCATTGCGGTGCCAACGCTGCCGTCGTTGCAGTCATCAAGGCGTAGAAGAAACCTGCCCAGGTCGGATGGCCTTTCGATCGCCGGGTTGCTGGTCACGATGTGGCGAATCTTCAACTCCTCAATGTTGCTGAGCGCCACGTTGCGCTCCACCCAGCCGCGACCTTCGGC
>Ga0247812_10002594_pt1 | contig 10191 bp, 7 predicted proteins | sample UWRJL149409B1_FD_178011 | JGI IMG/M metagenome (GOLD analysis project Ga0247812, IMG submission 178011) | Plant litter microbial communities from Arlington Agricultural Research Station in Wisconsin, United States - UWRJ-L149-409B-1 | ecosystem: Environmental > Terrestrial > Plant litter >...
TGTGCACGCCGTCGAGCACGGCGGCGCGGTCGCGCACGTGCGAGTAGAGACTTGCCGGCTGCACTCCGAGATGGCGGGCGAGTGCGGAGACCGAGACGGTCTCGAAGCCGTCCCGGTCTGCGAGGTCGGCGGCCGCCGAGAGGACGGCGTTCCGATTCAGGGGTATGCGGGTCATGAATACCAGCCTACACCCTGTAGGTACATGGCTACGAACAATCGGCGGGCCATCCGACCGGTGAAGCGCGCCGAACTATAGCGGGCATCCCTGGTGCCTGATCCCGTCGTCCGACGGCAGGATCGCGAGCCGCCGGCACGGTCGCTACGTCGAGACACCTGGCAATCCGGCGCGCCGCGGCGGGAGGCTCGCGAACACCCGAGTTCCCCCGAGCGATGTGGCGGCCCGAACCGCTCACATCCGCTCGGGGGAATTCTCTATGCGGCGGCGTGCACCATCAGCCAGGCGAGAAGCCAGCTGCGGCTGTTGCCGTCGTCGATCCTGTCCTCGTTCAGGCTGCCGGCCGCCTCCAGCGCCGCGGCCGCGTCCTCCGGTCCGGCCAGCGCCGAGTACATCAGCAGCGTGTCGCCGAAGAGCACGTCGTAGCCGTCGGGAGCGGCATCGGCGATGTTCTCGCGGATGCGCTCCGGGTCGCCTCCGAGGTACTCGGACACGCCCGTCATCGGCAGCAGCACGATGCCGAGCATCGCGCTCGGCTCGGGGCTGAACCAGGTGGCCCAGTCGCGCTTGCCTCCCCAGTTGAGCGAGACGATGCTGTGGTCGAAGCCGTCGTAGACGGGATCGGCCTGGTCGAAGTCGGTGTAGTAGGCCGAAGCGGATGCCGCTTCCGCAGAGAGCATCCACGTCGCCTCGGTCTCGAGAGACTGCTGCCCGCTCGCGGCGGCCCAGAGTGCGAGGCCGTTCCACGCGTTGACCGCCTCCGAGCTGGACTCCTGGTTGTTGCCGTCGGCGAACGGCGACGAGCCGCTCGCCCAGGAGTGGCCGGCGTAGGCGTCGAAGGTGCGCTGCACCGGGAAGAGGGTGCTGTCGTCGGCCACCGCGGTGGCGACATCGGCGGCGAGCAGGTTCATCACCGGGGCCCACGATTCGGCGAGGTCGGCGTCGTCCGCCGCGATCATCCCGGCCGCGTAGAAGAAGTAGCCGTAGTGGAAGTGGTGGTCGTTGAACTCGTCGGAGCCGTAGGAGGCGTCGAGTCCGACGATCCCCTTGGCCGCGTCGTCGTACACGAAGCAGCGCGCCGTGCGCTGGTCGCAGCCGTCGGCCTCCATCCAGGTGTCGAGCTCGTCGACGATGAGCGTCTTCAGCGTCGCCGCCGCGTCGTCGGCGCCCAGCTGGTCGGCGAGGCTCCACAGGTTCGCCGCGCGGGCGAGGCCCTTGCCTGCATAGTAGGTGTCGCTCGCGAACGCCGGCATGCTCGCGGCGTCGGCGTTCAGCTGCTCGACCAGCCGGGCCGTGTCGTCGGCGTCGAGGGTGGTGACGTCGAGCGCCCCGCTGGCGTCCAGAGCGTCGACGGACCAGCTCAGCTCGGTGCCGCTCACGACCTGGAGGGTTCCGTAGATGCTGTCGTAGCTCGCGACGCCGTCGGTGGTCCCGGCCTGCTGGTGCGGCATGGCCGCGATCAGCGTGGGCTCGCCGTCGGCGGTGGTGTAGCCGATGGTCGTGGTGGCGGAGTCCGCCGTCACGACGTAGTCGAGCGTCGTGCCGGTCACCGGGTGCGAGGCGGCCTCGGCGAACTCGTCGAGGCTGCCGTCCTCGGGCACGGCGAACCAGGTCGCGGTCTCGCCGGCGGCGAGCAAGAGGTCGCCGCCGTCGACGGACCCCTCCGTCACGAGGCCGTACTCCGTGTCGCCGGCCGTGGTCGTGAGCACGCCGTCCCCCGCGTCGAACTCCGTAGGAAGAGTGAGAGCGGATGCCGCGGTGAACGTCACGAACGGAGATCCCTCCGCGATGACGGTGCTGCCGAGCTCCGTGTCGCCGTCGTACTGGGTGATGGTGACGGATGCCGCGTCGTAGCCGGTGACGACCTGTGTGTCTGCGCCGACATCCGCTTCGATCGCGGGTACGAACCCTCCCGCGATGTTGGCCGCCGACGCCGTCACGAGCGGCAGCCCCAGTTCGAAGCCCGAGCCGGTGAGCTGGAAGGAGAGCGGCAGCGGGAAGACCGCCATCGACTCCTCGCCGAAGACCAGGCCGGAGAACCACTTGTTCGTCGGCGGAAGCAGGCCGTCGGCGAGGCGCGCCTGCGGCAGCGCCTTCACGGTGCGTTCGGGGAGGTCGGCCACGAGCGGGGCGACCACGGAGTCGGGGAAGACCGTGTCGCCGCTCGCGCCGGTGGAACTCGTCGAGCCGGACGAGCCCGCGGTGTCGCTCACGCACCCGGTGAGGGCGACGGCGACCGTGGCCGCGGCGAGCAGGGCGACGGGGCCGGTGATTCCTGTGCGGCGCATGCTCTACACGCCGATCTTGCGCATGAAGTCCTGCATGCCGTCCTGCACGCCGGCGAAGACGCCGTCGTCGCGCAGCAGCAGGGTGGCGGTCACCGGGGTGCCGCGCTTGACCAGGCCGTTGTACGAGCCGTCGACCAGCCCCTGGCTCTGCACGAGCACGGTCGACTCCGCCTTGCCGTTGGTGGTCTCGACGTCGATCGAGGTGACGGTGCCGGAGACGACCTGCTGGTTGGGCAGGAGGATGTCGACGTCTGCGCCCTCCTCGACGCGCGAGTAGTCCCGGGCGCTCAGCTGGTACTCGGCGGTGACGAACAACGAGCCCGAGGCGTCGATGTTCGCGAGCACCTGGCCGGCCTGGACGAAGGAGCCGCTCTCGGTGGAGAGGTCGGAGACCGTTCCCGCCACGGCGGCGGTGAGAGTGACGAGTCCGTCGTCGCCGACGGTGTACGCGACGGTCTGCGGCTTGAACAGGCCCTGCGCGAGGTCGGCCTCGAGAGAAGGGCTCTGCAGGGTGAACAGGGTGTCGCCGGCCTTGACGCGGTCGCCGTTCTCGACGTCGGCGGTGGTCACCGTTCCGCCGTAGTCGATTCCTACCGGGTAGCGCTTGGCCTCGATGGACGCCGAGCTGCTGGCGACCTGCGACTGGCGCTGATTGAAGACGACCGTGAGGCCGGAGACGACGACGAGCACGGAGAGGATCCCCGCAACGAGTTTGAAGCGATTGGTCCAGGTCATGAGGAGATTACCTTTCCGGTCGAGCTGAGCTCGAAGGTGTCGATGGGTTCGAGGAGTTCCGCCTTGGCCGCGCGGCGCGCCGAGCGCTTGACGAGGCGGTCCTCGCGTGAAGCGGCGAACACGAAGCTGCCGAGGATGACGGTGTTGGTCACGTTCCAGGCGGTTGCGAGGGTGAATACGCCGTTGTCGAGGTCACGGGCGACCGCGACGAATGAGGTGAGCAGCAGGAAGACGAAGAACAGCACCTGCGGGATCATGAAGTTGAACGGCGAGGACGCACGCGACTTGTCGCCGGTGGCGCTCCACTTCTGCTCCTTGCCGGTGAGCACGTTCCACAGGGCGGCGACGTAGATCGGGAACGACGCCGTGGCGAGCATCAGGGTCTCCCAGCGGAAGGATCCCATCGTGTAGAAGGCGAGCACGATCTGCATCACGTAGAAGCCGCCGTAGTACAGCGCCCAGGTGAGCACGGTGGTCGAGAGGTTCATCGGCCGGAGGTCGAAGTAGATCTCCATCGGCGGCACGAGCAGCAGCAGCAGCGGGCAGATGCCGGTGATGTAGAACGAGGCGGTGACGAGGTACTGCAGGCGCTGGTCGAGGGTGAGCTTGCGCTTGCGGCTGAGCGGGTTGTGCTGGAGCAGGATCTCGAAGCCGCCGGTCGCCCAGCGCAGCTGCTGCTTCGTGTAGGCCTCGACGGTGTCGGGGGCGTCGCCGATGGCGAGCACCATCGGGATGTAGATGGTGCGCCATCCGGCCTCGTGCAGCACGAGCGACGTCCAGACGTCCTCCGACTTGGAGTCGGTGTAGATGCCGCCGACCTCGTCGATGGCGGTCCGGCGGAAGATCACGTTGGTGCCCACGCAGAAGGCGGCGTTGAATCGGTTGCGGCCCGGCTGGATGAACCGGTAGAACACCGATTGCATGTACCCGGCGCCGCGGGAGATCACATTGTGCAGGTTGCCGTACTTCTGCGGCGTCTGCACGAAGGCCACGTGCTCGTCGGAGAAGAAGGGGACCGTCTCCTCGAGGAACTCGGGCTTCGGGATGAAGTCGGCGTCGAAGATCGCGAAGTAGTCGCCCTTCGACAGCGAGAGGGCGTGGTTCACGTTGCCCGCCTTCGCTCCGCCGGAGCTGAGGCGCCGCACGTAGCGCGCGCCGAGCTCGGCAGCCAGATCGCGCACCTCGTCGGACCTGCCGTCGTCGAGGATCCACGTGAGGTGCTCGCCGCGGATGGCGATCGCCGCCGTGACCGTGCGGCGGATCGCGTCGATCGACTCCCCGTAGGTCGTGATGAACACGTCGACGGTCGCGGCGGCTCCATCGAGGTAGAGCGGCCGGTCGGCGGCGTCCTCGATGCGCTCGAGGTCGCGTGAGCGGTACAGGCCGCCCTTCGCGCGGTGGAACGCGAAGTCGCGGGGGTCCTGCGACCCGGAGAGGATCGTCCACATCGACAGCAGTGCCTGGGAGATGAGCACCAGCTCGGCGATGATGACCATCGAGTAGGGCAGCCAGTCCCCACGGCTTGCGGGATTCAGCAGGAAGCCGGTGTAGGCGATGATGCCGACGGTCGCGATGAGCACGAGCAGCACGAGGGAGGGCGACTGGGCCTTGCTCGTCTCGAGTCTTCTGGGCGGAATGGTCTCGGGATCGGGGGTCGACTCATCGACTCCCGTCCACTCTTCCGTCGGTTTTTGGGCGTGCGGAAGCGGTCGGGCTACTTGGGTGATCAAGTCCTGGGTCTCTTTCGGGTAGACAGCAGGCGGAAAAACGGCGCAGCGAATCGCGGGGGTCGCGGAACGGATGCGTGTGAGAGCCTCCGGCCCGGGGTAAGCGGGCCGGAGGCGAAGCGGCATCATTGCCGGACGGGTAGTGAACCGAGGGGTAAGCCCGGGGGAAGAAGCGGGAAAGGGCGGCGAACCCAGAATCGCCGTACGTCAATCCGAACTTCAGACATTGACACTACCCACGACCAAAAAGAGAACATGTTTTTTCCCTGAGTCCGCAGATTGATGCTATTTTGACGCGCGCGGTCTACCAGATGAGGTGCACGGGGCCGTCATCGGGTTGGCGCTCCTCGCGGCGAGGTGACGCACGCTCGGACGGCACGCTCAGCCGGTGCCGAAGCCGCCGTTGCTGGACAGGATCTGTCCGTTGATCCAGCCACCGGCGTCGGAGAAGAGGAAGCGCACGAGATTCGCCGTGTCGTCGGCGGTGCCCAGCCGGCCCGCCGGTGTGGCCGCGACGCCCCAGGCGCGGGTCTGATCGTCCATCCAGCCGGTGTCGATCGGACCGGGGTTCACGACGTTCGCACGCACGCCCCGATCGGCGAGCTCCGTCGCCGCTGCAACGACGATGCGGTCGAGGGCGCCCTTGCTCGCGCCGTAGGGGAGGTTGTGGGTGGTGTGGTCGCTGGTGAGGGCCACGATCCGCGCGCCCGGCGCTCCCGCCGCCAGGGCCGGCGGGAGCTGCTCGGCGAGCGCCTTGACGAGCAGCCAGGTCGCCCGGGCGTTGACCGCGAAGTGGCGGTCCCAGCTCTCGAGACCGGTGGTGAGGATCGAGCTGTCGACGGACTCGCAGTGCGACATGACCAGCCCGGTGACGGGCCCGAGCTCCTGCGCCGCCCGCACGATCGCGGCCGGTGCATCGGGGTCGCTCAGGTCGGCGGGCACCAGGTCGACCCGGACCCCGAGCGCCCGGCACTCCGCGGCGATCTCCTCCGGGTCGGAGGCGCCGTGCTCGAGCGCGACGCGGTCGTTGTACGGCTGCCAGTAGTTGAGCGCGAGGTCCCAGCCGTCGGCGGCCAGCCCCACCGCGAGACGTGCCCCGATGGAGCGGCGGCGGCCGACTCCGGTGACGATCGCGACCTTGTCTGCACTCATGGTTCGACTCTATGAGGTTGTCCGACGCCCCATCTAGGCTCGGAGGTGGTCCGAACGAGCCGGCGACGGCATCCGCTTCACCCGTTCGCAGCTTCATCGAGGGAGACACCATGAGTACGGCCGACAGCCACGACCTGATCCGCGTGCAGGGTGCGCGGGAGAACAACCTCAAGAACGTGAGCATCGACATTCCCAAGCGGCGGTTGACGGTGTTCACCGGCGTCTCGGGCTCGGGCAAGAGCTCGCTCGTCTTCGGCACCATCGCCGCCGAGTCGCAGCGGATGATCAACGAGACCTACAGCGCATTCCTCCAGGGATTCATGCCCTCGCTCGCGCGTCCCGACGTGGACGTTCTCGAGGGGCTCACGACAGCGATCATCGTCGACCAGGAGCGGATGGGGGCGAACGTGCGCTCCACCGTGGGAACGGCCACCGACGCCAACGCGCTCCTGCGTATTCTATTCAGCCGCATCGGCGAGCCGCACATCGGGTCGCCGCAGGCCTTCTCGTTCAACGTCGCATCGATCTCGGGTGCCGGGGCGGTCACCATGGAGCGGGGCGGCACCACCACCAAGGAGCGCCGGAGCTTCAGCATCACCGGCGGCATGTGCCCGCGCTGCGAGGGCATGGGCAAGGTGAACGACATCGACCTCGCCCAGCTGTACGACGACTCGAAGTCGCTCAACGGGGGAGCGATGACGATCCCCGGGTACACCGCCGACGGCTGGGGAGTGCGGATCTACACCGGCTCGGGCTTCGTCGACGGCGACAAGCCGATCCGCGACTACAGCGAGCAGGAGCTGCACGACTTCCTCTACCGGGAGCCGACCAAGGTGAAGGTCGGCGACATCAACATGACCTACGAGGGGCTCGTGCCGAAGCTGCAGAAGTCGATGCTGTCGAAGGACAGGGAGGCGATGCAGCCGCACATCCGCGCCTTCGTCGACCGCGCCGTCACCTTCACGACCTGCCCCGACTGCGACGGCACACGGCTCAACCCGGGCGCACGCTCGTCGAAGGTGGGCGGCGTCAACATCGCCGAAGCCTGTGCGATGCAGATCAGTGATCTCGCCGCATGGCTGCGCGGGCTCGACGAGCCCTCGGTGGCTCCGCTGCTCGCTGCGCTGCAGCACCTCTTCGACTCCTTCGCGGAGATCGGGCTCGGCTACCTGTCGCTCGACCGCCCTGCCGGAACGCTCTCCGGCGGCGAGGCGCAGCGCACGAAGATGATCCGCCACCTCGGGTCGTCGCTCACCGATGTCACCTACGTCTTCGACGAGCCGACCATCGGGCTGCACCCTCACGACATCCAGCGGATGAACGGACTGCTGCTGCAGCTGAGGGACAAGGGCAATACCGTCCTGGTGGTCGAGCACAAGCCCGAGGCGATCGCGATCGCCGATCACGTGGTGGACCTCGGTCCGCGCGCCGGCTCCCAGGGCGGCGAGATCATGTTCGAGGGCACTGTCGAGGCCCTGCGCGCCAGCGACACCCTCACCGGGAAGCACCTCGACGACCGGGCGGCGGTGCGGCCCTCGGTGCGGGCATCGACCGGCAGCCTCGCGATCCGCGGGGCGAGCGAGCACAACCTGCGCGACGTCGACGTCGACATCCCGCTCGGGGTGCTCGTGGTCGTCACGGGTGTCGCCGGCTCGGGCAAGAGCTCGCTCATCCACGGCTCGGTGTCCACGCTCGAGAACGTCGTGTCGATCGACCAGGGCGCGATCAAGGGGTCCCGTCGCAGCAACCCGGCCACCTACACGGGCATGCTCGAGCCGATCCGCAAGGCGTTCGCGAAGGCGAACGGGGTGAAGCCGGCCCTGTTCAGCTCGAACTCCGAGGGCGCGTGCCCGAACTGCAACGGTGCCGGCGTGGTCTTCACCGACCTCGGCATGATGGCCACCGTTGCGAGCACCTGCGAGGTCTGCGAGGGCAAGCGCTTCGACGCGTCCGTTCTGGACTACCACCTCGGTGGTCGCGACATCAGCGAGGTGCTCGCCATGCCGGTGGCCGAGGCACTGCCGTTCTTCGCCGCCGGCGACGCTCGGATTCCCGCCGTGCACGCCATTCTCGAGCGGCTCTCCGACGTGGGTCTCGGTTACATCAGCCTCGGGCAGGCGCTCACCACGCTGTCGGGCGGCGAGAGGCAGCGGCTCAAGCTGGCCACGCAGATGGGCGGGGCGGGCGACGTGTACGTCCTCGACGAGCCGACGACCGGTCTCCACCTCGCCGACGTGCAGCAGCTGCTCGGGCTGCTCGACCGTCTCGTCGATTCCGGCAAGTCGGTGATCGTGGTCGAGCACCACCAGGCCGTGATGGCTCACGCCGACTGGATCATCGATCTCGGTCCCGGTGCGGGGCACGATGGCGGGCTCGTGGTCTTCGAGGGGACTCCCGCCGATCTGGTCGCCGAGCGATCCACACTTACCGGCGAGCATCTGGCCGTGTATGTTGGTGGGTGAAAATCGTTCGTTTTATCCGTCTCGAGGGAGAGGCGGTCGTGAGTCCGTCTCCGTAGCGTAGGTGTCTTCATCCGTCGCTCGATCGTGACGAGCGCAGATCGGAGTCAGCGTGGGATCGTCGGAAACGCCCAAGGGCTCGGGGGGCACTGCAATCTGGTATTTCGTGTTCGCGACCTTCCTCTTCTCCGGGTCGACCTTCTTCGGCACCTCGGGTGACCATCGCGATGCGATTGCGATCGTCGGCATCGTGGCGGGATTCGTGGTGCTCGCCGCGGGGATCGTGGTGTTCGGCAGGGAGATGAAGGGGAATCGCGGGTAGTCGCTACCCGCGGGGTTGTTCCAGCTCCTGGAAGAGCGTCACCTGGAGGTCGGCGGGCGCGTCCATCCGTGAGTTGAGCGATCGCCACGGAGTCTCGCGTGGGCTCGCGATGAGGGTGGCGCCCGCGTCGACGAGGGTGTCGGTCGTTGCTCGTGCGTCGTCGACCTCGAAGGCGATGCGGATTCTGGCGCTGGGGGCGCCGTCGGCCTCGACCCGGTCGATCAGCCGCACCTGCGCGGGGTTGGAGAGTTCGAGGGTGGCGCGGCCGGCGTCGAGGATCATCACCCGGGCGTCACCCTCTCCCTCGTAGGCGGCCTCCTCGGGGAGGCCCAGGGCGTCCCGGTAGAAGGCGACGGCGGCATCGAAGTCCGCGGTCTCGACGACGATGCGGAGCTGGCGGACGGTGCGGTTCCCGGTCATGCCGCCAACCTAGTCCCGAGGTCGGGGCGAGGGGAGTCTCTTCTCCTCCACAGGTGGTGGTTATCCACAGATAAAAGCGCCTCTGATCAGGTGTTTGACAATGTCGGTGGGCGCAGTGACAATACCTGCATGTCAGAAATAAGCGGGCTTCTCGAGCGGATGCGGGCGGTGCAGCAGGGCCTGTCCGCCGTCGCCGGCGTGCGTCTCGCAGCCGCCAGCGACGAGGAGCTGTGCGCCCTGACGGTGGCCGTCGAAAACGCCGGCCGGCTGCTGGACGCCTTGCGGGTGGCGACCGCGGGCGAGCTCGGCGACCGGTCGTCCCCGGGACTGGGGCATGACGGCCTCGCGTTCCGGATGGGGCAGGGCAAGGCGGTGCTGCTGATCGCCGCTCTGACGCGGGCGTCGAACGCGGAGGCGGCCCGGCGGATGAGGCTGGGCGCGGCGACCCGCAGCCGGGCGACGATCGACGGGTCCGTGCTGGAGCCGTTCCACCCGCAGGTGACCGCGGCCCTGGAGGCGGGGGAGATCGGGGTGGAGGCCGCCGCGCGCATCGTGAAGGCGCTGGACGAGGCGGGCCGGGTGGCGAGCGATGAGGAGATCCGCTGCGCCGAGACGGAGCTGGTCGATGCCGCCCGCAGCGACACCGCCGACGAGATCGGGGTGCAGGCCGTGGTCTGGCGGGAGTTCCTGGACCAGGACGGCGCGGAACCCCGGGAGGCCCGCGCGCACCGTAAGCGGGCGTTCCGATTCGGGGCCGAGCGGGACGGGCTGGTGCCGTTCTCGGGGCAGATGGAACTGATCAGTGCCGCCCTGCTGAAGGAGGCCTTCGAGGAGGCGTTCCGGGCCACGAAACCCCGGTTCCTCGCGGTGGCCGACGGGGGCGAGTACGACCCGGACGGGACGGCGGCGACCG
>Ga0247812_10002595_pt1 | contig 10190 bp, 6 predicted proteins | sample UWRJL149409B1_FD_178011 | JGI IMG/M metagenome (GOLD analysis project Ga0247812, IMG submission 178011) | Plant litter microbial communities from Arlington Agricultural Research Station in Wisconsin, United States - UWRJ-L149-409B-1 | ecosystem: Environmental > Terrestrial > Plant litter >...
AATTCATTGCTCTCGATTCTGTTTATGTTTTATCATAATTTATGACCAAACACAGTTGCTCAAAACCACGTCTTTTGCAGTGCGCAAAATTGGCGGTTTGGAAAATCACCACACTGATGCATTCATGTCTCCTTACTCGTGAGTTCAGGGTTTGATTTGACATAACACAAAATGTTCCAAAGAAAACATCCCCATATTGGTGTCTTTGTGATCCCATTGGCTGATTTTGAGAGCCAGGTCTCCAGGGTCTGGTTGCAGGGGGCCTCATTTGAACCTCAGGACACTCCACAGGCCGCATGTTCCCGAGCTGTCGCAATGTGTTCGATAGGACAGTATTCGGAACTGAGCAAGTGAGGTTGAGCTTTGGATATCATCACAACCAAGAAAGCGAGTCTACTGTAAAATTTATTTTGTGCGAAGTTTAGGAAGATAATGAAAGAACAGTTTTTATTTGACCTGATCTAGGCTGAGTACCTGGTTTCATTGCGCTGGAGGAGGAGCAGGAGGATAGGGGCTACGACAATGACAATGATAATGAGGATGGCAGGCAGCTGCAGCAAGAGGTGAATGAAGATAGCGCTAACTTTGGAGCATCTTTTCTTCCTTAAACAACCGTCACGACCTGTATTCTTCCGTTTCCCAGCTGTAGTGGATTAGCAAAACTTTTCAGCAGAGGGTTGAGAGCCGGCAAAAGTTCTTAAGAAGTGACCTACCATGAACCGGGGATATATGACTCATTATATTAACATCTAATTGTTGAAATTCGAGCTCGTTATTCCAGATTACGTTCATCAGCTGAGTTGCTACCTTGTTTAATCTATCTTTCAAGCCAGAACTAAGACCCCCGTGAGTATCTTCCATCATCTGTTTGAACATATCTGGGGCACATCTTTCCCTAATAAGCTAGCGTTAAAGTACGAATCATGATTTCGCAACAGAGCACTTACATTTTATCAGAGGGAACATCTCCAATGCTCAAGAGCATTCCAATTGGCAACTAGTTATATTGTTCACCAACTCAAAATAGTGCCGCACACTTTTCCTAAATACTTTAACAGTGTTTCTTGGTTCACAGACTAATGTAGATGGTTCACAGACTAATGTAGAGACTACGGTTATTAAAAGAGACTTGTAAGTTGAACCTTTCTTGACCTTCGCTTGTGAGGATTTAACTAAATATTTAATCCTGCTTTCGACACATGCCCGAAATCGATGCAGTATGTCTAGAGAGAGCCGTCTTTGTGCTGGATTAATAATTGATTTCTTAACGCCAGCCATCGATATAAGCATTTAAACAACGGACGGTGTCGGGCATTTTCAGTGGTGACAGTGAATCGACACTCCCCCAAAAAGAGAAAGGGTTCTCTTCCCATTCTGTCAGTCTCGTCTGTAGAACGCTCTGGATATCAGGTTGTCGGTCTGTAAAGTTGCTCTTAAAAAGCAGTTCAAGCTTTGCATGTTTGCTTGTCTTATTCGCTGTCCGGTTAGAGGAACAGACTGACGCGGATTTCACATGCTTTGTAATCTCTTGTAATTCGGTAACTGGGTCGCTGGACTTCGTTAGACGCTCAATTAACTGCGTGAGGGCCTAGATATGTACATTGTCAGCCTGCTCCAAATAGCCCTCAAGTTGGTGGTGATGATCATACTATGTCTTGTTGTCCGATAACCTGTGTCAAATCATCTACACTGCGGTGATAAGAGTTCAATTACTGCCACAATTAAGAAGATACTCGAACAAGATATGTTTAGATGTAGAAATATACCTGGGGATCCAGCTTGCTAGTTAGAGTTCCCGTTGCTGAAAGTTTAGATAAACGATATAAGGTTTAAACGAATAATGTGCTCTCACCAAAGTGAATCATACGACACATCCGTGCTTTAATCCCTGAACGAGCTTCCGCTGCGAAACTTCGTTCAGGAATTAAATGCTCACCAATCACTTCCACTCTAGTTTCCAAAGAGGTACGGGTTTCCCGGAATCTTTCGCTTGAACGTCTCCACATAATGCGCTAAGTAGTCACAACCATGGATGAAGTGGGACCGAGGTGTTGATTGAAAGGTCTCTGTTTGCATGACTGAATTTGTCCGGTTGTTATAATATGGTATCACTCCCTTAGCGCTGAAAGCACCGCCGCTTCAACCCTGGGAACCTGTGATTCAGATCATTTCTGTCTAGTAGGGAAAAGGCAGGCACGGTGTTGATATATGTTTGCTTGATGTCAGGGCCTTGTATGAGACGTTGGGTAGGGTCACCTGACCAAGGATCACCTGCTCGGGTAAAGGGAAGAGGTTGTAAATCATGGCGCTCAAGTAAGAGAATATGCGTTGTAATACCCCGCGTCCTATTCGATAAGGCTTCGACTGGCCTTCGATATAAAGTGAGGGAAGCAGAGCTTAGAGAAGGGTGAGATTAGTTTGTATAAGATTTGACTAGTTGATGAGAATCGATATCTTTGAATACTGTATCACTCTGCCTTTGAAACCTTACATTTACTTAGTAACGCGTTCTATTCCTATAGAACAACCCAGAACCTATTCAGCCTCTTCATATCTCAGTACCAACCAACGCCCCGTTGCCCCTATTAGTTAGGTGCAATACCCAAAGTTATAATAGGTCAACTAAGGGTGCAATGAAACTTGAAGATCAGGTTCCTCAGAAGCGACATCACCTTGAAGAGAAAAGTGGAGATTCAACCAATAGAAATTACCTCGAGGTGCTTTTTGTCAGATTTATTTCATGAATGATCGAATGCCCTGCCTTTCGAGATCTCCTCTATTAGCTTAATAAAAATATCAAGTCATGGCTACCAAAGTCACACAATACAGTTAAGCAATGGATACTTCAACATTACGAGGCATATAAGTAGAGGGCAAAGGAGAGGATATATAACGCGCGTAAAAAATGTTGGAGGAAATAGCGAGCTTTTACTGTATTGGTCAATTGAAGATCATGTGGGACACTAGTTACGCTGGCAGTTTGCACATTGCGTAGATTTGTCTTTATATTTGAGACATATCCCAGCCTGGTAGTGTAGACTGACAACACTGCATTTGCAGTGATCTCTCCGTCACATTTCCAACATTATCTATTAGGTAATGGTATATTACTTGCCGAAACCAGCCCCTCTTTGTGTGTAGTTTGACACGACGCGGTTACCACTCCTGTTGTCTTACCAACTTACAGCCACTTTAATTGTCAAAAACTTGGGAATTAAGTCCTGAGGAAGCAGTCCATACTCGCTGGGTGAAGAAGATTTGATGAGGCTTTCTAGCCCGATAACACGGCTTAGATATTTGGCGTTCTATACCTTTTCCAGGAACACAACCTTGCTGTCGTAGTCAGACCCAAATCGATACTGAATGCCACCGTTCATCAGGGTTGCACCAGATAGTGTCTGCTCGCCGTCGAGTTTATACATCGCATGTGGATCCAATCCCTCTAGGCGAAGCAAAGGGTAATTGTGAACGGACATTGATCGAATCTGGAAAGCAAACAAAACAGCCTCGTTGCCATCTTCCGAGATGAAGAGGGCCGCTGGATAGTTGGAAGTATCAGGGAGAGTCAAACGCCACATGTCTCCTCCTATGACTATAGGGTTGATTTTCTCTGCGAGTGCAATCAGATTAGGAATCTGCGCCTTGTCCTCTTCGGGCAAAGCATCCGGGTCGAGCTCAAATCCAAAAGACCCTGCCATCATGGCTACGTGAGCTCGGAATTTGATTGGAGTTGTGCGTCCGGTAACTTCATTCGGTACAGCAGATACGTGTGCCCCCATCGTCGATGGAGGGTAAACCAAAGATGTACCGAATTGAATGTGGATCCGATCAAGAGCATCTGTGTTGTCGGATGTCCAGACTTGTGGGAAATACTGCAAGGTGCCAGCATCAAATCGACCACCACCAGATGCGCAGCCTTCCCAGAGGACTTCAGGGAATCTTGAAGTCAACACCTCATAAACACGATACATGCCTATGATATAGGCATGGTGATTGGCAGGGGTTGGACTTTCGTGCATGCCTCGATTGTTGTCCCACTTGACATAGGTGATGGGCGCGTTATCTAGAATGTTTGCGACGGCGGTGATAATGAAGTCCTGAACCTCAGGAAGCGCTAAATTCAAGACGAGCTGCTGACGAGTCTCACTGCGTGGATAGTCGCCGGCAGATAAGACCCATTCGGGATGCTCTTCGTAGAGTTTCGAGCTCTGATTGATCATCTCAGGTTCAAACCAGAGACCGAACTGCAGGGTTTCCTTCGAGTTTGCGGCTTCAAGCTTGGTAATATTCTCTACAAGCGGCTTCAGGCCGTTCGGAAACCTCTTGGGGTTCACCACCCAGTCGCCTAAGCCGGCTTTGTCGTCAATGCGAGGGTACTCATCTCCAAACCAGCCGTCATCCAACACAAAGAGTTTACAACCTAGATTTGCAGAAGCTTGGGCAAGCCTATAGATGGTGCTCTCGTCAAAATCGAAGTAAAGGCCCTCCCAACTGTTTAGAAGGACTGGTCGAGGCTCGTTAACAAACTTGCTTTTGATAAGATTTTGGCGATACAGACGATGGAACTTGCGTGACATGTCACCAATGCCCATATTCGAGAATACGGACACACACTCTGGAGATTCCAAAGAGTCTCCTGCCTTTAGCGGCAATGAGAGTTGAAAAGGATTCATACCGACAAGGACACGCGTGAACCCCTGGGGACTCTTCTCAACCTCGATGTTAAATGAACCTGTGTAAACGAGGGAGAAGCCCCAGGCTTCACCTTGAGATTCTGTTGTGCTCGACGAGACGAGAGAAAGGAAGGGATTGTGATAGTGTGAAGAGTAGCCAGTGGTGCTCCCGAAGCTGGATTATAGTTAGAAAGAGGATATCTTAAGTTCAGGAAATTAATTTCACCTACCCTTGAAGCCCGTAGTCGACTTTACGGCGAGTTCTAGTACATTCTCGCGTCCACTCGCCCTGTAGCTGGAGCATGTCGTAGTCTTCATGTGGAAAATCAACGCCCAGACTGGCTAGCTTCTCGACGCTTATTGTATCTTTGCCTTTATTCGTGATCTTGACGCTGCGCACTATGGCGTCGTGGTTGGGAAATATCGAATATGACAGATCTGCCGCAACCGAACTGCAGCTGTCCCATAGATGGATAATAAGAGTTGAAACCTCATCATCGGAGCCAAATGTACATGGTAGGTTAGATAGAGAGGGTTTGCCGTTCATAATTGTATGAGATTGATATTTGAAGTGGCACAGTGCATAGCCTTCGCCGTGTTTGATGTGAACAGCCGGGCTTCTGAAGTCTCCCCGACCATGATCAGGAAACTCGCGTCTGAGATGGGCTTGGGTTGACCATCCTCCGCCGTTGGAGCCGATCTGTGCCACGGGATCTTCAGTTACAGGACCACCGAAGTGGTCCAGGATAAGTTCGCCAGTTGCGCTGTCGACATGGAAGCGGTAGGAAATGTTTTTGCCATTGAGAGCGAATGAAGTTCCGTCGACGACGATAGCTACATCTAGTTAGTTACTTTATATCATAAACGCCCCGAGAAGGGCGTTTAAGGTGGTGTTCAAAGAACAGGCGAACTCACGACTGGTTCTGGACCTATCAGGAATTGCGCGGTTTGTGGTTCGTGTCATTGCAGGATAAGATTGTTTGACGGGTGGTCGAGATTGCTTCTCATGTAGATATCAGACGTGAGTAGAGCAAAAACTTAAAGAGGTGAACATGTTAATCGAATCATTTAGAATTAAATACTCATTTCTCCGACAAGTGCACTGTCTAGATCAGAACCCCGAGACTACGTCTCCACGCTCGGCCATCCCAGCCGGTTCCTCCTAGTAATGGGCCCCTACTGTCTGGGGTGCATTACATTAGTGTCAGAGGAAGACTGGAGAGCGATTAGTCGCTTAGGGTAATTGTCGGACATTGGCGTTCTACTACTGGAGGAACCCTTGCTTCGCATTGATTCTGCTATACAGAATGACCGGCGCGCACTGTATCATTGCGTCTGCTGGTTGACTCTGTTTGCTGGGGCCATTGTTAAAAGGGCCAGGGGCCGGGGTATAACTGAACATGATTGGCGGATGCGATCTCACCAACGGCTAGTAGTGGCGGAATTCCAAGTTATGGGTTCCACCGCTAGTCGCTGAGCGCCGCTAGTCGTTGAGAACCGCCGCTAGCCATGAATTCCGCCGCTAGCTGTCAGTTCCGCCGCTAATGGTGAATTCCGCCGCCAGTAACGCCAGGATCCCAGCTCAATGAGTTGCAGTATATCCGTTATGGCCAATAAATAGTTTTAGTTGAAGAAACAGCTAAAATTATTAGTATATAATTCAATCCTGGAAGTGCAGCAATCTAATACTAAAACAATATACAGCGTAGCTCGATTTTCCTCTACGCTTAATATAATAATATCAGAATTTATTTTATAATTCTAATTTTTATAATTATTAAGAATAAAAACATTTTATTTTGATGTTAATTTACTAGTAATATGATTATTAAATTCTTATACCTCTTATATTTCTTGACTCTAAATATACAAATTATATGAAAGTATAACGTCTGGACCACCTCGTTATTCCGCTTTAGGAGGAATTCAACCCCATGGCCCCAGACTTTCTCCGCTTGATCCACTTTCTCCAGAGCGCATGCTCGCGCAAAAATGTGGTGCTCCATGTTCCCCACGGGAGCATCGTAGTCGCGAGCATTTAAGAGTGATATGTAAAGCTCATGAAATCCTCCCAAAGATCAGCATCGCACTTCCTCCCAGCACTCCAAGCAACAATCAGTCGAAGAATCATCTTCTTTTTCTTTCGATAATTTAGGAGAATCTTCTTCAGATCGGTCGTCATGGAAAAGAATAGCATCGATGTCCGACAGCTCGAGTCCGACGGGAACTCTGGTAGCTTACAAAAAGACGAGGAGAAGATTGCCAGCACAGTAGTCAAGCAAGAAGCGCAACAAGGCATCATCGACGAGAAGAATCTCAGTGTCCGTGATGCCATCAAGGCCTACCCAAAGGCAATTTTATGGTCGTTGGTTTTCTCAACCTGTGTTATTATGGAAGGATATGATACCAACCTCCTGTCAAACTTCTTCGCATACCGTAGGCACTCAAACGATACATACTCCCGAATCCTTGCTGACTTTGCCTAGCATCCTTCCTCATTAAATATGGCCACTTTGTGGGCGTAACATCGTCCACACCTGTCGGCTACCAACTGACTCCTGCTTGGCAAGCTGGTCTCTCACAATCTTCTGGAGTCGGTTCCGTCTTTGGATGTCTTCTCAATGGTTACCTTGTCTCCAAGTATGGCTCTAGACGTGTTGTCTTGGGTGCTCTCATCTTCTTGTCTATGGCAATCTTCATTGTCTTCTTCGCGCCAAACCTCATTGTTCTCACAGTCGGTGAGATTCTTTGCGGTGTCCCATGGGGTATTCTGGCTACCACATCTCCGGCTTACGCATCTGAGGTCCTTCCGACATCCCTCCGCACCTATATGACCTCGTACACCAATATGTGCTTTATTATCGGTCAATTCATCTCTGCTGCCATTCTAAAAGGTCTTTCTACTCGCCTCGATTCATGGGGCTACAAGATTCCATTCGCCATTCAATGGATCTGGCCAGTTTTCCTCATTCCACTTGTCTACATGGCTCCGGAATCTCCATGGTATCTTGTCAGAATGAACCGCATGGAGGAGGCCGAGGAGTCTCTTCGCCGCCTTCAGTCTCCATTGGCCACCCACATCGACCCAAAGAATACTCTCGCCACCATAGTATACACCAACAACCTCGAAGTGCAGCTCTCCGTTGGAACTAGCTACCTTGATTGCTTCAAGGGCTTTGAGCTTCGCCGTACTGAAATCGCTTGCGTCGTGTTCGCCGGTCAAATCCTCTGTGGTATCAGCTTCGCCTATAACAGTTCCTACTTCTTCTCTCAAGTTGGCCTTGGTACTGACGCCACCTATTCTCTCGCTCTTGGTGGAACAGGCCTTGCTCTCGTTGGTTGCTTCATCAATTGGTTCGCCTTGATGCCATACTTTGGCCGCCGTACAATCTACACCTGGGGACTGGCTGGTATGTGCTTCGTGCTAATGCTCATCGGTGTTCTCAATGTTTGGACAGGCAAAGCATCAGTTGGCATGGCCCAAGCCGTCCTCACCCTTCTTTGGACATTCATCTTCCAACTATCAGTGGGACAGCTCGGCTGGGCTCTTCCCGCAGAAATGGGCTCTACCCGTCTCCGCCAGAAGACCATCTGTCTCGCCCGTGATGCTTCAAACATAACTGGTACCGTTGCCGGAACCCTTCAGCAATATTTCATGAATCCCCAGGCCTGGAACCTAAAGGGCTACACCGGTTTCGTTTGGGGTGGAACCTGTTTCTGCATGTTTGTATGGAGTTACTACCGGCTTCCTGAAACTTGGAACAGATCATACCACGAGCTTGATGTTCTTTTCGCCATGAAGGTCCCGGCAAGACAATTCGCAACAACGGTTATTGAGCCTTTCAATGAGAATGATACCGATATTCTTATCAAAGAGTACGGAACCAAACATCAAGAAAAAATCTAAGAAACCTCCTTGACCATTCCACTTGGCTTGTGTAAGCTATAAAGGTTGAGATGGTGCATATTCTGCGATGTTGGGAGTTAAGACTTATGTTTTTTTGCCCTCAGCATTCTAGGTATCTGGAAAGGCAAGTCGATATGGTCATGGTCTAGGAAGTGTTGGATATTGTTCTTGCAAAAGGCAGATATTTTGGCTTTAGTGTATGTAATATTTGGCGCTTACTACCGGGGATTACTAGAGAACTTTATGGTTTCCAATTGATAAAAACTTCAAAACTGTTACGAGATGTCTAGCATTAATCACTGGGAGTTGTTGACCAACTCCAAGCGACCGCACCCCATATTTTAGTGCTAATCATCTCTAATTTGGTCAGTGTTAGCGATAGTATACTGAAGCTTAACAGTATACTGGTCGTAATACTACAAGTACAGGTCTTGCCTTCGGCCATAAGCGAATAGTTCCACTTAAACTGACCACACTTTCTATGTATCCACAAAGGATTTATAAGATACTTCATCGAGGTGGGGCCGAGTATGGGGAGGACGCGATGATCCATTTTAGTCTAGTAGGCAAAAGGCAGGTATAAAGTTCCTAATATATTACCGTGTAGGGCTAAAGGGTAGTCGGGTTAGTATTACAAGAGAAGTAGTTAAATAGAATTCGGGGTTTTTAAATAGAATTAAAGTTGTTACTAAGTAAACAATCTATATTATTAACTATAATAAATTATTCTATTTATATAGAACCCTTTATATCAAAATAAGGTCCTAAGATCCTAGAATCCCTAAAATCTTAGAATTCTAGGATCTATTATATAATAGTAGTTCTAACTCTAGGTTAGAACCAACTATACTAAGAGCTACCCAAATTTAGTTACTAGCTAATTGTTATATTTAATTATCTATTTCCTATTATAATAGTTATTATAGATAGGTGCTTTTTGCTTAATAGATGCCTATTCTTAATAGGTGCCTTTTCCTTATAGTGTCACGACCCGCACATGAGAGCACCTTCTCTTATACAGGCGCCTACTCGGTTGTAGGCACCTTGGTATGAAAGGCACCTTTTATGGAAAAGGCACCTCCGGTTCTCTTAGTACTATTACCGGTCACTCGTATTTAGCATTTATTATATAATCTAAATATTAAGGTTTAGACCCCCGGAGCTAGGGGGGTTCGGTTCTGAGGCTTTCTTAGAATTGACCCCTGGCAAGTCACGTGATAGACCCCGGGATCCCAGGACCTAGCCTTGGCACAAAGGGTTCTATATAAGTAGAATAGTTTTATTAGATAGGAGCTTCGTACTCAAATTATTATAGTTAGTAATATAGATTGTTTACTTAGTAACAACTTTAATTCTATTTAAAGACCCCGAATTCTAGTTAACTACTTCTCCCTTAATACTGTAAGGTTTCAAAGGCAGAGTGATACAGTATTCAAAGATATCGATTCTCATCAACTAGTCAAATCTTATACAAACTAATCTCTACCCTTCTCAAGGCTCTGCTTCCCCTCACTTTATATCGAAGGCCAGTCGAAGCCTTATCGAATAGGATGCGGGGTATTACAAAGCATTTATCTCACTTCAGTGCCATGATTTACAACCTCTTCCTT
>Ga0247812_10002596_pt1 | contig 10188 bp, 8 predicted proteins | sample UWRJL149409B1_FD_178011 | JGI IMG/M metagenome (GOLD analysis project Ga0247812, IMG submission 178011) | Plant litter microbial communities from Arlington Agricultural Research Station in Wisconsin, United States - UWRJ-L149-409B-1 | ecosystem: Environmental > Terrestrial > Plant litter >...
GATGACATTTACAAAAAAGCCCAAACTTTCCTTGAGAATAAAAAGAACAGTGAAATAGATATTCCGGAAGTTCGTTACATCAAAGGATTAATCAGAAAAGGTGAGGCGAGAGCAACAAGTCATTTTGTTGGTTTAACAGATGATCAGATTCATTTTATGGAATTGCCTTTCTATGAAACCGGAACAATCGAGAAAAAACCAATCGGACAAGAGGATATTCAGTTGACAATGGATTTAATCGAAAAAATTAAACCACATCAAATATATGCTGCAGGAGATTTAGCAGATCCACACGGAACGCATAAAGTTTGTCTGGATGCTATTTTTGAAGCGGTAAAAGCACTTAAACCAAAATCGTTCATGGATGATTGCTGGTTATGGTTGTACCGTGGAGCTTGGCAGGAATGGGGAATTGACGAAGTAGAAATGGCTGTACCAATGAGCCCTGATCAGGTTTTGGCAAAACGTCACGGAATCTTCAAACACCAATCGCAAAAAGATGGTGTTGTTTTTCAGGGAACTGATGCCCGCGAATTCTGGCAAAGAGCCGAAGACAGAAATGCCGAAACTGCTGCTTTGTATCAGGAATTAGGTTTAGCAACTTACGCAGCGATGGAAGCTTTCGTGAGATGGCACTATTAAGATTCTGAGTTGCTGAGGTTCTAAGATTCTAAGCCTTTTTAAAATATTCGCCACGAATTCACGAATTGTATTTAAAGCTAATTCGTGAATTCGTGGCGATTTTTTTATCTGTAATTTTTTGAATACAGACTTCAGGTATTTTATTTATGGTGAAAATCATTTTAATTCTTTTAATCTGTGGCAAAAAATAATAGCTTTGCGTTAATTAGAAGCAAGAAGAAAGAATAAATCTATATTCTATTTTCTTGCTTCTTTCTTAAAAAAAAATATGGAACCAGACAAAAAACTTCTCATAAAATTAGCCCATACCAAAATGCCTTTCGGGAAATACGAAGGACGATTTTTAATCGATTTACCCGAATATTATGTGGTTTGGTATCATAATAAAGGCTTTCCTAACGGTGAGTTGGGGCAACAACTGGCGCTTGTTTATGAATTGAAACTTAATGGTCTTGAGGAACTGATCCGGAACATTAAAAAACAGTATCCCAAGCTTTTAAAATAGTAAGAAAAAGCTTAATTTATTACTTTTAAAACTTATTGGTCTGGTTTTTTATTGCGTAAGTAATTAATATTGTTAGTGAAGTTTCATTAACAATTATGAGAATTATTCAAAGCGCTTGGGCATGTAATCAATCAAATATTTTAACCTCAAATTCAGGTTGGCTTTCACCTGAATATAATTTAATGTCTTGGACATTAAGTTGTTTGCAGTTGAAACAATTTTATCCTGAAGTAGTATTGTATTGTGATAATGTTTATGCAGAAATGCTAATAGATAATTTACAATTGCCATATACTGATGTTATTTGCAATTTGGATGATTTAAATAAATACCATCCCCAACTTTGGGCACTTCCCAAAATATATACATATTCACAACAAGAAAAGCCTTTTTTACATGTTGATGGAGATGTTTTTATTTGGAAAGAATTTAGTGATCAGTTACTTAATGGAGATTTAATAGCTCAAAATATTGAAACCGCAACAGATTATTATCAAAAAATCATGACTTCTTTAGAGTTAGGTTTAAGTTATTTTCCAAACGAATTAGTAGAAGAACGGAAGGCTAAAATGCCTATTCTTGCCTATAACGCCGGTATTCTTGGAGGTAGTGATATTTCTTTTTTTAAAGAATATACTAAAAAAGCGTTTGAATTTGTCGATAATAATCAACTAAACCTTTCTAAAATTAACGTGACGAATTTTAATATATTTTTTGAGCAATATTTGTTTTATTGTCTTGCAAAGAAGAATAAAAAAAATGTCAATGTTCTTATAACTGAACCAATAGAAGATAATCAATATAAAGGTTTTGGAGAATTTGTAAAAGTTCCTTACGAAAAGGATTATTTGCATTTATTAGGAGCTTATAAAAGAAATGAGTTTGTTTGTAAGCAAATGGCTGATAGATTAAGGCAGGATTTTCCCCAGTATTATTATAAGATTATTGAAATAATGAAGAGAAATAATGTTCCAATTCATAAAGATTATTATCATCATCTAAAAAAATGTAAACAAGAAACTTTAATCAAGAGATACTCTTTTTTAAAAAAAAGTTTTTTAACTGAGCAAAATTCAAAATATGATAAAACTGAAGAAAGTTATTTTAATAAAGACATTGATATATTTTATTTTATAGAAAGAGATCAATTTTTAAAATTAAATGTAGAACAATTGAAAGATATTGAATTATTTGTTTCAAAGATAAATCAAATAAATAATACTAAATTTTCATTTATTTCTAAAGATTTTTTATACGGTAGAAATTGTAATTCAAATTATTATTACGAATACTTATTTGAAAATAAAGAAACAATTTATTCAAAAAAGATAATAGCAGATAGTACTTTCGAAATAATAGAATCGCATTATGATTGGTGTTGTCTAAGAGAAGAAAATAAAAAAGGAATAGCTAGTACGATATTAAATAGTGAAAGAATGTCTATAAGTACAGTTGTAATACCTGAGTGTGATTCTGATGGTTTTAATTTGAGTACTATAGATAATTTAGATATTCTGATATTGGAAATTTTAGAAAGTGCAAAAACTATAGCTGAGTTATTAGAAGAAATAAAGGATTATTTTAATCAGGATGAATTGATTAAATCATTAAATGAATTTGAAAAATTAATTTTTGGTAGAATAAAAATTGGTTTACAATCCAAAACAATTAAAGTTGAATATTAGCATTTTAATTAACAAGAAAAAACTTATTTAATTGAAATGTTTTTATATATTTGAAAAACTTTCAAATATATAAAGCATGAAAAATATAAAAAAAATAAGATTTTCTGATATCTGCGGGATGTTAGAAAAGGATCAAATGAAAGAGATTTTAGGTGGTAGTGGGGGAGTTTATTATGGTAGTGGTTTAGATCAATACTATGGTGGTGGGATGATGAGTCCTAGTATACCGATGTCAAATAGTCCAAGTAATGGTTGGGGTGGTGGAAAGGCAATTGGTAGTACTTTTGGGGGAATTCCGTATAATCCCGGAACAAATAATGATGGAAGTTCGTTTGGAGGTAGTTCAGGATCGGGGAGCAGCTACAGTAGTAGCACTTATGGGTCTAATAGCTATAGTATAGGTTGGAGCGATAATGATAGAGGTATAACCACCAATGATCCATTTGCTATCAATCGTTTTTTTAATTTTCTAGCATCTAATAACGGGATACCTTCATCTAGCCAAATCGGGAAATTTATGGATAGTGAGGCTCTTTATGTACCAAAAGACGCAGTTCAATTAAATAATGTGACAGTACCTAGTTATTATAATGGACCAGGTACTATACCGCAAGGGGTTATATATAATAATGGTATTTTATCTCTGGATAAGGGAGTAATTATAGGTAGTACTAGCTATCAGACTCAGTCTACTACATCGACCCAAAGTGGCGGAGGTCCTACAGATTGTGTTTTTCAATGTATGGCGCAAATTGGAGCTCTCTATGGAGCAAGTGGTTTTAGTTTTACAGAAATGAAAGCTAATTATGATTCTATCTATAAAACAAGTACGACCCCAGGATCTGTAGCTCCTGCTACGATGGGAGTTAACGAGATTTTGCTTTCTAATTTTGTAGATCAATATTTTAACAGAGCACCCATAACTACTACAAGTCAATTGGATACTTTTATAACTGCTGGTGGTGATAATTTTGCTATTGGAGTAATCCGAAAATATAGCACAGATGGTGTTTCGTCAACTTTGCATGCAGTTGTATTAACAGGTTCGGAAGGAAATAGTTATAAATATACTGATCCTCAAAATGCTGGAGCGAGTTCTTCTGTTGTTAAAAGTAGTTTGGTAAGTTTTGTTGCTATAACAGGAATTTGTAATTAGAAAGCTTTTGCTTTTGTAGATGAAAGAAATAATTTTTTTTATAAATATTAAAAAAATGATATACAAAACAAAAATGATTAACGTTTTTTGGGTAGTTTTTTTACTGATTTTGAACAACTTTTCTTCATATTCGCAAAAACAGTTGGATGAAAGTTTTAAAAAAATTGCAAGCAAAAGTTATGATATAGAATATCAGGTTCCTAAAAGTTATTTTGGGATAGTAGTGGAAGGAAGTGGATCTTATGACCCTCGTGCTGGTTATTTACAAAGTAGTTTAATGTATAGTATAAAATCTAGAAAGCATTCTATTGTGGTGGCTTTTGCCATTGTATCAACTAAACCTGATAATACACCTAGAGGTATACGTATAAAAGAAGTTTTTGGAGATCAAAATAAGATTAGTAAAGTGGTATTAGCCAATCAAGCTGATACTACATTATCTAAAGTGAGGTATATAGATTCTTTACAATTAAAAAAAGTTAATGCAGATAGGGGGGCAATTTATAATATAAGAATAAACAATAAATATATGGCTGTATATGGGCGATGTAAAAAAATAGAGTTGTATAAAGATGATGTTGGGAGAGTAGAAATCTTGTTTTTTTATAATAAAGGTGATGATATATTGGTTGATGAAGAAATCAATAAAACATGGGGGATGTTGAAATTTAAACCCTGACTTGATGATATGCACAACAACAACAAAAGGGATCAGTCTTGGTTTGATGGTATTTATTTTATTATTTAATATTTTCTCACTGCATAGACAAGGGAATTTAGATGAAAAATTCAAAAAATTTGCCGACAGACTTGATATGGAATATCAAGTCTCTAAAGATTATGTAGCGATAAAAGTACCTTATCGCTACAATCCTAATATTAATTTTTTGCAAAGTAGATTAGATCACAGTATAAAATCTAAAAAACGTGCTGTTGCTGTTGCTTTTTCCTTGATATCAACTAAACCTGACGATACTCCGAGAGATAGACGCGTAAGGGAGGTTTTTGGAAATCCTGACAGAATTAATCTAGGAGCAGTAGTGGTTGAGATTGATACAACATTGTCAAAAATGAAATATCTTGATACGTTGCAATTAAAAAAAGTAAATGCAAATAGAGGTGTTATTTATAATCTAAATGTAGAAAACAAATATTGTGGTGTTTATTCATTATGTAAAAAAATAAAACTTCACAAAGACCATGTAGCTAGAGCAGAAATATTGTTTTTTTACAATAAAGGAGATGATGCTTTGGTCGATGAAGAAATCAATAAAACATGGGGAATGCTGAAATTTAAATAAAGACTGTGTAAAAATAAGTGGAGGTTGTTCTTATGTATAGTAATTCGGTATTTAATAGTATGAATATGAATGAGTAAGCGCTGCTAACAAAGCTATAGAAGATTCATATATAATGCTGATTCAACTAAAAAGATAGTAGATAGAAGATACTTTGAAGCACAAGCTTTCATTAAGGGAAGGTCAATAACACCAGAGCAAACAAATGCTGAACTTATAACACTAGGTGTTAAAAAATAAACTATGAAACTCATTTATATAATTTTAATATTTTGTTGTATCGTTTCTTGTAAAGAGAAATCAAAAGAGAAAATTAACCTTGAATCTAAGAAGACACACTAAGTTTAATTTCTTATGATTTTGGTGATTATAAGAATAAAGATAAAAAGTTTCTAAAAATAGATTATAAAAAGAAACTTGATAGTATTTATGACCTAATGGATGAAGAATTAAATATTATAGGCTTTGAAGATCATTTTATTGAGGATGGCAGAAAATCCTTGGATGAATTAAAACAAAGTTATATTCTTGATCAAACAGTTGCAGAGTTTATCTGGGGAGCATCTTATGGACCAAATTATAGAGCATACAGAATTGACGAAAATGCATTTAAACGAATACAGCAAATGATTTATAAAAGACGTTATGAAGAATTACTGATTTATAATTTTCATTTGAGATCTAATCTGACGAGATGGTGGGAAGACCCTAATACCTTTAGATATAGAAAGAGACTAAAAGATGTTATGCCTAAAAAGGTTATGGACAGTATGTATCCAAAAAAGAAAATATAATTTCTATTAAAATAGTAAATATTAAATGTTCAATTTTCCCCACGAGTTTCAGCTCGATGCAAAAGATTGTGGACCTTCTTGCATAAAAATAATAGCTAAATACTATGGCAGGTTTTATAGCCTGCCTTTTTTGCGCGATTTATGCGGTATTACACGTGAGGGTGTAAGTTTTTTAGACATCAGCGATGCTTGTGAAGCAATTAGTTTACGCACCAAAAGTATTAAAATAGATTTTGATACATTGAGGACTATTCCTTTACCTTGTATTGTACATTGGCAGGAAGATCATTTTATAGTCGTTTATAAAATAAGTAATAAACAAGTTTTTGTTTCTGATCCTGCAAAAGGTTTACTAAAATATTCTTTTGAAAATTTTAAAAACGGATGGTTAAAAGAATCTAAAACAGGTGCCGTTTTGGCCATAGAACCAATGGCTGATTTTAAACAGCGCTCTATAAATGACAAACTTGAACGTCGCAAAACATTCGAAAATTTTCTAGGTTACTTTACACCCTACAAAAAGAGTTTTATAAACTTATTTGTTGTAATGCTGATTGTAACAATTTTACAGGCATTTTTACCTTTTATATCAAAAGCTGTAATTGATGTTGGTATTCAGACAAATGATTTAGATTTTATCGATTTAGTTTTAATTGCGAACATTACAATTATTGTCAGTATACTTTTAAGTAACATGATTCGTGATTGGATTTTACTTCATCTTACGTCGCGAATAAATATTTCTTTAATCTCAGATTATCTTATTAAATTAATGAAATTACCCATTACTTTTTTTGAGAATAAATTAATTGGAGATATTTTACAAAGAGCACAAGATCATGAACGTATTCGTGATTTTATAATGAATAATTCACTCAACTTTATTTTTTCAATTCTTACCTTTTTCATTTTCGGGATTATCTTGTTTATCTATAGCCCCATTTTATGTTTGATTTATGTAATTGGAAGTACATTGTTTATTGCATGGGTCTTGTTTTTTTTAAGATTCAGAAAAAAATTAGATTGGGAGTATTTTGATGTCCATACTAAAAATCAAAGTTATTGGGTAGAAACTATCGGCAGTATTCAGGATATTAAAATCAACAATTACGAAAAACAAAAAAGATGGAAATGGGAAGCCTTACAAGTTCAGTTATTTAAAATTGATCAAAAAATACTGCGTATTACTAATGCTCAAAATCTTGGGGCTCAATTTATCAATCAATTAACTAATTTGGTAATTACTTTTTATTGCGCAAAATCAGTGATCAAAGGCGACATTACTTTTGGTGTAATGATTTCTACACAATTTATAATAGGAATGTTAAATGGTCCTATTATGCAATTTATTTCTTTTATACAATCAGGACAATATGCTAAAATTAGTTTTTTAAGATTAAATGAAATACATGAATTGGAGAATGAAGAGGAAAATGATGTTAACAATAATATCAAACTTCCGGAAGATAAAAGTTTGTTTTTAAGGAATGTCAGTTTTCAATATAGCAGGAACAGCGATTATATTTTAAGCAATATATCATTAATGATTCCACAAGGCAAAGTTACTGCAATTGTTGGAGACAGCGGAAGCGGAAAAACTACTTTGTTGAAACTGATTTTGAGACTATATAAGCCTACTCATGGAGAATTAGCAATGGGAAATCTAAATATTCAAAATATTAATTTAAAACAATGGAGAGAAAGCTGTGGCGCTGTTATGCAGGACGGTAAGATATTTAGCGATACAATGCAAAATAATATTGTTTTAGATGATGAAAATATTGATTATGAAAGATTAAAAAAAGCAGTGACGGCAGCAAATATCGCTGCAGAAATTGAAGCAATGCCAAAAGGATATCAAACTATGATGGGAGAAAATGGAAGAGGTTTAAGTGGCGGACAAAAACAACGTGTTTTAATTGCCAGGGCTTTATACAAAAATCCGGATTATTTATTTTTTGATGAAGCTACTAACTCTTTGGATGTTATCAATGAGCAAAAGATTGTAGTTGCGTTAGAAGAAATCTTTAAGAATAAAACAGTAATTATTGTAGCACATCGATTAAGTACCATTAGAAAAGCAGATCAAATTATTGTGCTTAAAAATGGTTTTATTACTGAAATAGGAAATCATGATCTGTTAATGACGAGAGAAAATGGGCATTATTATCAATTGGTAAAAACGCAAATAGGAGACACTATAAATGGCTAAGAAAGGATTTCATAAAACACTTAATGAAAATAGAACAGAAGAAGTTGCATTTATCATTGAAAGAATGCCAACCAAATTTGGTGCGATAATTAGTGCTGTGGCGATTGGTTTAGTTTTATTATTAATCCTATTTGGATGGTTAATAAAATATCCTTCAGTATTGTCCGGGCAGATTATTATAAATACAAGGCAAGCCCCTGTTAAGTTGGTCGCTTCAACGTCAGGGAATATTATATTGTTACAAAGTAAATCAGGTACTGTTCTTAAAAGCGGAGAATACATTGCATTTATAAAGAATGAAGCAAATCTAAATGATGTTCGTTTATTAAACAATTTACTGCAAAATACTAAGATTTATAAAATTAATTACAAAGAGCATCGACATTTATTTCCTGAAAATTTATCGTTAGGGGAGATTAATAATAAATATTTCAATTATTTAAATTCGTTATATCAATATCTGGATTATACAATTCAGCAACCTTATGAAATTCAAGGAGAAATAAATCAAAAGTTATTAGCATTACAGATAAAAAAGTTTGATCAGTTAAAAAATGATTATCAGAATCAAAAGATAAAATATAAAACTTCGCAAAGTCTATTTACAAAAGATTCCACATTGTTTACTAAGGATGTTACATCCAAAGCAGATATTGAACGATCTATTATTGCGAAAGCAAATAGTGAGCTTGATTACAATGCTATTGATAAAGAAATTAGTAATACAAGCTATCACATAAATGATGCTCAGAACAAAGCACAGGTTATTGCTATTGAAAAGACAACTAAGGAAAGAGAACTTGTAATCAATTTATTTAGCAGCTATTATGATTTATTAGATAACATAAAAAAATGGGAGCGTAATTATGTTTTTGTTACTCCCATAAATGGAAAAATAGATTTTTTAAACTTTATCAAAAGCAATGATTATGTACAATCTGGGCAGGAATTATTTAAAATAATACCTAATAATAATCAAATTATAGGTCAGGTAAATTTACCTGAAAACGGATCTGGAAAAGTAAAAATTGGACAAAGCGTAATAGTAAAGCTTAATAATTATCCTTACAATGAATATGGTTCAGTAAAAGGGAAAGTAAAAAGAATATCTCTTGTAACAAATCAACAAACACTTTCAGATAATCAGAATAAGGTCAATTCCTATCTTGTAGAAATAGATTTGCCATTTGGTTTAAAAACTAATTATGGAGTTGAATTAAATTTTCATGCTGAGGCGAAAGGAACGGCTGAAATTATTACTGAAGACAGAAGGTTAATTGAGCGATTCTTCGATAATTTAAGGCATAAAATGAAACTAGAGTAAATTCTTTAAAGAAACATTAAAAAACAGTATCCCAAGCCTTTAAAATAAAATAGTAAGAAAAATCTTTTGCTATTTCGATTTTTTTATTTAAGTTTGATATGTAAAAATATTACAATTTTTAAAAACTAATTGATACCACAGAATTCAAGACTGAATTTGCGAATGTGTACAAGTCAATATTTTGAAATTATAATATTTGAATACATAAAAAATAGTATAATTTTTAAAAACAAATTGACACCACAGAATTCAAGACTGAATTTGTAAATGTGTACAAGTCGATGTTTTAAAATTATAATATTTTTTTATGCCAAAAAATTCTTCATAGCCAGTTTTATAGTCAGTTTTTATACCTAATGTTCCGATCTTTTAAACAGGAAATCCCTTTTGATTTTTTTGTTAGTAACTTTCAAGTATTCTCTATTGCTCCCCTGACTGTTTTTCTATTTTTGTAAAAATTAACATGAAGAACTAAATGGAAAACAGTTTTAAAACCTCAAACTCAGGTGAAAATTTTAGTATTGCAGCTTTAGTTTTAGGAATAATTTCTATTATAGTAGCTTTCATTCCTT
>Ga0247812_10002597_pt1 | contig 10187 bp, 8 predicted proteins | sample UWRJL149409B1_FD_178011 | JGI IMG/M metagenome (GOLD analysis project Ga0247812, IMG submission 178011) | Plant litter microbial communities from Arlington Agricultural Research Station in Wisconsin, United States - UWRJ-L149-409B-1 | ecosystem: Environmental > Terrestrial > Plant litter >...
GTTTTACAGAAGCGATGTTGCAAGATGTCGCTCCGCCGCGAGGCGAAAAATCCGGGGCTTTAGCTCAGCTGGGAGAGCGCCTGCATGGCATGCAGGAGGTCAGCGGTTCGATCCCGCTAAGCTCCACCAATTTTACAGTTCAAGGTCTGGCCACACCGGCCTTGAATCGATCAGCTCTCAGCACTGATCAGTTGTATAGAAGGTTTTGCGTCCCCTTCGTCTAGTGGCCTAGGACACCGCCCTTTCACGGCGGTAACAGGGGTTCGAGTCCCCTAGGGGACGCCACGATTACCCGCTCTGCGGGATTTTATAAGGGTCATTCAATTATTGAATGGCCCTTTTGTTTGTCTGGCGTTTGGCCAAACCCCCAATTTCTCTCACACTCTTCTTCAGACCAGCGGTCACATCCACGACTTGCGGAAAATTATTATGAGAATAATATTCTAGTCGTAATATTCGGAGGCAACGATGAACGATAAAAAAGCACAAACCCGCGAACGCATCCTCAAGGCCGCCAGCGCAGCGCTGATTCAGCGCGGCCCGGCCGAACCGAGCGTGGGCGAGGTGATGGGGGCTGCTGGCCTGACGGTTGGCGGCTTCTATGCGCACTTCGAAAGCAAGGACGCCATGATGCTGGAGGCGTTCAAACAGTTGCTCGGTCATCGTCGTGAGCTGATCGCCGATATGGATGACCATCTGACCGGTGAAGAGCGGCGGGCGTTGGTCGCTGCGTTTTATCTGTCGCGCAAACACCGTGACTCTTCTGATTCCGCTTGCCCGATCCCGGCATCTGTCGGCGAATTGGGGCGGCTGCCAGACGCATTTCGTGTCGCGCTGAATGAGCACGTGGAGATGATGGTCGCGCAGTTGGCGGCCAGCCCGGAAGAAACCGAAAAGGCCCTGGCCGACATGGCTTTGATGGTGGGTGGTTTGGCTCTGGCGCGGGCGCTGGGGCCGGGAGAGTTGTCTGATCGATTGCTGCGCGCCGCAAAATCAGCGGTGCAATGACCTGAAGGCGAACGCCTGGGGAGTGAGAGCGATGAACGCGTTAAAGTGGGTTCGTGGCGTTAATGGCACCTTGGGCTGGTTTGCACCGCAGTTGGTCGCAAGCAAAATGCGACTCGCATTCATGACCCCGCGCACGCGGCCACCGCGTGATTGGGAGTTGCCGTTGCTGGCAAATTCCGAGCGCATCACGTTGCGCTTCGGTCTCTCCGCACTGCGCTGGGGGCAGGGCCCGGCGGTCTTGCTGATGCACGGTTGGGAAGGGCGCCCCACGCAGTTCGCCAGTCTGATCACAGCACTTGTAGAGGCCGGTTATAGCGTGGTTGCGCTGGATGGCCCGGCACATGGTCGTTCTCCGGGTAGAGAGGCAAATGTCGTGCTCTTCGCCCGCGCCATGCTCGAAGCCGCCGCTGAGTTGCCTCCGCTGCGCGCTGTCATCGGCCATTCCATGGGGGGCGCCAGTGCGATGCTCGCCGTGCAGTTGGGCCTGCGCACTGAAACCCTGGTAACCATTGCGGCCCCGGCACGAATTCTTGGGGTCCTGCGTGGTTTTGCGCGCTACGTGCGGCTGCCGCCCAAGGCGCGCTCGGCATTCATTCGTCAGGTCGAGAACGACGTCGGCATGCGCGCCACCACGCTGGATGTTGCGCACTATCAGCTCGACATGCCGGGCCTGATCGTCCATGCCGACGATGATGATTTTGTCCTGGCCAAAGAATCTCAGCTGATCCATGAAGCCTGGTTTGACAGTCGCCTGTTGCGTCTGGAGGCGGGCGGTCATCAGCGAGTGCTGGCCGATCCTCGGGTCATTGATGGCGTGTTATCACTGTTGGCCGGACGTAGCCTGCAATCGCGCCAATCCGCTTGAGCATCCGTTACACTGCCCCGGTCGAAAATTCTGACTGGGAGTGGGGCATGGGCTGGGATCGGGCAACGCCATTTATCATTGACCTGGAAGTGGGCGCCGAGGACATCGACGGGCTGGGGCACGCGAACAACGCGGTCTATGTGACCTGGCTCGAACGTTGCGCCTGGCGCCACTCCCAGCGTCTGGGCCTGGATCTGGTCGAGTATCGGCGTCTTGATCGGGCGATGGCCGTGGTGCGTCACGAGATCGATTACCTCGCGGCCGCCTATGAAGGCGACGAATTACAGTTGGCAACCTGGATTGTCGATTGGGACCAGCGCCTGAAAATGACCCGGCACTTTCAACTCAAGCGCCCCAGTGACAACACCACGTTGCTGAGGGCGCAAACCACGTTCGTCTGCATCGAGCTGTCCACCGGCAAGCCCAAGCGCATGCCGGCAGAGTTTATCGAGGGCTACGGGCCGGCGTTGTTGTCGCAAGAATTGAACACCACCCAAATCTAGTGTGGGAGTGAGCCTGCTCGCGATTCGGGCGGCGCGGTTTAGCCATTACACCGCGTCATCGTTTATCGCGAGCAGGCTCACTCCTACAAGGAATCTGCGATTCCCCGCGCAATCCAGTAAACTGCGGCACGTTTTTCGTCGAGTGTGTTTTTCATGCAAATTGCTTTGGCGCCCATGGAGGGGTTGGTCGACAACATCCTGCGGGACGTGCTGACTCGGGTGGGCGGTATCGATTGGTGCGTGACCGAATTCATCCGCATCAACGACCAGCTGCTCACGCCTGCCTATTACCACAAGTTCGGCCCTGAACTGCTGCACGGCGCCAAAACCGCTGCCGGCGTGCCCCTGCGCGTGCAGTTGCTGGGTTCCGATCCGGTTTGCCTGGCGGAAAATGCTGCGCTGGCCTGCGAACTGGGCTCCCAGGTAATCGACCTTAACTTCGGTTGCCCGGCCAAAACCGTGAACAAATCCCGCGGTGGCGCCGTTCTGCTCAAAGAGCCTGAGCTGCTGAACCAGATCGTTGAACATGTGCGCCGCGCGGTTCCGGCTCACATCCCGGTCACCGCCAAAATGCGCCTGGGTTTCGACAGTCCTGACGGCTCGCTGGTCTGCGCCACGGCGCTGGCCGAAGGCGGTGCGGCTCACATCGTCGTGCACGCACGAACCAAGACCGACGGTTACAAGCCACCCGCTCATTGGGAATGGATCCCGCGAGTGCAGGACGTGGTCAAGGTGCCCGTGTTCGCCAACGGCGATATCTGGAGCGTCGAAGACTGGCGTCGCTGCCGCGAAATCAGTGGCGTGGAAGACATCATGCTCGGTCGCGGCCTGGTGTCGCGTCCCGACCTGGCGCGTCAAATCGCTGCGGCGCGAGCCGGTAAAGACGTCGTCGAGATGACCTGGGCCGAACTGTTGCCGCTCATTCAAGACTTCTGGCTGCAAGCCAAGGCACAGATGACACCCCGCCAATCACCCGGCCGCCTGAAGCAATGGCTGGCGATGCTGACCCGCAACTACCCCGAAGCAGTCGAATTGTTCACCGTGCTGCGACGCGAAACCGAACTCGATCAGGTCTCGCGTTTATTGGGTTTGCAAGTTCGCGAAGCGGCCTGAAAAAATCTTCAAAAAACCTCTTGAAATGTAATCAGTGGTCCCTATCTAAGGGTTACGCGATGCCGAATTCGGGTCGCGGAGACATAGAACCTTGCTGATTATTTTCAGGAGATTTTGAATCATGAGTACTGCATTTTCCCTGGCGCCCCTGTTCCGTTCCTCGGTGGGTTTCGACCGTTTCAACGACCTGTTTGAAACCGCCTTGCGCAACGAACCAGGCAGCACCTACCCGCCTTACAACGTTGAAAAACACGGCGACGATCAATACCGCATCGTCGTAGCGGCAGCCGGTTTCCAGGAAGAAGACCTGGACCTGCAAGTCGAGAAGGGTGTGCTGACCATCAGTGGCGGCAAACGCGATGCAACCGAAGGCGTCACCTTCCTGCATCAAGGCATCGCCCAACGTGCGTTCAAGCTGTCGTTCCGCCTGGCGGACCACATCGAGATCAAAGCCGCCGACCTGCGTAATGGTCTGCTGAGCATTGACCTTCTGCGCGTCGTGCCGGAAGAGGCGAAAGCCAAGCGCATCCCTATCAACGGGACGCAGCAACCTGCTCTGCAGCATTGATTCAGAGCAATCAAGAAGGGCGCCAATGGCGCCCTTTTTTTGTCTGCCAGTAAATCAACGAAGGAGCTCCTGAAACTCCTCCACCGGCAACGGCCGACTGTGCAAATACCCCTGATAAAAATGACAGCCCAGCCCCTGCAAAAACTCCAATTGCTCCGCTGTCTCAACCCCTTCGGCAATCACCTTCAACTCCAGGCTTCGGGCCATGGCGACAATGGCGCGGATGATTTCGGCGTCGTTGGGGTCGGTGGTTGCGTCGCGGATGAATGACTGGTCGATTTTCAGGGTGTCGACCGGCAGGCGCTTGAGGTAGGTCAAGGAGGAGTAGCCGGTGCCAAAGTCATCCATCGCGAAGCTCACGCCGAGTTTTTTCAGGCGGCGCATTTTGTTGATGGTGTCTTCCAGGTTCTGGATGACGATGCCTTCGGTGATTTCCAGTTTCAGCAGTGAGCAGGGCAGCCCATGGCTGCTGAGGCTGTGTTCGATGCGCTCGACGAAGTCGTTCTGGCGAAACTGTCGTGGGCTGATGTTCACGCACAGGCTGAAATCGAGCGGATCGATCAGACCCTGGGCCATCAATTGCTTAAAGGCGCCGCAGGCTTCGTCGACGATCCAGGCGCCGACCTCGAGAATCAGTCCGCTGTCTTCGAGCACCTTGATGAACTCGGTGGGCGATTGCGCGCCGAGTTCCGGGTGATTCCAGCGCACCAGCGCTTCCGCGCCGACGATGCGGTTATCCCTGGCGTCCACCTGGGGTTGGTAGTGCACGCGAAACTCGCCCCTTGAAAGTGCCAGGCGCAGGTCGGTTTCCATGCGCAGACGTTCGCTCGCGGCCTTCTGCATGGTGTTGTGGTACATCTGCGTGGTGTTGCGGCCTGAATCCTTGGCCCGATACAGCGCGATGTCCGCGCGTTTGAGCAGGTCGGTTGGCGTCGAGCCATGATCGGGAATCAAGGCGATACCGATACTCGGCGTCACTTGCAGGCGCTGGCCGTCGAGGAACATCGGTTCCGACAGCAGTTCACGCAAGGTGTCCGCCAACTCGCGCACCTGGGCACTGACTTCGTTGCGCGAGCCTTCCAGGCCGCTCAGCAGCACGACAAATTCATCGCCGCCCAGGCGCGCGACCGTGTCTTCCATGCGCACGCTGGCTTCCAGGCGCGCGGTGATGATTTTCAGCACCGTATCGCCGACCGGATGGCCGAGCGAGTCGTTGATGTGCTTGAAGTGATCGAGATCGAGAAAGAGCAGCGCGCCTCGCAGGTTGTGGCGCTTGAGCAGGGCGATCTGTTGGCTGAGGCGATCCATCAGCAGTGCGCGGTTGGGCAAATTGGTCAGTGGATCGTGATAGGCCAGGTGACGGATCTGCGCTTCGGCGTTCTTCAGCAGGCTGACGTCACGCGCGGTCAACAGCAGGCACGCGGTTTCGTTAAGGGTGATCGGTTCTACCGAAACTTCGACGGTCAGCAATTCGCCCCGTTTGTTGCGCCCGAGCATTTCCTGGTGGTGAACCCGGCCTTTGAGCTGTAACTCGGCCAGCAGCGAGGACCGTTGTTTTTCTTCGGCCCAAATGCCCACCTGGTACACCGTCCGCCCGATGACTTCATCGGCGCGGTAACCGGTGAGTCGGCAGAACCCGTCATTGACCTCCAGATAGCGTCCGGTGTCGCGCTCGGTGATGGTGATGGCGTCGGGGCTGGAGTGAAACGCCTTGGCGAACTTCTCTTCGCTGGCCTTGAGTGCCGCTTCGGAGCGCTGCTGCTGAGTGATGTCGCGCAGGTTGGTGACGATGCACGGCTGGTCGCCGACGCTGATCTGGCGACTGGAAATCACACAGGTCAACGACTGCCCGTTCTTGTGTTGAACGTGGATCGCCACGTTGCTCAATCCCTGTTCACGGATGACCTGTTCGATCCGCTGCAGGCTTTTGGAAGAGGCGTCCCACAGGCCGATTTCATCGGCGCTTCGACCGATCACATCGGCGGCGCTCCAGCCGAACGTCTGGGTAAAGCTGGAGTTGATTTCGATGAATTGGCCACTGTCCTGATGAGTGACACAAATCGGATCCGGGCTGACCTGGAACAGCGTGGCGAATTTTTCTTCCGAGGCAATCAACTGCTGTTCGCGCTCCACCTGTTCGGTGATATCCAGCAGGGTGCCAGCCATGCGCAATGGTGTGCCATTTTCATCGCGATAGAGGCGGGCGCGGCTCTCCAGATACCGCGAAGTGCCGTCCGCCAATTGCACTCGATAGGTCAGCTGATAATTGCCGGCGGGACCTTCGCGCAAGCTGCGGTAGGCGTCACGCATGGTGTCGCGCTCTTCACCGGGCACACCCTCGAAAAACTCGTCGAAGGATTCATGGACGGGTTTGGCTTCCATTCCGTGCAATTGCGCAGCGCGCGCCGAGCCGTAAAGCATGCCGCTGGGAATGTGCCAGTCCCAGGTGCCGAGTTGCGCAGAATCCAGCGCCAGGTCCAGACGCTCCTGACTGTCTTTCAGGGCATGCTCGGCGGCCTTGCGTTCAGTCGTGTCGAGGAAGGTGCTCAGCAGATACGGTTGGCCTTCGAGCTCGACCTTTTGTGCGCTGAGGATGCCGTCATGGATTTGCCCGTTGCTGGCACGAAACTGCACTTCCATGCTGACCAGCTCGCCTTTGGCCTTGGTGGCTTTGACCAGGTGCTCGCGATGTTCCGGGTGCACCCACAAGCCAAGCTCGAGGGTGGTGCGGCCAATGGCATCCTGCACAGGCCAGCCGAACAGGCTCTCGAAATACTGGTTGGCCTCGGTGATCAGGCCATCTTCCTGACGAGTCAGCAGCACCATGTTCGGGCACAGGTGAAACAGCGTTGCGAAGCGCTTCTCCGAGCTGGTCAGGGCTTGTTCGCGCTGGCGCTGATGGGTGATTTCGCGGATTACGCCGATCATGCGTGGGTGCCCATCCTTGTCTGGCAGCAGGCTGCCATTGATTTCGAGCCAATGCAGGCTGCCATCGGGCCAGCGAATACGGTGGTGCATCGCCTGTGCCAGCGGTGCGCCGGCGATCACTGCGTTAAAGGCGCGGACGGTCTTCGCCCGATCTTCTGGCGGCAGCAGGTCGAGGTATTCCAGATCGGCGGGCAATGGCGCGTGCGGGTCGAAGCCGAACAGCGCTTGAGTGCCCCGTGACCAGCTGATCTGCCCGCGCTCGATATCCCAATACCAGGCGCCCAGGCGTGCACCGTTAAGGGCGGCCAGCAATTGCGGTGCGCTTTCCCAGCTCTGCTCTGACTGTTTTGGGTCAAGCGCCTGAATACGCGGCATTGGCGGAATTCGGTCAACAGATTTCGGCATTGGCAAGCCTTAAGCTGAGTGGGCGTTAGGCGCAGGGTCTCGCGGCTCTATGGGCGTAGCACACGTTAGCCATGAGTCCCTGGCCGATCGATTTGTGCATCCAGCAAGGCCATAAAGGCCCGTGCCGCATTCGACAGCGTCCGTTCGGTGTGCACGATATAGCCTAGCTGGCGAGTGAGCTGTATGCCCGGCAAAGGTATACGCGCCACCTGATCATCGAGCATGGTGCGTGGCAATACACTCCAGGCCAGGCCAATCGAGACCATCATCTTGATGGTTTCCAGGTAATTGGTGCTCATGGCGATGTTTGGCGTCAGGCCCTGCGCTTCAAACAGACGCTGGACGATATGGTGGGTAAAGGTGTTGCCGCCGGGGAACACGGCCGGATGCAGGGCAATGTCCGCCAGGCTGACGGCACCGTTGCTGATGAGTGAATGTTCCGGTGCGACCACAAAGTCCAGCGGGTCGTCCCACACCGGTGTGGCCTTGACCAGCGAGTGGGGCTCTGGTGCGAGGGTGATGACCGCCAGTTCGGCACGACCGTGGAGGATTTCTTCGTAGGCTACTTCCGAATCGAGGAACTGAATATCCAGCGCGACCTGGGGGTAGCGTCGTGTGAACTCCCTTAATAAGGGCGGCAAACGGTGCAGGCCGATGTGGTGACTGGTCGCCAGGGTCAGGCGGCCCGTCACTTCGCCGGTCAGGTTGGTCAGGGCGCGGCGGGTATCGTCGAGCACATTGAGGATCTGATAAGCCCGCGGCAGCAGGGCGCGACCAGCCTCGGTCAAACCGACTTCACGGCCCAGGCGATCGAACAGGCGTACCTTCAATTGCTGCTCCAGACCGGCGATGCGTTTACTGATCGCAGGCTGGGTCAGGTGTAACCGTTCGCCTGCGCCAGAGAAGCTGCCGGTCTCGGCAATCGCGATAAAAGCATTGAGGTTGGCGAGGTCCATTGCAGTATTCCAGTTGGTAATCCAAAGCATAAAAAATATGAATTTGAGTTATTTAATGTAACCCCCTAGGATCGACCTCACAAGCCAAGGGGTTATTGAAAAAGCCCAGGGCATAGAAACAAGCTGATGAGGACCGTCTGATGGCCGGCAAAACGCTTTACGACAAGCTTTGGGATTCCCATGAAGTGAAACGGCGCGACGATGGGTCGTCGCTGATCTATATCGACCGCCACATCATCCATGAAGTGACTTCGCCCCAAGCTTTCGAAGGCCTGCGCCTGGCCGGGCGCAAGCCTTGGCGCGTCGACTCGATCATCGCCACCCCGGACCACAACGTGCCGACTACCCCGGATCGCAAGGGCGGGATCGAAGCAATCACCGACCAGGTCTCGCGTTTGCAGGTTCAGACCCTCGACGATTATTGCGACGAATATGGCATCACTGAATTCAAAATGAATGACGTGCGTCAGGGGATTGTTCACGTGATCGGCCCGGAGCAGGGCGCGACCTTGCCGGGCATGACTGTCGTCTGCGGCGACTCGCACACCTCGACCCACGGCGCGTTTGGCGCGTTGGCACACGGCATCGGCACTTCCGAGGTCGAGCATGTGTTCGCCACGCAGTGCCTGGTCGCCAAGAAAATGAAAAACATGTTGGTGTCCGTCGAAGGCCAATTGCCGTTCGGCGTCACCGCCAAGGACATCGTGCTCGCAGTGATCGGCAAGATCGGCACCGCTGGCGGTAATGGCCATGCCATCGAGTTCGCTGGCAGCGCCATTCGCGATCTGTCGATCGAAGGCCGCATGACCATCTGCAACATGTCCATCGAGGCCGGTGCTCGGGTAGGTCTGGTCGCTGCGGACGAAAAAACCGTGGAATACGTCAAAGGCCGTCCATTCGCCCCGAAAGGCGCGGAATGGGACATGGCGGTCGAAGCCTGGAAAGACCTGGTGTCCGACGCTGATGCCAAGTTCGATACCGTGGTTGAACTCGACGCGACCCAGATCAAGCCGCAAGTCAGTTGGGGCACCTCGCCAGAGATGGTCCTGGCCGTTGATCAGAACGTGCCGGACCCGGCCAGGGAAATGGACCTGGTCAAGCGCGGTTCCATCGAACGCGCTTTGAAATACATGGGTTTGAGTGCCAATCAGGCCATCACCGATATCCAGCTGGATCGCGTGTTCATTGGTTCGTGCACCAACTCGCGAATTGAAGACCTGCGCGCCGCGGCCGTCATCGCCAAGGGCCGCAAAGTCGCTTCGACCATCAAGCAAGCCATCGTCGTGCCGGGCTCGGGCCTGGTGAAGGCGCAGGCCGAGGCAGAAGGTCTGGACAAGATTTTCCTCGAAGCCGGTTTCGAGTGGCGTGAGCCGGGGTGCTCGATGTGCCTGGCGATGAACCCGGACCGTTTGGAGTCGGGCGAGCATTGCGCCTCGACTTCCAACCGCAACTTCGAAGGGCGTCAGGGCGCCGGTGGCCGTACGCACCTGGTGAGTCCGGCCATGGCCGCGGCGGCTGCCGTCAACGGTCGTTTCATCGACGTTCGCGAACTGATCTGAGGAACCGCACATGAGAGCTTTTACCCAACACACCGGTTTGGTCGCGCCATTGGACCGGGCCAACGTCGACACCGACCAGATCATTCCGAAGCAGTTTCTGAAGTCGATCAAGCGCACCGGTTTTGGTCCGAATCTGTTTGACGAGTGGCGCTATCTGGACGTGGGCTACGCCTACCAGGACAACTCCAAGCGTCCGCTGAACAAGGATTTCGTGCTCAACGCCGAGCGTTATCAGGGCGCCAGTGTGTTGCTGGCCCGTGAGAACTTCGGTTGTGGTTCCAG
>Ga0247812_10002599_pt1 | contig 10184 bp, 11 predicted proteins | sample UWRJL149409B1_FD_178011 | JGI IMG/M metagenome (GOLD analysis project Ga0247812, IMG submission 178011) | Plant litter microbial communities from Arlington Agricultural Research Station in Wisconsin, United States - UWRJ-L149-409B-1 | ecosystem: Environmental > Terrestrial > Plant litter >...
ACCATCGTCATGTGGAGCGTCACCCACATCAGCAAATAGGCGACGGCAGAACAGAGATTCCCTGGGAACACACCTACTTCACTTGAGGAACGCATATGAAAAATCCATTGGCACTCGCCACATTGTTCTGCGCGCTGACCCTGACGCTCACCACCGCAGCCCAGGCTGCAACGCTGAAGGTCGCCTCGACACCCACCGGCAGCCCGTTCACCTTCCTGAACACCAAGACCAACAGCGTTGAAGGTGTAATGGTCGACATCGTCAATGCCGTCTCCAAAAAAGCCGGTTTTGAAGTGCAGATCGAACCGATGCCGTTTGCCTCGCTGATCGGTTCCCTGACCTCCAAGCGCGTGGATCTGATCTCCGCTGCGATGTTCATCACCCCGGCACGGCAACAGGTCGTGGACTTTTCCAGCCCGGTCTACAGCTATGGCGAAGGCGTTGTCGCGCCCAACAGCGACACCACTGCCTACACCAGTTTCGAAGAAATGAAAGGCAAAAAGGTCGGCGTGCAAGTGGGCACCGCCTTTGTCGAGCCGCTGCAAAAGAGCGGGCTGTTCAGCGAGGTCAAACTCTACGAAACCACCGCCGACCTGATGCGCGACGCCAACGCGGGTCGCATCGACATCGGCGTGCTGGATTACCCGATTGCGGCTTACGCCATCAATCAGAAAGTGTTCCCGGCCCTGCACCTGGTGACCACCTATAAGGCAACCATGCCCAACAACATCGGCATCGCCGGCCGCAAGGGCGACACCGAGCTGATGGGCAAGATCAACACCGCACTGGCCGAACTCAAGGCTGACGGCAGCATCGACGCCATCCTCAAGAAGTGGGGTCTGTAAGCACGCTCCGCAGTGTCCGGCGCGCTGCCTTGCGCAGCGTGCCGCGCGCGTTCCCTGCACCTGACCCGAGTAGTCGATCATGTCCGAGTTCCTGACCCAATCCTGGCAATTTCTGCCCATTCTTCTTCAGGGCGCGTGGCTGACCATCCAGGTGACCATCGGCTCGCTGCTGCTGTCCACCGTGCTGGGCCTGGTCTGGGCAGCCATGCGCGTATCGGGTGTGCCGGTCCTGGCCTGGATCAGCTCCGCGATCATCAACCTGCTGCGCGGCATTCCGATCATCGTGCTGCTGTTCTACATCTACTTCGTGATGCCCGATTTCGGCATCACCATGAGCGCCCTGCAAGCCGGCATCATCGGTCTGGGCATCGCGTATTCGGCGTATCAGGCCGAGAACTTTCGCGCCGGTATCGAAGCGGTGGACCGCGGCCAGCTAGAAGCGGCGCAATCGATGGGCATGGGCTGGTGGCTGATGATGCGCCGCGCCGTGCTGCCCCAGGCGGTGAAAATCGTCCTGCCGCCTTACGGCAACACCATGATCATGATGCTCAAGGATTCATCCCAGGCCTCGACCATCACCGTTGCCGAGCTGGCACTGCAAGGCAAGCTGATCGCCACCTCGACCTTCCAGAACGCCACGGTGTTTACCCTGGTCGCACTGCTTTATCTGATCATGTGCGTGCCGCTCATTCTGCTGGTGCGTCACTTCGAAAAACGGGGGAGCAAATGATCGAGATTTCTGCGCTGCGCAAATCCTACGGCGACCTGCAAGTCATCAAGGGCATCGATGCCTCGGTGGCCAAGGGCGAAGTGATCTGCATCGTCGGCCCGTCGGGTTCGGGTAAATCCACCATTCTGCGTTGCATCAACGGCCTGGAAAGCTACGAAGGCGGCTTGATCGAAATCGACGGCATCAAGGTCGACCGCAAGGCGCCGACCATCAAGGCGATCCGCACTGAAGTGGCCATGGTGTTTCAGCGCTTCAATCTGTTCCCCCATCGCACGGTGCTGGAGAACGTGATCGAAGGGCCGATCTACGTCAAAAAGGAAGACCGCAAGCAGGCCACCGAACACGCCATGGAGCTGCTCTACAGCGTTGGCCTCGCGGAAAAAGCCGAGGCGTTTCCAGCGCAGCTATCCGGCGGCCAGCAACAGCGCATCGCCATTGCCCGCGCTTTGGCGATGCGGCCCAAGGCGATTCTGTTCGATGAGCCCACTTCGGCACTCGACCCGGAACTGGTGGGCGACGTGCTGGACGTAATGCGCCGCCTGGCCGAAACCGGCATGACCATGGTGGTGGTGACCCACGAAATGCAATTTGCCCGGGAAGTCGCTGACCGGGTGATGTTCATCGATCAGGGCGTGGTGGTCGAGCAAGGTCCGTCCGCCGACGTCCTGAACAACCCGCAAAATCTTCGCACTCAGGATTTCCTGCGGCGCGTCCTTCATCCGATGTAAGCGCGAGGTTCGCTGCCATGACCCGTACATACTTTCCATTGGCCCCTTCGCTGTGGGTCGCCACGGCAGTTGCAGCGCCACCGGCCGAGCCGTTGGCGCAGGACACCCAGGCCGACGTGGTGATCGTCGGTGCCGGATTCTGTGGCTTGAGCACCGCGCTGCATCTGGCCGAACAAGGGGTTCGGGTGGTAGTGCTCGAAGCGCAGGAAGTCGGCTTCGGCGGCTCCGGTCGCAATGGCGGCCAGGTGATTCCCGGCCTGAAATACGACCCCAGCGAACTGATCGCCAAGCTGGGCGCCGATAAAGCCCAACCCTTGATCGATTTCGCCGCTGGCACCGTGGACGCGGTTTTCAACCTGATCGACAAGCATCAGATGGACGTGCCCCGCGTGCGCAACGGCTGGATTCAGGGCTCGCACACGCCCGCCGCCCTGAAACTGGCTGAACGCCGCGTGCGTGACTGGAACGCCCAGGGCGTCGCCGCGCAGTTTCTTGATCGTGACGAAACCGCGCGCTTGCTCGGCACCGACAAGTATCACGGTGGCTGGCTCGATCCGCGTGGCGGCGGCATTCAGCCGTTGAGTTATGCCCGGGGTCTGGCCCGTGCGGCGCTCGCCACTGGCGTGCAGATTTACACCCGCTCGCCGGTTACCGAACTCAAGAACAGCGGCGGCAAATGGCAGGTCAAGACCGCGCAAGGCTGCCAGGTCTCGGCAGAGCGAGTGGTGCTGTGCACCAACGGTTACACCGACAATCTCTGGCCGTCGCTGAGCAAAACCATCATCGATGCCAACTCGTTCCAGATCGCCACTGAGCCCCTGCCCGAAGCGGTGCGCCGCACGATTCTGCCTGAAGACCATGTGTCCTCGGACGCGCGCAACCTGCTGCTGTATTACCGCATCGATCACACCGGTCGGCTGATGCTGGGCGGGCGCGGCACCTTCCAAGACCCGGACCCGTCGCGCAAGGATCACTGGTCCCATCTGGAAAGCGCGGTACACAAACTGTTCCCGCAAACCGCAGGCATCCCGATTGCCTACCGCTGGTGCGGACGCGTGGCGATTACCCGGGATTATTTCCCGCACATCCACGAACCGGCGCCGGGTTTGCTCATCGACATCGGTTGCCAGGGACGCGGCGTCGGCCTGCAAACCCGCATGGGCCAGGCGCTGGCAAGTTACGTACACAGCGGCGATCGCAGCGTGTTGCCGGTTGCGCCAACGGACATCAAGGCATTCCCGCTGTACGGCCTGCGCCGCGCTTACGTCGCGGCGGCGATTGCCTGGTACAAGATGACCGATGGGGGGCTTTGATCTACAGACTGATCGGGGAAAAGCAAAGCCCTGATCTTTATTTCAATTGGATGAACAACGCACTTCCCATGACAAAGGCACACTCAATCGCCGGGAGTCGACTGTCGAGAAATTCATTCCCGACACGCTGCGGTCCGTCACCGTAGGGCCAGATGTAGTCGTCGATGATGATCCAGCCCCCCGGCCGCACGAGGTCCGCCCAAGCTGACACGTCAGCGTGTGCGCTCTCGTAGCTGTGGTTACCGTCTACATGCAGTACGGCAATATGGCCTGTGTAGTGGGTTTCGCCAAACGCTTCTGTTATCACCCGAGGGTCACGGCGATATTCCACAGCTGCGTCAACGGAAGGCAGGCGCAAATAGTTCACAGTGCCGTGGGCATAGGGCATCAGGTTAAGTTGAAACACCGTCAAGGCTTCGTCGGCGTTGACCGGCACTCGATCAAGCAACCCATTGGCGTCGTTCTGAATCAGGTGCTCGTTCGACCAGGGGTCCACGCACAATAGTTTGCCAACGTTGTAGCAACGGGCTAGGCGCATCAACACAAACGCCGACTTCCCCCACCAACTACCAATTTCCACCACATCCCCTTCGGGAGCGCGGCGAAACAGCTCGCACAGCGCACGAATCTTTTCATGGTCGCACATGCCGGGAATGGATTCGGCGTGGTGGAACAGTGCTGCGATTTCCAACGCGCAGATGGCTGGCCGAGATTCTCCTGAGCCTGCCACAGCCAGGGGTTCGGCCGTCAGCGATGCGCCAAACTGCAACGCCTTGTGATACGGCGCCACTTCGCTGGGCACCGGTGAGGTATTGACCAAGGTCACGCCAGGGAACGATTGCGCGAGGCAGCGATTAAGGTAGTCCCATACCGCCGGGTTGGGTGTGAAGATGCCGCCGATGTCGTAGTCGACAATGACCTGGTGCAGCGCTTCGTCGAAGTTCGGCGCGGTGAGGTAAGGCAGATGTACCCAGTTCGGATAGTGCTCGCGGGCCAGATCGTGCCCCAGCGAAGATGACCCGACCACGCTTTGCCCTTCGCTCAAGGCGCGTTCGAGATAGGCCAGTGAGCGCGGCATGCCCGCCGGAAAGATCAGTACGGGTTTAGGCACTGGAGGCTCCTTTCTCACACATCAGGAAAATGCTGGAGCACAGGTCCGGGTAATGTTGCCCTAGCTTGTAGCAGCCCTCCAGGTACTCGTCGGAGATGATGTCCGTTTGCATCAATCGATCCCATTGGAAGTTAGCCAGGGCCTTGAAAAAAATGCCGGAGCGATGCACGACGTTCAGGCCAGCTGCAACGGCCTCGCGCTCAAGCGTGTCCAGCGTGTAGGTGCAGCGGTGGCCATGTTCTGCCTCGGCAGGCGTCACGGCGGCGTTGTGCGAGATCAGCCCCATCTTCACGGCGATCTGACGTGAGGGGGCGTTGGCGTTGGGGCATGCCAGAAACAGACGTCCACCCTCGGCCAGCCATTCGTCGTTGATGCGGCGCAACACGCGTATCGGGTCGTCGAGGTGCTCTAAAACATGTGTCAGCACGATGTTGTCGTAGCGACGTGGCAGCGTCACGTTCTCGAACAGGGCATTGATGTACTTCACTCGGTCGCCCACCTTGGACTGTGCCTCCCTTAGCGCATCGTCGGAAGCCTCTACGCAGGTGATATCGTCGAAAAGGTCGAGAAAGCGCCGGGTGAATTCGCCTTGAAAGCTACCGAGTTCGAGCAGGCTTCCCGGGCGGAAGAACGGTTGGAACGAGCGAATCATGTAGGGATGCATCACATCGTAATCAAACGAGTAGGCATATTGGCGACCGCTGTCCCTGATATCGGTATCCTTGAACTCCTGGTTAAAGTCCCTTGGCTTTTCCACGGTAATCCTCATCGAATATCAATCATTTTCCAGTACCGCCAGACCGAAGCCGTGACGACCGAATTCGTTGCCGTTGTACAGCAGATAGATCTTGCCATCGTTCTCGAACAGGTGCGGGTAGCACTGCATTTGCGAATCCCAACCCTCGGCGGATACATCAATGCCGGCCAAACTGTCGTCGCGCACCCAGTTCTGCAGATCGGTTGATCGGGCGTATCCCAGTCGGTAGCCACGACTGCTGTCCAGCCGAAAGCCATACGCCTGGCGATAGCAGAAGTACATGTGATAGACGCCGTTGATCTGGATCACGGTCGGCAGTGCCTGGCACTCGTCGGCATTCAGTCGGTCGCTGATAATCTGCCGCCCGTCTCGCTGCCAGTTGATACCGTCCAGCGAGGTGGCATGGGCGATCTTGTAAACCCGGTCAAAGGGCTCGTTTTCGCTGAACTGCTGCCACCGGGTGCCAAAGATGTACCACATGTGAAAAACGTCACCGTAGCGTTGTACGAACGCATCGCCAACCAGAAAAGGCTCATGCAGCGATGCCGCCATAACCGGGCCGGTGCCATGGCGCTTGAACGTCAAGCCTGAATCATGGCTTATCGCCAACCCGATGGCTGCATCGGCCGACACGGATACTTTGCGGTTCCAGCCTGTGGTGTAGGCCAGTACCCGGTCGCCATCGTGGAGTACGTTGATGGGAAAGATGCCGTGCTCATCGAAACAGCCGAGGCCGCCCAGCGGCAATACCGTGTCTGTGGACACGCCCAGCAAGCGGCTCATGTCGTGCGAATAGTCGGCGTAAGCAACATGGCTCAGGTACTTGCCAATGCTGTCGCGCTCGCGTGTAGAGAAATACACCCGCACCCGGTCTTCAAGCACCAGCGTCTGCGGTGACTGGGCGAATTCCACGCAGCGATTGGGCAGCGTGACCTCGGTAGGGTCGAACAGCTTCCCCAGTTTCTGCCACTTCATGGCTGGCCCTCTCCGTGTTCGGCTTCCAGGACTGCCAGTCCGAATCCGGCAAGCCCCATGCCATTGCCTTGATAGAGCATGTAGGTCGCACCATCGAGTTCGAAGACATGCGGGTAATTGACCATTTCCGAGTCCCAGCCGGACTCCGAGAGCGGGATGTCGATTAACTCATCGTTGCGTTGCCAGTTGTACATGTCCGGCGACGAGGCATAACCAATGCGGTAGCCGCCTTCGCGCTCCTTGTAATTGCGAATGTCGCGGTAGGAAAAGAACATGTGGTACTGACCATTGCGATACGTCACGTCAGGGCAGGCCTGGCATTCATGATCGCCTAATGTGTCGGTGATCAGGTCTTGGCCCAGTTTGACCCAGTCGATGCCGTTGTCCGAGGAAGCCATGCGAATCTTGTACACCGGCTCGGGCTTGCCGTCGGTCATCCGCCATTCCTTGCCTGCGACGTACCAGAGCTGCCAGCGGTCATTGAATTTGCGGATGCGTGGGCTGCCGAGCAGGAAGGGTTCGTCTGGGGTATAGGGCAGCACCGGTCCGTCACCCAGCCGTTGGAACGTCTCCCCGTTGTCGCGGCTGATGGCCACGCCGATGGCGGCATTGAACGGCACCGATTCACAGCGCGTCCAGCCTGCGTAGTAGGCACGAATCTCATCACCGTCGCGAATCACCGATACCGGGTAGGTACCGAACTCGTCGAAGGTGCCGTGTTTCCCGAGGCCTAGCACGGGTTGTTCGCATATCCGCAGAATGTTGAGCAGGTTCGTGCGGTCAAGGTCGATGTAAGCGATGTAACTCAGGTATTGCCCCTCCGGGGAGGGCGCGGGGCGCGAGCAGAAATACACCCTCACGCAGATGTCCGAGACCAGCACCGAAGGCGACTGCGCAAACCCATGCATCCAGTTGGGGTGGGTCAGGTCCTGGGGATCGAATACCTTGCCGAGCTTTTTCCATCTGAACATGTGATTTTCCAAACCCGCCTCAGTCTGCAAGCCGACGCAAATTGCGTGCGCCGGTTTTCAGGCCACCGTAGTAGTAGTCGTTGAAGCCAGCGGCCTCCATGAGGTCAAACACCTTCTGCATGTCGTATTCGACACGGTGCAGGGTGAATTCGCCCGCCTCGTAAACGGCAAATGCAGCGCGCGGATCGCCATCCCTAGGCTGGCCTACGGATCCTGGGTTGCAGTAGAGCTTGTCGCCGAAGCGCTGTACGGTTTGCATGTGGGTGTGACCGGAAACAAACACTCGCCCTTGCACGAGTTCGAAATACTCGGCAGAGGGCTTCAGGTATTCGTCGATCGGGTCGGTCCAGCCACCGTGCACCATCCTGACTTCGCCGATATCACGCTGTACTGGAAAGGTTCGTAGCCAGTCCAGGTGCTCAGGTTCAATAATGGTCCGCAGGTAGGCCAGACAGTCGTTCACGCTGCGTGAGCGTGAACAAAAGCCACCCCCCGCCATGTACCAGTCGTGGTTGCCCATCACGCAGGGAATCTCCCGCTGACGCAGTGCGTGGCAAACTTCGTTGATCTGCGCGTAATAACCCACCACATCACCCGCGCAGTAAATGTTGGTCACGCCTAGCCGATCGATTTCGGCCAGCACCGCCGAGAGCGCTTCGTAGTTACCGTGGATGTCAGAGATAAACGCCGTCTTCATAGAATATTTTTTCGTCGGTGTAGCGGATGGCGCGACCACGGCGAATGGTCGGCAGAGTCGGGTCGCGCTGATCCAGAAAGTAATCCAGCGACATGACGCTTTCGTTGTAACCGAATGCGGCACGGATGGAAGTAGAGGAAGAGATTCGCGGATTGATTTCCAGCAGTTTAGGCCCTTGTGCGCACCGACGGAATTGGAAATTGGTCGGTCCCACCGGGCGAAACAAACGGCATAACTCGTCGATTGCCGGGTGAAACTCTGCCGAATCCACCACTTCGGCCTTATCGGTGAAGCCGTCACGCGAGAGCGTGCGCTGCAACGTCATGCTGGCGAAGTAACCGCCGTGGCCGTCACAAAATGCTGCGGTGGTGAACTCCTCTTCGTCATTGCCCTCAATGGGCTGCACCATCAACAGTGTGCCAATGGCAGCGCGATGCATCAGAAAAACGTCCTCGCAGGTGACTTGTACGATGCCCTTGGAACCGAAGCCTTGGCGAGGTTTGAGCAGGAATGGCAGGCCGAACTTTGCCACCAGAGTGCCGTAATCCTGCTCCAGTGAGCTTTCAATGGCGCAGCTCAGTTCGGCGGCTACCAGCCTCTGGTAAAAGCTCCATTTGTCTTTGCATGCGGCAATCAGCGTCGGCTCATTCAGCAGCGGCAGTGCGCCGGTTGCCAGGATCTGCGGCACATGTGCAACCCAATGGTAGAGGTCGATCTCAATACCGGGGATCAGTAGGTCAATACGGTGCTTGCGCAGCGTGGCGAGCAGCCAGTCCAGATACTCCGGTGCGCTGGTCGGCGGCGCCTGTTCGAACACGTCGCAGAAGGCGGGCGCGACCGAATCGGTGTAGATCGATGTGCCGACCAGAAAGCATGCCTCTGCGGACTGACGAAGAGATTGCAGAACACCATAGCCAACAATGCCGCTCGCGCCGGAAACCAGAATTCTTTTCAAGACGTCATCAGCCTGCTGGCAACCAGCCGACCAATCCCGTCATTCAAATCGATCTCAGGATAAGTGCCAATACTCCGGTACAGCGTGTCATCGTAGGGAAAGACGTTATCGGCAATATCGTTCATCGCTCTATTGAATACCACTTTGCTCGCAGAGCCCGCCGTCTTGACGATAGTATTGCTCACCGCGAGTAAGCTGGAGTCTTGGGAAGTCGTGCAGGCATAGAGGCCTTCGACGCGGGAGCTGATGACGCAGGAGATGATCCTGCAGAGGTCCTGCGCATGAAGGTAGTTTCTTTGCGCATCCCGGTTGCCATAGATGACGATATCCTCGTTGCGCAACGCCTTATCCAGGGTGCCATACAAGAATGGCTGGTTGCGTCGGAAACTGTCCGGCTCGCCATAGAGCTGAGAGGGTCTCAAGATGGCGCAGGGCAGGCCCGCCCGGGCGCAATACAATTGAATGAGCTCATCCGCATGTCGCTTAGAAAGGGAATAGGCGCTGTAATACGCAGAGTCACTCTCCAGATAGGCATTAATGCTGGAGATGTTCACAAAATGCCGTATGCCAGACTCACTCGCGGCATGGCAAAGCTTCAGCCCTCCCAGTGCATTGATGTGCTCGGCTTCAAGCAGGGCATTAAAATCGGCACCTCCAAAATGAGCGGCCGTATTAACGACGACATCAATGTCTTGCGGCAAACAAAAACGGTCAGAGGATGTGCTCAGCTCCAACGTTACATCGCAGCCGCTGCGCCCCGCTGTCAGTACTTCGCCAAGCGACGCCAGCACTGGGCTTAACATTTGCGCCAGCGCGGAATGGCCACCCACGATCAGGATCTTCATTGGGCAGAAATCTCGGCGAACAACCCGCAACTCAGTTCGGGGTAGTCGATGCCGACGGTACACAGCGCGTCGATGAGGCTGCGGTCCAGCTGCAGGGAAACGATCTGCGAGGTGGTGAAAGGCTTGAGGTAGATGCCTTCCAGCCGGTCGACTATACAGCCCGCCTGAGTCACGTCGGCGCTCAAGGTCGACACGCTGTAATAGCGCTGATGACCGAGCAAGTGGTCGTTTTCGGACAGGGTGGTTACGTCATCCAG
>Ga0247812_10002600_pt1 | contig 10182 bp, 8 predicted proteins | sample UWRJL149409B1_FD_178011 | JGI IMG/M metagenome (GOLD analysis project Ga0247812, IMG submission 178011) | Plant litter microbial communities from Arlington Agricultural Research Station in Wisconsin, United States - UWRJ-L149-409B-1 | ecosystem: Environmental > Terrestrial > Plant litter >...
AAAGAGCCTCGACCGCTTCCACCAAGTCGTCCCTGACTTCCTCATACCAACCCACCTCCCCACAATCACCGTCCAGGCCGGTGAGCGAAACGGTGAAGACACGGCGAAGATCGTCAGTCGCACAAGCACCTGCGAAAGATGTGTTTGCACTACCGCCACCACCAACGAGATCAAGAAAGATTATCCAAATGAAACCGCGTGTGCTGAACGAACCGGATATCTCGAACGATGCCGACGATCTATCCGGGAAAACAGCTCCCTCGCCCAAGAAGAAGCAGCCGTCTTCGACCAGCGTTGCAGGACGGAAGATTGCTCGGAAAACTGCACATAGTTTAATAGAGCGAAGGAGAAGATCGAAAATGAACGAGGAATTTGGCGTGCTCAAAGACATGATACCGGCATGTAGTGGTGAAATGCACAAACTGGCTATTTTACAAGTAGGTTTATATACCTCCCTCTTCCATCCACTCCCCACTAACCAGAATAGGCGTCTATCGACTACGTTCGCTACCTCCAAGACTGCGTCACCAAACTGCAAACCGAAAACTCTCGCACAAGCTCAAAACCAAGCCTAACCAAAATGGAGTTCATGCTTCCACCGGCTGCTAAAGCTGGATCGTACACACGCCGCCAGACCCAAAGCCATGGCGAAGACTCGGACTCGGACGTCGAAATGGAAGGCGCAGAAGAAGAAGCACCGCCATCACTCCCATCGCCGCCATCACCGCCTCTTCAAACTGCTATCACGCCGCGTTCCCTCCTCCCCTCCCTCTCACCTGCGCTGCAGCCCCAAAATCCAAAGACACGCCAGAGCTCGTGTTCGTCGGTATCAACCGACCCGCGCCGATATAGCTTCACCTCCTCCCTCACGACATCACCGGCCCTCGTTCCAGGCGCATATGATTATACAAGAATCTCGCGGCCTGGGTCAGCGCTGACTAGTCCGGCGTTGGGCCCGCAGCGCGATAGAGATTTGGACCACGAGGCGACGGCGGCGTTGTTGATGCTGAACACCGATCGGAGGGGTTATGGGAATCATAGTGGCGGGAGGGGAATGAGTGTGAAAGATTTGTTGAGTTCATAGGGAGGGTTGATGATCGCGTGATGAGGTGATGTGATGCGGAGCAGTGCTTATTGCTCATAAAAGAAGACTTTTCTTTTCTTTTTAGTTTCTAGCGTTTGCATTTGAGGATGGCGTTGGAGGTAACTGTGGGTTAGGATGACGCAAAGTATGGACTAAACACATAATGATAAAGTGTAAACATCTGAGGTAGCCTCAGTGACTTGGATGCAATAAAAGAGCTTAAGCTACTGCCACCTATAAGACTCAAAAATGAAGAAGAAAAAATAACAGAAGTAAACTATTGAATATTATACAAGTGACGAATCGACGTATTATGATACAGAGTGAAAGACAATTCTTGAACTTTTTTTTCCCCAGACAACCTGTAGACTTACAGGGTGGTGTCCTGTGTTGTGTGACAAATAAGCATTGACAAGACGATACTTGGGCAGTTTTTCGAGAGTGCAAGTGCAAGGGAACGAATGTTGGACAGATTCAGCCACCGGTGTCCCGAAGAATGGGAAGCGAATCATGTGACCCTACTACCCTTTTTTCGGGAAAATGAGGTTGTATTCTTCCGTCCTGGACTCCACATCTCGAGCAATCCACCAACGTATGGTTTCCAACGTTGGAGCTTGGGACATGGCGAAGGCTTTGTTGCATATCGGACGGAATTTTTGTGTTGAGGTGGTCCGTAGCAAAATATACATTTTTAGATTCATAAAATCGCCATCACCATAAGCCCCAACCTTTCTTCTCGTCCTTTGCGTGACGAGCATCGGCTTCCTTTTGTACAAGTTTTTCCGTGCCCAGCTGCTTTGGCTTCTTAAGCTCAATACGCCATGTCGTGCCAGCATGCCAAGTCTCGGTTTTTACGACCTCTAAACCACTCTCTTTGATGATGGCTTGAATGTCTCTATTCCACCAACAGCCATGCTCTAAGGCGTGTCCAATTGCGGTTTTATCCAAGAGATAGTTGACCCAACTCCAACTCCCACGGCCATGCTCAAGCAACAAAATTCTGCCCTCGTCCTCTTTCACATGATTTCCTAGGTTTTGTAATAAAGCTACCGGATCACTCACACTGCATAATCCCATGGTTTGGACGATAGTATTGTACTTTTGGGCCGCCATATTCGGGCTGCTAGCACTCAAGTGTTGGGGCGGAGGAGGTATCTCGCGACTTGCATCTCCCACCACCCATCTTGGCTTCGGCATGCCAGGATATCTTCTATCGAACTTTTCTTTCGCTACCTCCACCATTTCCTTGCTTATATCGATAGCCGTGAGACTCCTTACACTCCCTCTCTTGACCCCTCCTCCCTTCATTGGCTCCCCTACCCCGTTGTGACCCTCAAAGTCCCAATCGAAGAATTCTAAATTCCTGCCTGTCCCTACCGATACCTCGAGTACATCGCCGTGGGCGTCCGAGACCAATTCTCTTCGCTTTTTAGGCATGCCCATACTTATTTCCGTAAAGTCAACAGATGTGTCAAACTTTCGCGCTATCTTGTCATAGCGAACGGAAACATCTGCTTGAGCAGAAGGCACCGATGGCGCTGCGGAGGGTGTTTTCGAGAGAGCAGTTGCAAAGTAACCTATATATCCTGCTATGCAGAAGACCATGATGCCAGCACCGAGTAAAGGAATCCGGCGGTTGGAATCTAGCAGTGGATTGACGGGAGTTTTAGGTGGTGGTTTTGGAGCTGCATCTTTTGTACGAATTTCCTTCATGGGTGCTGTTGCTGGAGTTGCTCGCTGCCCAGATTTTGAAATTTGAGGTTGGTGTTTGGGGAGCTTTGTTCTATATCTCATGTTAGTATTTATATATGGTAGGATTGATTATTAATTACTCATATGGTTTGATAACTCGGGCTGTGCCTGCAGTGTTTTGTGGCACTTGCGGCTTCTTAGTATTTTTTGGTTTCGATTTCATAGGCCTGGGAATGGTTGTGCCGAAAGGTCGAATGCATCTCTGAATTTCGCCCGTACCAATACGACTCCGGACACTTATCCTCCTACATAGCTCCCTCCGACATATTGCGTCCATCTCTGTGTGGCCTATATCACACAATGTGTTTGCAGAGCGGGTTGATCGATACCGCGAACCCTGCGAGACTATAATTTTCCAAGGAAAGCTGGGATTCGTGTGTCAATTGATAGATTGAATATAGCATCCGAGATCTCCTATGCTATTTATCAATGGTTGCTACACTATTCAACTCAAGGTCTTGACATGTTGAATGAAGTTCTCAGGCTATTGAGCTGCAAGGCTGACAAGGCTACAAAATGCCAAGGAGAGTGTTACATCTGAATTCCAACAAACGTTTTTGAAACTGAAAAGTACCATATCTACTTTGAAGAAAACAGATAAAAGCAGTTTGGTATGCCTATAGATTCCTTTATATAATATTATGAAACGACATGTAACAATATCTGGCACAGCCGATCAATATAGCCAAGGACTAGATCGGGCGACCTATAAGTTTCTAAACACAGATTATAAACTTATTATCTAAGATTGCCCACGATTGTTCAGTTCATGTTTTAATTGTTATAGCATGAACGTACAGCGCCATCTGAAAAGCTAAAAGCTAAGAGAATAACATCTCAAAATACAATGCTTTTGGGGAGCTTTAAGGAATAATCCGAGTAGTTACCAAGGATATAAGTGATATGAACAGATAGCTGTCAGCCTGTTCCATCTTTCTACTCAGTATATAGTGGAGCTTCCCTTACAGTATTTGAGCGAACAGTTGTTTCATCCTATCTTTCAAGGAATATATGAGAGCGATCGGTTTTGAAACAGATACGACTGAAATGGGATAACAGAGTACACTGTTGAAGTGAGGATAGAAAATCATCGTACAAAGGCATTATATACATATACGCCCGCTTAATGCTATATTGACATATGATACAATCTTCTCACCCAAAGCATACATATTTTTTCAGTTTCTCGTCATGAAAGATGTCCATCCTCCAGATTTCGGCGGCTTGTCTCCAGATACTTCAGATGTGCCCAGCCTATCCAATGGCCCACCATTTATCTGCCTTTCTTTTTCAGTTGCAAAAGCTTTCTTTGCTTGCTCCGAGACTCCACTCTGCTTGTTTTCGAATGCCTTCATTATTTCGCCACCCCGATCAGTTGAATCACCCTCCTCTGTACTCGATTTCCGCACAAATTTCTCAATAGGCTCATCGTACTCCTGTTTCTTTAATCCCAAGAATAGGAAATCATTTAAGAATTCCTTCGTCGATTTGAAAAATCCCTTCTTCTCCTTCTTCTTGTTCAAAAACGAAGCAATTCGCTCGTCCTCAGCATCCCGCAGGGCTATATAGTCGATCTGTCGTTGATCTGCCACCCCAGCTTGTATTGCGGCCCTGGCTTCGGCGACTGCAGTATCTTCCAATGCTCTCTTTTGCGCAAAGTATTGAGCACGCTTGCTCCGGTTGTATATCATCATGTCTCCGACGGCATATATTGTAACACCACCAGCAGCGACTAGACAGTAATGAGTTTCAATCATATTGGGCATCGAGAGAGTGAGTAGAGTTCATACCAGTAAGTCCAATCAGCCCAAGTGTTGTGATTCGATGTAGTCTATCGGCCCATACTCTGCCCCTCAAAATTAACCTATCCACCGTCGTAACCTGAGCTTCTCGCGCCGCATTGGCAGCAGCCCTTAACCGCTTTACCTTCTCCAAAGGTGTCTCGCCAGCTGGACCTGACTTCTTCGGTGTTGGTGAACTCGATTGGATATTTGGCCGAAAGGATAGGGGCGGCTTCGCTGAGGCATGTGGTGTGGTGGACGTAAATCGCGTGGCATCTGCCGCTGATCGAGACATTGTGGCGGTTACCAGATAATTAGATGAGAATAGTAAAAGGAGAAGTTGCAATGAACCAGGATGTACATTTGGTGCTCATCAGGCGATTTTTTAGAGATTGATGATTCGTGAAATCCTTAGCGGCGGGAATTATCCGCTCTGCTTCAGCCTCCTCCAGAGCCTCCTAGCCTTCCATCCTTCCATCCTTCCATATACCTTTCTAATCGATGAGTCGGTTTTACATATTTGAAACCGGATATCTTTCATAAGCTTTTATCTAATATCCATTTTGCTTTTTCAGTTTTCATGTTGGTCTCCAGCATTGCTGGTAAGAATCGTGCTAGAACCCCGATTTGGGTCAACTACGATCTACAGCCAGGAGTATGTTGGTGAAATATAGATTATTTCTAGGACTCGAAGTCTTATTAGCCTCTTCTTAATAAGTTTAGTATCTAACGTGGCCATAGTTGATGAATATTGAGGTCGTTGCTCGAGACTCGAGACTAGCCCTCACGTTTTAGAGATTACCATCAGAAATGGCTTCGAACGACTCTCCAACCCCGGATCTAGCCACTATTCTAGCCACACTGGCAGGTTTTGCTCCTCAGAAGCAACAGACTCAGCAAACCGTATCAAGTCAATCAATTCCACCGATCCTGCAAAGTCAACCAGCCCCACAAAATCAGCAGTTTCAACAACCACCTCCATATGTAGCTCAACAACCACCACAACAATGGCAATACCCACCTCAAAACTACCCCATACCTCGGTCTTCTACTCCAGTTGATGCTCCAAAAGTCCGTCTCATCGATCCTGCTACCATTATTGACTGGTCCTCCGGATTGAAATGTGTCATGAGAACTGTTGCTAAGCAGGAGAGTATTCTTCACGACATCCGACGTGTAAGTTATCTTCTTTTTTATTTTAGTTATTGAAAAGAGCTTACTTCATTTAGATGATCAAGTCCCAGCATGAGCATGAGCAACAGTGGTGGAATGGTCGTCAGGATCTGATCGAACGACAGAAGGCAAGGAAAGAAGGGCAGAAGAAGCTAGACGATGTCTTGTAAGTCATCTCTCATTAACTTATTGAGCTTTGTTTATTGATGTAACCCAGAAAATTAGTAGGTGGAGCGGTTGCGACCGGCGCTTCCAACACCAGTCCAGAAGAATTGGCCATCGAGCTTCAAACATTCGACCTGAAAGTGTACCGTGCTCAAACTCAGATGACGAAGGAGTTTTCAGCAAAGCTAAAGAGCCTCGGTGTTCCGTTCTTTGGAACCAAGGTTGAGCTTGTGAGAGTGGCCAACAAGGATGGGAGTGATGAGAAAGCTTCTCAGGTTTCAAATGACGGGACAGGACTCATTGAGGAATTGGAGCTGATCAAGCTTCAAAAGAAAATGATTAGCCTCCTGGAAGACCTGTGCGGGGACTAATTGAAGCTGCGCTATTTGGTTGCAATATACTTCAGATATATGAGTCTTGCATGGCTAGGACCCCCTCATGATATATCAAGGTATTGCTCCGTCTGAAGCAAACTCTTATGCGTGATTATTAACACTACTGGGAGTAAGAGCGTTATTTTATAGGTATGTAAAACCTATATTATAGCTCCAGCAACGTACGAATTTTAGCTCCACTCGTCTCAGTATGTTAAAAGGACGTGCAATTGTACTCTCTGAGAGAGTCTAGACTTCTTGTTGGGCTCTTGGTATTCCGAGATTCGTCAACTCATGCAAGAGAGCGGCGTGGATCGTCGATGATTGCGAGTACCATCAGCTCCGCAGCGCATTGCTCTATAGTCCAGCCTTTTAACCTGGCTATACCCACAAATCAAGTCTATGCTTATGAAGATCGCGATAGCATACGTGAAGCAAATATTAAGACGAACGACATTGAAGATTCTGTTGCAAGTCGCACGGAAGCTGAGCTTACCTCCTTCCAAAAACCCTCATCGAGCCTCCTCCAACCCCGAACCAATCCCCATCTCACATTCCCTGAGCTAGACAGCCTCCAAAAGCTTTGTTGCACATCTAAGGGAACTGCACACTCCGTCCTTCCCAAAGCATCCAAATTCACATCCTCCTATCAACCCGGACTCATCCCGCTTTAATTGTTCTGCAGGCTTATTGGAATAAGTGATCTTTTGCGAGATGGAGAAAAGTGAGTGATACGAGCGCTACCGATGCAATTGATATTGGAAATTTAATGTATGCATTTTAAGCGCCCCTAGCCGCCGTTTGGGGGGAGACTGAAACAGTGTTCTGGCTGAATGCTGCGGTAAAAGTGCGTTAAACATCATGATGTGCGTGGGCGTGCGAGCGAAGGTTATTTACCCTTCGTGGTTACACGAATGATTCCTCATGTTTGGCTACACTGTAGCTTGGCCGTTTTTACTATTTCATACAGTTTGACAGACGAAAGGCCGTGAATTCAAACCAACAGTGTTTCCCGTTATTTCTATGGAATCGACAGGCACATATGTTAGATTATTTCAAGTATAACCAGGGAGCTAAACAAGCAACCCCTAAATACTTCAGAATTGGCTTTTTGCTATCACCTTGCATGAGGCACAAATCTGCCGCTCTATAAACCCATCTGAAACATAGCATTAGAGGTAAGCTTCCAAGTGAAGCAATTGGAAATCCGTCGTGATGTAGATAAGGAGTGGTTGCCTCCGTCACCGCGATTTTCCCAATTGAGCGAACGGAAGCTCAGTGCCGAGCCCAATTCGAACGACTCAACACAAATTCAACTTGAGCTTATACTACATAGTTATTAGTGATATGTTTCAGAGGCTAGACCACGGGACTTTCGAGGAAACGGATCCTCCTTATCTCTCCTTTAAGCACGTAGTGTAAGTGTAGTTGTCACATGGGTCCGGTTCACGGAATGGTCATTTACCAGGTACAATAAATTTAAATTAATAAGATAAGCAGATCCCAAAAATCTTTGATAGTTCCAGATTGCTTATAATGACTAAGTCAGCTCACTGGCTATCACAGAATCAATGGGTGAATGGGATTATGAGCGAGAGCTTACCACCAAAATCACAATCAACTGGAAGCGGAATGTCGTTTCGTCAGAGCTATCTCGCAACCTCAGTGCACTCAGATTCATCTTTATGCATAACACAATACCATATTCTCATACTATAAGTATCTCGGGATGGGTTAGACAGAAAGATATAGATATGCAGATCCCAAGCTGAAGAACTATGCCATGAACGGACTCCGGTCAGTTTAGCACTAAAGGAGTTAGTCCATACTACAATAGTTCCTTCCCCCTTAAGTCACGAAGATCAGCCAATTATTGAATTAAGACATCAGAAATCCAATCGCATGATCAATTTTCCTTCGAATCGGCCCCTCTATACCATATAAGAGCGTACTTTACCGGGCTGGAATGTTAATAGAGAACAGGACTTTAATTATGCTGAGTATTGACTGACTATACACTTCCAAGCGGAATATTACAAAGTTAGGAAGGAGGGGGAATCAGGGAAGCGTTTTGTTCGTGTTCCTTGGGGAAAGCGTGTGATGATATTTAATATCCTCTCTTGATACATCGGAATTATTTTCGCATGAGCAACATTTGCATACAAGTTGGGATTTCAGAGCCCAGCCCGTTCTCCAACCTGAATACAAGGGAGGTGGAGAGAAAATGTATTCTGATAAACCTGATCTTTGCAGGATTAGTGTTCTCTCAACAAGTTGAATTCTGACCTACAAACCCTTCCTCGGTTCGTTCTACTTTGAAAACGTGCAATATAATGGACTGGTTCAGGTCTTGCGATCTAGTGATAAGATTGGCTTGAACTCGATCTACTTCATACATCACAAGGAATTTCATATGTTGTTTCGTGAAAGCTCTATTCAGCTAATTACACTACCTGCACTGCTGATGCCTCTGAACTTCTCGCCTTCACTACCATAACGCAATGGACCACACTCATAATCCATATCAAGAAGTGAATGCCCCTAATGGGAAAAGGTTAGCTTATGGTAAGTAGGGGCGAGTCCATAGGATAACATACGCAGTCACGGCCATCACACGGACGAAGCTCCATTGCCATTCATCCTCAGGAGATCTCTCGTAAGTATAGCAAGAACCGGTGGCTGTTTCGCAGCTCTGGGGGGAACCAAATAAGTAAAGGGCTCCCAAGCTGCCAATTATCGCCAAGCTAAACATAATGGTCTCGACGAAAACATAACATATGACTTTGCCTTTGCTCAGCTTATGGGACAGGAGATAGTTGGTTCGGATCATTCTTGAAATGTCCCACAACAGCAAAACAACGACCTAAAGTCTTTGGTTAGCTAGGGAAACTTTACTTCCTTTTAAACATTTTGCTTGGAGAAGCAATGATAATGAAGAGAACAAAACCCCTAAGATCACTCCACCACGAGCAAATGCACATGCAACGAAACCTAGAGGCAAATAATAGGGGGGAGTGAGAAACTGCTGCCGGTCAACCTAGCATGAAAAGGAAACCGTAGTTCATTCTTACCACAGGGAACCCAAGGGCGTGAAATTGATTGAACTTGGCGAATACGTAGATCAAGATGCTAAAGGCAGCGATAAGAGTCAGGACAGCAGTGGCCCGTAGGCCGAACAGGATCCAAAGCACATGGAACTGGGAGGACCGTTTGACAGGCGCCGCCATGGTTCGCGTCGTGCGAGACAAGTCAGCCAAGGCAGTTACACAACGAGGTCAATGTCGAGGAGGGAGCCTTGTTCTAGGAGGAGCGGAATAGCTTTAGCAGGTATGATACGGTTTACTTATCAAGCCTTTGACTTTTGTACGGGATTGTCGCGACTTAGAAGTTTACATACAGGAGACAGCAAGACCTCACCGCAATCCCACATTCGTTTGACCAAGGTGGGCTACGCGGCTCCATCTCTGGTTGGACTACTCCGTACCAAACAAGGAATTGGATATTTCTTTGCAGCCACAGCCTCTCGTGTTGCAAGCCACAGAAAGAATACGAAGCAAGCGCGTGTTGGAAGGGGTAAGGTAAGTAAGGTGGACGAAGTGCAACCATGGTATTGGCGAGCGCATTGCCAAGCCTGAGTTTTAATTTCTCATATGGTCTGTGCTACAGCTGTATCGATAACTAGTGTTAAGAATTTCCCCTCCAAAACCACCCCAAATTATAGCCACTTACTATTGCCTACCTTAGGTAAGTAAGGAATCCACTCCCTCTTTTTATGATTTATGATACAAGTGCTAGCCATGCCTCCAGACTCTAAACACTAGCGTGAATACATAATACATAGATATATTACCCT
>Ga0247812_10002601_pt1 | contig 10181 bp, 9 predicted proteins | sample UWRJL149409B1_FD_178011 | JGI IMG/M metagenome (GOLD analysis project Ga0247812, IMG submission 178011) | Plant litter microbial communities from Arlington Agricultural Research Station in Wisconsin, United States - UWRJ-L149-409B-1 | ecosystem: Environmental > Terrestrial > Plant litter >...
GGGTGTATCGGCGATGGCGTAGGCCACCGCATAGTCCGGCTCGCCCCATCCGCCTTCGGACCACATGTAGTAATAGCGTCCATCGCGCTTGAACATCAGCGAGCCCTCCACGTATTCCGGCGCGGGCGTTATTTCCTTGTACAGCGTCCCATCCGGCAACGGCTGCAGACCACTGAAATCGTCCTTCAAGCGCACGATGTTGGCGTGTTTCCAGCCGCCGTAGATCATGTACCACGTGCCATCGTCATCCTTGAAGACGAACTGGTCGATCGGTTGTGCGCCGTTATGGAAGGTACCGATCAGCGGCTTGCCCAGATGGTCGCGAAACGGGCCCTCGGGCTTGTCCGCCACGGCGACCCCGATGCCGCCGACTTCGTCATCGTTCTTGATGTCATTGGCGGAAAAGAAGAAGTAGTACTTGCCGTCCTTTTCCACCACCGACGGTGCCCACAGCGCCTCTTTGGCCCAGCTGATGGCTTCGATCTTCAATACAGCGGAATGCTTGGTCCAGTTCACCAGGTCCGGCGAGGAAAACGCGTCGAAGAACACCTGCTCCGCGTAGGGGAGCGAGGTGGTGGGATAGATCCAATAGGTATTGTCGAACACTGCGGCTTCTGGATCGGCGTACCAGCCGGGCAGGATGGGATTGCCAGACATCGCGTTCGTGCTGTCTTGACCCGCAGGCGCTGCGAGCGCGCCGAACGATAAGGTTGCTGCCATTGCCACAGCGATCAGTTTCCTGCCCAGCGCCATGCCCTGCCCTCCCCAAACCGGATTGATGGCTGCAGTATTAGATCGATCTAGGTGGATTGCACGGTGCGCTGCATCAAGGGCCTTCGCCCGGTGCCGCGAAGACAGTTTCGACGAACTCGTCATAGCCTGGCCTGACCGGAGAATCGGCATGTTCGGAGAGCGCGAGGCGATCCCACAGCCCCTGCTCGAGCACGCGCGCGCGAAAACGTTGTTCGGGGGCCAGGTGATAGTCGATGAGGGTGCCTTGTGCGAAGCCCGCCTGATCGCCCGCCCGTGCCTGTAACATGTAGTAGGCGTTGGCCATCGCGGGATCTTGATACCCCTCCACCAGCATGTGGATATCGCCTGCGGTCTTCAATGCATAGACGGAACCCGCCATGGCACTGCTCTCAAGCAGTTCAAGCACCTGAGCGCGTGGTGCGCCCTGCCGCGCGATGCGGTACGCATAGATTGCCTTGGCAGGCTCATTTCCGTTGTTGGCCAGATCCTGCAGCGTCAGCAGCGGCAGGCCACGCAGGCGCATCTCCACATCCACGCTCGGAAAACCATGGCTGTCCAGCCACGCTGCGTCCGCCTCACTGATCGCAATTCCGGGCCGCGCCGGATCCCACGGATGGCCGTGGACCCACCCGTGCATGCCCGGCTGCGTCTCACCTGCCAGCGGTAGGGTTGAGGTGCCGGGGGTCTGCACATGCCCAGCATCCGCTGACACGCCCGCTGAAGCTTCACTGGCCGACATCGCATGTGCCGTATCCACTTTCTCAGCTGCCGCCTCGCGCTTGAAGAAGACGCCCCATATCGCGACGGCCACGGCCAGCGTCCCCAGCAACCAATACCCTCTGACGGCCATCGTCCCTGCACTCATCCCCAACTCCGTTGGTAACCCGCCTCATGCGTTTCTATCGCACGCCGATGGAGTCCGGTCAATGTCGTGCAGGCTGATGAGGGTGGATAACCCTTATGCGGGATCCAGCCGGCGATTCACCACATCGAGCAGGTGATCCACCGCACCGGGACGATGGTGCCCCTGCAGGAAGCCGGACCAGTCAGCACGTGCGATGGACCCCAGCACCATGCTGTCCACATCGAACCGTTTGATCGGCCAGTGGCGGAACAGCCGCTTTCCGGCCACGCCTTTGGCGACTTCGATGATGTTCGTATGGCGGCTGGCTTGCCGCACACGGCCATACGCATCGGTGAGGCCCCTGGCAGGGCCTTCGAGATAGTGCAGGAAGCGCCCACCGTCGAACAGCAATACGCTGCTGACATCGGCACCGCTGTTGAATGCTTCGGCATCCGAGACCAGCGCCTGAAGCTCATGGGGGTCGATACGCTTGCTGACCCGGCTTGTGTACACCACAGCTTCCAAGGACATGAAACTCCTTGCGCTTCTGCGCGGCCTAAACCAAGCCGAAAGCGTAACAGCTGAACGCATTCATATTTTTGATGGAAGCTGAATAGGGGCCCGAAGAGGTGCTTAGATTATCGACCCGCCAAGCCGCTGAAACAGGGCGGACACCTCCCCGGCCTCGCTCCAGATAAACCAGAAAATCAGGATCGCCGCGATGCAGCGAGCGTCGCGCTTTTTGATTCGGAATGCGTAGTAATCCGAAGCGTTCGATTTCCCAGTGTCGGTTCTGCCCATGTCGTCACTCTGCTCATTGTTTAAAGAAATGCCCTCACAGCGACTTCGACACGACCTGTTGTTTCGCCAACAACCCGCGTCCCTGCAAGCCGCCCGATACTGCAAAACATTCGCATGAAACAGGGCCCGAATTCCATGCCCTCTTCACTCCGGCAGGCATAGCCTTGCACGGTCATGCGGAGAGGGCATGGCATCAGGCGCCATGCCTCTGTGCCAACCGCACAGTTACCTGGCCATCGGTTCCCTCCACCACGCACCGCAAGACGGTCCGGATGGGTCACAGGGACGTCCACCTCCCTCGGAATTAAAATGAACTCCTCGGAAAAACCCCTCACTCGCGCAGGCAGGTGGCTGCTGTCACTGATACTGGGCGCATTCGCCCTGTACATGATCGGCGGCGGTATCTGGCTGATATCACTGGGCGGCAACTGGTATTACGCTATCGCCGGCGTACTCAGCCTCGCCAGTGCGATCGCCTTGGCGCGCAGGCGACCCTCGGCCTCGCTGTGGTTTGGCGCCATGTTCCTGATCACCCTGGCGTGGACCATCTGGGAAGCCGGTACGCGTTACTGGGCGTGGGTGCCGCGCTTTGCGCTGGTGCTGGTCTTTGCCATTGCGTTCTCACTGCTGCTGCCCACGCTGCATGCGCGCATCAGCCGTCGCAAGGCCGGTGCAGTGACCGGCGTGCTGGTGGCGGGTTTCCTGGTCGCCACCGGGCTGGCATTCGTGCCGCACGGCGTGACCGAAGCAGACAAGGTCCCCGCCATCGCCGGCAACGTGTTCGAAGCCGGTACCGGTGAAGGCACCGACAGTGCACTGCCCTCCTCCGATTGGCCGAGCTACGGCGGCAACCAAGCCACCATGCGTTATTCGCTGGCCAGCCAGATCACCCCGGAAAACGTAAAGAACCTCAGCGTTGCCTGGACCGCGGAAGTCGGCAAGACGCCGACCGATTCGCGCTGGGGCGTACAGAACACGCCGCTGAAAATCGGCGATTCGCTGTTCGTCTGCGGTTACCTCAACACGGTGACCGCACTGGACGCCGCCACCGGCAAGGCCAAGTGGACCTTCGACCCCGGCGTGACCTCCAAAGCCGTGCCGTATACCCCGGCCTGCCGCTCGCTGGCTTACTTCGCAGAGCCCGCCGCCGCGCCGAACACCGATGTCGCCGCCACCGGTGGTGCCTGCGCGGCCCGCATCATCGTGGGCACACTGGATGCACGGATCATCGAACTGGATGCACGTGACGGCAAGCGCTGCGCATCCTTCGGCAACAACGGCGAAGTGAAACTGACCGACGGCATGGGCGAGGTCTACCAAGGCTACGTGGCGATCACCTCCGCTCCGGTCGTGGTGCGCGATACGTTGATCGTTGGCCACACCACCATCGACGGCCAGCGTGCGTACGGCCCGTCCGGCGTGACCAAGGCGTACGACGTGCGCACCGGCAAGCCGAAGTGGGCGTGGGACGCTGCAACGCCGATGGATACCGCACCGCGTACCGGCACGGACGTCTACAAGCGCGGTTCGCCGGATGTGTGGAGCTCGTTCACCGGCGACAACAAGCTGGGCCTGGTTTACCTGCCGGTGGCCAATGCGTCGGGTGATTACTATTCCTCCGAGCGCACACCCGAAGAGCTGAAATATTCGCCGTCGCTGACTGCGCTGGACGTGGAAACCGGCCAGCCGCGATGGACCTTCCAGAACACGCACGACGATGTATGGGACAACGATCCGGGCTCACCGCCTACGCTGTTCGATTATCCGCAGGCCGACGGCACACGCGTGCCGGCCGTGATCTTCCCGACCAAGAGCGGTGATGTGTACGTGCTCAACCGCGAGACCGGCAAGCCGCTGTTCCCGGTGGAAGAACGCGCTGTACCGCAGGGTGGGTTCGAGCCGGCTGCGCGCTCGAAGACGCAGCCGTTCTCACTGTTCAACAGCCTGGCCAAGGGTGACATGACGCCGGAGAAAACCTGGGGCCTGACGCCGCTGGATCAGCTGGCGTGCCGTATCCAGTACCACCAGGCGGATTATCGCGGTCAGTACACCCCGCCCAGCGTGGACAAGCCGATCATCAATTATCCCGGCTACAACGGTGGATCGGATTGGGGTGGTGTCGCGCTGGATCCGGCTCGTGGCCTGATCATCGCCAACTACAACGACATGCCGAACTACACCCGTCTGGTGACGCGTGCAGAGGCGGAAAAGAAGGGCTGGAAAGCGCCGCTGATCATCAACGATCCGGGCTACAAGGCACACGGCGAAGGCGCGGGTGATCCGCAGGAAGGCCTGCCGGTTGCGGTGGACGTCAACGCCGGCTGGCAGATGAAGTTCACCGGCATGCTGTGCAAAGAACCCCCGTACGGCGGCATCCGCGCGATCGACGTCCGCGACGGCCGCACCGTGTGGGACCGCCCGTTGGGCACCGCCCGCAAGAACGGCCCGTTCGGTCTGCCGACTGGCCTACCGATCGTCATCGGTACGCCGAACAACGGTGGCTCGGTGGTGACCAAATCCGGCCTGGTGTTCATCGCCGCAGCGACCGATGACCTGATCCGCGCCATCGACATCACCACCGGCAAGACCGTGTGGTCGGCCCCGCTGCCCGCCGGCGGCCAAGCCATGCCGATGATTTACGAAGAAGGCGGCCGGGAGTATCTGGTGATCACCGCAACGGGACACCACTTCATGCATACCCCGCGCGGCAACTACGTGGTGGCGTACGCGCTGCCGAAGTAAGCAGGTAACGGGGTCGCATCCCAACGGATGCGGCCCCGTATGCGTTTTGAACTCCGGCTACGCCTCAGCTTTCGGTGATGACGGCCGCTGGCCATCCCAGCTTTCGGTAATGACGGCCGCTGGCCGTCCCAGCTTCCGGTAATGACGGCCGCTGGCCGTCCCAGCTTCCGGTAGTGACGGCCGCTGGCCGTCCCAGCTTCCGGTAGTGACGGCCGCTGGCCGTCCCAGCTTCTGGTAATGACGGCCGCTGGCCGTCCCAGCTTTCGGTAGTGACGGCCGCTGGCCGTCCCGCTTTCCGCGAGCCAGCGACACCCCTCAGATTCCATTGCCATCAACGCATCGCAACCAGCACGTACAGCGCTTCGCTGAAGCGCCCTGGGTCAGGCCAAGCGCATATCGCGATACGCGGCCATCGCGTCCGGCGACATCGCGCTGTCTCGATCTGCCCGTGCACCCGCTTTCGAACTGGACGGTGAGGAACCCGTCATCGCAGGGCCAACTGCGTGCCTGCCGATGACTTGATCAACTCGCGGCCGGCGATCAGCAACCCCTCCAGCAGATGATCACCCAGCAGTGTCCCGTCATCGCCATCGCGCCGCGCTATCTGTTCGGCATGGAGAATCTCCAGCGCCGCATCCAATGCCTGCATCACGCGCAGGGGAACGGCGACCTTGCCGTGCCGCTCCAGGTCCTCGAAACACGGGGTTACGGCGGCCCGCGCAGCGGGCACGACCCATCGACTGCTGAGATGACCTACCACGGGCGTCAGCCGCTCGAACTCCTGCAGCCGACGCTCCAGCTTTGCAATGAAACAGGACGGCACGTCGTGGATCTGCTCGCCCAGCAGCGCCGCCACACGCGCGCTGCCCAAAGGCTGTTCGGCTGTCATCGATAGGACCTCGCATGTGTTGAGGCCACCCGCGCGAGGGCGCAAGGTGGCGGACGATGCGGGTTGGCATACCGGAGAAGAAATCGAGAAACCGGCGGATCAGGGATCCCCCGCACCGCCCACCGTGTAACCGTTGAGCAGTGCAGTGCATTCTCCGCCGTGCCCCGAGGGCATAACAGAGCTTCACGGATTTCTTCTGACGGGATGCCAATCCCGGCTGCCACCCCGTGGCGACAGCGTGGCTATCGTGCGCAGCGGTAAGTGCCTGCGTCCATGAGGAAAGTTGGGAAGTGGGCGTGTTGGCCGACCAGATCAGCAAGGGTCTTGAGGGCCATCCAGCAGCGCGCGACACCTTGGCAGCGGAGCGTCCTTGATGCACGCCTCCGGTCGCGTGTGCGACATAGGACGAGTGATCACTCGTTGAAGATTCGCGAACTGGGCCTTGGCGGTGCCATCGCTGGTTGGAGACGTAGGTCAAGCCCGCCTGAAATCCTCACAAGCATGAGGATTATTATTGTAATCGCCATCCGGAATACTAAATCCTCGCCATCATGAGGATTTCTAATCCCCAGTGCTGAGAACGTGAAAAATCCTCACGTTCATGAGGAATTCGGTGTACCATCACTTCGTAAGGGCCATATCCGCATGACCGTGAGGATTCGAAATGAGAGTCAAGCTGCAACGCGCAGAGGATCTGGGGCCACTCGTACGTGCCACTCGCAAGTACCAAGGCATGCGTCAGGATGATACCGCCGAGGGGATCGGAGTCAGCGAGAACTTCCTGGCCAAGGTCGAACGGGGCGGAGGCACCGTGCAATGGCAGAAATTGTTCGACGTGTTGACCGAGTTGGGCCTGCATGTGGAAATCGACGTGCCCGATGCTGCCATGGCGCGTTTGACTGAGCAGGGCAGGAAAAAGGCGCGCAGCGCATGAGCCCTGCCTCCGACAGAAAGCGCCCCATTTCGGTCACTACCTTGGCAAGAGGCGAAGGGGATCCCTCATCGCAGCGCTCATTGTTGGCAACCATCGACGGCCAACACGTTGGAACGTTGCAGGAAGACCGTAGTCTCTGGCGCTTCGACTACACGCAGGCGTGGCGCGAACGCGCTGATGCCTTCGACCTTTCGCCTTGGTTGCCGCGGCAGACCGCGAGCGTCATAGATGGCAGCACAGCGCGCCCCGTCCAGTGGTACTTCGACAACCTGCTCCCAGAGGAGCATCTGCGTGTCCGTGTCGCCTCCGAAGCGGGAGTTACAGCCAATGACGAGTTTGCTCTGCTTGCCCACTACGGCGCAGAGTCAGCAGGTGCACTGACGCTGCTGCTTCCGGATGCCGTGCAGGCCGGCGGAAGTAGAATGCCGCTGTCCAATGCCGCGCTGTCGGATCGAATCGGCAAGCTGCCACGTCACTCGCTGGGACACAGTGCCGAAAAGCGCATGTCACTCGCCGGTGCCCAGCACAAACTGGCGGTGATCGAAGACGGCGAGCTCTATCAGCCTGCTGGCGCCAGTGCGTCGACCGACATCCTCAAGCCCGACAGCAACAATTCCGATTATCCGCACACAGCGGTCAACGAATGGTTCACCATGCGCCTGGCACGGTCCATGGGATTGGTTGTGCCCGACGTGCAGCGGCGATACGTGCCTGAGCCGATTTTTCTGGTCAAGCGCTTTGATCGTGAAGTAATGGCTGATGCAGTCAGGCGCCTGCACGCCATTGATGGCTGCCAACTTCTGAACCTGCCGCGCAGTGCCAAGTACACATCGGCAACTGTGGAAAACCTGGCGACGATGGTCGACCTGTGCCGCAAGAAACTGCACACCCGGCGCCGATTGTTCGACTGGCTGGTGTTCAATGTACTCACCGGCAACGACGATGCGCATCTCAAGAACCTGAGTTTCCTCATCGGCCAGGACGGTATTGAACTAGCGCCCCACTACGATCTGCTCAGCACAGTGGCGGGAAGTACCCGCGCCTACAAGCAGGATGCAGCAGCATGGCCACAGGCATCCACCGTGGCAGGGGACATCATGGGGACGCGACGCTTTGCAGACATCACCGCAGCGGTGATGGTCGACGCAGGCGTTACCCTCGGATTGCCTGCCCAGATGGCGGCGCGGAGACTTGAGGAAATGGCCTCGACGATCGGCGCACACGCCGAGGCGCTGTACGCGGCCACCGAACAGGAAAACGAGCACTGGGCGGGCGTTGCCGGCGTTACCTTGGACGGAGAGATGCGTATGCTGCGCAACATCATCCATGGCGTGATCAAGCATATGGCTACGCAACTGCGTTAAGCGGCTTGGCGCAACTCCGGCTTGCCTGTTCGTTCCAACCCCAGCTCAATCGGCAGGCTGCCAGCACTCAAACACCGTATCGTTTGTTTCCGCCAGACGTGATGCAGTAACGTCCACCACGCGGCCCGATGCAGACATGTGATCCCGAGCAGGGGCAACTCCCATCGCTGAAGTTACTCCGGACAGGCCTCGTGGGCGGCGAAGGCTTCGGGTGTACGGCAGGAGGCCGATAGCATCCATATCCGCTGCATATCAGATTGGAGCTCACCCATCGCGCCGAACTTCCCTCGGGCGATATCCGAGACCAGGTACCTCGTCGCTCATAGACGACGACAGAATCGCCACCCGTCAGCTTCCCGACTACAGCACCATTTGGAGCGGATCGTTGGTTGAGCGCGCGAGTGGAGACGAAATGAGTTTCGTTCTGTGCAATTACTGCCTGCGACGTGTACGCAGATGTGTCGACACCCGCCCCTTGGACAGTATCGCGGGCGACCTGCTGGCTACGTTCTCCTCCTCCACGGCACATGCTTATGGCCAGGACCAAGAATCCGACCACCGCAAAAGCGCCGCTGCCAGCTGACTTCCTTGCCATAAACTCCATCCTTCCGTGCGTCGAACGTCCTTGCCGAGCTTGCACTCTATCTGTTTCAACGGCTTTGTGACCCGCGAAACTCGCGGCCTGACTTTCCCTTGCCAGGCCGGCCCCACGTTATAGCTGAGTGTCTGCAACGCTTGGCACGTCAGGGATCCGTCCAACGACTTGAAGAGCCTCTGGAGCAGCCCCAAGCGGCCACCAGCAGGAGTCTCTGCAGACCCCACAGACACAAAAAAGCCCCCGTTTCCGGAGGCTTTTTCGACTGAATCATGGTGGGCGGTACAAGGTTCGAACTTGTGACCCTTGCCGTGTGAAGGCAATGCTCTACCGCTGAGCTAACCGCCCGATGCTGCTGAGCCGCTCATTATAGGAACTTTTCCGAGAGCGTCAACACTTTTCACATTGCCGATTTCACATCGTGTGCGTCGGCTTTTCCGACGTGGTCAGACCCGCCAGCAGCGTCTCGATCTTGTGCCGCACGCTCTCCCCTTCCTGGCCGTCGGCCAGCTGCACGCCGATGCCGGCCGTGCGATTGCCCTGCGCGCCGGCCGGGGTCACCCAGATCACCTTGCCAGCCACCGGCAGGCGCTCGCTGGAATCGGGCAGGGTCAGCAGCAGGAACACTTCATCACCCAGGAAGTAGCGCTTGGGCGTAGGCACGAACACCCCGCCATTCTTCACGAACGGCATGTAGGCGCTGTACAGCGCGGCCTTGTCCTTGACGGCAAGGGACAGGATGCCCTGTCGGGCGTTGGTGGCACTCATCGATTACCCCTTGGGTGCTGCCGTTCGTTGACCTTGTTCCAGGCCAGCAACAGTTCCACCACGGCCAAGTCCGCGCGCACGGTGGTGCGCAGCAGGTCGCGGGTCCGGTTGGCAGCGTCGAACCAGGCTGCCAGCTTGTGCAATCGCTCCGGCGCGGTCAAGCCATCGCTGCTGGCCTGGGCCAGCGCGAGGTCCGCCGCAAAGCGCAGACGCAGCGCGGCATCGTCATCGCCGGTCCACTTCTGCGCCAGCGCTACGGCTCCGGTGCGGCCGGCGGCCAGCTGTTCCAGGTCTTTGGTGACTTCGCGGCGCAGCTCCAGCCCCTCTTCGCGCAGCCAGGAATCGGCCAGCCCGGGGTGGCCGCGCGCGGCGTCCAGCGCTTCAAGGGCATCGATTTCACGGTGCCCCTGCTGTTGCAGCCAGGCCAGCGCTTCTTCGCGCGGCGGCAGCTTGAACTCCAGCCGCTGGCAGCGACTGCGCACGGTCTGTGG
>Ga0247812_10002602_pt1 | contig 10181 bp, 12 predicted proteins | sample UWRJL149409B1_FD_178011 | JGI IMG/M metagenome (GOLD analysis project Ga0247812, IMG submission 178011) | Plant litter microbial communities from Arlington Agricultural Research Station in Wisconsin, United States - UWRJ-L149-409B-1 | ecosystem: Environmental > Terrestrial > Plant litter >...
AGCTGACAAAATGGCACCCTCCCAACAAATTGATACAGATCAAACAACCGAAATGGAGATGTCATGGATGGGCTTGAACAGAGTTTCCATAGAACCCAAATTTCAATGGCGACATGCGGGATCTCTCTCGGAGAATTTTGGATATTTTGAATACAGTGACTCTAATACACTGGGTCTTCTCCGGAGAGTAGGTGCTCAGACTCAATCTAACATATCATCCTCCCCCCTTTTTCTACAATAGTAGTAAAGAATGCCATCAGAACTAACGCCGTCTGTGTACTCAGTTAGGTTTACACCAACAAGACAAGCAGCAAACTAGTAAAAATATGGTCTTGCCACAAAAGTATCTCGATACCGTTCAAAAAGAGATTAGACGAATGCCTACTCGTCCAATCCTTGACTTTCTGTTAAAATTCTTTTTTGCGAACGTTAACTGGATGAGTCAACTAATACACACTCCCAGCTTCATGTATCGTTATGATGGCTGGTGGAACAATAGGACAATTGTAACACTCGACGATGCCGAGTTTACCGTTCTTATCCTACGTGTGTGCTTATTTGCCTCGCAGTTTCTTCCCTCGCCCTCATACACCATTGATACGATTCGCGGTGTGCCCCTCACTTATATCAGGGATACGTGCTGCGACATCGCTGACAATCTTGCCACTATGTTGGCCAATGTTCATCTTACGGGCTCTATTATCCGCTTGCAGTATACTTGTTTCACTGGGCTTAATGCTGCATGCGAGGGGCGGGCCAAGGAGTCTTGGGAGATTCTTAGCAAATCTATACACATGGCACAGGGTCTTGGATATCATAAACACGCCACAGATGGTACTATTACTTCGCCAAATATTGGCGATCTAGACGAACTAGAACAAGAAATGCGACGTAGGACATTTTATAACCTATATATTTGGGACAAGTGAGTTAGCTTGTTTTTGTTCCAACTCGGTCAGTGTCGCCAATATTTGCTGACATAGAAACAACTACCAGTCTCCTATCTAGGCAACTAGATCGCATTTCGTTCATGAACGAGAGCTTCTGTACTCAAGTCCTACCAAACGCGCAGGCCGACGCGGGCCATGACGACGCCCCCGATGGCTTCACCGAGCGGCTGCTTCAAGTCCGACTTGCAACCTTTTGGAAAGACGTTTGCTCACAAGATCAAAAGAGTCGTGCCTCAACTGTGTATAATCCAGCGATGGCGGAGGAAAAATATGAAAAACTTTGCACACAGTTTTTAGCCGACCTGCCAGCACCATTCGCCCTGTATCCGGCGACAAATAAAGAATGGGATAAAAAATATCCCATGCTTCCACTGCAAAGGCAAATGTTACATATCACCATTTTTGAGTCGATCTGTCACAACTTTAAAAGTCTTCTCCTGCTGGACCCGGGCCAGGTCCGCTGCCTTCCCGCGTACAAACAGTCACTCATCTCGTCTCAGACCCAGGCTCTAGCTTTGGCCGCGGTCAATGTGCTGGAAGCCGTCTCCACCCTTCAAGCCATGTTGGGAACAGCTTACACACGTTACGCTAACATCGCTTTCTACACATTCGAGGCCGCCGTGCTTCTCATGTGCCTATATATAAGCCGGCCTGAGGGACTCTCAAATTCTACTGTTGCTGAGCCCAATAATGAGAGTATTCAAATTTCACACAATCCAGAGGAGAACATTCAAGGTGGTGTATCGCGTTTCGATCCTATTGGTTGGGCAGCAGGCGCCAGGGTTGGACTGGAGCGCTGTATGCAAGCAGCGGAAGACGGACTGGCCCGGTTGGAAATGTTGGCCGAAATCAGCATAACGGCAGAGACAGGGGCTTCCCACCTTTCTAAGCTTATAGAACGAGCTAAATCTAGTAAATGTACTAGTCTCGCTGACGTGACGCCTTTGAACATGGGAGTTCATTTCGACGAAGGCCAGGTGAACTGGAACTCGACAGCTTCGGTTTCAATATTAACTTCTACATTAGACAATTCGGCCAATTCTAGCAGCTCCGATTCTAGTAATGCCCTCACTCAGCAAAATTGGGAAACTTCCGGGTATTCTTACGAAAACTCTTTCGGTGAAATGCCAATAGATCCGATGTGGTATGGGGACCAGCTCAACAGCGAAGATAGTAACATTAAATTAGCGATAGAACATATAGACATGTAAATTCTATTTAGCTCAAGTATCCTTTTCAGCTTTCTGACATATTCAATATATAATGGCGAATATATAATTAACCGACAGCCTACAGGTCCAATGACAGAGTGAGAATGATACCTAGAATATCTACTATTATAAATTCCAGCTCCAAGCATAAATACTGTAAGCAGAATAAGACATGTAGATACAAGATCTTTTTGCATTCTTCATAACGGAGTTGCCTTATTCCATAGTCTGAAATACAAGGGATGGCCCTTGCTAGCGATTTATTAATACTTGTGGCGCCTTTGCATATATATATTCCCGTCTTTTTTCGGCCGACGACTTTAGCGGCTAAAGCCTGGTTACAGCAGCCAGCGGGAAAGCCGGCTGCAGACTACGTTAGACGTATATGCTAACTCCAAGGTGAAAATTGATGCAGAACCTACTTCTGGGTAACTTTCGACACTGTGTCTGGTGGATTGTAACTTTATTTGTTCTCTTTGAACACAGGAAAGAAACACTCTAGGTTATAACACCAGAACAGTCGCATCGTTTATACTTACCCAATATATGTTGTGAATATGCCTTTAGCTCTTCATCTGTCGTCTAAAACTCTCAAGGCAGTCAGTGAGACCGTAATTGGTCATTACTGGTATGTTGCCCTTACTGTCTTCTCTGTTGCTCTCTACGGACTTTATCTATGGCTTCTCCCTAAGCCACTACCTGGAATACCTTACAACCCCTCAGCTATTACTTCACTATTTGGAGATGTGCCGGAAATGATGAAAGAGGTGGCTGTCACTCACGAGGTGATGCTGTGGATGGCCAGACAAACAGAGAAACTTAACGCACCATTATGCCAGGTCTTTATACGTCCCTTCTCCAAGCCTTGGCTCCTTCTCGCCGATTTTCGCGAGGCACAAGACCTTCTGCTGCGGCGTGGCAAAGAGTTTGACAGATCAAGCTTCACGGGTGACTTAATGGCGCCTGCAGGTGGTTTTCACATTCGCTTCAACAGTACTGATGGAAAATGGAAGGCGTCTCGGAGATGGTTGCAGGACTTGATGACGCCGGCTTTCCTGCGAGGTGTTGCTGGTCCTGTTATTTACGACAAGACCCTTAGTCTTATTCAACTCTGGGAGCTCAAAGCAAAATTGTCAGCTGGGAGACCATTCAGTGCCGCCTTGGACGTGAATCATGTTGCGCTCGACGCTGTTCTGGCATTTACATTTGGCGAACAAATCAAGGTTTCGGCTTTGCGTCCTCAGCTCGACTATTTGGCCAAGCTTGATGGGCTAGAAGATATTGTTGGTCATGTGATTGATGATGATGATGACGAGCCAGTGGAGTTTCCGAAGGCCCTCCTTAATGAGTTCATTGTGTCGAGCATCGAGGGAACGGTCATTCTTGAGAAATTGATCAGTTCGCCGATGCCAAAATTAGCACTGTGGTGGATGAGTCGGAAAGATTGGTATAAGAATATCTTTGCTGTCAAAGACCGTTTCATAAGAGAGCAAGTTGGGATTGCAATCGCAAGACTCGGCTACGAAAACAAATCCACGCCACCAACTAATAATGACACGCCTGTTCATTCTGCTGTCGAACACATGCTGCGCCGCGAGAAAGCTATTGCTGCCAAAGCCGAACGACAGCCGGACTTCAGAAGTCAGGATTTGGTGGACGAGGTAAGTTGGACAGCTCGATTTCCCCCAATATTGTTATAATAAACCATCAAGTCTCTTACTACTCTATTTGCCAGATATTCGGCAATATAATTGCCGGCCACGATACGACAAGTTCCATGCTTGCTTGGATGTTAAAATTTCTTACCGACAAGCCCTCGGCGCAATCAAAACTTCGCTCAGCACTGTATACATCCTACAGCGATGCAGTGACCGAAAGGCGGTGTCCATCATTTGTCGAGATAGCGAGTTCCAGAATCGCCTATCTGGACGCCGTTCTGGAGGAAAGCCTGCGGCTGAGTTCTATAAGTGTCACGCGAGAGGCGACGTGTGATACAGAGCTTCTAGGCCATCATGTCCCAAAGGGAACCGTCGTCGTCCTTGTTTCCAACGGCCCGAGCTGCTACTCGCCATCCTTTAACATTGATGAGTCCATGCGGAGCCTGACGTCACGGGCGGCCTCTCCCCGGAAGTGGGATGAAGGCAGCGATATGAAAGCTTTTGAACCCGAAAGATGGCTAGCAAAAGGCGGTAACATTGATACAGGAGCCGTGGAAGGCGATTTTGATCCAACCGCTGGTCCGCAATTAGTTTTTGGCCTGGGCACCCGAGGTTGTTTTGGCAAAAGACTAGCTTATTTGGAGGCAAGAATCATTACCACGATGATTGTTTGGAACTTTGAATTGCTACCAGTCCCCACGTCATTGGGGGGTTATGCTGCTGTTGACGGAGTTACTCATAGAGCACGCCAATGTTTTGTGCGACTTAAAAATTTGCAGTAGAATAGTACTTGTGCGTATGAGTAGCATGGAATAAATGCTTTGAATTTCCTACAAGTAAAGTGATCTGCCGTAGTTTTTTGTGATTTTTTGGTTTGAACGATGATACCAGGCTGATCCTGGGATGGCATTCGGATGTAGAAAATATAACTGAAGGCCTGCATAAGTAGTGCGATGGGCTGTTGGTCTAGGAAATCGAATTATCAAGAACGGAATTTAATAATTTGTACCTGAAAGGAGATAGCTCAATAATGGAAAATTCAGGAAACGAATTTAGATTTGTATCATAATTTAATCAGATTCAAACAAGTAATAGGCTTAATATGTTTATTTAAACACTTTCAAGAAGAAAGAGGAATAAAAGATCGTCCAAAGGAGCAACTGTCCGGCTCCCGCTTGAGTCTATAATCCTTGTGATTTCATTCTATAGCATTGACGCACTTCCTCCAACGCCTACCTGGATCTCTTTTCGACTGTCACGAATAGCCTTTGGGTGTAACTTGAAGAGCATACATCAGACATGTCACCAAACTAACGCTAATGATTTGAGAACGGTGGAGACTTACTGTACAAGAACTATGTCTACCCATTCCATATTTTTAGGGGTGTATGGAGCAAGTTCAATGTGGAAGCGGCGGAACAAGTTCGCGAAGAGGACCCATAACTCGCACCAGGCTAGACTATAGTCGTGAAAAAGCGATATTGATTAGCAATAGCATACAAATTTATCTAAAGACTGGGTAGGTTGTTGTCTCTGACCCAGTGCCGTGTATGGGAAGTTTCGAAGCAGCATGAGAAAAAGCAGAAGTGATACAATTAAAAGCAAATGGAAACAGCAGCGAAACTTGACATACTCTTTTCCAAGACAACCTCGTGCTCCACGACCGAATGTTGCGAGCTGTTTGTCTAAGACTACAGATCTGTCTGAAATCCAACGCGCTGGCTCAAACTCGTTGGGATTCTCCCAGACATCCGCCTGTCGATTTAGGATGTACGCCGATGAGTGTATTTTGACCTTTAATATAGTTAAAACATGTGCTCAGTTCTGTTCACAGTAATATTCCGACCTCACCCCTGGTTTTATCGGATGGCCATACAGTTGATAGCCACCTAGCGGCACAACTCGCGGAAGTCGTCCAGGCAGAGGATGACCGATGCGTAGAGTTTCTTTGATGACGGCCGTCTTAAACGGACTTTTCGTTAGCACTTCCTAAAAAGATCAAGTTGCCAATGGGGAATTATTGACTATATTGATACAGTTTGACGTACTAGATATGGTAGATTTTTCGCATTTTCGTAGGTGATGTTCTCATCGAGAGAACTAAAGGTATCTTGCAACTCGGTGCTCAATCTTTGGTAGATATCCGCATGGCTACAAATGTAATAAATTCCCGAGATAATAGCATTTGAGCTAGTGTCACTTCCCGCCGTCAACAATATAGTCAGCTCATCGCCCAGCTCATCGAGTGTTGGTATGTGGTGACCTCGTGCAGAAGTGGGATCCATCAACATATCAATCACGGCAGATCGTTCACCACGGCTGGTTGATATTTTCAAGGGACTGTGAGTAGCGGCAGCAGAATCAGTCGTTCCAAATCTCTCGAGGTATCTCTTGGTAATAGCTGCACAGCTCTGCAAACAAGATCATGAGTGTCAGTCTATTCCAAAAAGTCATTTTTAGCTCGGTGAATAATTGAGCTTGGTTGTAGGAAGTACATATCAGTGCTCATTGAAATGATCATACCTGCTTAAACTTCAAGTGAGGCATAGGAAATACTGACACCGGAACTCTTTGTGAGATCCACAAGGCGATGGAAGACAACAAGGGGAAAGATGGGCCAATCCAGCCCATGGAGAATGCGGCTTGTAAATGGTCACTGAGCTCACTCCTGAAATTCGGCTCAGCAATACATCCAAGTTCTTCACCCAAAACAATCTTGGAGATGATGTCCATAGTAAATGCCTTGGCCGCGCTGTTAATGCAAATAGGCGCTGAAGCGGATCCATACTGGCTGGCGGACTTCTCGAATCTTGCCAGGAGTTGAACTGACTTGCTTTCTATTAATGGGGCAAGCTCTTGAATTCGTGTTCCGGACAAGGCGGGAGCCAGGACCTTGCGCCGAATTCGGTGCTTCTCGGGATCGGTCTCACCAATCGATGTACCAGGGAATGATATGTACTGGTAGAACTCGGCGTCTTTAATGAAAGATGTGTTGGTCTTGAATATATCTTGGTAGACTTCGTGGTCACTTATATGTAAATCGTTTACACCGATGCGGATAACAGGGCCTATGATCATAATCGCTCAGAGCGAGACTGTCAGCTTGAGGTAGATTCCTTTATATTCGTATTGTGCATGAGCATGTCTACGTTACAGCATGGGCTAGGAAAGAGGACTAAACAAATTTATATGATGATGGAGTGTTTCTCACCGAGCTTCTGATGTAACCTATCAATTTCAAAAATCATACACCCATTTTTGTAATAGTTCCAATACCATTCCCACCATGAATTAGACACGGCGGCGAGCTTGGGACCTGGATAACGTGACAAGGGGTGAAAGTAGATGCGATAAATTGCTCGGCAAATCCACAAGGCCAGTCCAGTGCTTAAAACCTTTAGTAAATCTAACATTGCTCTCATAATTCAAATAAAGCAGGGAACTTTTTTTTCCGGCTCAATCAATGCTAAAAGAATTAAAACAATTTGGCAGGTGCGCTCTGCTTAGCAGATGCTAGTGTTGTGGTAAAAGTTTAGAATAGATTGCTCTGCTAGAACTGGATGTGCGATGAACTCAGTAACAATCTATGTTTACTCCCTATGCGTATCTCACCTACTGCATATCGATAGCCAAATTAAAGGGTAGGAGATTCTAGGCCGAAAAATCACCATTGAGTTCGGAGATATAGGGGAGTGAGGCACAGTTGTCGGCCGAGATTTATCGGCTGTCAAATGGGCGCAATACTGCACTGTATGATCGAGGCGCTGTCAACTTTCATTGGACTTGTTTTACAATCTTGCCGCTGACTCCTTCTTGTTCAGCTAATGACAAGTCACTAACCAAATCCATCTCTGTGGTTTTACTTGTAAGTAATTGATGTTCACACAGCCCTGACTTCCCGCTCACGGGATCTATCCTCGTGTGGAAATTTGAGAAGCGCCGCATTAGCACTCGAGTAACATTAAACTGGCTTATCTTACTGTAAAGGCATAGAGACATGGATCGAGGTAATGAAAGCCTAACAAAAGACGATGGGCTATATGAAGACGGCCATAGTAGGCAAATTTCCGTAAAGGAGCGATTCAACAAAGTTTCCTGACAAGAATTCACCTCTTTTTGATTAAGTTCTCTTCCAAATTGAGTCTATTAAGAGAGCAGTGCCAAGAACAATGCTTATTTCTCTGCTCGGCTTTTGGGTTCTCAGTATGTCCCATGTCGCTGCACTACCATCGCATGAGCCTATACATACACCTGCATACACACGTAACGTTGAATTGGTTGATGAATTTATTGAGTCCATCGGTTTGAACCAATCTACGGTGCCGTTTCAAGCAAAGACTGTAAGGGGTTGTACTCTGGCATGCGCAATCTTGATGGCCGCAGAGGGAACCCAGCAGGTGGTGACACTTTCCAGCAATGGCACTAGATACATCGAGCAAGCCAATTCCCAGTGGTATGCATGCATGAATTCTCTCTATCCAATAAATTCTTGCTTCCAGGAGCGCTAACGCTGAGCTATGTTCAGGTCAGCAACTGCATACCAGACCCCTCTGTGTGTTTTTACTCCGCCGGGAAGCGATAGTTTGAGAATTGCTCTTCTTATCTCCCAGTTTACCCAGTGCCAATTTGCAGTTCGCAGTGGTGGTCACTCACCCAACCCTGGATGGGCTAACATCAATGGCGGCCTACTGATTTCTCTGAAAGGCTTTACCGATTTGATGTACGATGAAGCCACTCAAACACAGAGGTCAGGAATGGGAAATACCTGGGGCGATATATACCAGTATATGAGAAGCTTTGGGCGGCTTGTGGTAGGTGGACGGCTGAATAGCGTGGGATTAGGCCTGGCTACGGGAGGTGAGCTAACCTTTGATGCTGAATTGTATTTGAACCCCTTAATCAAAACTAGACTCCGTCGAACTTTTATTAAAACATGCTATTAAATAAACTGACTCAGACATAGGCGGTCTTTCCCACCTGTCTAACGAGTATGGCTGGGTCAGCCAGAACGTCATTGCGTACGAGGTCATGTTGGCCAATGGTTCTGTCGTCACGGCAAGCGCAACTGAGAACCCGGACCTGTACCACGGTGTCAAGGCCGCGAATAACAATTTTGGTAAGCCATGCAACCTTGGAATATAACAAGCAGGGCTGCCTGGATCGAATGAGATAGGGGCTAACATAAATACTTATTCTCTAGGCATTGTCACACACCTTATTCAGCGAACTGTACCCATGAACAAGGTTTGGGGTGGTCAAGTAACATTTTCATCCGAGTACTCAAAAGACTTCATGGCTGCCATGGCAGAATTCCAACTAAATGGGCAGCTCGATGCGAAGGCCAGCATCCTTCCTTATCTCGCATTGACTAACGACACAATTTTGGCGTCCTTCGTTTACCTAGCTGAAGTTGAGAGACCAGATGCTTTCGCCCCTTTCTTCTTAATTCCTAATACTAGCGACAGCACTCAGATATACGATAGTTTCTACGATTTGGCAAATGCTGGTCTCCCTGACCTCCCAAGGTAAGCACAGTCATCTAATGATAATCCATGTAAAACCTTAAAGCTTTCTTAACTTTGGCTTGTTAAACTCTAGGTGGACCTACGGTGTCACTACAGTCTATTTAGACAGCGCGGCCTATATTGGACTTGTTGATGTAATCTCAGAGTTTCTTCCTCGTGTCAAAGAGATACAGAGCGGCACTTTGGCGTTGATGGCTCAGCCTATTTCCAAGTCTATGGTGCAGCTGTCGCGAGACAGGGGTGACGACCCGATGAATGTCACCTTGCGGGAGCAGCTATGTAAGTCTTTTCTACCGTTTTCCGCTGTTGAGCTATTCTTGCTAGACACCCGATCTTGTTTGGTCATTCTTGAATCTCTCTTTACTAACATTGACTGGTATGGGTAGGGGCTACCATCAATATCGGGTGGTCCCGAGCCGAAGATAGCTCGGCTGTTTACTCGATTCTTGAAGACTGCGTGGCAGCAATTGACGGATATGCCAAGACCTTGGGACTATACGACTCTTTCCAATTCCTAAACGACGCCTTCCAGTCCCAAAAGCCACTGCAGAGTTACGGAACCACATCCTACAGCAAGCTTAAGTCAGCCAGTCTTCAATACGACCCCTCGGGTGTTTTTCAACATCTAGTTCCTGGAGGTTTTAAGCTATGATTGAAGTTTTTGAGAGAGATCTCAGTACAATAAATTTCTACCGTACATGTATTACTAGACTAATGAAGTTCAATTTTATGTTTTTATAGCTTTTCATTAACCAACGGTTGATAGCTGAATTGAATTTGAAGCTAAATAAAGCCTAAACTCTACGATGTTATAACATAAGAAACGTTAATGCTTCA
>Ga0247812_10002603_pt1 | contig 10180 bp, 12 predicted proteins | sample UWRJL149409B1_FD_178011 | JGI IMG/M metagenome (GOLD analysis project Ga0247812, IMG submission 178011) | Plant litter microbial communities from Arlington Agricultural Research Station in Wisconsin, United States - UWRJ-L149-409B-1 | ecosystem: Environmental > Terrestrial > Plant litter >...
GGAACAGGCTGGGTCTCATGACGTTCAGTCGTACATTGATTTCTTTGGGTCTTTCTTTGAGGGTTTCCGGTCACTAGATAAAGACCTCACTGTTGTATAAAGTGAAAAACACCAATTCACGCAAAAGTTTGAATTTTTGAACGCTAATGCACCTGCAATTACAACAAGATCATCATCTTCTTAACTAACCAACTGTGGAAACAATGCTAATAATCCCGAGAAATGCAATTAGTTTTGTCTCTAGGTGGGGAGTAAAAGTCATGACGTACGCTTCAGCTTTCTCTAGAGCCGTCAGCATTCTTTTGACCTCATTTCTACGGTTGACGACGTGGTCACTCTCCTTCAGTAACGTATCTAGAACCTCCGGTTTGTAAAGTTGCTGTAATAGTTCCTTTTGGATGTTATCCTTAGCGAACCCGACAAGAGAGTAAGATATCGACTTTGGCACGACGTCGATGATCAACCGTTTGATAATGTTGTAGTAAGATGTAATGAGGAGCTCTGCCCACATCAGGTTAGTTGAAACAAGATAGGAAATATATTGTGCAAACAAGCACGAACTTATGACCTGGGTTTCCATGCTCTCTCGCTCACTAAGCGAATTCTGCGGTCTAATTGAAGGTGGAGCTTGCTCCATAATAGACATAGCTGGAGAAGACTGTAGACATAAATCAGCTCTCGAGATGTCATACTCCCTAGTCGGTTCCTTCTTACTGGCTCGCTGGCAGTTGCTACAGCTGAAGATGCAAGAACTGGATTGGCTCCCCTCTTCCGTTGCTTCCCGCCAAAAAATGATCCAAAGAAACCATGCTCATCCTTATTTGGTGGTTCTACGTCCAGATCACGGCTATTATTGAGCATAGAGGGCGTATGGCGCCCAGTACGGCCGTCGTTTGTGGGTGTCGAAGGTCGCGGCTTAGCGGCTTCCATCCTAGCTTGCACAATGCTCATAGCCTGAAATAGAATATTAATCATGATGCACGTCATGTGGAATAGAAGCTCACTTTATGTCCTTGTATGAAATCCGGATGTGTTGTGTTAAGATAGCTTGCCTGCATACTAGTATTGGATATAAGCATCAACAAAAAACAATGGCTTGACCGAATGGTTCTCACTGCACAATATCAGAAACCAGCTTCGTAGTTGGCGCCATGGCTTCCCGAAGGAATGATATTACCACTGACGTAAATTTCTTTTCAAGCTCAGGGAACCTTTTTAGGATTTTCTACAAAAAGTATATTTGAGCTGCGAACGTATAAGTCATGCTTGGTAATACACACCATTTGGCTCGTTATTTGGGTCACCATCTTTGTGAGTTCATCGTAAATGAATTGGCAGCACTGAGTGCTTGGAGGCTCCAGCCTCTTAATTTGCTGTCTGATAATGACCTCGAACGCAGCCGTTCCTACGAACAATGCTGGAGAAGACCCCTAATCCCAAGAAAAGGGTCAATTAAAATATCATATTGTAACACATATGAAGCTCACCGATGAATTATAAAGAATGGTGCGAATATCCCCATCTTGCACCTGGTCAAACGGATCGATACTCTTGATAGACTCGCTAAATAGCTCGTGAAAAACGAAGCTAATCCGAGCACCCTTATCCAGTTCCGATGTGGATAGATCACGAGATGTACCTTCGATTCCCTCTCGAAATTCAGTTTCAAAATGTGTAATGGCGGAAAGAACAATATTTGCCTTAAATTTTACGAACTATTCAGTAGCAAACAAGTCGGCATATCAAAATACCCACAGCGTTATCTTCTCCGGGGCCTCCCCCTAGCGAAAGGAGCTCATTGTGATACGTTTTTCGTTGTTCCGTGATACGAGCTTTGATATCCGGAAGAGTCGATTTGATATGTTGCATCAAGATCTAGTCATTGAAACTTCAGTACAGTGCAGGTTTGCACACAAGACCACTTACGAGGTTCAAGCGTCTAGCCAAATATGGTGTACCACAATATGCTGCCTTACTCGAGTAAGCTGAATGGTTCTCGAAAAAGTTGTGTTCATTTTCTAATGCCGAAGCAATTGATTTGTTCTGCTCGATATCACGCTGTCCTCTATTCACCACAGGAACATATCCTAAACGCAGAGGTATCCTGCATAATCTTGAGTATGTGCGTTCTCGACTGCTTGTTAGGGTACTTACACGCGGCCAGCGAGGATGTCAATCACATTGGTCCCTGGGTTCATGAGATCGACTTTGGTTAATACGCCTACAGTACGCATGCCTTCAGGGTCAGCTGCGCGAGCCACTTGCAGGCCATCCGAATTAGCCAGGTCGGCATTTGCAGGGCTCACTGCCAACTGGTATTTTTTGAGTTGCATGAACCAAAAGAGGCTAGCTCGTACTCACAATTATAGCATTTGGTTTCGTAATATACTTCATGATCATATCTCGGATCTGTCGTTCAATGTCTTTGGGCTGATCCCCCACTGGAACTTTGGTGAGCCCAGGTAGATCAACCAAGGTCAATGTAACGACATTGGGCGAGTAGATCCTGAGATTAATGGGGACCGGAGATATACCTAATGAAGAAAGATGTTTGTTTGAACTAATACTTCAGATTTTAGACGATTGGCTATAATCCAGTCCTAACCAGCATTTTTTCCAGTCTTCAGCTCTGTATCACGCACGATTTCATCTCTGATTTTCGAAAAGTCATAGAACTTTTGTCCAGGGAGATGGAGGAATTCCCCCCATTCATCTTCATTCTTCCCGGGGGTAGGAGAGGCAACATTGGTGGGAACAGTCGCAGGCCTATGAACGAGTTGCAATACCAAAGGTCGCCTTGTGACAATCCCTGTTCCTCGGGGTAGAAAATCTCTTCCAACAACGTTCTACCGTGGGATGTGTCAGAATGCATGTCTTAATGCCACGTTTCTAACTTTGTCACTGCGGTTAGGACGTGGTAATACGAACCTCAAGCACAGAACTTTTCCCACTAAGAGGCGCAAAACGTCAAAAAGAACCTCTCTGATACGGCTAAGTTTGAGCTTACCTAGACTGAGACCCTGCCACACATATCTGTGGTAAGTCGATTTGTGATGCACTGAGCCCAACGGCACTAAACACATCCTAACAAGGGGAAGGGAAAGGTCAACATTTGTTGAAGGGCTCATGATATAGAATGATTGAATACCTGGAGTTTGTTAACGACTTGGACAATCTCCGATCCTAATCCTGGCGTTGTGGACGAAGTAGAAGCCATGGTTGCTAGAAGGCTGTTTGCACAGCCGGTGAACCATTCCCGAAAATGTGAACTCTACTTTTCTCACAATACAACTGATCATTACGAGTCAACAAGATAGGAAACCAAGATACAGGATTAGGTAAAGATACATATCGATATATGGACATAAGATAACGTCAGCAAGCATTCTTGGTGTCAACCTTTATCAGGTTTGATAGCTGGTCAAGATCCATCCCATCCCCATCATCAGCCAGCGCATCCTCGTTTTCGAAATAGTCTAGATCCGGGCGACCTTGGTTTTGATATGATATTACCCCATAGTTTCCATATTCATAAGAGTCGTCATCCTCGGCTTCTTCGTTATCTTCATCTTCATCTGATTCCCCTTTATAGTTCCTAGAAAGTGCTATGTATCAGACATTTGCTGACTGAAAAGAAAAGAGGGCGCACATGAATGCCAATATTCGCCGCCTTCTCTCCTGCTCTGATAGTCCCTCTGCAGTTGCTTGGCTCCGCAGCTCATCTCTTGCCTGCCTGTCTGCTTGCAATCTCTGTTGTCTTTCTAACGCCTTAGCATACTCCAACCGCTCCATTCGAACCGTATCTTCAGTATTCATGACTTGTACTTTGGCGGGCTTATGTCTCGAGTTAGCCCCTAAAGGCTATAAAACCAAATAAGTGATGTTCCCGAGATAGACAGAGTATTCACCCACCACTTGTTCGGCCTTGGCCAGTATTCTGGCTTTGGCGGTGGACATAAGTGGATATGATGATACAGGTGAAGGAGGGCCTTTGAATGTCGGGGAGTGCGGCGAATGAGTAAGTAAAGTAGTAGGAAGATGAGTACCATTCATACTTTGCTCATTAGAGAAAGGGGAGGAAGTATTAAGAGAGCTAGGGCCAGCGACATCATCAATACGGACATGGCTCAAATCCGAAGTCACCAGATTTACGCTGGAAAAATGCGATAGTCGGGCTTCTACCTGCTCCAATCGCAATTCCAATTTAGGTTTCAGGGCAGGGTCACATCTGAATGGGAAAGATTCACCGAATGTGAATGTGTAAGCTACGCTTAGCTCGGGTGCGTTAGAGATAGGTGACTCACATTCGAAGAGACTGCACAATCTGCTTGCGAGCGTCTCTAAGCTCAGACACAGTATGCATATCTTGCACAGACTTAACAGTGGTCCGCCGTTTGGAAGGCATGAACCCTATTGGGGTAGTAGAAGGTCGCCGATTGATAGCCGGGGACCTTGGAGGAGACATGAGGGAGGTCAAAGGATTTGCGAGCGGTCGTGGTGGTGGTTGTGCATAGGCTTGCTCGATCGGCTTTTAAGCAATGAGCACCGAGCACGTGCATGTCTTGGACACGTGTTCCTCGCCAATAGGGAAAGTAACAATAGGTCGCGATAACAGATAGTATTACAGTGCAGGCAAATAAAAACACAGGTCAAAGAAAAAAATCAACGTCACACAACCCTATGTACGCTCTCCACGAAGGCGACGTGCGAGGGCCAGGTCCTTCGGTTGAATAGTAACTCGCTTAGCATGAATGGCAGCCAGATTGGTATCCTCAAAGAGAGAAACAAGGTATGCCTCAGCAGCTTCCTGGAGAGCCATGACAGCGGACGATTGGAAGCGTAGATCAGTCTGTTTTACAATCGAGGATAAGTTTGAGTACATGTTGTGATTTAGACTGGAGACTAACCTTGAAGTCCTGTGCAATTTCTCGTACAAGTCGTTGAAACGGTAGCTTTCTGATGAGCAGTTCAGTAGACTTTTGATATTTCCGGATTTCACGTAAAGCGACAGTTCCAGGACGGAAACGATGAGGCTTCTTGACGCCTCCAGTAGACTGATAAGTGAAAAGCGAGGTGAGATTTAGCCAAATAAAGAAGCAAGTTAACTCACTGGAGCGCTCTTCTTGGCGCCTTTAGAGGCAAGTTGTTTACGTGGGGCTTTACCTCCGGTGGATTTACGGGCAGTTTGCTAATAAAATCCGGACATGAGTATAGTTAAGAGGAGTAGTTTGTTAAGATGTACCTTAGTGCGGGCCATTGAAGGAGAAGATTTGTTGTTGGGAGATGGAAAGGAGGTAGTGTATGTGAGGATGTAGTGGGCTTGGAGCGCGTATTTAACATATTTTCCATCTTTGTTCGTGTTTGTAGCAGTGCTTTTGTTTTGACTGCACGTGCTTAAAAGCAAACAATAAACATAGGTCACCTGACATTGGTACTTAATGGCTGGGATCGAAAAGCAAGTTGAAACCCTTGACAATTCCTTAGCTGGTAGAATCTCGAATTGAGTATCACCTCCTATTCTCACAAGGATGTCCAACGTTAAAAGATGCTCAGTACACGCTGACGAAAAGTCTGATAAAGAAAAGGTATCCTATGCAAACCTTACTTGATCACACAACTCATTTCAGCTCAAATAGCTATAAACAAGGACGTGAAGGTGCAGATAAACTTGGCTCAAGCACCACACTGACCAAATTACGTGACCAACAGGCCTGGTGAACTTAGAGGCACAGAGAGTTAAGGCAATAAAGTAGGCTCTAGAGAGCTCAAAGTAGAAGTAAGGTAACTAGTTACAGCTGGTATGTAAATAGATGGTCAAGATAGGCTCTAGCAGCGGTCCACGACTGCATAGAAGTACCCAATTGGCGATGAACTAATGACCACTGGTGTCAGACCGCCTACCCAGAACCGGGCGAAGGTTTATGTCCCACTGCGTGATGATGCGTAGCTTCATAGATTTCCCTCCAATTTTTCAGCATAGTTCGCCTGACAGTGTTGATTCCCTCTTCCTCGGAATGATAATCGTGATCAACGTGTGCCACTATGTCCTGAGCGCTGCGACGATCACTTGGCGCGAACGGTTGATTCCAGTTGGAGAAAATATATGATGCGGGATTGAAGGAAGGGTGCTGCAAAAAGTACGGTTAGCGGTGATTCAATCCAGAATGGCATGAAACGTACTGCAGTGATCTCAGCCAGCTCTCGTGCAATAACCAAGCAGAATTGATCGCTACGGGGTTCATCAGCATGGGGTATCAATTAGTAGCATAAAAAAAGTTGAAGGCTCACAGGTCCAAGTCGTTTTCGTCATATTCGAACGGATTTTCGATCTCTTGGCCTGTGCATTCAGTAGTTAGAGTCTGAGTCTCAACTATACAAAGGAAAGGCTCTTACCAATTTCCAAGAATCCAATATACAAGAAAGCAGCGAACGCAGTAGCACTATAATAATGTTAGCTTAATACGTACGGGCGAAAGGAGGCAAACCGCTTACGGGATAGTGAGCCACTTGAACGCTTGATAAATCTCAAATGGAAGGAAAATCAGGTACAGCCAAACTGACATCCGCAAATGGGTTTGATAAGCGAAAGGAATGGGAGTCGTGCGAATTCGCTCAAGGTTGGCGAGGCAGTCTTGTAAGCTGGTTAGTGTGTTGATCTAAAGTAAAGACTGCTCAATGCTGCAGCTAAATGACAATGTCACAAAGCAACCTCACATATGTAGTGGCGATCGCGGGTTGTAGGAAACCATTCTTAAGCAACATCTGCAGATAGCTAGACAAGAAGAGGCAGACTTGAAAGGCATTCAGTATATAGCTCATTATTTACCCTAAGTTCAATCGGAGTGACTCACCCTCAAGAGGGACATTTGATTCCACAGGTGGAATATGTCGTCGTTTCCCGAACGCATTACGGGTGCCAGCTAGACCTTCAATATCGTCCTCCTCATCACCCTTCTTCTTAGACAGCCTTTTGACCAATGACACAATTGGTTTAAAGATGAACAAGATCGGAAGGTAGTCGAAAATAGTTTGGCGGGGAGGGCATCGGGCCGGTCGTAGTGGAATGTCACTCTCGATGTCAGGTAGGATCTTTTCAGGAGTGAAAGAACGTTTGACGGGATCTGAAGAAACCTTGCGTAGCTTGGGCAATTTAGAATTTTTGGAAACAGAATCCTGCCACATTGGAAGAGCATCTGGACCATTGGTAGCAGACCTGCTATTGGGTTCACCGGTGATGTCTTGAGGAAGAAGGGATACGAGGGGATATAGATCCGCGTAGTAGATACCCGGTTCATTCCGCAGGTAATGCTTTAGTGGTTGAATAGTAAGCAGCTAACCGAGAAATCGATGTCGTGGAAATCCTACCTTGACGCTAACAGAGTAAGCTTGCACAAGATTTACCATCGACTTTCGTTCGATTATAGCGCGCAGACGAGCATCTTTCTCAACGGGGAGCGCTTTGCCATCAGCATCTTTGTACGTGCGATCAATGGGAACGTGGATCCAAATAATCTGGGCTGCGGTAAAACGACCATCAGAGACGATTAGATATTATTGCAGCCTCAACATACCCAAGTTACGCGATCCTAGTATGATTGTGCCCCACAACTTACGACCTAAGTAGTATAAAAGGATACCATGAACAAACGTTTCGACACGTATCGGCTAGCTAAAACACGCGCACCTTCCCAGAAGCGATCATATGCAGATGATGTACGGAAAGAAATGACAAGACCCAAAATTGTACCAAGGACCTGAGATAGAAGAAAACAATAAGGTTTAACATCCCGGCGAGTATTTTGTGCGTACAGTAAGCATTTGGTTGGAAATATAAAACTTGATGTCTGTGTAGACGTTAACGCATGAGACCACTGGAGGAACCTTGTCAGCACCAAGGAGACAAGGATAAACGACTTGCACAACTTACTAACGGAAACCGCCGTGAAGAACATAATTTCAGGCCAAATATCATTGATAACGGTAGACTGAAGTTTTTTCATGGTCCATTTTCCAGCGAAGAGTGGATTAGAGGCGACCATGGTCACACGAGCGACAAAATAACAGGGCTAATAAGGTGCAGTGTTGCCGAAGAAGGTCCTGATAGGTCCACATTTGATGTACCGGAAAACGAAAGGAAACAAGAGTGCCAAGCGACGAAGGAAAGGTAACGGGTATCGTCAGGCTAATTCTAAATGGATGGAACTTAGATCAGCCGGGGCCTACTCACAAGTAACCAGACTTTAACAATGCTGAGCGTGGTGAGCAATGACAGAGAGTCGTAGAGGATAGCAATGTAAGAAAAACGAAGAAAACGAGCGTCGAATAAAAGCGAGAGGACAGATGGAAGAGGAAAGAGGTTTGGTGATGTCGGGCATGGTGTTGCCTCATTTTTTTTCTAGCTCCGACGGTCGCGACTTTCAGACCCTTCACTTGGCAACCAACCCTTTTGTCGTTTTAGGCGTCAATGTGAACATTGTGAAGGAGAGACACCGGCCTTAAAAATGAACTCTATACTACACTATTTGCTATTCAACTTCAAACTTGTATCCCCTTCAAGACTGCATTTGCGACCCTAATTGCCTCACGAGTTCCCGCGCTGACATCTGAGCGCTCCGGGAACGTCTCGAAACCCATAGACCTTCGCCCGCCAATACCGGCGATGTCCTCAGGCAAACCCTTCCGTTGGAAACCAGCCTCGCCTTCTCCTTGAGGGAAATCAGGTGGCGCCATCCCCACCAAAAACGAGTCACGATGCCTTGCAAGGTAGTCCACGTTTTGAGGCGTCAAAGGTACCGCAGGAATGTACATCACGCTTGAATCACCAGAACCGTGATGGTATTGTTCAACACTGTGAATAACATCTAACCTCAGGTTGTGAAATATGAGATTGTTTCATGTACCATAATAACGGGAACCGAGTAACGTACCACAATGCCAAAACACCATGTCACCTGGATTCACATGAGGTACACTCACTATTGAAGAGTCGCATCTTATGTGTGGATGGGATTCTTCGGCTATAAGGCAGTGTATGAATATCCTAAATCGCAGGCACCAAACCAAACTTACAAATCCTTTGACCATCAAACCCGTCTGAGAGGGCACGTATACCAGGGAAATAAGGGTCAGAAGTATCAAATTCCCAATTAGCCGTTTCTAGAAATGCCTCTCCTTGGAGGGAAGGATTTCTTGGGCGAAAAAATGGTCGAAGTAGGAGGTATGCAGACGACAAGAGAAGATCTGGGAAGACACGAAGCGTCTATCGAACACGTCATTAGTCTCTTCTGTATACGAATGGTCAAGCCACTTGCCCCTTCGCCCGGACCAGTGGAGCTCATGGAAAGCCACCCCTGGAATGATCTGAAATAAAGTATTGTCTTACCAAAGACAACAGTCCAAGACGTTTTGCTCACCTGAAGATACTGGTTTGGTTGGCCCGTCCATAAAGGTCGGTATTTCCTGTCAGCCTGCCCGTTATATCGTAAGGATCGTAATTCTTCCAATCTCCTTCAAGTATTGCCTTGAATGTCGTCCTAAATTTGGGTTCTTCCCAACGTTCGATACTGCCACCATCGCTACCAAACAGGCATTAGGGGTCACTCAAATTCTCGGCATTTATAGCTTACATATGAGGACCATGATTGCCCCATGGATTCTTTGATGGGGTCCGAATGCGGAATCTTTTTTAAAACGTAAGTAAAAATCATGTAAGCCAACAATCGTGCTGACCTGTCGGCATAAGCAAGATTTTGGGTAAGGTCAACAACGCTCTCCTCCGAGCCACTGTATAACTGATTGAGGAAAGACCCTACTGCCAAGACGTTGGGATGAGATCTAGCTCTTAATTGAGCAGAGGACCAATACATTTCAAAGAATTGTGGGTTGACCTAGGTGCACAACATCATATCAGATAAAGATCACCACCGATCATCTGAGCTTACCTCTGGGAACCCTGCAGTTGTAGGTCTATCAGCTTCATTTATTTTATGAGTAACACCATGACTAACCTTTCACTTGTGGATTGGCTTTGACATACTCTTTGAGGCTTTCTTTGTATCCCGCAGCTTCGGCGTCATCAACTACATTCCTAACCACCACACTACCAATACGTTTGATCTTGGAAATCTCTTCGGGTGACAGCTTAGTCAGATCAGAGAATTCAACCACTGGGACCATCTAT
>Ga0247812_10002607_pt1 | contig 10174 bp, 11 predicted proteins | sample UWRJL149409B1_FD_178011 | JGI IMG/M metagenome (GOLD analysis project Ga0247812, IMG submission 178011) | Plant litter microbial communities from Arlington Agricultural Research Station in Wisconsin, United States - UWRJ-L149-409B-1 | ecosystem: Environmental > Terrestrial > Plant litter >...
CTGTCGGAGCGAGACATTAGCCTTAACTTGCGTGGCCGGACGTTCCAACGGATTGAGACTGAAAGCCATGAAACTTATCGACAAAACGACGCACCCAAATCGGCCACATTGGATCGTTGTAGACGACTTCGGCATCGAACTCGGCACCGTCTCAATGATGCGATTGGGTCGGCACGGGCGCGAGTTCTACTATGCACGAGCCGCCGACGGATGCGACCTCGGGGCTCACCGCGATCGTGCCGATTCCGCCAATGAGGTGCTGGCCGACGCCGTTGCGGGCTGCCCACGCAGTGCACGCAACGCTCGCGAACGTCACCGCCCGCTTTACGACGGGCCCGAACCGGCTTTCAAACCGGCTGCGGCGGAGAATCTCCGCCCCTCACAGTGACGTGACGCATTTTGCGTCAATCTCCGCCCGCGTTACGAATGGAATTGTGTCTGATGAACTCGTCCGAGCTAGTTGGTCCGCCCCAGTTTAGAAACAGACGAAGGCAGGCCATGACACAGCTAAGAATGCGAAAGAGCAGGGCGATAGATAGACCTACCGGACGTCTAAGTTGGCGAGCTCTAGGACCTTCGCTTCGGTCGTTTTTCCGTGGAGCTTGTCGCTTGCCACGATCGCACGTGCTGCCGCGACAGCTTCACGAAGAGAAACCGGTTCTCGTTCCTCTGCAAGCGCCGCTCTTAACACGCGCCCTAACAGGCCCATCACCACTCCCACTGTCCATTTCAATAATCGGCGTTCTCTGTCACATTCGCAATAGCTGGTGATTCTGAGCATCGGGGCATCATCACCGAAGCTTTCCGCCTGTGAAATGATCGGCGCCATGGACAAGCCCGCGGATGACCTTTTCACCGAGCACGAAACCCCAACGATGCGCAACCTCATTCAATACAGCCCTGCACTGATGAACCCGCACATGGTCGCTGCTTCTTATGCGGACGCTGCCCTTCGTTTGGCTCGCTCGTACACGGGGCAACCGTGGGATGACGTGATGTTGCTACCATCCATGTTCTTGTGGCGCCAAGCTATCGAGTTGGAAATAAAGCGCACTATTAAGCGCCTAACGGAGCTCCGCGTAGAGAATGGCGAAACGTCCTCCGAGCTGATGCCAAAGGCTGTCAGCCGAAGGCTTCAATTCAAAATCGGCCACGATTTGCGCGGATTGCTGGCGGAGCTAGAGGAGGACATAGACGCGCTCACGCTTCAACCTTTGCCCGCACCAGTTACGAAGACGCTGCTGCTCCTCGCCGAACTCGACAACGGAGGAACAAGTTTTCGATATCCATATCTGCTCCAGACCGAGGGCAGGAACCTCGATTTCGCATCCCTGACCGAGTCCCTGAGCGATGCCTTCGATCTGTTGTCCGTGGTAATTGACGCGGCCACCAATGGTGAGGGGTAATTCACTGCTATGTGGAAGATTGGCCCTGGCCCAGCCGGTCGAAGGCGACAAGCTCCAAGGTCGCCACAGTCAGAACTGCCAAGGAGGTGGATTTCGGGCCGTTTGTGTCGAGCAGGAGGACTCTCGACAGAGGACCGCTAGCTCCATCGATCGAGATTCGCTCGTTGACAAAATAGTGATAGTGCCCGCCGATATATATGCGTGGTCGTACCGCCGCGAACCCTTTGTGAAATTGGGCTCGGCCTTCGTGTGAGTAGCGAACCATGTCCGGTGCCCAAGAACTTTTAGTGGAGTCTAGAAACTGATCAAGAATTCTTAGTCCAAGTGGTGCATCGTGACCGACCAGAACGTCCACCAACTCGCTTCCCAGAAGTGCTAAGTCCGTCTCTGTAATCGATTCCTCCGGCCACCAGTCCAGACCCTCTTTCCTCAGATCGCGGTCTATTGAGTTTGCCCCGCCCAAGGCTGCAAACATGGCCCCGCTTGTCAGTTCGATGCGGTAGCCCCGGGGCAGGTGAATCACGTTGTCCCGAATGCTACGCAACCCGTCCTGATCTTGTGCGTAGGAGAGGAGTTCCGGAAACCACTCGTGGTTCCCGTCAACAAAATACAAAGTGATGTCTAGCGCGTTCAGACGCGAGCTGAGCTTGTCGAGCGACCTCCGGTAGTTGATTCTGGGCCATATGAAGCCAAAGTCGCCGGTGACGATAATTACTTTCACTCCAAGGTCGTGCAGTGTTCGTGCCGCAATGAGCACGTGCTCCATGTCGCCGTGGAGATCCCCGACAAACCCGATTTTCTCAGCCCGTGCAAGCGGCGCAGTGGAGGATGAATTTGGCACTAGGTATTGGCTCCTCAACTGGCCCGGCGAAAAGCGGATCGTGCTGCTTGGTTACTGTTCGACAATCTCTCGTGCAGATGTCGATTCCTACTCAGCATGCTCGTCTTCATGTGAGGCCGGCAACCGGGGGCCTATTGAGTTTCGTCCACCGATGGCTCAGCAAGCCTAAATTGGTAGACGTTGTCGTGGTTGTTGATCCGTTCCCCGAGCGCATCAGCATGAGCGAGCCGTGAAAGCCTCAGGTCCTCACGGAGACCGCTAAGGGCTGACCGAAGGGTGTCAAGTTCTCGCGATTGGTCAATTACGCGTTGGTTGAGCCGCTCGTTTTCCGCGCGGAGTTCATCTGTGACGACAGGGTCTGTATAAGAAGCTAGCTGAGCTCCGAGCCAGATTTTACGTTGCCGCTCGTATTCTTCGATCTGTGTGGTCATCGTTAGCATTTGCGCTCCGTCGCGCGCGACTCGGCGCAGCAGCGCATCGCGCTCTACTGTCAGGGAGCGCTCGCGACCGACAGCTGTCGAAGGGTCGGGCACTTGACTCGCAATTCGACGTCGACCGTCTTCGACCGCTCGAATAAGCTCGGAATGGCTGTAGACGAACTCACGCGAGACTTCCGCTCGGCGGGCGACCTCAGCGACGTTCATCGGCCGTCCCTCCCCAACCAGTTCTTCAATGGCCGCTACTACCTGCAGTCGTTTCGCGACGGACACCGCGGCCCGATGCTTTTGCAGCGCCTCGATACCAATTTTGCTTTGTGTCATGATGCCGGGGCCGGTCTGACGAGCGGCCGAATGTCGATAGCGCGAGCCGCGATGGCTCGCTTCCGAATGTCTGCCATAGCGGCTAGTGCATTCTGTATTTTTGCTCGCTGCTCGTCAGGAAGATTCACGATGTAGTCGTCTATTCCGTCAATGATTCGGTTGCAATCGGCTATTCGAGCAACATAGTGATCGAGAATGTGGGCCGGCGAGTTGATCACTTGCGCGCGTACCAGCCGAATGCTCATATGATCGCGTTTCGCAATGAGGCCATCCCTTTCCAAAGGGTCGACCAGAAAGAATGGGCACGACTCGCATGCGTAGTCGATTGCACATCCATCACCGTGCCGGGCTACGTTGTGTGGCTCGGTGCAATGTCCCAGCGTCACTGGGGTGCGCGTGTACGAATCGCGCTCTCGATCGATTTCCACAGCTCGCCCCATGAAATCCAGTCGGCGCGCAGGTATTGATTCCAGTGCTCTCTTTTTCCGCCGAGAGGTGACCTTGTAATAGCTCATAGTGGTGTTGAAATGTTTATGGCCCATGAAAGATTGCAGTACGTCGGGTGCAGTCGTGGAGTTTCCATTCTCATCAGTCGCGTCTGCCAGTCGTTGTGCGAAGGCGTGTCGAAAGGCGTACGGATCCACGGAAGAGATATCGAAGCTGATCAGGTTGCCGTCGCTGCCTTCAACCGTTCCTGGATAGGGGTAATTGTTAGCGACGAAAAGGGCAAAGGCCCCGAGTCTGTCTGCCAAGTAGCCGGGCTGATATGGGCGGTCAGAGCTAACGTACGCGCGAGACGGGAATAACCATTCGGAGTCGACCCCGGATTCTTTTTTTGTCTCCTGCCACTGTCTAATTGCATCGTGGGTCTCTTGGTGGATCGGAAGTCTCTTCCCTGGCCCGTATGGAGGCTTTCCCTGGTCCCACTTCAGGTAAGGATGTCCACCGCTGTCATAGGAAATGCAGTCCTCCCTCAGCCTCACCGTCTCGCTTGTCCTTCGACCGACGCGTTCTTGCAGGAAAATCATCATTTGCACTTCTGCAGTGCCATAGGCATCGCGATGAGTAAAGAGGCTGACGTGGTCGAGCATCCAGTCCACTATCGGTTGAGGGACAAACCGAAAGTCTTCATCATCGGCACGACTCGACGTGCTACCGGCTGTCGTCGGGTGCCGCTTTCGGTCGACTAGGAAACTCGCTGGGATGTCGGCCCAGATCGGCGCAAGGTATTCGTCAGTTCGAGCAAATGCGATGAGCTGTTCGATAGCCGTGAAACCCTTTGAGAGCCGTCGCATATTCGTCCACTCTTTGCGCAGCTCCTTAAGCGATGCGTCCATGTCTCGCATTCCTAGAGCAGCCTTCGGTGTGCCCCGAGCGGCTAAGGTTCGATCCACGATTGCCCATGCACGAGTGGCGGCGTAGAACGCGTCTTGATGGCGCGCGCTGGAGTGCATCCATGTGCGCAACGATTCGGCAATCCATCGATTGCGGAACCCGCGCAAATCTATTGATGCCTTCGGCCCGGGGGGATTCTTTACAGTCCTGGTTAGTTCGAGGTCCCGGATGTAAATAATCCACGGATCTCGTGTGTCTAAGCCGGACCACTCTCGGTGGGCCTGATCGATGTGATCTTGCCACTCATGGATCGTGCCGCGTACGTTTGAGTTTCTTGGGGGCAACCCGAGACCATCGAGACCGATCGCAGTCTCGGTTCCGACGTCACGAAGATACTTATAAAGACCGCGAGTATCTACCGGATCGAAGATCGCTTTTCCTGCTTTGTCACGCTGCTGAACTGCGTATAGAAACTCCCATCTGATTGGTTCCGGAAGAACTCCAAAAGGGAGCCCGGTAACAGACGCATAGGTCTTGTTCGATTCATCCAGGTATGGCTCAAAATTCATCGACATCCACGTAGCGAGAGTGATATCGGACTTTCCAGCTCGGATCCGATCTTTACGAGCCCCCAAATAACTGTCCCGGTGAACGCCGCAAAGCGAGTCTTTGCTTTCGGCGGAATGGTCGCAAGTGGATACGACGCAGCTCCCGCGAGACGGAACCGGCAGAATGTTGGCAGCCCGTAGCCAGGTTTCCATTTGAATCGTGCGGTCGGCGCGAGCTTTAAATCGGTAGTAGTGACTCCGACACAGCCCCCGTGCGCTGTGACTCCTTCCGCAGCCTTCGTATAAGCACCCGGTGTTACGCACCACCCGAAGCCGAGGGTCTTGAACCCATTCGTCGTAGTCGACACCTTGTGCGCGTGCCATCGCCCATGATCTCCCGCACGACGGGCAGTGCGCGCCACGGTTGAGCCTCGTTCCACATCCCGCCTTAGCGCAGAGGTGGAGCATCGTCAGGGGGTTTTCGGGGTTGGGAATGAAGTGCAGCCGCTCAAAATCGAATTCGCCCGGGCGCCACGCGCGGTCTATTCGAGAGACCAAGAAGTCAATCCATCCGCCTTCCGGCTGAGATTCGTGCTGCGCGGGTTGCTCATGGCGAACAGCAACGATGCCGGGTCGGCTCATTCGACTTCTCCTAAGGCGAAAACTCTGGGCTTCTGACTCTGCAGTGCGTTTCGTTTCGCGCGTTCGAGATCGTGAGTGTAGATCCTGGTCGAGGAAATGCTTCGGTGCCCAAGTATTGCCTGCACAACATCGAGCGGCACCGCCTCGCATTCAAGGCCGCGCACGAGGCGCGTGGCAAGGGTGTGTCTAAGTACATGTGGCCCAGTCATCGGTGATTCGATCGCAGCGCCAAGTCGGCGGACAAGTTTCAGCGCTGTGCCGTACCGCATTGCTTTTCCGTTGTCTTCCCCGGATGAGTAAAGATTCACAAACAGATGCTGGGAAGTGTCAAGGTCGCCCAAGAGACGATCCCTTTCGAGAACGTATTCGACATAGGAGTCGATCAATATTTCAGTGACGTAGAGGAGCCGACGTCCGCGTTTCGGGCTGGCTCGGTTCTCCGTTTGCAAGTTTTCTCCAACGTGAAAGTGGGCCGACGCTTCAACGCACGAGCCGCCCGCGGGGGCGCCGCCGAAGTGCATGTCCTGGCGAAACAACGAAAGAGCTTCCCCGATGCGAACTCCAGAGAAATATAGGAGATCCACCAAGAACCTGTCACGAGCATTCAGATCGGCGTCCAGAAGTCGTTGTCGAGCACCCGGGTCGCTAACCCATTCCGGCTCGGGTGGAGCTTCAGAGCTAGAACGAAGTTCCGGCACCAGCACCCGCCGGGTCGCTCCTTGCTCACCACCGGCTTGACTACCAGGCCCGAAATACCGTAGTTGAGTCATGTGCTGAGCGACGTCAGAACTCAGCAGGCCCTCGGCGTCTGCCCACTCGTAAAAGCCTCGAAGCGGCACGAGCCACGCATTGACCGTATTCCCGCTTCGGACGCGCTGCCGGCCACGCTGATCCAAATACGGGGTTGAGATCACTCGCCGCCAAAGATACAAATGCGAGATTGTTACGGACCGCCAATCACTCGTGTCGGTCGTCCATGACAAATATGCTGCGACACGCCGACCATAAGCCGTGATGGTATTGCGTCGACGTCCCGCGTCCGCGAGGCCCGCGAGCCACGCTGACGCCGGGTGCAGGGTACCGTTCCTGTCGCATATGACAAGCCGTTCGATTTTTCCTCCAGGCAGCAGCGCTTCTTGAAGTTCGTATCGAGAGAACTGAGTCTTTGCCAAGTCGCTGACATCTTTCCGGGCCTAATGTCCACTACGCGGGAGTTGCTCTTCGGCGGACTATGGCTGACTCTATATGGGCGGGGATAGATAACATCGGGTAGCGACGCATCCACGAACGGCGAGCTGAGGTCGACGCGGCGCCCGGTCGACTGCAGCATCCGCTCGACCAGGTCGCGCACCTCAGTGTCGCTCAGAGTGATGGCCGTGCGCTCGGAGACTCCCCCGCGCGCGATGAACACCCGGTCAGGGGCGTTGATCCAGATCTCTTCGACCTCTGCGTCGTCGAAATACGGCTGCAGTGCACCGAACCCGGTCAGCGTTGCGACGATCTGGCTCGTGGCGCGGTCTTCGTCCGCGAGCAGCGGCACCGACCCGCCGAGCGCCCGCTCGCTGTAGCGCCGCACCTCCTCGTGCACATACTGGTGCGCGAGCTCCCGGTCGCTCGAGAGATCGACGCCCTCGCGCCGCACGCGCGCCCGCACCTCATCGGTGATGAGAGCCACGGCGTGAGTCATGCCGCTAGTGTGAGCGAGACTCGCGGATGCCGTCGTCAGTTATCCACAGGTCAACACCATTTCAGCTCTCATCGACGAACGGACTCGACTATGGCCACCGGTTTCAGCCTCATCAACCTACTCATCATCATCGCGATGCTGGCCGTCGTAGTTGTCGCGGTAGCGGCGGCGGTTCGGTCGCTACGCAAGTAATTTCCCGCCACGTGCATCACTTTTTGTCGCCCCGCACGTTATAGACCTGAACATCCGAACACAGGGGACGACATGGCAGCGTGGGGAGCGGACGCGAACTACACGCGACTGGTGCGAGAGCAGGGCTCAACGCTGTTGCGGCTCGCCGTGATGCTCACGGGCAACCGGCACGACGCCGAAGACGCGGTGCAGGACGTGCTGATCTCCGTGGCATCCGCCTGGCCACTGACCCGGCCGATGCCGTACCTGAAGAAGGCAGTCGCGAATCGCTGTATCGACCTGATTCGCAAGAGGCACGAGATACCGGTCGAGATCATGCCGGATGCCGGAGTCGCCGACAAGGGATTTCTGCGACACGAAGAAGCCCGGCGCTTCTTCGAACTCCTGCAGGATCTCCCACCGAGGCAACGGCAGACTCTCGTGCTGCGCTATCAGTTCGATCTCAGCGACGGCGCAATCGCGAAGATGCTCGGCATCAGTGTTGCGACCGTCCGCAGCCAGGCCCAGCACGCTCTTCGCAAGCTGCGCTCCAACGAATTCGTGACGTCAGGGAAGGACAAGCCGTGAACCCCGAAGAAGGAATGAAGCTCCTCCGAGACCCGAACCAGTGGGAGCTCGAACTCCTCCCCCGCACTGGAGCCTTCCCCGAGCGCAGCCGTGCATCGTTCTGGACCATGACCGCAACCGCCGCAGTCGCTGCGACGGCGATCATCGCGGTCGCCGCTCTTGGAATCAGCTCGCTGCAATCGCGCCCTCCGGTCGCCGCGCCCGGCCCGACCTCGAGCGCTACACCGGAATCCACTCGGCGCCCGGCCCCACAGTCGGACTACGCGGGCACCGCCACCTGCGAGAGCCTTCTCGACATCTCGACCGTTGCGGACTACACGACTCGAAATCTCGAGTTGGGCGGCCCACTGGAACTCGACTCGGCAGACCGATCCATCTTCCAGCCGATGAGCAAATTTCTCGCCGCTGACGGGCTCGTGTGTTTGTGGGCAGAAGGAAACAGCGAGATTCAGAGCAGCTACGGCTATGGCCCGATGGCAGGAGAAAACGAAGAGATCGAACGCGCCGACCTGATCGCGAAGGGCGCAACGGTCACTGAAAGTGGCGACTACTCGATGTACGCGGTGGCGCAGACGGGTGAACCGTCATTCACCGTGTTCTTTGGAAACGGATACTGGGCCTACGCCTTCGATACCGATGTGATTGGCGACATCATGCGCAACGCACCTCACATTCCTGCCTATAACGGACCTGCCACGTGCAATAACCTTCTGGACGCCGAGACCATCGCTGCACTCGACGACGCAGGCTTGGAGGATGACAGCGCGGAGTACACGAATAAGGTCTTCACGGCGAGAGACACCCAGCTCATCGATTTTCTCGACTACGGCGGCATGCTGTGCGCGTGGGGACCAGTCGGCGCGCAATACATCTCGCTGGCATATGCCTTCGGTCCTATCTCTGATGAGCAGGCAGCGGGCGAACGGCAATCCGCCGTGGACGACGGCGCGACGCTGTCGCACGACGGCGAGTTCGACATCTACACGTACCCGGGGTTCGAAGACATGGGGAACGTTCAACCCGGATCTCTGGTTTTCGGAGACGGTGTGTGGGCGATGTCGATGGACCAAAGCAGCGGAATCCCGGTAATCGATGACATCATCCGCAACGCGCCCCGCTAACGACAACACCCGTCGATTTGCCGATTGAATACAGGTAAGGATAGCCTCACCTATGTGAAACTGACTCGTACCCCGCTTACCCGCTCCCTCGCTGCTGCCGTCGGCATCCTCACCATCACCGCTCTCGCAGCCTGCAGCCCGACCGCAGAAACCGCAGACAGCGCAGCGACCGAAGGCCGCACCGTCGACACGCTTCTCGGTGAAGTCACCGTTCCGAACGAGATCGAGTCGGTCGTCGTCATCGAAGGACGCCGCGACCTCGATATCGTGCTGTCTCTCGGCCTGCCGCTCGCCGGCTACCCGTACGAGGAGGAGGGCTCGCTCGACCTCGAGTCCCCCGTCGCAGCAGCGCTCGAAGAAGCAAAGGCCAACGGCGCAAAGGAACTCTTCCTCGCCGACGAGATCAACCTCGAAGCGATCGCCGAGGCCGCACCGACCCTGATCGTCAGCCGCGTCGACGACGTCGAGCCGATCCTCGACGAGCTGCAGGCCATCGCCCCGGTCCTGCCGATCGGCGAACAGGACGTCAGCACCTGGCAGGACGACCTCCTCCTCGTCGCCGAAGCAACCGGCACCGAAGAGCGCGCAGAAGAGCTCATCGCCGACTACGACGCTCGCATCGAAGAGGTCTCGACGACCTACGCGACCGTGCTCGCCGACAACACCTTCGCACCCGTAGGAATCGACGACGAAGGCTCGCAGGTGCGCCCGAACCGCCTGTTGTCGTCGGTGCTCCGCGACCTCGGCGGCACGCCGTCGGTCGAGTTCGCCGCATCCATCGAGAGCGGTGAGGGTGGAGAATTCGGCCCGGAGCAGCTCGTCAACGCGTTCGGCGACGCCGACGGCATCATCGCCCTTGTCAACGAGCCCACCATCTGGGAGTCGCTGCAGACCGACGCTCTCTTCACCCAGCTGTCCGCGGTCGAAAACGGCCACGTCATCCGCTCCGACAAGCAGACCCACGAAGGCGCTGCGCTCACCGCGATGCACAGCATCGACGTAATCGAAGAACTGCTGCAGACCTTCTAAGCGTGTCCCTGTCCTCACCCGCGATCGACCAGAGCGCGTCACCCC
>Ga0247812_10002609_pt1 | contig 10172 bp, 11 predicted proteins | sample UWRJL149409B1_FD_178011 | JGI IMG/M metagenome (GOLD analysis project Ga0247812, IMG submission 178011) | Plant litter microbial communities from Arlington Agricultural Research Station in Wisconsin, United States - UWRJ-L149-409B-1 | ecosystem: Environmental > Terrestrial > Plant litter >...
AGCACCACTCGGTCGTCTCAATGCAACGTAAGGAATCCATAAATATTCCTCTCATATCAAGTCACTTACGATTACATCAGATATGGAACTTTTGATCATCTTGTGCTTTTGATGGGGCGTCTTGCAGAATTCGCAGCCAAAGATTTGAAGAGAAAGCAGCTGGCAATGAGAATAAATGGTGGATATCAACCACCCGAAAGATCTCCGCCTGGACCTGACCATCAGGGATCACAACATCAGCAGCAGCAATATTTCCCACAAATGCCACAGCCTCCCATGCAAACTCAATCTCAAATGCCTCCATTCAATGGCATGGTGCCGGTGAGTGACCCCAAGCTCCCAATGGGCTTTGGGTCCAGAGACCAGTCACCTCAAAGCTTCCACGCCGATGATGTCGATCTAGAAGCTCTAACAATAGAAGCCGAAGAGGAATGGCAAGATATACGGCATGCATTCTCTTTTCTTGAAGACAATTTTGGAGATGACTTCCAGCCACTAGGACCCGAGTTCTCCTCATCAATCGAGACACCATTTGGACCTGCTCTTCAATATAGAACATATGCAATCGCAGGTATCTGGATGAATTTCTATATGGCCTTGATAGTGTGCCATCGAGCGCATCCGTCGATGCCGCCTGCGGCCATGGTAGCTGCTGGAATAGCAGCCCGACATACATCCGACTTCGCCAATGAGATCGGACGTATAGTCGCAGGCATCGCACCCGATTGCAGCTTGGCGTCAGAAGTAACCCCAGGGGTTGGCGCTGCACTCGTTGAATGTGGTACGGCCATCTTTGTAGGAGCTGTACAGTACCAAATCCCAGCACAACGTGCGTGGACCATTCATAGGTTGACTGACATTGCCCGTCTAACCGGATGGGAGACCGCACTAGCAGTCCGATTCGGCCTTGAAAGAGTCTGGAGCAAAGCTGCGGAGACAGGGAAAGGTCCCCCATATCTTAGGGCCGACTATCCCGAATGGGTAAACGCCATGAAATTGCACAGCAGCATGGACAAAGAACGGGAGAATGGACTCTCGAGCATTGATGAGACTTTTGGGAAAATGGATATGGGCGAGGATCCTCGAGAAGGGCAGTGGTTACCTCGCGGTATACTGTGAAAACACGCAGTATTATGTTGTAATAACAAGATTCCATGCGCATACATAGATACACAATCGGCTTAAATAATGTACATTTATTTGCTTACGTACCATACATGATCACTTATATTGATATGGGAGGAAATGCTCGCGAGCGCCATGCTTTCTGCGTTGGTCTAAACTAGGATAATGCTCAATTTGCTGGTAATCTCTCCACAACAACTGCCATCTCTGCGTCTGTATAGATCCTGAAGCCCTTTTCCTTCGTAACACTCGCCAATTGGACATTCTTTGAATCTAGTTTCTCCTCCATAACTTGCTTCAATGTCTTCAAAACCAAGGTTTCTGCTTCCTCAATCGTGAGTGACTACAGCATAAATTAGCAAGTTACTAAAATTGAGATAGCACAGAATCTGGGTCGCAAGGTCCCCATGTTAATCATCACCTCAAACTGTTTGGCGTATTAAAACGTTTCACAGATGGATAAGAAGCTTAATCCTTGACAAGAGACATCTTTACTCCATCCTTTCAAATCTGCCAATTTTTTGGGATATTCTTCTCTGATTGTGGCAAACAGTTTGAGATAATGGGTAGGCTTCCATCTAGATTGGACAATATGGGTGGGAGGTTTTACCTTGTGGAACTCATTCTGCAATTCAGCTTGTGCACCCTCTGATCCAGAACCTATAGCCTTGGCATCGTATCTGTAGAAAGTTCCACTAGGCTCAGCATGGTAGAGCTGTGGACCATCCTCATCGTAACCAGCAATCAAAAGTGCTACGCCAAACGGTCTGCTCATAATGCTCTCTTCTCCATCCGCTCCCTCTCCAAATCGCAAAGCTAGGTCACAGATGGCCTGCGTACAGCTCTCAACTCGCAGGGGTTCGTTATAATGGAAGGCGTGGTTTTGTGACTCTACACGGGCGTGCTCAACCATGGATCGGGCGTCGGCTTGAAGACCTGACATGGCGCATCCTATGTGGCGGTCGATCTCTACAATCTTTTCGACTGAGGAAGTTTCGAGAAGGGTAGAGGTTACACGCTTTTCGACACCAAGTACTACACCACCACCAGTAGCTACGCCAATGGCAGTTGAACCGAGCTTGATTGCTTCGAGGGAATATTCGACCTGGAACAAGCGGCCTTCTGGAGAGAAGGTGCTGGACTCTTTGTTAGATATTGGAGCAAACTCGAAGCTATTGTACATGGGTATAAATGAGTATAACGTACTTGATACCACGGTCTAGTTATGTGTTAGCTTGGAGATATGTGGAAGAAGCTGTTCATTGGGCTTACCATATTCTGAACGAGCAATAAACATGATGAGAGGTTGGAGATTCTTGGGGGGGTTCAGGGATTGTGAATCGTGAGAACTGGGCTATTATAAAAAGAAACCAGGGAATTCGAAGAGAACCTCGAGCTTTCGTGGAACTACGACTGTGAGGTTTGGATGAGGGTTGTTTGATTGATGGTCGTTTGAATCTAGGACCAGGCAAGCGTTGCCGCGAAGCTCTCCCCTTGCACTATAACTAGCGTGCCAAGCCAAAACCTTAAAACGCGCAAGGCTGGAGGCTGGCACGCGTCTATTGTGTTTAGGGATAGCCTCATGGGTCACCATTCTAACAACAAGAGATATATGCTAATTAGCAAAACATTCTTGCACTCAACGCCCACAACTCCTCCTTCTTGGGGGCACAGGTATGATAGCAATGTCTTCCTCATCAAATGCCAAAACATCACACACTGAGCGAAGAACTGCAAATGAAAATGGCCCTGGACGACCCCGCCAATCTTCTGGACAGCTGGGAGGAAGCAGAAATGATAGAGGAGAAGGGCGAAGGCCGCCTTCGCCCCAATTTTCCACCGCCGGAAACACACATAAAAAAACGGCCTCTGGCTCACATAGAAACAAGATGATTGAAGAGAGAAGGTCTGAGAAGATTCAAGTAACCACTCGGGAAACTCTGACTTCTAGGACAAGAAGTCCTGAGCGACGGAGCGGTCCACCGCCAATCCAAGAAAGAGTGAGACCAAAAGAGCCGGCCAGAACTCCATCGGGGGACAATCAACCAAAATCAAGCAGAACAGAACCAGCTCAGGGTATATATGTCCAAAGCCCTATAACTGATTAGGACCTAATGCATTGTCTCAGTACCATGGGCCCCAGAAGCATCTTTAGTCCCGCATACAACCGCTCCATTAGCATCTCGAATTTCAATACCACCCCTAGCATCCCAAGCTCCTCAGGCAATCCAACCAAGACCTCTCCACGAGTTGACCGTGGAAGTGCAAGAAGCCGCCATTTTGGAAGATCTCTTATTGGTATTTATGGGCTATGAAGGTCAATATATTCGATTCGGAAAATTCTATAATCCATCGATTGAAAAAGAGCGGCTTGCGGGCCCTAGCTTCAGAATTCTGCCAGGATTGGACCCAAGCCTTCAGGACCTCACCACAACAATGTTAAAGATGGCGACCCACTACATGGCTATTGAGGCTTTTGTAGAAGTTCAAAGTCGAGAAGAGTTTGGAGCCGTAAACCATGCACTCTGCGCAGCTATTCGAAAGTTGTTACAAGACTACTTGATTTTGATTGCGCAGCTGGAGACTCAGTTTCTCACCAATCCATCATTTACCCTACATGTTTTAAATCTACATACGTTACCGACGAGTCACATGATGCTTCAGTTATATTCACTTGCCCACGAAATCTTGAAACGAAATTCCTTGCTGGAAGAAGACTTGGAAGATTCCGATGACTTTGATGATATCGAGAACATTCTAGAGTCGTTGCGAGAGGGTGGGGATCTTGGGCCGGGAAACATACCTGGCAAGAAGATCTGCAAAGGCGGAAGTGTACTTGGGCTAATAACTAAAAGATTGGAGACGATGTCCGGTGATCCTGCCGCAAGATCTCTTCTCACTTCATTATTGCGAAGCTCCAGCAAGCCGTACATGATGATGCTGAATGAATGGTTACACCACGGAAGTATCAAGGATCCACATGCGGAATTTTTGGTAAGAGAACAGAAAAGCATCAAGCGTGAGCGACTGGAGCAAGATTACACAGATGAATATTGGGAAAGACGATACACAATTCGCGACAACGATGTGCCTCCTCAACTAGATGGGGTGAAGGATAAAGTATTGCTAGCAGGCAAGTATCTGAACGTAGTTCGCGAATGTGGTGGAGTCGATGTTAGCAAGGCTGTACAAGATGTTCCATTGTCGTTTGACGACAATCGCTTCCTTGATAACGTGAACAGCGCTTACGCACATGCCAATGAGTCACTCTTGAACCTACTTCTTACCACACACGCGCTACCGGCACGGTTACGATCTTTGAAACATTACTTCTTCCTCGACCGATCAGATTTCTTCTCATACTTTCTTGAACTTGGGGCCTCTGAGCTGAGAAAACCTCCCAAGGCTGTTAACACAAACAAGCTACAATCGTTATTAGACTTGGTACTTCGGCAGCCCGGAAGTGTTGCAGCCCAGGATCCCTTCAAAGAAGATATCAAAATTGAGATGAATGAGATAAGTTTGACACAGTCTCTAACAAGAGTTGTCAATATTTCGGGGATAGAGCAAGGAGAAACATTACAAACACCTGCTACCGCCCCAGTAAACGAGAGCGACAAGAATGCGAACGGTTTCACATCTTTGCAGCTGGATTATTCCGTTCCATTCCCCGTGTCTCTTGTAATAAGTCGAAAGACTGTTTGGAGATACCAGGCCTTGTTTCGTTACCTTTTGTCCCTTCGCTATCTAGAACAACAGCTTGTATCCTGTTGGCAAGCTCACAATCGGTCGCCGAGTTGGTCTCATAAAAGTTCAAACCCAGAACTAGAAATGTGGAAGCGTAGGGTATTTACACTACGTGCTCGGATGCTGGTTTTCGTACAGCAGCTACTTTACTTCTGTACTGCAGAAGTCATTGAACCGAACTGGCAGGCACTCATGGCAAGACTGAATGCGAAAGAAGATGGCAAAGATGGAGCTCGAGCCGTTCGGACAGTGGATGAGCTGATGCAAGACCATGTTGATTTCCTTGACACCTGTCTGAAAGAGTGCATGTTAACCAACAGCAGACTTTTGAGGGTATGGCTGGCACCACCTAATGAATAGAGAGCTTGCTAATCACCTACTTAGATTCATTCCAAATTGATGCAAACATGCACAATGTTCGCAACATTTACTGGCTGGCTATCAAGAGAGCTACAGCACAGTGACCCCGACTTGTCTAGTGATGAGAAGCCATTTACAATGAGCAGTGAGCAATGGGCGCGAAATCTGACAGAGCGTCAACGTCACAGCGAATCCACAGCTTCGAGCACTTCTGCTGCTCGTCCGAGTGACGAAGCCCGGCTAGGGAAAATGGTGGAGATTATTAAGAAGTATGAGTTCAACTTTAGTCGGCATCTTCAGATTCTCTTGGATGCGCTCAACCATTATGCTGCTACAGAGACCGTTGTATTGTTGGGATTATGTGCGAGATTAAGCACGGCAAATCAGGGAACTCAGTACTCGGGGTTACACACGGATGACGACGCTGGAGTTTAATTTTGATTTGCGTAGCGATGGCTTTGTGATTAAGTGATATCCCTGAATGAAAAAGATAGCAGAATAATTACACAGCAGTGTTCAGTGAGGAACGTCTCAGTGCAGCTCGAAGTACTGGAGAAGCTCTGCTGATTAAAGATTAACCAGCTCCTCGGGGTTTTATGCGTTCAGCAATCCAGACCACAATTCCATGCCACCAAGCTGGCTTCGCGTGACGGAGACATGAACATGTATCAGAAGGTTATATACACACACCTTTGCCAGTAGCAGCTGTCCTGTAGTCATCAATGTTTTCCCTTCATTGACTTTTGACTTTGACCATGCCTCTGCCTCTACTTCTAAGTCGTACAGCTACGGCTTGTTGTTCATATTGTTTTCCTGATAGTCTCAGTTGATTGGCCATCTAGGCGAGAGTCACGATAGAGGGGCAGCATTGATTTAGTGATATTGCATTTGGCGGGGTCATCATCGTTTGTAAGACGACGAGGGACTACACTTTGCAAGCTTTTGTAAGCCCTGGCACTAAACACAATAATGAGGATATATAGATTAGTTAACTTACTTCGTACGCGCTACAAAATAAATCATCTTTTACCTACTGCGAGTCTTTCTCCTCACATTGCCCAAGGACCGACCGCTTCTCAACAAAGAATTCTAACAGGTCCTCCCGCACCCTAGTAAAAATCATCCCGACACCGCTTTTGTAGACATCCCCATTCCTCCATCCCATCCGCTCACACAACCTTCACTCCCCTTAATCACTCTTATATACTATTGCAGTTAATGCAGCGCGAGGCAGCGGATCGTTGGGCTCGCAAAAGATACTTCGGCTAGCACCACTACCGCAAGGCTACTGTCTCATTTCATTTTGTTTTTTCCACGTTTAGTGAGTGGCTCTTCTAGCTTTCTAAGCTCCCCTTTTTTGACAAACAACATATGGTTTTGTTGGTTCGGAGCACTTGCTCAAACTAACTGTTCTTCCTGATCCATTTTTGCTGCGACAGCCTCCTCGACTTCAGAGCTCTGCTAATATTCTCCTCAAGGTTGAGACCCTTCACTTTCACCCACAGCACGCCACTCGCACTCCCCCAATATGCATATTAAAGACATGCTCTCCGATGCCGAAACGGCTGGCTATCCAAGCTTCTCCTTTGAATTCTTTCCCCCAAAAACTGCACAGGGAGTCCAGAACTTGTATGATCGTATGGACCGGATGCATGGTCTTGGACCCAGCTTTATCGATATTACATGGGGAGCAGGAGGAACTCTGGCAGAGCTGACGCTTGAGATGGTCAGCGTTGCTCAGGCTCAATATGGCTTGGAGACTTGCATGCATCTTACGGTAAGGCTACGTAAGATCTTTGGATCGGGAGCTCTTGTTGAGACGTATTAACATCAGATCACCACCTATAGTGCTTCAGATGTAATAGCTACTGACTATTTGCCTCTAGTGTACGGACATGGGACAGAAGAAGGTTGATGAAGCTCTCAAGAGTGCCTATAGAGCTGGATGTAAGTAATATCTATGTTGCAAAGTCGGTTTGTTGTGGATCTCAGTCACACGGAGAATACAAACTCTTATCTTGAAACAATGCTAACCATTCAATCGTAGGTACCAACATTCTTGCCCTTCGTGGTGATCCCCCCAGAGAGAAAGAAAAGTGGGTAGCCGCTGAAGGGGGTTTCCAATATGCAAAAGATCTTGTCAGCCATATTCGTAATTCATATGGCAACCATTTCGATATCGGTGTAGCTGGTTATCCCGAGGGATGCGATGATCAAGCTGATGTAGATATCTTGATAGACCACTTGAAGGAAAAGGTTGATGCCGGTGCTACTTTCATTGTCACACAAATGTTCTACGATGCCGACAACTTCATTGAATGGATTGGAAAAGTTAGAGCTAAGGGAATTACTGTCCCTATCATTCCCGGAATTATGCCTATAAGCACGTATGCAAGCTTCCTTCGCAGATGTAACCACATGGGTTGTAGAATTCCACCAAAGTGGAGTGCTGCACTTGAAGAGGTCAAGAATGATGACGCTGCAGTCCGCAATATTGGAACTGGGCTTGTAGCAGAGCTATGCCGTAGACTTTTGGGGGCAGGCATCAATCACCTGCATTTCTATACCATGAATCTCGCTCAAGCTACTCGATTACTTCTAGAGGATCTAAGGATGTTGCCTTCCACCGAACGACCATTGAAGCAATCCCTCCCTTGGAGACAGTCACTCGGCCTTGGTCGCAGAGAAGAGGACGTTCGTCCAATATTCTGGAAGAACAGGAATAAATCTTATGTTGCAAGAACCCAGGAATGGGACGAGTTTCCAAACGGTAGATGGGGCGATTCAAGATCCCCAGCGTTTGGTGAATTGGACGCATATGGTATCCGTCTGAAGGGCACAAATGAGCAGAATATCAAGCTCTGGGGTAAACCTGAATCCATCCAAGATATTGCCAATATTTTCGTACAGTATCTCGAGAGTGGCGTTGAGAGTCTGCCTTGGAGCGAGGCACCAATCAGTAGCGAAGCCGACATCATCAAAAAAGATCTGATAAATCTTAATAAAAGAGGTTTCCTTACGGTCAATTCACAGCCTTCGGTCGACGGTGTGAGATCTTCCGATCCTACTTACGGGTGGGGACCTAGAAATGGTTACGTTTACCAAAAGGCTTACCTTGAGCTTCTGGTCTCTCCAAAACTGATTGATGAACTGATTTCTCGGATTGATCAAGATCCCGACCTAACCTACTATGCTGTCAACAAAGCGGGGAACTTGAAAACCAACGCTCTTGTAAGTACAGCAATTTCTGGTCCAAAACTACTCCTAACTGTATCTTTAGAGCGATGGTCCAAATGCTGTTACATGGGGTGTTTTCCCTGGTAAAGAGATTGTTCAGCCTACCATTGTAGAAACCATCAGTTTCTTAGCCTGGAAGGATGAGGCTTATCAACTTGGTATGGATTGGGCCCATTGCCATCCGGCCTCTACTCCCAGTAGAGGCTTGATTGAGAACATGATGGAGAAGTGGTATCTTGTCAACATTGGTATGTTCTTCGCGTTCTTATTGGTGGCTCTCTGTCTTACCACTACCACAAAAATTGCCCTGAACTGACTCTTTGGCAGTTCACAATGACTTCCATCAAACTCATGCTCTCTTTCCATTGTTCGATGCTCTCTCGGTTGCTAATATCGACGCACGTTTCGAAGTGGATTCTCTCACCCTAGAAGTTCCACAAACAAGTAACACTAAAGGCACTACAAACGGCATCAAAAATGGTACAATTGGAACCGACGGTATCAAAGACATTGCAGCAGACAAGAAGAAGATCTTATTGCCTAACGGCATCAACAACATCACACTAACAACTGGCCTCTTAGAGCCGCAGTAATACTTTTCACACAACTCATTATATAATTCAACATAAAAGTGTCTACATCGTTTCATCATCGACATTTAGCAAGGTGTTCAGGAGGAATCAAACTTCAACAAGTTTGGGGTTTCAATCAAAATCATAATGATCTCAACGATCTTACATTTTATTTATGGACGGGGAATCGCAGTATTACTGAAGCAAAGGAACGGCCTTCAACGGGAGTTTAAAACAGGGTCTCAACGATCTGGTAAGACATGTGCATGTTTTAATTGCACTTAGATATGTAGAACACCTTCAACGGGGCATCAAAAACAATTTCAAGTATCTGATGGGCGGTGTAACCCCTTTTTTGCACTTTTGTGTATAGGATTAGAAGGAATTATGCCTTCAGCAAGAATCATGAGGACCAACCCGAAGGTTCTTGTATGAACAATTCAAGATTCCCAATTAAGAATGCACGATAAATGACTGTGTTTCACGTAGCTGAATACTCTTTTCAACAAAATACATGCACGTCACTTCCCACAAATAAGACCCCTTGGACAGGTTATGGCAAGCATTCAAGTAACAATCCTGATTATCCTCCCTGCTTCATTTTCGTACCCAGAACGAAGAATGAAAGCTAAAATAACTGTGCCTACCACCTTCAGTCTTTGCAGACCTAATGCATTCATGCATGCGGGTTTAATACTCTCCTCCGATAACTCCGTAGATTCTCATGTGATGTAATGCCCTCTATAATATGCCAAACCGCCTAAACGCCTATGCTTTGTCTATCTAGAGAGGAAGAAACAGCAAATAAAAGAAGTAGCGTCAGAGATACATCTACTTGAATAAGCTTCGCAGATCCTCCAATCGCTTTCTCGCTGCCTCAGCTTTATCCATCCTCTTACTGCCATCATTATCCATGCTCAGACTCGCAAGTTTCTTCTTCTTCTCTTGCAGCTCCAGCATCTTCTCCTCAAAGCTATCTTCCATAATATATCGCACCGTTTCTACCGCGCGTTTTTGTCCCAAGCGGTGCACCCGATCAACAGCTTGGGCTTCTTGCTGAGGATTGTATTGCGGCTCCATGACGTAGATTTTGTTGGCGGTGGTAAGATTGAGGCCAAGGCCTCCGGCGCC
>Ga0247812_10002610_pt1 | contig 10170 bp, 12 predicted proteins | sample UWRJL149409B1_FD_178011 | JGI IMG/M metagenome (GOLD analysis project Ga0247812, IMG submission 178011) | Plant litter microbial communities from Arlington Agricultural Research Station in Wisconsin, United States - UWRJ-L149-409B-1 | ecosystem: Environmental > Terrestrial > Plant litter >...
CAAACTTCCTCATGTGATTGCTTAATGATTTATTGGTACGAATGCAAACCCCTAAATTGAATGTTATATATAGTACGAGCTTTATAAAAATGCCATGTTGAAAGATATCTAAAGAATACGCTGTAGTGAAAGGAATTCCAATGAAGAGGAATCCCAAAGCGATTAAACATTAGCATATCTAAGATGTGCCTAGTAACTGAAGGAGTAGGCAGTATATAGCAGTACAAGATATCGGTGCATCTCCGTTAGAGGTCCAGGCTGTTTAAGCCATTCGAAGAAGAAGATGCTATGAGTCCTTCACTCCGAGTACCGACGTGGAGATACCAGATAATTGCAAAAAGCATATCTCGAGCTGAATTTCCGGTAAACTCGGAAAGTCCTTACTGGCTAACCGCCTACAACCTAGCATATATCTTGCAGTATTTTCGGAGTATGAATATTCGTGGCTCACTTCCAAGGGTATATGGTGTACCATCACAGGCTGTATCACATGTTGCTTCAGTTCCTCAATCGTCGATTGGTATTCTTCTATGACATATTTACATCGGCCCTCTTAACGAAACAATATCCATCCATCCAAGCAACCCATGATCATCTAGTGAGCGTTGTTCTTGTGGTGGCCTGTATGTGCCTATTAGTTTATATCCAAGGATGCCGAAGGTTTGGTCAAAGTTCGATGACTTACGCAAATGGAAGTAGTAGTTCTGAGCATAACCGATGGCAACGAGGAATGCAATGACGTGAACAATAGCTATAATATTCATTAGGGTCCGGCCCCAGAAGACAGGCGAAGAGAAAACATACGTGCAGCGCTTGGGTTCTTGCCAAAGTATCTGGCTTGGTATCTGCCGATGAGTCCCGATGGCTTGACCTCCTTGGCTGATCCTCGTGGCAGTTTCTCGTAGAAGCTAACTACGCGCGACATGCGAGCAGCATCCTGTGCGGCACCGAGTCCCTAAATTCAATCAGCCCAGTCCTGCAATCTTTGTAGTCCAATTGTTTGGGGGTTGGTATTCGGTATTGAGTGAAGGGCAGTCCATCTGCGGGCGAGGACATCCGTGGAATACTTACAGAAGGAGAGGCAACCTGTATTGAAATTAGCATAAGTCGTACGTTAGATCGAAAGCTTGCAGACGTACCTTGGGAGGAATGAGGGTCGAGAGAGCCCGGCGTGTGATGAAGCTCATTTTAAAGACTGCGCAATGAAGTCAGTCCAATCGATTCTGCAGATACTGCTATTCGCTCTACAATCGTAGACGTGTGTTCCTTACTTCTGATTGACGTCGTGTGGGAGGTGTGGTTTGGTCTGATGTGGTGAAATCTATGTAGTCGTCGCCAGAAGAGAACCCGGGTCTTGCTCACTAGCGCCGCCAAGCTATTTCCGCCGCAACCTCAAGCATCACCTACTTCAGGAGCTTGAGCTTCAAAAGCACCAGGCGAGAACCACAACGTATAATGTCTTTACTCCGTCCTTCAATTGCAGGCAGATTGCTGCGAACCGGGGCGCCAGCCACTCGCAGGCTCAGTCCTGCCACTGTACGATGGGAGAGTCAGACTGCAGTGGGAACCCCCCTCACAACATCAGTCAAGGAAACACAAACCGAGGAAACAAAAGTTGTTCAGCAGCAGATCAATGTCAAACACAACCAACCGGATTATGGTTCAGAGGTTGACCAGGCTAGTTCGTAAGTTATGCAGGGACGTTCAGGTGCGGACACTTGCTAATGGATCAACAGTACATTCTCGCCAATTCCCAAGCACGTATACAATGGCAGTGAAGCAGGAGAGGTTCTGGCAGCCGCTACACTCTCTGGAGCACCGATCGAACTCTCAGCAAGAACAGTCCGGTATGTGATTACTCTGCATCCAAGAATGACGAACTAACAAATGCAGCATCTACCGCCCCGCCAAAACCGCAACACAATCTGGAGAGTGGCACAGTCACCACTGGCGCATGGACTGGGACATTCTAGCTAAAGGCCATCGATGGGAGAATCCTCTAATGGGCTGGCAATCGTCTGCTGATTTCATGCAAGGCACACACGTGAACTTCAAGAGCAAAGAGGATGCGATTGCGTTTGCAGAAAAGCAAGGCTATGAATATTTTGTGCAGGAGCCAAACACAAGAAAGTTTGCGGTGAAGGCTTACGCGAATAACTTCTTGTGGAGCGATAAGAAGTTGAAGCACATTCGGACGAAGTGAGAGTTGATTTTGGAATTGGGAGCGTGTACATAAGTAGACTGAATAAGACTTGATCCAAAAACGCAAGATTTTCTTCAGAAGAACTGTAGGTGTGAAGTGAAGCCTCTTTCTCAATTAACAAGTGATTGCAAGTGAAACTATTGCATCAATTGATTTTATGGCTTTGGTATGGAGCCTCACAATACATCTATGGACTAATTGGCTTGAATACTCGTGTGTTCAGGTTTCAAGAAATTGCTAGAACATTGCTCCTGGCTAATCATCCTTTGATATCAAATCCCTCTCTATGCCTTTGGCCAATACGCAGATAGCTTAGTTTTCAACCACTTCTCAATCACCTCATTAGTTTCATCCGGCTTTTCAAAAGCCACCCAATGTCCAGCATCAATCTCCACCTCCATTAAATCTTCACATGCCTCCCGCATCGGCTCAGCCAACCTTGAAACGCTCGTATCACAAACTGAATCCCGCTTCGCCCCAATAAACAAGGCAGGAAACTTCAATATCCCCGGATTGGCACTGCTCTCCGTATACACTTTGTTCACGTCATGATTCAAATAATACGCGTTAGGTCCCTTGGTTCCATTTCTTCTCACCGTCTCCACCATCTTGCTCAGAATCGCTGGATGGTCTTTGAGCAAGGTGTCATTAACATCACTCTCCGGTGCCGAGTCCAGAGGGCCAAAGAATCCCCCGTTCTCCCTCACTTTGCTGAAAGGTGAGGGTTTTCCATATCCCTCGAGACTGCTCTTCGCCCACAAAGCCTTGATCGTGTTTTCCGGGTCTTTATCCAGAATTAAAGCACAGCGCTCCCGCTGCTCCTGGTGAAATGCTTGGTAATCCCATTGCCCCAGCGGATATTGCTCAATGGGATAGATGTCTCTGTTCACGAGGGAAACCAGACGATCGAGTCCAAATTCTATGGTACGGTAAGGAACCGCCATCGCTGCAACACCAACACAGGCTTCCGGTTGATGGGCAGCGAATGCCCAGACCAAAGCGGCTCCCCAATCATGGCCAATCCAAACAGCTTTCTTCGCCTCCAAATGTTCTAGGAGCGCCAACATGTCGGCGACGTGGACTTCAAGTGCATAATCACGAACATTGAAGGCCGAGTCCGAGACAGAACCCCCATAACCACGAGTGTCAGGCGCTACAACCCGGAATCCAAGAGAGCGGAAGTATGAGAGCTGTGGAAGCCATGTTTCGGAAACGGCAATCCAGCCATGTACGAAGACGAGAAGAGGGGCATCCTTGGGCCCGGCTTCTATGTAGCGAGTTTTACCAGTGGAATGGTTAAAGGTGTGTTCGGTGATCTCCAAGGTCGTCATCGTTATCAGGAATATATTGCAAGTAGGGTTTCTTTGTTTTGGTTTGGTTTTTGGAAGGGATTGGAAGAGGACCAAAGAGTTTGGCTGCTAACTGATGGAAGGGAGATAGAAAGTAGATATGAGGGGAGAATGGAATGCATATTGGGGATGAGGATTTAGTGGGCTGATATCATAAGCATGAGCTACCTGGTTTGTGGGGTGTATGCTTTGTAAGTTGTATGGATTGTAAGTTGTATGGTTTGTAAGGTGTATGCGTATAGGTATATGTCGTATAGAAGCTGGTCTTTCGTCACCCAATTGATATGTTTTGAGTCCCGCCTGTCAGCCTCTTGGCCCTGACTCACACATATGGTTGGATGCGCTCTTTATAAATCAAAATTGCTGGACCAATCACAAACAGAAATTGCAAAAGAGAAATGATATTCGCTGTATAACTAGTATAGCCATGTGTGGGAATACGCTCTACCAAGACCCCAGGTTATCGAACTCGTCATCGGACCTAGGCAACCAGCTCTCACCACTGCCTTCTCACGGTCACCTTTACCGCCACGACTTTATTCTCACCTAGATGCAACCCAATATAACTGTGCTCCCAAGCCTGGGATGCTTGCGGCGTGCAATGCTTCTCGCAAAATCGCACTGCGTTCGTTCGAAGCAGCCACACCTACCGAGCTTGTTGACCGGCCGTTTGGGCATTTTTGTTATGATGAGCATAGCACGGTTTTATCACCTTCATATAGTGGACTGCCAAACGATATCATGGGCAATAGTAACTCCAAAAATGAGTTCTGTGGAACTCCGATCTGGTATAATAAAAAGCATGATACGCTATTTTTCACGTAGGAAATAAGGGTTAGAAGAATAGCGGTGAGCGAAGTCAGTACACGGGATCAAGGTATACAGACGCTTGTATTAGAAGTAAACGAGAGAGCTGGCTAGCTAGAGAAGTAATGGTGGTGCCAAGGTATCACATGAGGCTCCACCACTGGTGCGACCTGATAGGCTCGCTTGTGCAGCCATGTTACAATAGTAGTAGCTGTAATATGGTAGAAATAGTTGATGCCTAAGGCAATAGCATATTCTAGCATACCAGTATTTGACACTATTCATATCGCCTTTGAAGATTATGGGTTTTCGGCATTGGTTATGGCTGGGGCGGTGCTACTACGACAATCAATCTCGGATTCCATCGCATTGCATCGCTGGCTATGCCGTGAGTCATCATTTTGGTATTTATTGATTCTGGATAGTTGGTTTGATAAAGTTGTTTCAGTAGTCTAACTAAACCTGAAATAGGCGGGATAAATCTTATCAAGCCAGAGCAACTATCTTGGATCGCTTTGGCAATAGGCTTGGGCAAGACAAAAAAGCACCAGCTTTCAATCATCTTTTTCGATATCTTTGCTTGAGTCACGATAATATGTGACTTTGGTTATGGATCGTATATACGTCCTGGTGGTCAAGTAGCCATTTCCCACCAGCACTATGTACTGTACCCACCGACCAGTATACAAGAAAACCTTGATCCCTTTGAGAAGATAGCTTATTAAGATTAACTTTGCCAAATCCGGGGAGTCTCATGCCCTAGAGCACCATCTGAATAACGGAAGCAGGTCACTATGTGAGGTATAGTCTTCTGAGTCACGTTCTTCTCAATGTTATAGACGGCACATTTTCGTCAGTGAGCATCTGATTTGCTTAAATACAACGTGTCATACACAGTATATCCAAGATTCAAAGCAAAATAAGCTTCCATATCGTGGTATTGGTATAGTTCGCTCCGCCGGGTAGTTGAGCACGCCGAATTGCCCGGATGGTAATCCTTCAGGGTCCTTACCAGCCTAATGGAGCCTGGAAGATCAACACTAAACGTAAGCGAAAAAGGTAAAGTTTAATATAACGCTAAAATCTCGCTAAAACTTCAACATCCTCCCTCGAATTCAACCCCGTACATATATCTTCAGATCGCACAGTCCGAGGAAACAGCAGGCTACGATCCTGATGCTTATTTGCATTTAAGCATCAGAAGGAATATGGATTATGTAGTGCGATTACACACGTCTTCCGTTGCACGAAGGATGTAGCGGCTGCGGCTGCTTACATCACTATACTCACTAGGATGAGGCTCAGGTCAAGCTCGTGGATTAGGTAACCGGAGATGAAGCGAGCCCATTGAGAAACCATGAGCAGCCCTTCAACCTGTGGCTCATTTCATGTGGTCGTGACGAGATTGTGACACTGGGAGGCTGCCTCTTAAATTGTCAATTGTTAATATGGTCAATTTCGATTTGGTCGCTTTTGTCTGCCCTCCTTTAGAACTGCCGCGTTATGCAATGAGAAGAACCATGAGTGTGCTTCATCATGAACCATAACTTCGCCGTCTTCCCTTGAGTTCTTCAGTCTTTATTCCTGAAGGAACGAGGTTCAACCCGAACATATTCCTTTTCTGTCGCGCAATAAAGGTTAAAGCACGTGACCGCATCGCTCACTTCGGCGTTCTCTAGGATTCATGCTCCTGCTTCCTGCTTTGCTATGATCGCATGGATAAGTCTATTCCCCTTGATTAATAAGTTTGAAGAGCAATCGGCATTGGACTAAAAGATCCAAACCACCCACACCAAAGGCACCGTCACCTACATGAAGTTTTACAATCTATCTCTAGGAAGTAGCCTAGAAATTCCTACTCCTGTTGCAAATTACAGTATCCATATCGGGATAATCTTGACTTTACATAGTATCTTACTTGTATTTGCTCACAATCTATATAATACTGGCAGTAGACTGCTTGATAAATACCATCTCATCATCAACAACATCATCAGTTCCATCCTCACCTACATCTTTTTTCCGATTCTTCAGCCTTAACAACATATTACACGGCATCTTATTCTCACCAAGAAAGCTCACAATACTTTTCCACAGCGCTTCATAGTTCACTTCAGCCATGTTTATCAAATCCTCCCTCGTACACCTTCTGGTACTTGCACCTTTGGTGCTCGCTGCCCCCGCCAAAGATTCAGGCAAAAAAGAAGGTTCTGGCAGCAAAGATGTTGCCTCTAAGAAGTCGGGTTCTGCTTCCAAGACATCTTCAGCATCCGCGACATCTGAATCAGGTGCATCAGAGGGTGGATCATCAGCTGGAGCCACAGCAGCGTCCGCTTCAGGCGGTAGTGTGTCCGGGTTCGAGTGGGACAAATGGACGCTTCAACTCCCCATCTCAGGCACCAAGGGCGGCTCTCCAATGTCAGCTGCGAGTTCCGAATTTGCAAATGGCCAATCCAAGCCCGCGTGGAAAGAATACTTCTTCATGAAGGACAACGCGCTGGTCATGAAAGTCCCCGAGAAGTCCAAGTGTGCAACCACCACAAACAGCAAACACTGCCGTACCGAGTTCCGCGAGAAGGCTTCGTTCGACCCCAAGGCTAAGCTGAATCGCCTGCACGGCACGCTGCAGGGCGTTAATCTCGGCTCCAAAAGCGTGTGCATTGGCCAGATCCACATCGATGACAAAATCTCCAAGAAGCCCGTTGCCGAGCTCTACTACAGCAGCGGTGGCGAGCTCTCCTTTGGTGTTTCTAAGAACAAAGATGGTGGTCAGGGAACCGCGAAGCCGCTCACAAAAGTCCCCGTCGGGACAAAGTTTTCGTACACAATCGGTTATGAGGCTGGAGCTGGAGGAAAGGATGTGCTTTATGTTGTGATCAATGGCAAGAGGTTCCCGGATGGAACTGCCGGATTCCCGAATGAAATCGGGGGACCGAGCAGTTACTTCAAGGCTGGTAACTACAACCAGGGGGATACTCCCAGTGAGGTTCAGTTCTTCGGCATTAAGACTGAGCATAGCAAGTAGGGGGGTAGTGGTTGGAGTGCGTCATTGGTCCTGAGCGTCGAATAAGAGGTTGGGAAACTTCGAGTGGGAATTCGGAGTTTTGGCGTTCATTGCATGAGTTTGGAATATATATCAGGAGACGGGAAATTTGCGAGACTTGGGAAAGTCGTTTGTTTGTGCTTGGGTAGGAGTTTGAGGGTTTCGGGTTAGGGGATAGGAGGACCGCTAGGAAGCCACTAGGATTTAGGTTTACATAGCAACAGATATCACACATATCACACTTCTCATGTGCATACATTCCAGATGTTGTAACTATTTGTTTTTCTCCAACTCTCTCCCTTTCACCCACTTCTCATTTTTATGTCTGCACCTCGCTTCAATCCGTGATCATTCTATCATTTCAACAAAAGGCCAGAAAGCTTAGAGGTATCCCCTCGCAGAATTTGTATGCCATCCATTTCAAATAGGTGGCCTTTCCGTGGCAGAGAACGGCCCCGAAGCCTCCTAGTGTACTTAGCCAATTCTTAACATACCTCTGTGCTTCTACCACAACTCGTCATACATTTCCTACTACTTCTTTATCTTTCCTAAGTGCTCAACCACTTTGAGTCGCTTTCTTACCACTCTCATATAATTAACTTGTGAGATCAAATCCGAGTTATAGGCCGTTGGCTTGCAAATGGAGTTTATAACGAGGTAATGAACCCCGTTGACACGAGTACTGGGATTTGGAGGTCTGGTGGTCATGTGAACTTGTGAGTGAGGAGAAATCCTTAAAATATGGATTCATCTTTAGATGTGTTTCTCAAGTTCTTCCAGTGGAAGGAAACGCTGCTCCAGTCAAAATAGTACATGATAAATAGTTCAAATTCAGACGCGAGTGCTCTGGCTTGTGTCAGCATTGAAAAATGCCCAAAGTTACCTGTTGAGAGGAGCTTGTTGGCGGGATGTATTTTAAATTGCTTCGATGCTTCTAAACAGCAAATCTTTCAGACACAATAAACTTCAACGATAGTATGCTAATATTGATATCTCTAGTATGGCTAGTGACAACTTATCACCTGGAATCAACGATATATAGTAAGAAGTAATTTAAAGCCCGGGCACACTTATGTCCATGTCCACATTTCGGCCTCCCGCTCTCTATTTTATTACTAAGCCTATCAGTGAAGACACATTCAAACAGCGAATCAAAGTTGAAAACTATATGAAAATGCGGGCGAACAGGGACAAGCCAAATGCCAAGCTAAGAGGAGGAGATGGATCAACTAGACCTAAACAGGATGCTCTTGTGAGCCAATTAGAGGCAAATCGCTTAGCAAAGATCGCCGAACTTCGAACAACATCTCATCGGCTCAATTGGCCTGAGTGTAAGCAATCAACTAACTGGGCGGTAGCTTGTGCCTGTTTCAGGGCTACCGGAAGCGTCATTTTATTCAGAAACCCAAAGTGCAATATCCATCCCCTGTACCTTCCGTAAGTGTGTGTGTAATGGGCTAGTATGCAGGTTAATAGCTTACCTCAGCTCTAGATTTGAATATTGCTTATAGAATGCTGACATCTCCGAACAACTATGAGTTTTGAGGGGGAAGGCGCTAGTCGCGGCGAAATGGGGGAAATGGACTCTACGCCAAAAGAAGAAAATGTTGTAAACCTTGAATTTGTGGTTAATGATATACAGAGGACATCACAAATTCGAAAACATGCTATGAGAGCATCATGGAAAGAAAGAAAGCAAAAAATGCAGAGCATCAGTCGTAAACCTAATACAGGGGCTCGCTTGTTGGTTCCAAGATCACAAGCAATTCTCTCGGATTCAGGCGCAGCCAAAGGAAAACAAGGCAGTAAGTTCAGCAAACATTATACACGCATCTAAACCTAGCTATTCCTAGGGATGAAAGAGAGACTGAAGATAATATACTAGATGATAGAAGAAATATGTCCATGGTGGGCCGCGAGGTGACAAATATCCAGCCAATAACCAAAGAACCGGATATCCTTTCAAGTTCCGGGGGAATCTCACCTACCACTGCGCTTGGGTCAGGCACTCTGGACGCCCTATCATCTCTCAAATTTAGAGTTGGGTCAGAAGATATCGAACTAATAAAACACTGTAAGCATGTACCATCAACCCCGCATCATGTCCCCTGTATCGCGCAGCCTCATATTACACAAAACTAAGTTATATATGCATCTTTTAAAGGGACTGTAACATTTCCTCTTATGATCTACGGGGGAACCCTTGAATCTGAAACTGCACGAACTCATATGGATCTTTGGATGAACCTAGAATTTGCTAATGAGGCATCCTTCCACGCGGCCCTCGCATACTCGGCAGCACATTTGGCGTATCTTCGCTCTGAGCCAACACCGACACTAGCGATTATGCACAATCAAAAGGCGATTGGAATAATAAACAATTGGCTAGAAGACCCTGTCATGATGATTAGTGATGCTGCTATCTCGGCCGTTCTGAGGCTAACGTCATTAGAGGTAGGGTTTTCCGTTCTTTGGTTTGTAGAGCACCACTAATGTTGTGCTTTGTGTCTGCTAGAACTGGTGGGGAAATGAAGAGTCGATCAAGATTCACAGGCAGGGGCTTTCGCGGATGATAGAACTGAGAGGGGGCCTTTTGTCACTGCGCTCGAACTGGAGGCTGGAAAAAGCAGCTTACATGTAAGTACTCGGAATTTCATGGGTGTGTCTGTATAACTACTGATGGTTTGTCAAACCTTTGATACTACACGACTAACGTAACCAACAGACTACTAATGGTTAAGGAGCCATACTGGTTCTCCCCTTCACGA
>Ga0247812_10002611_pt1 | contig 10170 bp, 6 predicted proteins | sample UWRJL149409B1_FD_178011 | JGI IMG/M metagenome (GOLD analysis project Ga0247812, IMG submission 178011) | Plant litter microbial communities from Arlington Agricultural Research Station in Wisconsin, United States - UWRJ-L149-409B-1 | ecosystem: Environmental > Terrestrial > Plant litter >...
CAGCACATTCATCACCGATTTCTTGCATCAAACCACCATCGCCAGCTCCCTCGACCTCATCATCGAGATTCATGCCATCCACCATTCCCCTCAAAACAATAACTTCGGACATAGGTCCGAACTTGCCGACCTCGGGTTCTTTGACAGCTTTCTTCTGCCCGCCAACAATCTTACCTCTCCCACCTGGATCTCTGAAACCACCTCCTTCCGCATCAGATTTCTTCTTCCGCTTCTCGAGCTGTACTCGTAAAGGATTGATTATGCCACTTCCGTCAGCACCAAGACCTTTTCCTTTACTCCAGCCATACTTTGACATAAGTCGTTCTGCAAATCCTTGCTGGCCAGGTCGACTTGATTTTGGTGCTTCTTCTTCCTCCGCCTCATCTTCTGACGGTTCTTCAGCTAAGGCTTTTTCTAATTCGGCTTCGGTGCTGGGGATATCACTTGGTGGCGGTGGAAGATTGTATCTGACGGGTGCACGAGCGATTGAGCCTGCAGTAACTGGCTCTTGAGGAAGTGGAGGGGCAGTCTCTGGTGGCGGTGGAGGAGGTGGAGGGATGACTGTAGGAGCAAGAATAGGGCTATAAGAATCGGACTTGGGACTATCTGCACGAGCAGTTGGTCGAGAAGGGCCATCCATAGGTGGCGGAGCAAAGGAGAAACCGGATGGTGGTGCAAATTGATCTCGTTACTGTTAGTATAAATCATGTTGCAACCAATCTTATACTTACTGCTCATTTTTGGTCGGTATTCTTCCTCATCACTGTCCACTTCGCTGGGTGGCTTACGTGCTTTCCTGTGCGCGTACAATCTATCCTTCCACTCCGTAACTTCTCTGACCTTCTCATCACTATTTTTGTACTCCTCGTAACTATTTGGTCTAGTTGGATCATAGATATCATCCCAATCCTGCGCAACTACATATTCTTCTTTGTTCTTCTTTCTCCGTTTTCTCCCTCCCCTCTGTCGTTTCTCGCCAGCAGCTCCACCATAAAAACCGTTCACATCATCATCTGCTGTCCAATCCGCCAATGTACTTTTGACGGCTGGTCTCACTGGGTTTATAGGTGGTACTGGTGAGTTAGATTTGGCGAGAGAATCTTTGACGGCATTCTCTGAGTGTGCGGGTTTGGGGAAAGATGCCTTTGGTTTTGGCTTCTGAGCAAGTTGCGGTCTTTTTGTAGGTTGAAATCGCAGAGCAGCTGTAACGAGAGAATTAATATCCAGTAAAAAGGAAGTAGATCGTTTAGCTAACCGGAATCCAATTGACGTTTCTTAGCGGAGGCTTCCTCTTGCGCCTGTTCTGCGCTTTTGAGAACCGGTCCTTTGGAAATAGATCCTGGAGCTGAGGTTGATGGATCCAGTAAATTTGCATAGAGTGAAAGACCTGTACCCCGCGGAGGAGGAACAGGCGTTGAAGAGTTCGACATAATCAATAGTTTGTATAGATCTATGTTCGAGAGCATTCTGGTCTCACGCGAGGCTCAATCGACCTCCACAAGGCTGTAAGGTTAAACTTGCCCTTAGCAGGGGCATATTTGGATCACATGATCACACGTCAGAGAACCATAAACATTCTATCCTCGTCGCGTATCTACGTATTTGATAAAGAAAAAAGTCGGCTCATTGAGTGTTCGATCATTGTATTAATAAGTACTTCATATATAAATACCTGATGATGTTACACACGAATAGTGATTCTAGTACTTCACTCAAGCTGGTCCGGTGACTGCCTTCCTCCACTTCTGAAAAACGTCGTTCTGGCAACTAAATCCCTTCGCCACGAGAGCTGCCGAGAATATTTTGTTCCATCCGTACAGTTCCAGCGGATCTACCGTGGGCTCGCTGAGACGATATGCTGGATTGCCAGCAGGCCTTGTAGCCACCCAGAAGTCCGGGTAATATGCATCGTATCTAGAGTTGGGAGGCTTCTGATTCTGAGGATTCCTGAAGTGAATAGGCACATAAGTTAATGCCCAATACCAAAAGTTTCTCTCATTATGTAAAAGAAATGGGATGATCTCCACATACCTCACCTCAAGATCTCTGCCATCTATGCTCTACATCCTCCATGTTTTATGATAGCTAGGAGAGAAAAATGTGCTTTCACAATAACACTTTACATGTATATGTCCCATACAAAGCCCCATCAAAAGGTTTAATATGTGATAGTGCCAATGTTTAGGACCACCAAAGTAATTCTCCTTGAATGATTCTCATCTATCTTTTTTAATTCTGATAGGTTCTACAAACATGTCTTATAATACGGTACAGCTTGATTATTCCTCAGAAGGATGATGGGGAATCGGAAAGTTCTAAGTGATTTAAGGAGCTATCTCAAATGTTATTCCCTACCTTGTTGCATAAATTGAAGGGGGCCTTATGTTAAATAATGCATTATGAAGGTGGTGATCGTTTATCTTTCGCTCTGTAACTGTTATTCTAGTATTGAAGGAATGCGATTTTCTTGGTTCTTTTTGAAAATGAAGACTTGAGAAAATTGGGAAAGATTTGGATGCACAGATTAAAGGATAATGGCTAATAAAACTTGAAAGCGTCAGTATTCTTATGTTGATATTGATAATAATGATGCGCGTGGACGATTGTTTGTTAGTACTAAATGAAATTTCTGGATAAGCCCTGATCTTGAAACCGACAGTACTATATTGAGTTATTCAGTAATGCTGGTTCCCAATTTCTGATCCGATAGTGATACTCCACTTCATAAAATAGGTCATATTCAAGAAGCATGAAACAAAAGAGGCACCGGAGGAAGGGCAACAGCAGTTCACGACAAGGTATCATTGAGTTGAGAAGGCTGGCCAGTAATCTTGTCTCATATAATACATTCCACTGCACCTATAACCCCTCGTGAATTGGCAAATCGCCCCGCCCCATAATAAAAGCGCATCGAGTCATCATCCATTAAGCCTGGCCCAACCCCTCTACTTTCCACCGAACCACGAAGAGATGCCGCTCTTGGCCTCAGCAGCCTTGGCCTCGATCTTTCTATCTGCAGCATCAATCTTCTTCAAAGCATCGTTCTTTGCGTCTTTGCCATATTGTTCTGCCTTGTACAGTTCGGCGCGAGCTTTATCGGTCTTTTACATGTGTTAGTTACGGGTTTGGGGGAAGGGATTTGATGGGATGGGATGTTGGAGGAGAACGAGGGGACATACAGCGCTGTCGAGCTTTGAGCCCGCCTCAGAAGCCCATTTCTCGCCCTCCCTCTTGGCTTCTGTTCCCCGACCGGGTAGTTCACTCTTGACCTTCGCTGAAGCACGAGCAATATCGCCTGCAATTCCTATTAGCATTGGGCTCAAGGCAATGGGCGGAGAAGCGGGAGTAACGTACTCTCGAATTGCTTCTCAGCAACCTTGGGGCTGCCCCCTGCAGTGTAGAGGTAATAACCAATTCCACCGGCAGCAGTGAGGCCGAGAGCGAGGGGAAGTCTGGATTTTGGTGCAGCCATTGTTGATGATTGGGATAGCAGGTGGCTGGGTGGTTGGAATTGTTGGTATGGATGTGCGATTGTAGGTAATGAAGAGAGAGGTATGTTGGTGAATAAAGAAACGGAAGGGGAGAGAAGAGAGTGAGGAGAGCGAGGTGAGGTGACTTTGAACCCAGGTAGACTCTGGCCAGGCTTGCAGCCAAACCGCCGTGAACGAATGACGTATCGCCGAGTTCAAAGCTTCCATTGGTAGAACAATGCGGGGGGAGCTAAGATTATGGGTAATGAGGGGTGTGAATAGTGAATAGTACTCCCGTACCTCCGTAGAGGCTCCAGTTACTCACTACAAAACCCTAATACGACGACACCACGTTATATACAGGGTTCGTCCATTCACTGAACGAGTGTTCTCTTTGTAAAACTTGTTTAATATACGTGCCATAGGTTCGATTCCCTCAGGGAGAAACATAATAGCAGCTTCGCTTTGTCGATCAAGGCATTCAGCGCGATATATACGTCAGAGCACTCACTTGCTCTGTCTCTCCATCCGCTCTAGCGAAATCCCGCTGTGCGTGGACGCTAGCTCATCTCCCTACTGTATGAAAGCCAATCACGGTATATATATGTCACTTGTATAGAGGCTGTACACTTGTGCCTCCGATGGAAAGTCACGTAAGCTCTCAGTGTTTCTTATTCGCCTGCGCATATTTGATAGTACAGATAATGTATTTGCTAGCTAGATAATTTAGGTAATTAGTTTGATTTATATTAAGCGCGCGTCAAAGAATACATCATATTATTTGTATTAGACGGCGAGGTAGTGCGGGTTCTAGTATTAATCTTCTAGTATTAATCTTCGATATGCAGCATCTAAGTTTTGTTCTACGGAAAATTTATGTTTTCAACCAAATCAGTCTGCACTCCCTACTAGACCTATGTCTACTTTGCCTTGAAGTATAATTAAGGCACATAAGCCATACGTGAAGGTATCTTTACTTTAGAGGTAACCAATTTGAGGTGTATAGTTTCAGACCGGTATACTCGTAATTGTGGTACTACCTACTCGGGTGCATTATTTAAAACCGATGTAGTCGCAAATGCACTACTCCGAATCTAAGAAAGATTCTAAGAGGAAATTACTTCTATTAGAAACTAGTTCTACAAACAATGTTCTAAAGAAATGTTCAAAGTTGAAGACGAATTGGATGTCGCAAATTTTATAGATGACTCTTTTTGCCTGGTTATACCCCAGCCCAGGTACAGTTTGTCATTATGCGGCGGAGCCAATTCTCGGCCTTCCGTCTAGCAGACTTAATAGTCCAACAAATAGCGACGGAGCTAAACAAGTACTAGGATTTTAAAATACTTGAAATCTATTATTTATAAAAAGGGTTATAGTGTAGTCTTATTACACCAACGTCCTTCACACTACTACGAGTTACCCTTCAAACCTCTATCCGGCCCGCGCTCTTGAAATCACATTCGGAATCCTCTCTCGCGGCAATGACCACTTCCAAATGAGACATTGTGACCTAGCATCCTTCTTGTGCAGCCAGAGCGTGGCCCGTAGACACCAAAGTTTTGATCTGAAATATGAACATTAAAAAGTTGAAGTATGCAGGGTGAAAAGTTAGATCAAGTATTACTAAGATTGTAGTGTTTCTAAATAAAGTATGGCAAAGGCTGTTTGAAGTTTAATTATGTCATGGGGCTATACACAAGAAACGTGCAGCTGAGCAGCATAGAGCAAGCAGGACTGGGTACCAGGAATAAAGATTTCTAGACGGTTGACCTAGGCGGGAATGGCCGTGGGTTGGTGATAGGACTCCGTCGCCCTTTCCTTTAGACGTTTAGCTAGCTACCTTTAAGAACGAACGGACTCTAAGGAGTTAGAGAAAGAGACACTTATTTACCATTTTCAGACTCACATCGTGATCTCCGATAGTTGGGCAATATTAGTAACACAAGCTTGACACTTTGAAATGTACATTGCAGCTGAATTTGCCTAGCACTAATATTTAAGGTCGTTTTGTGAGTTATGTTGCTGCTCCAGATCAGTAACTTATTTTTGAAGACAATATTTCCTTTCGTTACATACAAATTGATCGAATCACCATATAATAATAGGATATATTCAATTTTTGCCAAACGCCAGATCTGCTCCTCGTGATCTCCTTGTTAACTAAGTCGAGATAAGATCTTTGCAAAAATAGGTTCTCAATTCATACGGGTTCGGAACGCGTATATTTCGACCACCTGCGGATAGGAATTGGAGCTCGATGCATCTGGTGCAGAACAGACTACGGGGTAAGCACTAGAGATTGATGCATCTGATGCTGGATAGTTCTGGGTGCTCTAGAGAAATGTACTGTGTTTGACCTCGAGATATACAGGATCCATGTTAATCGAGTAGTAATAATGGATAATACTCTCGATGGTAGCACCATCTGTTGAAATCGCAGCGACGTAGCTAAGTCTAGTCCCGTCTGCCATAACAACAGAACTTGCAGGTCGTTAGTCAAACATACCAAGAGAAAGCATCGAATGCTTACACCCAGTATCGACAGCCAACACCGCCCTCTGTCATGTTATAGTTCGTTCGTCCATTGTCTATAATAGATTGCAGTACAAAGTATACGGCGAGATTTCCTGTTGCTTCAAACTCTTGTGATCTAACAGCGGAGTTGGAAACGGCACTGTATGGGTGATTTTTTATGTTAACAAACATTGTGTGTTTTTGGATCTTGCGTCCTGGAGTTGCATATTGAGATGGACTGAACCTTTGCTATGGACCAAACATATTGACCAGTGGTTCTAGCTAAGTTGAGCTCCTAGTGACCGGGCCCACTGTATCCATAGCGACTCCAATATGTGTGGCCATAAGATCAGAGACAGCTTGTGGGACGTTGACCACTGGGGAGAATTTGGAAGACATCCTATGAGTGGACCCTTATTTGACAATGAATATTCTTCTCTTCGCGCCTGGGACCATCATACCATATCTATAAGGTATATATACTTGGGGGTCTATTGATCAGCTCTTATGCCACTATTGCAATATCCTAAAGTGCGAATCACCCAAAGGACCTTCAGCCATTATGCATAGTTCATGGAAGTACGAGCTGTTGCGTCAGCATAAGGCCATAAGTATGATCCAACAGATCCTAAGCATAATCCAGAATAGTCTAAAGTGATACAACGTAATGTGCTGCATTATTACTAAATTATGAGGAGGGAAGCAGCGTACAGGATAGCCCAACCACCGACGATTGAGAAACTTGCAAACATTCACTGCCAAGGTTTGCTTACATATATGCCTGTAGGTGCTACTCATCTAGTCACTGTGAACGAATCAAAGCCAAGCAAGAAAGTGATGCATAACGCTAGGCATTGACCAACAGCGCTAGGCAATGCCATGAAACGATAGCATGCGACCAACTATACGACTTGCACATTCCAATATCATCTGGTCTCAAGTCTCAGCATGCAAGTGTTATCAAAGCGGAACGGGGACTCCGGTGAGCGGGCCTGGACTGTTAATCCTGTATCAATTACAGTTATGTAGGGAGTGTAACCCTTCGGGTTATGTTCAATTGCCTAGTGCCTAGCATAATCTGTCAGTGCCTAGCGTAATCTGTCAGTGACTAGCGTCAGTGCCGAGTGTATTTTATTACGGCTTGCCTGTTCTTGTCACTATCATCCTTCCAAATACTCTTTAAATACTCTTTGAATACCCTTTGAATATTCCCAGCTACGGAAATGCAGTCACCTGTCAAGATTGTTATGAGATTGGAGCAGTCAACTGATGAAGATTTGGACGTGGCAGAAGCATTTGCGAAACAGCCTACTATTGTTCGTGAGGCATTACTCGACGCAATTCGGCTTGTCCAAATTCAGAGTATTGACATCACCTTTCTCCAGATTGAGAATGTCTTTCGATCTGCTTTGAAGGAACCATGGAATGAGCCAAAAAGTCTAGAACCAATACTAGAAGCTTGCCGCCAGGACAAAGTTGAGAGCCGGACAGAAAAGCTCTTTTATGAGCATGGAAAGGAATACGGAGTCGCAGCACTTTGCCTCGCAACAGCATCCAATGACCACAGGCTTTTGCGTGAAATTGATTCCCTTCAAGACGAAGAAATTATCAGGCTGGTTAAAAACGTCCAGAAAATAAAGAAAAAGGCTGCTTTAGTCGAATTTATAGATGAGTTCCTCCAGACACCCAGTACGTATTTCTTCCCTAGCAGTCTCCTTACTAATAGACCTCATAGAAGGCATCGTCTTTAATCCGCCTCACCGGTTGCCTAGACCTCGAACGCGAAGAAAAGGTTTGTAACAGACACATCTGCACTGCGTTCAAGCTATGGCTAATTCAAAATCCAAAAAGAAGTTATGCCAATAGAGGATTCGCGATCCTTAAGCCCTAAAGCAGCGGGCAACGCAATATCGGAAGCGCGCCCAAGCAACAAAAGAAGGAGATTGTATCATGATCAAACCGCTCCAATCCATAGTTCACAAGCATCAGATCAGGACTCCCTCCGATTACCATCTCTTCGTGAAGCTGGGCTAGCAGCACCATATCATATGTTTCCTAACATAATGACCAGCTCACAACTCCCCCCACCCCAGCAAGGCTATCATCCAATTTCTCATTACATATCACAACCTACCACACCTAATCCTAATACAACCGGGGTTCAAACTTAGGGATACAACCGGATGATATATGGCGGCATGGGCATGATTTCAACCTCGGAAGGCACCCTATATTCCATAGTCGGAATCGCAGGCTTGATTAAAAGAAGAATGGGATATACAAGGCAGGGACTTCAACCCAGGTCAGCCTCTTATGTTCGACGGTTAAACACCGCAGATAACGAAGCCGGAAGAAGAATGGAGTATGCCAGGAAGTGACTTCATCCCAAATACAAGCAGGGCGAGCTGAGTTTCGTTTACGTTATTTTATAGAAGGAAACAAAGGTTCAATCCTGATTGATAATTGCCACAGCCGTGTACTCCTGTAACCGGATTGTTGTTTCATCTTCTACTATGTGCCCTTCTCCCGCTGAAGTGATCTCTAACCCCCCCAGCTGAAATTTGCCTGTTATAAGAAAGATGATGCATTTCCTGGCCGTCAACTTCACATCTCTTGTACCGTCCTTAGTCTTCTGCCAGCCTGCGGGGCCTAAGTCAACAACTGCCGCCTCACCCTCAGCCGACAAGCGTAGTGTAGCGCGATCGAGATGTTATAGTCTTCAAAGTAATGACTGCTGACTTAAGATGGTCAAGGCCACCCAACAGCATCCAATGCTGAACAGCCACCCAACAATCAATGTAACAAGCCCATTTATGTTGGCGGTTGGTTACATCATCCTTCTGTCAGTTACGTTATATCAACCATCAAAACCCGTATCATTCTTGTTTATATAAAGGTTCGGGTTCATATTATCGTATCTCCTATATCGAACCTAACTTGATATTCCCAGACGTTCCGAAATGGCTGACTATGTCAAGCCCACGTTGACTCCGATTTACTGTATTGCAAATATCCCGCCAAAGGTAAGAAGTTCAAACTAATGAATCAAAAGTGGTGATACTGAATTAGACATAGATGATTGATACCCTTATTGAGCGAACTACGGAATTTTGCCCACCTGCTCTTTATCTTGTGGACGATTTGCTCCGCGCTCGAAATAATCCATCCAACGTTAAACTTGCAACAATTCCTACACCACCTTTCCAATCGCCTGTAGTCGGCTGGTCGATTCAAGAGGTCAAGGATCACTACATGGATTATATCCCTGATGATGAGGGACTCTTCACTCACTACACGTTCATTGTTCTCGACGAGCGAACGCTCAAAGACGAAACGTGCAGTATCGTCTCAATCTCCACATTCGACGAACTTCGCGACGACACAATAGGACAAGATGACAGTCCTTTCACCAAGTATCCGCCAATCGTAGCTCGAGCAGATTTTTGGGTTGCGCTAGAGGCTTTGATTTATCCCGAGTCAACGATAACCAAGATTTTAAATGATGGGATACCGAAAAGCTGGAAAGAGGCTGAAGAAGACGGTGGTCAGTTTTTATATACAAAACAAAGGTACAGAGAGATGTTTGGGCCACCCTCGGCATGGAGAATCATGGGACCACTCAAAAAGAAAGCGAATATTAAAAAGGAACTAGCTTTGTAAGGAGAGGAGGGCTATGATTAAGAATCTGGCGATTATGGTTTCTTTGAGACGATTAAGGCCTCTGATTTGTTAAAGTCACGTGTTTTGAAGTATATTTGTGCTCTTCGCGAACTGCCTTATATAGTAATTTTATGTTCCAGGTATCCTACCGTGTAGGGCTAAGAGAGTTTTGAGTTGGTCGTATAATAAAAGGAGCAGAAACCCTTGAGCAAATCTAGTTTTGTCTTTAGAATTATAGCTAAAATTTACCCCTGGCTCAGCTCGTCACCGCCTACTATATATGAAGGGTGGGGCGGGGGGCGTGAATCAACCCTCATTTGTGGTTAGGCGTCTTGGTACGTAGATGCGGGAAGACTACTCCATACGTCAGATTGGATAAACGCATGCACTTTGCTGCAAAACTGGATCTGGATCTGGATTACGGAGTACCGTCTCCTTCTACTTCGTCCCTTGTCTAATTAAATCCTCTTCTTTCTTTCTATCTTAATACTTTCAGTCAGAGGGCCGTCTGGGAAGCTGTTGA
>Ga0247812_10002613_pt1 | contig 10168 bp, 12 predicted proteins | sample UWRJL149409B1_FD_178011 | JGI IMG/M metagenome (GOLD analysis project Ga0247812, IMG submission 178011) | Plant litter microbial communities from Arlington Agricultural Research Station in Wisconsin, United States - UWRJ-L149-409B-1 | ecosystem: Environmental > Terrestrial > Plant litter >...
GTGGCGTATTACACACAGGCCGCCGCCAATTTAACATCGCAAGGACTAGATCCAGCGAAATATATTCTAGCTGTCAAGAATGGAGGCTGTAATGCTATGAGCAAGGCTGATGTTGCATACGACTTGGGATACAGGTATTTTGTCAGCTACACGACTTCGGATTTGCCTCCATCTCTTCGTAACTATGCCGCGCCCAACCCACAAGAGGGCGAAGTCAACCCTATCGTGCTGAGTGTGCAGGACTCTACGACCTTCCTCAGTTCATATGCCAAGAAACCTGGACAGTACAAAGTTTCGTTCAGCAGCACAGTCTATGGTGCAAAGAGTGGCGATATGATTACCCCTGGCTTCATGAGCAACTACTCGTCTATAGGACCGGAGTACAATCTGAACAATAAACCACAAGCATCCGGTCCAGGTGGACAAATTTTGGCAACCTGGCCCCTGGATTTCTATGGGGGATATGCTAGTAAGTGATTTTAACCTCACACATAAAATTCCTTTGATTTCACTTGCCAAGGAGTTGCTGATTGAATTATTAGTCATTTCTGGCACATCAATGTCGTGTCCTTATGTTGCTGGAGTTTACGCACTCATCTCCTCCCAACGACCAACTCTCAGCGTCCACGAAATATATGCCTTAATTCAAGGATCAGCCTCCCCAATTCCATGGTATTATAATCCATCAATCCTTAGTTCGGCGGCACAGCAAGGTACAGGCTTAGTCAACGCCGTAAGTGCTCTGAAATGGGAAAGTCAAGTCCTTCCTACCCAACTCAATCTCGGATTCTCCTCCACCACCGTGACCAGAAACCTCACAATCACCAACCGCACCACTCGCTCAAAGACGTATACATTTTCCCACCGACCGGCTGGCGGAATGCAATATGCTGAGTTTGCTACCTGGCAGTACGGTATGATGTATCCGTGGTACGCCAGCACCACATTTAGTACTCAGTCCATCCTGATTCAAGGCGGCCAGTCTGCTACGATTCAAGTCTCCGTTGCACCACCAGATTTTACACCGAACACGCAGTTGTTTCCGTTTTACACTGGTTATGTTGTTGTCAATAATAATTATGAGACCTACACCATTCCTTACGTTGGTATGTGTTTCGCATCTCGTTCGAAATACTCAAACACTAACAAAACTTTTAGGATCCAACTTCGAAGAATAGTCTACACAATTATATAGCTATCATATCTTACCACTGGTGGGTGGCTGGAATTAATATAATATAGGATCTAAATAATATAAGTATGGCACTTGCTTTTTTGGTTACTTGTGGATTCACCGCTAGTATATCTTCTGGGGAATGCCTCATGAATGCTTCGATCGGATCAATGTCAATTTATTACAATCTAATCGTTTCCTCCATCTGGAAACCGTTCCTCAAGTTGTTCACTCTGACTCAATTTGAGAAAACCTCATATATAACACACTTCATATACTGTACCACCTAGCTTTTGCGGCCTGTTAGCCTGTTCTGACTAAATGAAGCAGTTTCATACCCTCCACCCTGTCCTCCCTAGACTCTTCATCAACAAATTTTCAACTTGGGAAAGTCGCGCATCTTAGCTAAGTGATAATGGCACCAATCTTCCTCGACCACTTTCCCCCGTTCATTTATCAGCTCAGTCCTCAGATGTTTGATGTCGCCGAGCGAAAGACTCTCCTGACCCCAGAAAGCCGTACTTCGTACGTGGATGGTGTCGTGATCAAAACTCATCCACATGTAGCATCCTCTTGAGCCTGAAATAAAGCTTTCCTGGAAGCTGCAGTGCTTTCGGGGGACTCGTGACATGTTCTTGTGATAGCTGGCACTGGGCTGGGCGACCACAGACTCGCGTTGCTTTCCTTGATTCTGATGACTCGATCCTCCGCTGCGAGTGCCCAGATCTGGGTGCGGATTTCTGGGACATACCAAGTGCAAAGAGAAAACAACAGTTCAAAACTTGCTTAAGGACTGAAAGTTGCGTAAATGTACAACATTACAGAATATCACGAACCAATTATTTCTTTTTTTACGGTAGCAGGATAACTAATCGCTGACCACTTTTGGGGACAATTAAGGGAGATAATTAAGAGAGAGATTTCTTTGAGCATTTGTACTTTGCAAAAACTTGGCCAACACACTATTATTAAAAACTCAAGAGTTTGCTATTGTTATATTTATGGTTGACAGCACACAAAGTCACTACCACCAGGGCAAACTGGATCTAAATTTTGGAGGGTAATGGTAGCTTCTGTATTGAAAGGACACATAGAAAACAAAAACTAACCTGAAAGTACAATTCCCTCATAATAATCTCGGCACTGTGACCTCCACGTGCAAAGAGTTGAGCTATCATGATTCGGGCATCCAAGTTGGATATTGCAGCACTGAACATCCTCAGGTGTCCCTGGGCACGGGTATCTTCCTGGAGATCCTGGGAAACTCGTCCCACCGTATCTGGCACATGCAGAAGTCGAGATACAGATTCCATCATTGTTGAAATTGTCACATGGTCCATTAACCACCGCGGAGACAATAACCAAGCTAGTGAGGTTGATGATAGTAGATGAAAGAATCATATTGACTGTCAGGTCGCATAATATAATGATGTAGGTAAGTCTGATGCTCAGTTTAGAAAATAGGGTCAAGACGAACTAGTTAATGATTGTCTCCTATTTATGTACTTTCAAATTCTAGCTGACAGAACCAGCAGCTAAATATGTATAACGTTACCCTAAACTGATATATGATCACAACTAGGATTGGCGGGTCAAAGGGGAAGCCGTCTTATTCAAAAAGTAGGCTTTCTGATGGTGGACTATGATCACAAGTAAAAGTTGTCGGCTTCATTCTTACCCGTCTTACGATATGCGAAATGATGGTGGTCTTCAGCTACTCGTATCATGAATAGTGACTTCATTGAACAGTATGATCAATACCTTGATGAAGAAAACAACTGACCTCTATATCAATCCTAGCTTTCAAACAAATTCCCAATAATTATCCGCTGCCAAGCCGCCCATATCTCCACTCCATGTTGTCGTTGGCGGATGTTAGTGTGACTTTGATGGATGAATACACTTGGGTACTAGGATTTCTTGTTTGTTCATGTTGATGCAATAATGGAGTGCAAGATATCAGCTGGATGGATGCTTTGCTCCCCGGTACGGGAGTTGAAAGTTGATTATGCGGTCATAATTGTTTTTCATTCACCTCTAGTGACTGTCGGCTTACTGTAAGTTCTCTCAGAAGTTGACATGGACACCTTCTTCAATTCCAAAATGGAACCCAGAGTTCTAATAGCGGAAAAGACTACATATTGTTGGCAATTACCTCAATAAACTCATCGGACCTTGCATTTCTCAACTTCTGAGCAACATCTTGGCATGACAAATCGTGTTCCGACCATAGAAGGGGTACATACTCGCGGCAACCACTGCCAGATACCTCTTTGGGTAATCTTTAGTGCTATTTTATCTTTTGAGCTTGGCATTTCCGGTTTCATTACAGAAGTTCCGGACTCCAACATGGTTAGCTTGATCTCTGACCACCAAGTTGGAGACCATCTTGAATTGACGTGGACAGACAGGAGATACCATTCTATGCATTGCATTTCCGCGGCGAAGCTGGTGCGTCGAGTGGTGGAGAGAAGTTGGAAGGCACGGGGAAAACTAGCAAGTATTAATTATACTGAGTGCTGGGCTATGTCTTTGCAAAACAAGGATAAAGAGGCTGTGAGGTGGATGGAACGATATCATACCATTGTTTCTATGGATGCAATCATTACCAGGGTGACGGTTCAGTATCTTACTTGCTAGAATACATATCAAGGTGGGACATGGTTATAAAGGCAGTGGAAGGTATGGAAATAAATTCTAGGAGTAGAGGAACATGGAATCACCAGATAAAGTAGTGATATAGCTCGCAAATGAATGATCTTTAGGATTCAGAGCAACGCGAAATCCTTTGGCAAGAAACTTGAATCATTTAAAATAATTTAAAATGGATTGAATTGAATATGAATGAGCTATTTCAAAACATTCACAACACTGAATATATTCGAAATATCTAGAACATGTTCACATATTAAAAATTGGTTTAATCTTGAATAACACCCTATATTCGATTTAATAATTCAAATTCCTCACGCTGATTCAAAGCATCTCTCGCACAATCTGCACGCGGTGACAGAAAGAGGGCAACTCGCCCTTAAGCTTATGCGTCACCCAGAACAATTGAGGATACCCGTGTGCCCAATTGCAGACCATCCATCCCTTCCAAACCCTTTCCCCATCGAGCTCTTCTTCGAATTCCAACACCTCCTCTACTGAACCCTCCTCGCCTCCGGTGAATACCAGTCCATCGCTCCCTCCATGTTCAACAATCTCCACCTTCTCCCACCCAACATGCTGCCCTCCGTCCTTGCGAAGCGCCAATCCCCATTTCCGACCTTCGTGAGAAGCGCTGGTGAAGGTAATACGTTTTCCATCCATATTGCCTTTGATGTACTTAGGCTGTTCGGGGGTAAGGACGATCGAGTCTATTCCGGAGCCGAAATGGCGGAGATAGAGGTTTGTGTATTGGGAAGGTTCTTCGCCTGGAAGAGGAGCGGTTTTGAGGAAGAAATGCTTGGACGCCATGAGTAAGAGTCAGAGTGAGGTATGGGCGCGTGGAAGTTCAAAGACACAAGTGATTGTTAGCTTGCTTGCTTTTTGTGTGGAAAGATATGAGCACAGCAGGACGTGGCGAAGCTTTTAAGAATCTCATACTTAGTTAGATATCCCTCAGATGCAGGTAACATCGCCTACGACTGCTTCCTATATTAGGAAGGTTATAGGTTTAGCATTCATTATGCAGGTTGAAATGCCGCATCAGCCTGTAACGGCGTACAGTAAGCATTTACATGCCAGGGTAAAGTCGGAATGCATATGGTATCCCTTAAGCAGAGGTATCGAACAACCCCACTCTGTTTCAGGGCTTCGCTTATAGCGAACTTAGTGGACTTTCAGTGAGGTGATTGTTGCCTCAGGCATCAGAAAAGTCTGAATGATAGTTAGAAGATAGGGAGAAAACTTGTTAGCTGACTCCCATAGAGAGACATGAAAGGCGGTGGCGGTGGCGAACTATAATTTTATTCTCGAGTTAAACGACTTAATTGACAGGGAAACCTTAGGCTCCCGCTGCTCTGGTTCATAAGCTAAAATATGGCCTTCTTTATTTGATAAACGTGGGACTGCTTAATAACTCAAGCAAGCCTTTATCCTTGGGCTGCTAAGCTTATGTCGACCTCTGCAAAGCAGTCAAAATCGGCCAGAAAATCCATCAATCTTCTATTATGTATGTGCGAGTATCTTCCGTAGCAAATATAGGATAGGGGATAGCCAGTTGGCATCAAGGCAACGCATTCTTTCCTTCAGATTATTGAAGTTGTACAAAATACTGCAGAGCAAGGAGACTATCAGCTTTGCTCCATTCGCTGGCATGACCCCGACAATCGAGGATCGAGAAGCGCTGTAAGATTCCGAAAAAGCTAATTACGGCTTGTGGAAAAGCAATTTCGGAGAAGGAATTAGCTTCGAATACTACCAGCCCAAGCCCACAGTGGCCGAGAAACCGTAATTGACTACCATAGTTCTGCTTAAGCTATTCAATGGTATACTCGCAGTCCTCGGTCAATTCCTTCAAGGATTTCTATCAGGTAAACAAATCAAAAGAAATTCAATTTTCACCAATAAAAGAGCTACTTTCTTACAGATCGGCCACTACTAATGAGAGGAGCTACTAGCTTGCAAACTTTTAGATTCGCATTTGCAATAAGAGTTTACTTATAGCAATAGCTCCTTGTGAACCCCCCCCCCCTTTTTAGGTACCAAGGTCCTTCCAGCATGTTTACTTAATATATGATCTGGATCTGAACCAGAGCTAAAACCCAGACTCATTTCTACAAATAGCCTTCCGAATGAATTTGTATGACTCTTTCACATTGTTAGGGAAGCTATCAACCTTTGACATTAACAACTTTAAATTTTGAGAGTTTCCTAGATTCAATCTCATAGGAGAGTGTTCCCAGAACCTTTCCAAATACAACTTTAATTACTTCGAAGCTTGGTGTTAAGTATTTATTGATCAACAGCCTCTATATCGTCTAGATTTCCGACGAGGACTGATAGAAACAAGCAGATTATAAGCGATATATATTAGAACTCATATTGCAATATATCCTCAATTATAATCAAAGATGCGCGAAATGGCTGCTTTGTAGAGAGGCCGTAGAACGCCTTTCATTCTTGCAAGATCAAGGCCCAGTAACTTGAAGATGCTGCCGCTCGAGTCGCGTCACGTGCACCCGCCTCGAGATCAGAGTATACAAAATAAGCCAGTGTTGGTACAAATCTCGTATATATCGGGGTTTTGAGCCATTTAGCGTCTATTAAAAGTGACTTTATATTAAACCTGAATTTAATATACATCATTTTAATCAACTAAGGGAAATCCGACGATCTCAGCTCGCTAACCCTAAAGAGGGAATTTTTTCCGATAGTGCTGCCTAGCCATGATGCCATGACGCTTAATATAGTTATGTAGTAGTTATGCAGGTATGACTTGAAATATTGCTATACGGTTTCCTCGTATTAGTATGGCAAATGAGGCACTCTTACCGAATGGCCCGAGCAATTGAACTTTTGATCCCTCAATTCAATAGTATATATAGGTAAGGAAGTTGTAAGTTTTCCTTTCACCTCACTCCTGAGAGCAATTTGTAATTTATTAACAATGCCTATTTCAAAGAACCTCTTAATGCTCACATACGTGTTCCAAGTCTTGGGTCTTGCCTCTGCTCTCACCCATAACCCGAAATGCAAAACTGCGCCTGGAACAGCATCCTGGCCGGCTGAGAACGAATGGGCATCCTTAAATCGGTCCATTTCTGGACAACTCATCAAAACTATTCCTCCAGGTGCTGTTTGTCATCCGACGCAGCCAACTTTCAATATTCTCAATTGCCCCACTGTACAAGCTGGATGGCTCACCACGAAGTGGCACACTGACGATCCTGTGAGTGTCATCGGAGATAATTGGAGTAATAACACCTGTCTCCCGGTTCCAACATTCCCGTGCAGTGGAGAGGGATATCCGGTGTATGTTGTTAACGCTACTCGTCCCGAAGACGTAAAGAAGGGAATGGATTTCGCAAGGAAGAACAACATTAGGTTGATTGTCAAGGGTACCGGGCACGACTATCTCGGGAGGTAAGAATTGATTCGCAGTACATAATGTTCAGTCGCTAAACGTTTCTTTAGATCATCCGGCGCCAATTCACTGTCAATATGGACTCATCACATGAGCGGCCTCACCTTCCAAGAAAATTTCACCCCCAAAAGTTGTCGAAAGTCAATTGACGGAAATGTAATTACCGCCGCTGCAGGCTCTCAAATGAAGGAGATCAACCAGCAGGCTCACCTAAGGAACCTAACAATTGTTAGTGGCGGTGCAGAAACTGTAGGAGTTGGGGGCTACCTGACTGGTGGAGGCCATGCAGCATTGAGCTCTACATATGGATTGGGAGCTGATCAAGTTCTTGAACTGGAGGTTGTAACACCAGGAGGTGATATCCTAACAATCAACGAGTGCCAGAACAGAGATTTATTTTGGGCTTTCAGAGGGGTGAGTTTTTCATCCAAGTTTAAATTTTCGATCAGCTTGGTAATAGAGGCCTCTATTCTAACGGATACAGGGCGGCGGCTCAACATTCGGTGTCATAACTTCCGTCACCATCCGTGCTTTTCCCTCCACCAAATTTGCAAAAGCCAGTGTCTTTCTTGGTACCGTCACAAGCACGGACGATGCTTACTGGGATACTATAACATATATTCTCTCTCGTTACCCAGAGCTTGGCGATCAAGGCATTTCTGCCTACACTGCCATTGCACCTAACGGGTCTGAGTTACTCAATATCACGGGACCAGCCAGTGGCTTTGGTGGAAGTTTCATGCTGCCGCTCCTACATCCTTCGAATTCCTCGGAATCGCTCGCAGCTGCTCTTAGCAAGGTTATGGAAGAAGCAAAAGCATTACATCCTGGCGAGTTCTTTTCAGGCATAACTCTAACTACTTATGACAGCTTCTGGGACTGGTATGTACCCAATAATGGTCCATTGGACGCTGGTCAGAACCAAATTTTGGGTTCGAGATTGCTAGATGGCAAAGCTTTGTCTGATCGCGAGGGGTTAAAGAAAGCATACAAGACGTTCACTTCGGATGGGTCAATTGCCGCTCTCTTCCTGGTAGGTGGGAAGAAGGTTTGGAACTCGGATGTGAGAGGTGGAAGCAATGCTGTGAATCCTGGGTGGAGGAAAGCTTATGTGCACACTCGTAAGTTGTAGTAAAATAGACGGATAATATGATGCTAACTGTTTCCAGTCCGTACGATCAGTTGGAACCCATTCGATAGTGAGCAGAAGATCGCAGCTTTGAAGGATAAAATGACGAATGTTTGGGTTAAGGCTTTGCGAGACCTTGCCCCTGACACAGGGGCTTACATAAACGAGGTATGACCGACGGATGCTCATGAGAAGCAGCCTTCGCTTTTATTTGCTCGGGATGGATTACTAACTGGTCCAGGCTGACGCCAACGAGCCAAACTTCCAACAAACATTCTGGGGGACTAATTATCCACGTCTTTTGGAAATTAAAAGAAAATATGACCCCATGGATGTCCTCTGGTGTACTCCATGTGTAGGCAATGAAAGATGGAAGCTGGTTGACAATGTTCTCTGCAAAATCTAGGAGTTGACTATAAACGCAGTGGAAGTATGCGTGACGTTATGCTTACAGAAGAAATTACCGTCAATGATAGTGGCGTTACCTTTATTTTACAGTCCACTTTTCCAGCTCCAAAACTCCTTTCCTGAAGCAAGCCTACTTCGTATCTCATTTAAGAAGAGCTATCTTATAATACAGGGCCACCCATTCTTTTAAAAAAGACAACCTTTGATTTGGTGACAGCCCATACCCACTCGGGTTTCCTCATTCTATTAACTCTTAGTCCACATCATTATATCGATACCATTATGGTATTTCAGGTTCAGTATACCATGTCGAATGTTTTCAATACATTTACCTAAAGTCTCAAGAATATTTGTTATATAGAAGCTGCTACGAAAGAAGCTCTCGAGCTTATGGTGAGTGATAGAATAGGGAAATAACACAATTTTTCTAAGGGTGCAGTTGCTTACTTACCTACCTAAGGAATGGCCGATGAAAGAGGCTAGGGTTTCTCTGAGTAGCGGTGATAATTTTCGAATTCCAAAACAACCACAACAAGTGTTTTAAATCCTCTTCTAACTCTCTTGCCTAACATCGCGTCCAAATTTGAAAACATTTTGCGGAACGGAATTACTTACATACCGACTTTGAACGCTTTTGGCGATGATGGTGTTGCGTCCGATTATAGTCATGACTTTAGTAAGATATGAAAACGTGTTTCCATATGACACCACATCTGGCATGTGTTTCCTTTCAGACAGTTTAGGGTCAAGCTGTGGCTGAAGTTCCCGAAGTTCCGAATAAGAGTGTGGTTTAGGCCACCAAAAGATCCGCTATTCTTTCCCGTTACGCGTTACTATGTCGAATGAAACCCCAGCCTTATCTTTCTGCATACTAATGAGTCTCGGAACTAGCGCCATGGCCTTTCTCAATAATGACGTCTTGGTCAGCCTCGCTGAATAGAACCAATCTGGGTAGGGAGCCGGGGGTCACGTGATGCAAATGCAGATGTCAATAAATTGTAAAGCTTTATTAAGCAAGAGTCACTCATGTTCCGAAGAGATGGGAGGCATATTTATATGAAATTGAGTTCGGAGAAGTCATGTATCATGTAGTTGTAAGTGGCACGACAAACCTAGCTAGGCAAAAACAACTCTCCCCTGAGTTTAGCCGAGAAGCTCTCCTACCATAGTGGGAATTGCGGGGACCCCACAGTGTTACGATGGTTTCTTCATTCTAGAACTGTTCGAAAGTATAAAGTTCGATACGTTGGTATTCCGGGGATACATCTTACCTGGTGACACGGATCAGTGTCCTCCGCGCTTTCACCCATTCACCCGTTCAATTTTGCCCGCGGTTTACATTTGCCGAACTTTAAATTAATTGTCTTCATGGGCGAAGTTTCAG
>Ga0247812_10002614_pt1 | contig 10167 bp, 3 predicted proteins | sample UWRJL149409B1_FD_178011 | JGI IMG/M metagenome (GOLD analysis project Ga0247812, IMG submission 178011) | Plant litter microbial communities from Arlington Agricultural Research Station in Wisconsin, United States - UWRJ-L149-409B-1 | ecosystem: Environmental > Terrestrial > Plant litter >...
ACGGGCGCCCATCGTCACGACAATCCGGTGCCAGTGCCGGAAGATGCGAGGCCTTGCGCGCCGCCGCTGGCAGCCACGGTGACAGCAGTGCGGGCCAGCGCGCGATCTCGCGCTCTTCCTCGTCGTGCACCGCGCTGCAATCGGCTGAAAGGCGCAGGCCCGTCACGGCGTCTACCTGGTAGCGCTGCCTGCCGGGCTGCCAGCGGCGCGCATCGCGCTCGGCGAAGGTCGGCGGCACGTTGCCGTCCAGCAGCCACGCCTTCAGGCGTCGCTGGCACAGGGACGGCGGCAACTCGGCGGCCAGACCGCCGCCCGGCCAGCAGATGTCAGCCTGGCTGACGCTCACGGGCGCAGGCGCGGCGTGGGCCCCACCTGCACCACGCGGCAGGCTGTCCACCACTTCGAACATCAGCGGCAGCGCCGTGACGGCGCCATACTGACCGGGCAGTGGCGTGCCATCGGGCCGCCCCACCCATACCCCTACCGTGTACTGGCGGGTGCTGCCGATCGCCCAGGCATCGCGGTAGCCATAGCTGGTTCCGGTCTTCCATGCGACTCGCGGTCGCCCGCCCACGTCAAAGGTATCGGTGCCCTGGCCCGGACGCGGGTTGGCCTCCAGGATCTCACGGGTGATCCATGCCGCGCCGGGTGACACCAGCCTGCGTTCCTGCAGAGGCGCTTGTTCGGTGTAGCGGACGCGGCCGGCGATTCCGCCCCGGTTCAACGCGGAGAAGGCACCCACCAGGTCTTCCAGGCGCGCGCCTGTGCCACCGAGGATCAACGAAAGATTCGGTGAACTACCGCGCGGGAACCGCAACTGGATGCCGGCATGCGACAGACGCGCGGCGAAGCGCGCAGGTCCCACACGGTCCAACAGGTCCACGGCCGGCACGTTCAGCGACAGCCGCAACGCCGTGGCCGCGCTCACCGGGCCATTGAAGGCCTCATCGAAGTTGCCCGGCCGGTAGCCGCCGAAGCTCTGCGGCGCATCCACCAGCAGGCTCTCCGAATGGATGAGACCGTCATCCAGCGCCATGGCGTACAGGAACGGCTTCAGCGTGGAGCCCGGCGAACGCCAGGCCTGCACCATGTCTACATGGCCCAGCCGTTGCCGATCACCGAAATTCAACGTCCCCACATAAGCGCGCGCCTGCAGGGTCTGGTTGTCGATGACCAGCAGCGCCGCCGAGGTCCGTTCGGGCAGGGTGGAAAAATAGCTGGCCAGCCGTTCTTCCAGCGTACGTTGCAGGTCGATGTCGATGCTGCTCTGGATGCGCGCCTGGTCAGGCTGCGCTGCGTGCAGCCGCTGGGCCAGCAAGGCCGCATGCAGGGGCGGCCGCAGGGAACGGGCCACCACGGTTTCCATGCGCGCATCCGCCACCACCTCGACAGGCCATTGCTGCAGCGATTGCATGCGTGCCAGCACCTTGTCCCGGGCCCGCTGCGCCGCCTGCGGATGCCGGTCCGGGCGCAGCCGGCTGGGTGCCTGTGGCAGGACGGCCAGCAACGCCGCTTCGGCGTGCGAAAGGCGCGCTGCCGATTTGCCCAGATAGGCCCAGCTCGCGGCCTCGACCCCTTCGATGGTGCCGCCGTAGGGCGCGCGCTCCAGGTACAGCGTCAGGATCTCGCGCTTGCTGAGGTGCACTTCCAGTTGCAGCGCGCGCAGTACCTGCTTGAGCTTGCCCCAGGGCGTACGCGTGTGCGGATCCAGGATGCGCGCGACCTGCATGGTCAAGGTCGAGCCGCCGGAGACGATGCGGCGCTCGGCCAGCATCTGTCCTCCCGCGCGCGCCAACGCCGCGGGATTGATGCCGGGATGACGCCAGAACCAGCGGTCCTCGTATCCCAACAGGGCCTGCAGATAGAGCGGCGACACCGCGTCCACCGACGCCGGGTAGCGCCACACACCTTCCGCATCGGCGAAGGCACGCAACGGGCTGCCGTCCCGCGCCACCACCAGCGTACTGGTGTCACGCCGCGTCGGCAGCGGCGGCGGGAAGACGAGGTCCATCACCAGCAGCGTCACCAGCAGGGCCGCCAGCCCCCAGCGCAGCCAGCGCAGAATCGGACCGGAACGATGGAAGCAACGGCGGATGCGGGCGGACCATGCGCTCATGCGCTGCACCTGGCGGCAACGGCGACACGGGCGGGCCATTCCGGCACGGCTGCACGACCGTTTCCACCCTGGGCTGCGGCGCCTGGCTTTTCCTCCACTTTCAGGACACCTCCATGGCCTTCATAGCTCGTACTTCCCTGTTCCGCACCGGCCTGCTCGCTGCAGCGGTATGCGCGACGGCCGCACTGGCCTCGGCCTCCGACGACGCACCGCACTGGGGCTACGACAACGTGGTCAGCCCGGCCCAGTGGGTGGGCATCGCTCCCGCCTGTGCCGGCCCCCAGCAGTCGCCCATCGATCTGTGGAGCAGCGACATCAAGCACGGAAAGAAGTCCGCGCTGAAGTCGGATTACCAGTACACCCGCTTCGAGGTGATCAACAACGGCCACACCCTGCAGGCGACGCCGCAGCCGGGTCGCGAGAACACCATCACGCTTGATGGCGAAACGTTCAAGCTGGCCCAGTTCCACGTGCACACGCCCAGCGAACATCACGTGGACGGCAAGGCGCATGACATGGAGCTGCACCTGGTGCACACCAGCGCGTCCGGAAAGGTCGCGGTGGTCGCCGTGTTCTTCGATGTGGGCGAACCGAACAAGGCCCTGGGCGAACTGTTCGACCGCACGACGGCCGAGCTCAGCCAGCCGGGCGAGCATATCCGCCTGTACGCCGCCATCAATCCGGCACGATTGCTGCCTGAGCATTCCCGCATCGTCCATTACACCGGTTCACTGACCACGCCGCCGTGTACCGAAGGCGTGCTGTGGAACATCGAAATGGAGCCGCAGACCATTTCGCAGCAGCAGCTGGATGCGCTGCGCTTCGTGTTCCCGCACAACGCGCGACCGATCCAGTCATTCAACAAGCGCACGCTCATCGACGAGCCGGCCGCCCCGTGACCCGCGGCCCGGATGAGCTGCTTACGCAGCTCATCCGTGGTCGCCACGACGCAAGCGATCACGGCTGCACCACCGTGATCGTCGATGGATTGCTCCGACCTACGCCGCGCAGCTGCGGGCGGTACATGTCTTCCACCAGCGAGGGTGGCACGGTGTAGGTACCCGGCGTCACCGCACGCACCAGGTAGAACACGGTCGCCTTGCTGCCGCGCGACAACTTCAGCGCGGCGACGTAGCGGTCGTCGCGGAACTCTTCGTGCTGCACCTGGGCCGCATCGCTGCGGTCGTTGATGCCGATGCCGTCCACCACCACGTCGGCCCACTGCTTGGCATCGCCCAGGTTGAAGTTCTCGATCTCCAGGCCGGCCGGCAACAGGTCAGTGAGCAGCGCGTCAGGCATGGTGCCGTCCGGGGTGACCGTGACCCGCACGATCAGTGCTTCGCCCTCCTTCAACGGACGCGGCGTCCAGGGCTTGCCGTCGGTACCGAACCAGCTGCGCTCCACACCGATCACGCTGTTGTCCGGCGCGGGCGCGGTGCGCGGAATGCCGGCCACGTCGATGCTGGCGAACATCGGCGGCTCGCCCGTGGGACTGAACCGTACGCCGCTGGCCAGCTGGGCCGCATCGAAGCTGCGGCCGAACAGACGGCGCTCACTGATGACTTCGGACTGCGCGCCGATGACCAGTTCGCCGGCTACCCGCTTCTTCTGGTTGGCGGCCAACGCCTTGCCCAGTCGCGCGATCGCCACCTGCTCCTGCGTGCTGAGCCACATCCAGCCGCTGTTGCGGCGCGCGTCCAGCTCGCGGCCCAGATCGACCGAACGGGCGTCCCAGGCCGACGTGGCCAAGCCGTGCTCGTGCGTGAGCGCGATCATCAACGCATCGTCGCGGATCGCGCTGCCGTAATCACCGAAGTAGGACGGGCGCTCGCTGCTCGGCTTGGCGAAGCCAGCGGCAATGGCGGCCTGACCACGCTTTCGGTCGCCCTGCAGCGACAGCGCAACGCCCAGGTGCACCAGCGGCAGCCCGCCGATGGCCTTGGCCCGCTCGTTGTCATACAACGTGCGCAGGGTGCCCAGTGGCGCACGGTTGACCCGTGCCAGCACGTAACCGGAATAGGCCTGGTTGGCGAACTTCAGGTTGTCGCGGCGATCCTGTCCATAGAACTGATTGCCCCCGGACAGCAGATCCTCGCTGAGGCGGTTGAGCGCTTTCTGCAGCACGGTGTCCGGCACGGCGAAACCGGCATCGCGCGCATCCAGAAGGAACTCGGTGATGTACGGGGTCAGCCACGGATTGACGTAGCCGTCGTCACCCCACATCGAGAAGTTGCCGTTGGCCACCTGCATCGACGCCAGTCGACCAAAGGCCCCTTCCATGCGCTCACGCCGGGCTTTCGCATCCAGGCCATCGGCACCCAGCATCGACGACGTGGCCTGGTCCAGGATCAGGGCGGCGTAGCCCTTGCTGGTGGTCTGTTCGGCACAGCCATAGGGATAGTTCAACGCGCCCTGCAGCGCGCTGGCGAATGGAATCGGCGGCAGCGGACTGACCAGCAGGCGCGCGGTCACCGATTCGGCCATCAACCCGTCCAGCAGCGTGCTGTCCAGGTTCACTGCGGCCAGCGGATCCAGCGTACGCACCTGCGAACGCAGCACCTGCGGCCATGCCGCGCGCACGGGCAGTTCATAGCGGCGGTCCGCCTTGAAGCCATTGCCCTCCACGCGCACGCGCACCTTGGCCACGCTGTGCCCGTCACGCGCACTCAGCGGGAAGCTCAGGGTGCTCTTGGCATCGGCCGCCAGCTGCACACTGCGGGTACCCTCGCCCAGGCTCAACGGGCCGTCGGTGTCCACGCGCACGTTGAACTGGCCGGGCTTTCCGGTGAAGTTCTGCACATCCAGGGTCACCGTACTGCGGTCACCCGGCGCCAGCACCCGCGGCATGCTGGCCTCGGCCAGGATCGGCGCGCGCACCACCGTCTCCACGTCACGCTTGCCGTAGTGATCATCGGAATAGACCAACGCCGATACCCGCAGCGTGCCGTTGAAGTCGGGCACTTTCAGACGGATGCGCGCGTTGCCCTTGGCATCCAGCTGCACAGGGCCGGTGAACAGGTCCACGGTCTGCACCCGCGCGGTAGGCCGCTTGGCCTGCGGCAACGCCGCCAGCGCCATGTCGCCACCGAACTTCAGCTTGCCGCTGCTGCCGTCGAAGCTCTCGATGACCCGGCTGTAGATGTCATACGCATCGATGCCCAGCCGACGCTGGGCGAAGAAATGCGCCGCCGCATCCGGCACCGGGAACCGGGTGATGTTGAGGATGCCGACGTCCACGGCGGACACCGTCACGTAGGCGGACTTGCCCGCCAGCTGCGGCGCACTCACCGTCACCGGCAGGTCCTGCTCCGGACGCATCTGCTTCGGGGCGACCAGACCGACCGCCACCGTACGCGCCTTGCGGTCCATCGGTACGTGCACCACGCCCACGGCCCGGGCCGGCGTCACCTTGCTGGGTGCACTGCCGCCGCGGAACACCAATGCGGTGATGTAGACATCGTGCCGCTCCCAGTCTGCCGTGACCGGGATCTTGAAGGTACTGCCGGGCTTGGCATCGATGTCCTGCACGTAGATCATGCGATCGGTCTCCACCATCAGCACGCCACGTCCGGCATGCGGCGGCGTCACCGTCACTTCCAGTGTGTCGCCGGCCTTGTAGCCGGTCTTGTCCAGCGCCAGCTTCACCTTGTCCGGGCGCGCATCCAGGCCGCGGTTGTCATCGCCCCAGCTCCAGCCCGCCCGGAAGGGATAGCGGCTGGTCAGCCCGGTCGCCGGGTCGAACACATCGACGCGGTACTCGCCCCACTCCACCGGTACGTCGAAGGCCACCGCGCTGGCGCCCGCATCGACGGTGCGGGTGTCTTTGTTCTCGAAGCGACGGGTGAAATCGTAGTCCCAGCGGTTGTCGTTGAAGGCCCAGTGGTAGTCACGCAGCTCGCGTACCAGGGTGACTTTCAGTCCCTTGGCGGGCTGCGGCTTGCCTGCCGCATCCACGCGCATCAGCTCGAAACGCGCGGTACCGTTGGCATCGGCACCGTCGTCAGGGTTGAACAACGGGCGCACGCCTACCAGCGCCGCGGCCGGCCACATTACCCGCTTCAAGGAGCGGTTGACGGTGCGGCCACCGGTTTCATACAGGCTGCCCGACAGCACCACCGCCACAGGGGTCTTCGCCTTGGCCGCCTCTTCAGGCAGGTCGATGTCCTGCTTCAGCGAGCCGTTGGCCGGCAGCTCCGTATCGAGCACATCCTTTGCTTCGCGCGGCAACGCCACGGTCGGGTCGCCGAAGAAATAGCCCGGCAGGCCCTCCACCGGCTGTTGCTCCACCGCCACGGCCATGCGCGCGGTCAGCCGATTGCCATCGGCCGGCGCGCCGTACAGGTACGCGCCGTCTGCCTGCAGGCGCAGCGCATCGCCCGGCTTCAGGCTTTTCTGCGGGCTGTCCAGATCCAGCTTCATGCGCTCCGGCAGGAACTCTTCGATCCGCAGGGTCATGCCCTGGATCGCTTCCTTGCTGGCCGGGTCGGTACGGAACTCCACCTGCCAGCGGCCTGTCGGCGCGTCGGCGGGGATCAGCTGTTCGAAGTTGAAGTAGCCCTGCGCGCCCGGCTGCAGCTGGGTCTCGCGGAAAATCTTGCCATCGGGCTGCTTCAGGCGCAGGAACACCGGCTGGCGGGCCTTGGCGTCCTTCGCATCCTTGCCCGCGGCCACCGGCTTGCCGTCGTTGTCGCGCAGCAGCGCCGACAGCCTGATGGTCTCTCCCGGGCGATACAGGTCACGCCCGGACCAGGCAAATACATCGAACCAGGCATTGTCACGGCCAGCGACAGCGAACTCGCTCAGGTCCAGCGCGGGCTGGTTGAACGGAATGAAACTGGTGTCCTTGCCGCTGCCTGCCACCAGGACGTGGCTGGCATCCAGCGTGTAATCCAGCAACGCGTTGCCGTTGCCGTCGGTGCTGCCGCGCAGAACGACCTCGCCCTTGCCATCGAGCACGCGCACGTCGACCTTCTTCAGCGGCGAACCGTCCTTCAACGAGGCGGTATGGACGAACAGCTTGTCCTTGTAGGCCCGCGTATGCAGGCCGATGTCACTGACGCTGAAGAACGCCGTGTCGAACTCGCCATCGAAGGCACCGGTGCGCTTGAGCACGGCGAAATACAGCCCGGGCTCCTGCAGCTCTTTGATGTCCTGCGTCGGCAGGTAGGTCAGCACGCGTTCGTTCTGCTTGCCACCCAGGATGAAACGGTTGACGTACACCGGCTCGGCCAGACGGCTGATCGGCGTGCGCTCGCTGTAGTCACTGTCCAGCTCCCAGCTGCCACGGCGGCCGCCGCGCTGGTACTGGCTGAAGAACGTGGGCAGCTCCTTTTCACGCACCCGCAGGAACTCCACGTCCACCTCCGGCACGTTCACCGACACCACGGGCAGGCCGCGGCTGTCACGGGCCGGCAGTACGCTACCCTGCGAGGCAAAGCCGGCGACCGCCTTCAGCTCACCGCTGAAGACCTTCTGCCGCAGTTCCTTGCCAAGCCGGCTGCCATCGGCGGCCAGCAGGTCCTCGGACACCACCAGTGAGTATTCCTTGGCCGCTTCGACGAAGGGATAGCGCAGGGTCCTGCCGTCGTCGGACAGGGTCCAGCTGCTGTCTTCGGTGCCGACCTTTTCTTCGAAGCGCACCAGCGCGTCGAAATCCTGCGTGCCGACCAGCGGGCGCGAGAACTCCAGCGCCAGCGACAGACCGTCGTTCTTCTGGTCGGGGTAAGCGCGCAGCAGGACGAACTCGGTCACCTGCTCGGCCTTGGCGGTGATCGCCTCGCCACTGGCGGCAGGCAGCTGACCGCTTTCATTGCGGTTGCAGCCGACCAGTCCCGCCAGCAGGCCTCCTGCCAGCAGGGCTGTCGCCCACCCCCATTTCCGAAGCCGCGCAGGACCGGTCATGTCGTCACTCCTTGAACAAGGAGGGCATTATGCCCCTCCGTGCACCGGTAGTGACGGCCGCTGGCCGTCATCCGTCATCCGCATCCGACAGGGTAGTGACGGCCGCTGGCCGTCAACGAGCACGGCGCTGACGGCCAGCGGCCGTCCCTACCACATCAAGGCGTCACTACCGCTTCAAAGCGTGTCGGCCGGCACCCGCACCGTGCCTTCCATCAACACCCGTGCGCTGCGGCTCATGATGGCCTTGGTCACCACCCACTGTCCGTCGACCTGCGTCGCCTGTGCCCCCACCCGCAACGTACCGGACGGATGGCCGAAGGTGACGGCCTCGCGCGTGCCGCCGCCTGCCGCCAGGTTGACCAGCGTGCCGGGGATGGCCGCGGCCGTGCCGATCGCCACCGCGGCCGTGCCCATCATCGCGTGGTGCAGCTTGCCCATCGACAAGGCGCGCGCATGCAGGTCGATGTCCGTCGCCGGGATGGTCTTGCCACTGGACGAAACGAAGTCCTTCGCCGGAGCCACGAACGCCACCTTGGGCGTGTGCTGCCGCGTGGCGGCCTGTGACACGTCTTCAATCAGGCCCATGCGCACCGCCCCTTGGGCGCGGATCGCCTCGAATTTCTCCAGCGCCGCGCGGTCCTCGTTGATCGCCGGCTGCAGTTCCGTCCCGGTGTAGCCCTGGTCTGCCGCGTTGAGGAAGATGGTGGGGATGCCCGCCGTGATCATCGTGACCTTGAACGTGCCGAAGCCGGGCACCTCCAGGTCATCCACCAGATTGCCGGTTGGGAACAGGGGCGTGCCTTCGTCGCCATCTGACGGATCCAGGAACTCCAGCTGGATCTCCGCCGCCGGGAAGGTCACGCCGTCCAGCTCGAAGTCGCCCATTTCCTGCACTTCGCCATTGCGCATCGGCACATGGGCGATGATCGTCCTGCCGATGTTGGCCTGCCAGATCCGCACCGTGCACACGCCGTCACGCGGCACGCGCGACGGATCGATGAAGCCATTGCTGATGGCGAAGGGACCGACGGCGGTACTCAGGTTGCCGCAGTTGCCACTCCAATCCACGAACGCGGTGTCGATGGAGACCTGGCCGTAAAGGTAGTCGACATCGTGGTCCGGTACGCTGGCGTTGGAGATGATCACGCACTTGCTGGTGCTGGACGTCGCCCCGCCCATGCCGTCGGTGTGCTTGCCATACGGATCGGGCGAGCCGATCACCCGCATCAGCAGCGCATCGCGCCCCGGGCCGGGAAGCTGCGCGGCGAACGGCAGATCCTGCAGGCGGAAGAACACCCCCTTGCTGGTGCCCCCACGCAGGTACGTGGCGGGAATGCGGCGCTGCGGGAGATCATTCATGAGACGAGATCCTGGAGGAATGAAGGCATCAGGCGACCTGCGTCGCCTCGAGGAAGTCCTGCGCGAAGCGCTGCAACACCCCACCGGCCTCATAGATGGACACCTCTTCGGCGGTATCCAGGCGGCAGGTAACCGGCACCATCACCTGGCCGCCGTCTCGGCGATGGATCACCAGCGTAAGCTCGGCAAGCGGCACACGCTCACCGACCACGTCGAAGGTCTCGGTGCCGTCGATGCCCAGGGTCAGGCGGGTCACACCCGGTTTGAACTCCAGCGGCAGCACGCCCATGCCGATCAGGTTGGTGCGATGGATGCGTTCAAAGCCTTCCGCCGCGATCGCTTCCACGCCGGCGAGTCGTACGCCCTTTGCCGCCCAGTCACGCGAGCTGCCCTGCCCGTAGTCCGCGCCCGCGATGATGATCAGCGGCTGCTTGCGCTGCATGTAGGTCTCGATCGCTTCCCACATGCGCAGCACTTGGCCTTCCGGCTCCACGCGCGCCAGCGAACCCTGCTTCACCACACCGTCCACTACCGCCATCTCGTTGATCAGCTTCGGGTTGGCGAAGGTGGCGCGCTGCGCGGTCAGGTGATCGCCGCGATGGGTCGCATAGGAATTGAAGTCCTCCTCGGGCAGGCCCATCTTCGCCAGGTACTCACCGGCCGCGCTGCTGGCCAGGATCGCATTGGACGGCGAAAGATGATCGGTGGTGATGTTGTCACCGAGCACCGCCAGCGGCCGCATGCCCGTCAGGCTGCGCTCGCCCGCCAGTGCACCTTCCCAGTACGGCGGT
>Ga0247812_10002615_pt1 | contig 10166 bp, 6 predicted proteins | sample UWRJL149409B1_FD_178011 | JGI IMG/M metagenome (GOLD analysis project Ga0247812, IMG submission 178011) | Plant litter microbial communities from Arlington Agricultural Research Station in Wisconsin, United States - UWRJ-L149-409B-1 | ecosystem: Environmental > Terrestrial > Plant litter >...
ATCATTTAAGATGTCAAATTCCGTGATTTCATTTTTAGTCACCAATAAAACACTTCGCTCTATTAAATGTTCCAGTTCTCTTATATTTCCGGGCCAACTGTAATCTTTAAGCTGTTGTAATGCTTTTTCTGAAATTTTAGAAATATCTCTTTTTGCTATTAAAGCATATTTCTTTAGAAAATAGTAAGCCAAATCTTCTATATCTTCAACACGTTCTCTTAAGACCGGCAATTCTATGGGAAAAACGTTAAGTCGGTAGTATAAATCTAATCTGAATCTTCCTTCTGCAACCTCAAATGGCAGGCATCTGTTCGTTGCAGCAATGATTCTTACATTTAGTTTAATTGTTGCCTCACCGCCCAGTCTTTCAATTTCTTTTTCCTGTAATACTCTTAAAAGTTTTACCTGAGAATCTAATGGAAGCTCGCCTATTTCATCAAGAAAAATGGTACCGCCATTGGCCTGTTCAAATTTTCCTATTCTAAAATTGTCCGCTCCTGTAAAAGCTCCTTTTTCATGGCCAAAAAGTTCTGACTCAATCAACGACTCCGGCAATGCAGCACAATTCACTACCACCATAGGTTTAGTACTTTTACCTGAAAGTGAATGAATTAAATGGGCAATTTTTTCTTTTCCTGTACCGCTTTCGCCCAAAATCATAACTGACGTTTCTGTCGGAGCAACGATTTCGATTTTCTGTAGTAAATCAAGCAGTTTTTTGTTTTTGCCAATAATTTCTAAGTTTTTATTCTCTTTTGATGAAGATTTATTGTTATTAATTGCATTTCCAGTTTCAAAATTGTATTTGTAACGTGCAATATCAAGCATTACAAACAAATCTCTTTCTCTAAAAGGCTTTACTAAAAAACCATAAGGCTTTGTTTCTTTTACGGCATTTAAAATTGAATGATTGGTATTAGCCGAAATGAACAAAAATGGAATGTTTTTCTTTTCTAATTCACATGCAAGATCAATTCCGGTAAGATCGCCTTTCAGTATAATATCCAGTAAAACCCAGTTTGGTTTTTTTGAATCGATTAGAATTCTGGCTTCTTCAACTGACGCTGCAATACCACAAACTTCATAGCCAGATTTAACTAATATCCTTTTCAGATCATTCGCTACAATAAATTCATCTTCGACTACCAGTATTTTTTCCATTATTTAATCGTTTTTATCTGCGTTTGCCAGTTGTTGTTTTGTAAAATTGATTGTGATTGTTAATCCGTTTTTGCTTTCAATATTAAAAGTCCCATCTGCCTGAGTACTTAAACCATGCATTAAATGCATTCCGAAAGAGTTTATATTTTTAAGTTCGACATCATCTGCAACACCTACTCCGTTATCCGAAATTATCAATTGATAAGTTTCATGCTCCATTCTTTTTAAACGAATATTAACTTCTCCCTCAGCCATTAAGGGGTACGCATATTTAATCGCGTTAATGATAGCTTCATTTAAAATCAAGCCCAAAGGTACAGCCTGAGAAACATCAAGATCAACACATTCAATATCCAGTTTATAAGATATTTTTTTCTCGGTATTAAAAACGCCTTTTAAATAAGTAATCAATTCAGGAATGTACCAACACATATCAATTATGGCTAAATTTTCGGCTTCATATATCTTTTGATAGATTAGAGAAATCGCATTCATCCTGTGTTGACTGTCCTGAATGGCCAAAAGAGCGTCCTTATTTTCCAGATAAGCCGATTGTGAATTGAGCAGGCTAATGACAACCTGAAGATTGTTTTTTACCCGATGTTGCAATTCTTTCAAAAGCCACTCTTTTTCGCAAAGGAGCTTGTTTAAAATTTCATTCTGACTACTGATTTGTGCTTCTTTTAACTCGACAGTTTTTTTATGATTTTTCTTTGTATGGTATAACTTATATAACAGTCCCAAAATTAGAAATAGTAAAGTCAAAATCACTAAAAAATCATATTTTATTCCCGTATTTATTGAACTTTTTTCTGATACAATAATTTTATGTTTACTGGCATACATGCAGTTATTTTTAGTCGCAATTACTAATAAAATCACGAACCAAAGACAGATATTAGATCTTCTAAAACATTTTGCTTTATACATGGCTGCAGCTTTTAATCCATTCATAAAATCTTGTCTACTTTCTCTTTTCTATTTTTCAGATAGCATAAAATCATGATAATTCCTGGAATTAAAACTGGTAGCAAACCCCATTTTTTTCCTGCAATAGCTCCTAAAAAACATCCGGATAAAAAGCCTCCAAGAGTAACAACTTGTTTTTTGAAACTTTGAATGCTATTTTCATCTGTAAATTTTGATTTGATTAAATTGCCTATATCAAGAGCAGCCTGAGTAACATTTCCGGTCATCATTGTCGTTGGTCCATAGGTTTCTTTACTGTAAATTTTTCCAAAAGCATTTTGCAATCCCATGGCAAAAACAATAAGCATGGCAATGACATACATTGACCATAAATTGGTTATGTCAAAACTGTAAAATAGTATAGAAAACAGGCCGCTAAGAGTTAAAATACATCCTTCCCATAACAAAATTTTATATTTGAAAATTGATTTTGATGCAATATAACCGCCAATAATCACTGAAATAATGAATATTGGAAACGTCAACAATTTAATCCAGGCATAAACATCATTGCCGTTTATAACCTGATAAGCAAAAACGATAAAGTTACCGGTAACGTGAGCAGAGAACAAAGTATCTGCCGCTACAAACGTAAGCGTGTCACAAAATCCTGCTATACAAGTAAGCAATAAGGTAATGTACCAAATGTTTTTAGGCTGCTCCATTGTCTTATCTTAAGTGTGAACGTAACATCCACGCCATTTTTTCATGAGTTTCCATCAATCCTGTAATGTAATCGCTAGTTCCCAAATCCTGAAATTCATTGGCATAAATGGTAATATTTTCACGTAAGTGAATGATGATGCTTTCATGGTCAATAAGCAGTTCTTTAATGAAGCCCTTGCTGTCATTTTTTCCCTCATTCTGTTCTGAAAGATGGGTTAACAGTAAAAAATCTTTTAAAGTGGCAGGTGCATAATGCCCTAACATTCTGATACGTTCTGCAATGCCATCAATGACGTCATCGATCTGATTGTATTGTTCTTCGAAAAACAAATGTTTGTTATAAAAATCATCTCCCTCCACATTCCAGTGCGCCCTTCTTGTTTTGGTGTATAAAATGAATTCGTCTGCTAAAATCTGGCTTAATGAATGTGCGATTTTTGAAAGATTTTCCGGTTTGATTCCAATTTGAGTCTGCATAGTTTTAATTGCTTAATAAATTTATAATATAATGATCTAGTGAATAAGTGCCTGCTCCTACTGCCAAAAGCAAGAGTAAACATACGGCGTACATGTACGGAATGTCACGCACCTCAATACTGTCATTTCTGTGTACCACGAAATAGCCCACAGCTGTAATACCAATTGTTGGCAAGACCAATAATCGTGTTCCCAAACCGATGATAATAAAAAAGGGAACAGCAGTATCTGAAAATGCAGCTATCCAACTGTTTAATTTTTCCGGCAAATGGAGTGGATTGGGCAAATGCTCGCGTTCTCCGTTTTCGACCCTGAATTTTTTCATGCCATGAACCCTGAAAAGTTCTACGGCAATTAAAATCCTGAAAAGTAAGAGCGCGATGTTGTTCCATTTATTTCCAACATCTGAATAAAGCAGTAATTTGATTGTTTCCATTTTTAGTATTTTATTAAAAGGCAAAACAAGAACATCCCAAAGCGCCCCAGAAGGCATTATAATTGTTTACAGGAATGTTACTTAATCTTGCAGCATTATGTTCGTGAGCATGAATATCACAGCTGCCCGAGCAGCAATGAATGTTTGATGTTTGATTGTTTACTGCTGTATTTGATTGCTTTAATTTTAAATCAATAGCACCTTTGTTGTGCGATTCGGCATGGTAATATCCACTATAGATATTTGTAGGCGACCAATCTGGAAGTATCGGAATCGATGGCGGTGAAAAAGAAGAGAAATCTCCTTTGGCATACACTATTTTTCCATCTACAACGGTCAGAACCGATTCGATTTTTTTAATATCTTCATCATCAACAGTAAAATAATCACGATCCAGAACCACTAGATCGGCCAACATTCCGGTTTGGATATCTCCCTTTTTATTTTGTTCCTGAGAAAACCAGGCACTTCCCTGTGTATAAAGCTGTAGCGCTGTTCCCCGGCTTAAACGGCTTTCGTTGTACAATTGTAGTCCGCCAATCGTTTTACCTGCCGAAAGCCAATACATCGAAACCCACGGATTATAGCTGCTGACACGTGTCGCATCAGAACCTCCGCCAACCGGAACTTCCATTTCTATCATTTTTTTAATAGGAGGTGTATTAGCAGCCGCATTTGCACCGTATCGATCTGAAAAATATTCACCCTGATAAGCCATACGGCTTTGAATCGCAATTCCACCACCCAAAGCTTTTAGCCTTTCAATATTGCGTTCATCTATGGTTTCGGCATGATCGAATATCCATGGCAGATTGTTAAACGGAATTTCCTGATTTACTTTTTCGAATACATTTAGAAAACGGGTAATACTTTCGTTATAGGTCGCATGCAATCTAAAAGGCCAACGATTGGCAACTAAAAGCCGAATCACTTTTTCTAATTCAGCTTCCATATTTTCAGGAAGGTCAGGTCTTGGCTGCAGGAAATCTTCAAAATCTGCTGCCGAAAAAACCAACATTTCGCCCGCACCATTATGGCGGTACATATCATCTCCCTGATATAATTTGACTTCCTGAATCCATTCTTCAAAATCTTCAAATTCCTGCTTTGGACGCTGCGTAAATAAATTATAAGCGATTCGAACCGTTAATTCTTTCTTTTCATTTAATTCATTCACGACTTTATAATCATCCGGAAAATTCTGGAATCCGCCTCCTGCATCAATAACACTGGTGATGCCGAAACGGTTTAATTCTTTCATATAATGACGCGTCGAATTTAACTGATGTTCATAAGAAAGTTTTGGCCCTTTTGCCAGTGTTGAATACAAAATCATGGCATTTGGCGAAGCGATAATTAGGCCGGTTGGGTCTCCATTCGCGTCTTTTTGGATAATTCCGCCTTGCGGTGCCGGAGTTTCTTTTGTAAAACCAATTACTTTAAGTGCAGCACGATTTAAAAAAGCGCGATCGTATAAATGCAAAATAAATACGGGTGTATCAGGCGCTATAGCATTGATCTCATCCAACGTTGGCATTCGTCTTTCGGCAAACTGAAATTCAGACCAGCCGCCTACTACGCGCACCCATTGCGGCGATGGCGTTCGATCTGTCTGTTCTTTCAACATTCGCATTGCATCTGCTAATGAAGGAACACCATCCCAGCGCAATTCAAGGTTATAATTTAGTCCACCGCGGATCAGATGAATATGTGAATCATTTATTCCGGGAACGACTCTCTTTTGGTGTAAATCGATTATTTTGGTTGTCGGGTCATGATAGTACATAATTTCGCTATCATTGCCAACAGCAATAAATTTACCATCTTTTACTGCAACTGCGGTTGCGGTATTATGTGTTGCAGAAAAAGAATGTATTTTTCCGTTAAATAAAATAAGGTCTGCTTTCATATTCCGTTTAGAAGTTGGTTTATTGGCTGTATGATCTTAACCAATAAGAATACCGAAAGCTTAAACCTTTAAAAACCAAGGAATTTATCTTTTTACATGTTATTAAAATTTACGATATATCGTTAATTTACTATTCATTTACTGAATTTAAAAAATAGTCTCCTGACAATAATCTCATTAGAACTTAATTGGGTTTTTCCAATAGGCCATAAATGCAAAACATAGGGCTGATTTTTAATAATTGTTTAGTATTTTGATTGTGAAATACTTAAAATATAATTATGGTCATATTATGGTTTGAAGAAATAGTATTAATAAAAAATAATTTAGATTTGCTTTCTTATTTCCGGATATCATTTTATCTCAAACACCAATTTTATTAGCCTTCACTAACTAGTATCTATTAATAATCGAAATAACCACTGTTATTTAGCCATGCAGCATTTGCCTAAAACCTTTCTTTTAATAATTATTTTTCACTTCAATTGCTATGTTTATTCCCAACCTTTGTTGAAACAAAAGAGTGAACAAATAAAATCAGAATTAAAAACAAATTTAGATGATACGACACGAGTTCTCAAATTACAAACCCTAAGCTTATATTATGTTTCAAAAGCGGGCGAAGAAAAAGCGGACATAGACAGCAGTTATATTTTTGCCAGACAAGCCGAATTACTGAGTCGAAAAGTAAATTACAACAGAGGAAAATGGATGAGCCTGATTTTGTATTCAAAAATATTTCAGGAGGGAGACAATTCATCAAAAGGAATCAGGGAGCTTAAAAAAGCTTTTGCAATAGCGCAGAAAAACAACATTTTATGGCTGCAGGGTGAGGCATATCGCGAACTTACCAATTACTATGAATTTAATAAAGCAGAATGTCTTATTCGTATAAAAATTATTGAAAAAGCCTATAAGTCCTTTAAAAAAGGAGGTTCTAAACAACAAATTGCTGATATTTTGGTATATTATGGTGCCCATTATCATTATTCGGGCAATTTTAAGGCAGCCCTTCAAAAGTTTAATGAAGCCAAAGATCTATATGAAGCTATTGGCAACAAAGATCAAATGCAGAATTTATACCACTATATGGCCAGGACATATTCTAAGTTAGGTTTGTATACAGAGGCCGTAAAATATGGCCTCCAATCAATAAAAATGGGAGAGCGAAATAACGATATATTTTCCCTAACAGTTAACTATATGAATCTGGCTCTTTGCTATTATAGATTGGAAAACTATGAATTGGCTTTAAATTACCACAAAAAAGTATTTAATTACAGCTTAGAAATGCATGCTCCTGAAATTTCACCTTTTTACAATGCCAGTTATATTATTAAGGATTTAATAAGATTGGGCAGGAAAAAAGAAGCCAAACAATTTTTTTTCACTACAGTCACGAATTTGAAAGTCAATAATTATTACGATAACATTTGGCTTCAGATCTGTTATATGACAGTTTTCGATGATATAAAAAATTCTATCACCTCTCATCAGGCTTGTGACAAGCTGATAGAACTTCAAAAAACAAATAGAAACATTATATCTGAGGCTATAAATATTGAGATAAACAACAATATTACTGCTCATTTGTTTAAAACTAAAAATTATCAGTTAGCCGCAGAATATTTAAATAAAAGTATAAAATTAGGAAAATCAATTAAAGATATTGATATGATCATAAATGGACATATTATGAAATTTAAATTGGACTCAGCATCTGGCAACTATATCTCGGCGATTTCTCATCTTAGAAAATATGAGAAAACAAAAGACAGTATTTTTAACGATGTGAAATTTTATCAAATTTCTAATCTTCAAATAAAATATGAAACGGAAAAAAAGGATAAAAACATTCATGTTTTGACCAACGAAAGCCAACTTCAGAAGATTAAAATACACAATGATGAAATTATAAAAATAGTCGCCGGCTTAATTGTAATTTTATTATTGATTATTACAGTATTGATATTTAGAAGTTATAAAAATAAAAAAGAAAGTAACGAAAAACTTCAGGCAAGTAAATTAGATATAGAGAAAAAAAATAAAGTGCTTAAAAATGTAGTAAAGGAAAAAGAATGGCTCTTGAAAGAATTGCACCATAGGGTAAAAAATAATTTGCAGGTTGTGATAAGTTTGCTAAATACCCAATCTTCTTATCTTAAAGATAAATCTGCCGTTGATGCTATAAAAAACAGTCAAAACAGAATTTACTCAATGTCGTTGATTCATCAACGATTATATCAAGCAGACGGTCTTTCGTGCGTCAAAATATCTGAATATATTAAAGAACTTGTGAATTACTTAAAAGACAGTTACCAATCTAATGCTACTTATATTCTGGACATTGAAGATATAGAAATGCACGTTTCTCAAGCAGTGCCAATTGGATTAATATTAAATGAAGCCATTACTAATGCTCTAAAATATGCCTTTCCTGATCAAGAAAAGGGAACCATTAAAGTCTCGTTACGTCATTTTAAAGATGATTATTTTACACTTGAAATAATGGATAATGGAATTGGTATTGAAGAAGAAATTGACATTACGAAATACAATTCGCTTGGGATGAAATTGATGGAAGGCTTAAGCTCAGATTTAAATGGCGAGTTCAAAGTAACCCCTTCAAATGGTGTAAAAATTTCTGTAGTTTTTCTCTATGATTATTCTTTTGCAATAAAAATGAAATCATGAAAATAAATAAGTACAAGGAATTTACCTTTTTTAAAGATATTTAAAATTACAATAGATCATTACTTTATAATTCCTTTTTGATTTTAGTAAAACGGCTCTTTAAAAACAATCAATCTCTAGCTTAAGTATTTTTATTAATTGTAAATTCAAGGATCAAGATAATCTTTAACAATTGTTTATTTTTTTTGATTTGAACCAAATAAATATATTTAGGGTAAAATTCTTGTCTATAGAAATATTATTGAAGTGAAATTAATTAGATTTGCTTTTAGTATCGATGTTCATTATAAATAAAAATATCAATTTCACTAGCCTCGATCAATAAAACCACAATAAGTCAACCATGCAGCATTTACTTAAAACCTGTCTTTTATTTTTTCTTTTTCACTTCAATTATACTGTTTTTTCACAACCTTTATTAAAACAAAAGAGTGAACAAATCAAAACGGAATTAAAAAAAGATTTAAATGATACAACAAGAATTTTAAAACTGCAAACCTTAAGTTTATATTATGTTACAAAAGAAGGTGAAGAAAAAGCTGACATGGACAGCAGTTATGTTTTTGCGAGGGAAGCAGAATTTCTAAGTCAGAAAATCAATTACAATAAGGGAAAATGGATGAGTCTGATTTTGTATTCTCAAATTTTCAGGGAGGGTAAAAATCCATCAAAAGGAATTAGAGAGCTTAAAAAAGCTTTTACAATAGCACATAAAAACAATATTTTATGGCTCGAGGGTGAGGCATACCGCGAACTTACTAATTATTATAGTATAAGCGTTATGCGGCTAAAAATCGTTAAAAAAGCCTATATGGCCTTTAAAGCAGGAGGCTCTAAAAAACAAATTGCTGACATTTTGCTATATTATGGTGGCCATTATTATATTATGGGAGATTTTAAAGCAGCTCTTCAAAAGTTTAATGAAGCCAAAAAAATATATGAAGCTATTGGCGATAAGGATCAAATGCAGAATTTATACAGTCATATGTCTGAAACATGTTCTAAAATAGGTTTGTATACAGAGGCCGTAAAATTTGGTCTGCAATCTATAAAAATTGGAGAGCAAAATAAAAATATATTTTACTTAGGAACAGACTATTTTAATCTGGCACTTACCTATTATAAAATGGAAAACTATGAATTAGCTTTAAATTACCATAAAAAAGCATTCAATTACAATTTAAAAATGTATTCTGAATCTTCTTCTTTTTATTATGCCTCTTATATTATTAAGGATTTAATAAATCTTGGCAGAAAAAAAGAGGCCACACAATTTTTTAGTACTACAGTCACGAATTTAAAAGTTAATAATATTAACGATCAAATTTGGCTTCAAATATGTAAGATGGCCTTTTACGATGACATAAAAAGCTATACCATCTCTAATCAGGCGTGTAACAAGCTGATAAAACTTCTAAAAACAGATAGAAACTTTAACAATCTTGAAATAAATAAGGATATAGTTGCTCATTTATTTAAGATTAAAAATTACGAGTTAGCCACACAATATCTAAATGACAATATAAAATTAGGAAAATCAATTAAAGATCTTGATATGATCATTAATGGACAATTTATGAAATTTAAATTGGACTCAGCATCTGGCAACTATATCTCGGCTATTTCCCATCTTAGAGAATATGAGAAAGCAAAAGACAGTATTTTTAACGATGTGAAATTTTATCAAATTTCAAATCTTCAAATAAAATATGAAACCGAGAAAAAGGATAAAAACATTCTTGTTTTAACCAACGAAAGCCAACTTCAGAAGATTAAAATACACAATGATGAAATTATAAAAATAGTCGCCGGCTTAATTGTAATTTTATTATTGATTATTACAGTATTGATATT
>Ga0247812_10002616_pt1 | contig 10165 bp, 9 predicted proteins | sample UWRJL149409B1_FD_178011 | JGI IMG/M metagenome (GOLD analysis project Ga0247812, IMG submission 178011) | Plant litter microbial communities from Arlington Agricultural Research Station in Wisconsin, United States - UWRJ-L149-409B-1 | ecosystem: Environmental > Terrestrial > Plant litter >...
GACTGCCGCATCGCGTCTGCCTCCGACTCGCTCGACACCTACTGGCCAACCCAGTTCTCGAGCGGCTACTCGACGCCAGAGACGATTCTCTTCACCGACCAGGTGAGCACCGGATGCGGCACCGCGTCGAGCGCGACCGGTCCGTTCTACTGCCCCGCCGACCAGACCATCTACATCGACACGTCGTTCTACCAGGAGCTCAGCACCACCTACGGCGCCGACGGCGGACCGCTCTCGGAGCTTTACGTTCTCGCCCACGAGTGGGGCCACCACGTGCAGCACCTCGCCGGCACGACCGAGGGGCTCGACCTGCAAGACAGCGGACCCGATTCCGACAGCGTGAAGCTCGAATTGCAGGCTGACTGCTACGCCGGTTCGTGGGCCGGTGCGGCCACCGAGATCCGCAATGACGAGGGTGTGGCATTTCTCGACCCGATCACCAAGGAGCAGGTCGCTGATGCGCTGAGTGCGGCATCCGCAGTAGGAGACGACCGTATCCAGGAGTCATCGGGCGGCTCCGTCAACCGCGAAGCCTGGACGCACGGCTCGAGCGACCAGCGCCAGAAGTGGTTCCTCGCCGGCTACAACGGCGGCACCGACGCCTGCAACACGTTCGCATGAGTGCTGCTCCCGTCATCCGGATCGTCGCAGCGCTGATCGTCGACGACCGCGGACACGTGCTTCTCGTTCGCAAGCGCGGCACCGATGTCTTCATGCAGCCCGGCGGCAAGTACGAGCCGGGTGAGAGCGCTCCGGACGCACTCGTGCGCGAGCTGAACGAAGAACTCGGCATCGTCGCGCTGCCGGCGGATCTCGACTACCTCGGCTACTTCGAAGCGGATGCAGCGAACGAGGCCGGCCACGTGGTGGAGGCCGAGGTGTTTCGGCTCGCCGTCACGGGCGAGGTCTCTCCGCTCGCCGAAATCGAGGAACTCATCTGGCACGACATCGCGAACCCGGGTGACACTCTCGTCGCGCCGCTGTCGGTCGACAAGATCTTCCCGCTGATCGCGCTGCAGGGTAGCTAGGCGCTGACCGGCTTTTCGCGGTGAGTGAGCTTGCGCCAGACGATGATGGCGAGCACCGAAGCGACCAGGATCGCGAGCGTGAGACCGACGCCGTAGGCGCGCTGGTAGAGCCACGAACCCTCGTCGATACCGAACTGGCGCGTGATGAACGGGTGCAGAAGGTAGACCCAGAGCGAGTATTCGCCGATGAGCGCGAGCGGTGTGCCGATGAGCGGTATCGGCCGGGAGATGCGCTCGAGAATGGCCGGCACTGAGAGTGCGACCGCGAGGTTGAGCGACAGGAACCCCATCGAGCTGAGCCAGCCGTTGCTGATCCAGAACGCGGAGAGGTAGAGGCCGGCTCCAACGACGATCGCGACGAGCCGCAGCCACAGCGGTGGAACGGCGATCCAGCCGTTTCGCAGCGCGAGTCCGAGAACGAAGAAGATCAGGAACCCGAGGTAACGCACGTCCCACAGTTCGTTGAAGTGGATGGCCTTGACGATGGGCGTCTTGAAGACGAAGTATCCGACGACGGCGAGCACTCCGAGCGCGATGATGCCGGAGCGCCAGCGGGCGAGGATCCAGGTCAGGCTGAGCGCGATGAACAGCGCGGGGATGTACCAGAGGTGGAAGTTCGGCGTCAGCAGGAAATCGCGGAAGAACCGGGGAAGACCGTGGAACGAATCCGGGTATGCCCAGACCAGCCAGAGGATCGAGACGACGGCCCAGGCGGCCAGCATCCGGCGCGCGTAGTGGCTGAAGAACTCACTGAGCGAGCGCGAGGTGAGGCGCTGCGTCGTGATGAGGTAGCCCGACAGAAACAGGAACGCCGGCATGTGGAAGCCGTAGATGATCCACTTGCTGAGGTCTTCGCTGACCCCGGCACCGTAGGTGTGTCCGAAGATGACCAGCACGAGCAGTAGTGCCTTGAGCTGGTCTGGTGCGGCTGAGCGCTGACCGTTCTCGAGTGGGCGGAGCCCAAGAGCTGTCGTCACGTTTCTCCCGGTGTGAGTGAATCACCAGCCTATTCGCTGGCGGCCGGGGAGTCTGGCAGTTGGTGTCGGGTGCTTTCTTCAGGCACTTGGTTTCAGGATGCCGCGAGAGCCGCCTCCGGAGTCACCTCGTAGCTCTGCACTTCCCACGTGTCGCTGTCACCGACGCGGTCGACCTGGCAGATGACCGTCATCGCGATCGCTGAACCCATGGCGTCTTCGCCCTCCACCGCCACATCGAGCACAAAGCCGCCGGAGTGATCGGTCGATTCGTAGTCGCCGACGTCGGGCCAGTCAGCACGGTCGGGCTGTGCCAGCAGTGGCGTGACCGTCTCGCGGCACACGTCGTACCCGGCCGCGGTCGGATCAACGGGAGTCTCGACGCCGCGTCCGAGGGGGTTGCACCCCGACAGCAGCAGGAGCATCGCGGCGGATGCCGCAACCGATGGCACGATCAATCGAACATTCATGAGGCTCCCTCGTCGATGCGTGCGACAAAGCTAGCCCCGATTCGCCGCCGGGCGAAGGGGTAGACAGGGAATCCGTGCGGCTAGCGCCACCAGGAATCTGCGGGGGACACCGGGAGCTGGCGCTTGTGTTCTGTGGAACGATAGCGGGCGATGATCGGGGTGGCCACGGCATCCGTCACATCTTTCCCCTCGAGAAAATCGTCGATGTCGCTGTAGGTGAGCCCGAGGTTGGCCTCGTCGGTCTGGCCGGGATTCTCGTCGAGCAGGTCGGCGGTGGGGAGCTTGAGGTAGAGGCGCTCGGGGGCTCCGAGGTGCTCGAGCAGCGCCCGACCCTGGCGCTTGCTCAGGCCGGAGAGCGGCAGCACGTCGGCTCCGCCATCGCCGAACTTGGTGAAGAATCCGGTGACGGCTTCCGCCGCGTGGTCGGTGCCGACGACGAGCAGGCCGTGCTGGCCGGCAATTGCGTACTGGGCGACCATGCGGGCGCGTGCCTTGACGTTGCCCTTGTTGAAGTCGGAGATGCGCTCGCCGGTGGCCTCACCGAATTCCGCGGCGATGCCGTCGACACCGCGCTGGATGTCGAAGGTGATCGTGCGACCGGGCTTGATGAAGCCGAGGGCCGTCTGGGCGTCGTCTTCGTCTGCCTGAACGGCGTAGGGGAGTCGAACGGCGATGAACTCGACCGCTTCTCCATCGGCCGCGAGACGCTCTGCTGCGAGCTGGCAGAGGCGTCCGGCGAGGGACGAGTCTTGTCCGCCGCTGATGCCGAGTACGAGGCCGTGGGCTCCGGTGGCGCGAACGTAGTCGCAGAGGAAGGCGACGCGGCCCTCGACCTCTTCCGCTGCGTCGATGACGGGGCGGACGTCGAGGGCCGCGATGATTTCTGACTGTTCTGCGCGCATGGGTCAACGCTACGGCCCCGCGAGCGCTGTCGTGGTTCACGTCGCGTTCGAAATGAGTCGTGGCGAGTGTCAGCGCGTCGTCCTAGGGTGGAACCGCAGGGCCGGCTGCTTCGTACTGGGAGCATCATGGTCATCAATTCCGACCCGCATGACGGGGTCGCGGCGGCGCAGCGAGCGCGCAGCAGTTACACGCCGAACTGGCATCCGATCGTCGCGGCCGTGGAGATCGAGCCCGGCCACTGGGAGCTCCGCGACCAGTACGAGCGCCCGTACGGTGTCATCCGTTTTCTGCGCAGGGGCGATCAACTGGGCTATCGGGCGGTGACCTGGGCCGAGGCATCCGCTGATCGTCGTCTCATCGGCTACTACCGCACCCTGCGTGCCGCCTGCGCGGCCACCCACGTGCGCTTCGTGCGGGCCCACGGCCAGCCCGGGGCGGTGAACGGTCGCTAGCCCGGGCGCAACTCAGGCCCTCCGCAACTCAGGCCGTTCGCAACTCAGGCAGTTCCTAACTCAGGCAGTCCGGCATCCGCCCTGTCGGAAATTCAGGACATTCGTCGCGCCGCAGAAAATCCGCCGCGCAGTTACGCGGACACTTCCGGCTCGATGGGCGAAAGTCCTGAATTTCCGACTGGGCTGGGAAGAAAGTGCCTGAGTTGCGCACGGCCAAGGGAAGTAGCTGCCTGAGTTGCGGGTTTGCCGGGCGGCGAACCGGGGGAAGGGAAGGCGACCGGGGACAGCGCGACCGCTCTCGTTAACGACGAAAACCCCCGCGACCGCGGAGGTTTTCAGTGGTGGCCCCGACCGGCGTCGATCCGGTGACCTTTCGATTTTCAGTCGAACGCTCTACCAACTGAGCTACAGGGCCATCGAGAAATTACTTTCTCATAGTAAGAAAGCCCCTCCTTTCGAAGAGGCTTTACTTATCTGCGACCCTGACCGGACTTGAACCGGCGACCTCCGCCGTGACAGGGCGGCGCGCTAACCAACTGCGCTACAGGGCCATGCTATTAAATTTTGTGTTTGTGACCCCAACGGGATTCGAACCCGTGTTAACGCCGTGAAAGGGCGCCGTCCTAGGCCACTAAACGATGGGGCCGTGAAGAACAAAACTTCTTAGCTACCGAGGGACAAGCATAGGGTCACGTTTCGAAAAAACCAAACTGACCAATCTGGCCCCTCACCGATGAATGAACAAGCCATTCGATCGAAGCCCGAGTAAGTTCAACTCGTTATCGAAGCTTACGACATTTTCGAGCTCTATGTTTCACCACAAAAATGCGTTGTTACTGTTGACAGAGTTGGCAGTGTGACTCACGTGACCGCCTTACCCGGCCTTCGAGGCCACCACGATTTTCGGAGTTTTGGATGAGCAACCGGCTTTTCGCCCGTGCACAGCGCAAGAACGCAGGCCGCAGGCGCGGAATCACCCGCGTGATTGCCGTCACCGCAGCCCTCGCGCTCCTGGTCGGCGGAACCGTCGCCGCGACTCCCGACGACGCCGCGTTTGCCAAAACGAAGTACCCGAGCTGGAGCGACGTTCAGAAGGCACGCAAGAGCGAGGCGTCCACCAAGAGGCAGATCGCCAGCATCCGCGCGCTGATTTCATCTCTCAACGACCAGGTCGACGCAACCCAGCGCGAGGCCGAAGCCAAGGGAACCGAGTACCAGATCGCCGACCAGGCGTTCCAGGAGGCCGTGCTCAAGGCCGACGAACTCCAGAGCCAGGCGGATGCCGCCAACGAACTCGCCACCCAGTCGATCGAGCGGGCCGGCGAGATGGCGGCGCGGCTCTACCGCTCCGGCAACAGCGACTTCAGCACGAACCTGCTCGTCAACGCCTCAGAGGCCGACGACATGCTCTACAACTACGGCATGGCCAACAAGTTCAGCGAACAGGCCGAGGGCGTCTACGAGACGGCGACGCAAGACGAGAACACCGCGCAGGCACTGACCGACCAGGCGGATGTCGCAAAGGACCTTCTCGAGGAACTCCAGATCAAGGCACAGAAGGCGCTCGAAGAGGCAACGGCGGCCGCTGACGCCGCTTCCGCAGCTCTCGAGGAGCAGCAGGCCAACCAGAACCTCCTGACGGCGCAGCTCGACGTTCTCGTCAACCGCCGCAAGGCAACCGAGAAGGACTACCTCAAGGGCGTCCGCGAAGCCAATAAGGGCGGCGCTTCCCTCGGTGCCGGACAGATCAGCAACAGCGGCTGGGCGCGTCCGGCCGGCGGAAACATCACGAGCAGCTTCGGCTACCGCGTCGACCCGTTCACGGGCGGCTCGAGCTACCACCTCGGCACCGACCTCGGAAACGCCTGCGGCACCCCGATCTACGCCGCGCACGCCGGCACGGTGTCGTACTCCGGCATCAACGGCGTCTACGGCCAGTTCATCCGCATCGACCACGGTGACGGTCGCCAGACCGAGTACGGCCACATGCAGAATGGCAGCCGCCTCGTCAATAACGGCGCGAAGGTCGGCGTCGGCCAGCAGATCGCGCGCGTCGGAGCAACGGGAGCCGCGACCGGTTGCCACCTGCACTTCGGTGTGCGCGTCAACGGTCTCGTGACCGACCCGGTTCCGTTCATGCGGGCCCGCGGCATCTCGCTCGGCTAGAGCAGGATCGGCCAGACGGGCCTTAAACCACAACGAGTTGCGGCTTTCGGGGCACTGGCGCCTGCCATCTGCCCCGAAAGCCGCAACTCGCGGGTACTGCTCGAGAGTTAGTGACCCTCGGCGGCCAGCTTCTTGATGCCGGCCTCAACGATGTCGGTTGCCTCTGCGGCGTCGCCCCAGCCCTCGGTGCGAACCCACTTGCCGGGCTCGAGGTCCTTGTAGTGCTCGAAGAAGTGCTCGATCTCCTTGCGCGTGAACTCCGGGATGTCGTTGATGTCCTGGATGTGCGCCCAGCGCGGGTCCTTTGCCGGGACGGCGATGACCTTGGCGTCAGATCCGCCATCGTCGGTCATGTTGAAGACGGCGACCGGGCGAACCGAGACACCGACGCCCGGGAAGAGCGGGTAGTCGAGCAGCACGAGAACGTCCACCGGGTCTCCGTCGAGACCGAGGGTGTTCTCGAAGTAGCCATAGTCGGTCGGGTAGACGAACGTCGTGAACAGAACACGGTCGAGGTACACGCGACCGGTTTCGTGGTCGACCTCGTATTTATTGCGGCTCCCCTTGGGGATTTCGATAACGGCGTCGTAGGCGGCCATGGTTCCGTGCTCCTTGATTGGCATGATTGCTGCAATAACGTTACTGGATGCAATCATCACGCCCCAGGCTCAGCCCAGCGATCGCCGATGTGCGTCGTGCGGTGCGTAATTCGCTCGCGCCCGTGGCAACCGACCACGCCGACGGCCTCATTCTGGTCGCACTCTCCGGCGGCCCGGACTCCCTCGCCCTCGCCGCGGCAACCGCGTTCGAGGCGGGCCGCGCCGGACTTCGCGCCGGAGCGGTCATCATCGACCATCAGCTGCAGAAGCATTCGGCGGATGTCGCGGCCATCGCCGCGTTCCAGGCCGAGGTTCTCGGTCTTGACCCGGTCATCACCAAGCGAGTTGACGTCGGCACCGACGGGGGGCCGGAAGCAGCGGCCCGCACGGCACGCTACGCCGCACTCGACGCCGTAGCGGCCGAGACCGGCGCGGTCGCCGTGTTGCTCGGGCACACGCTCGACGACCAGGCCGAGACGGTTCTGCTCGGGCTCGCGCGGGGCAGCGGTGCAACGAGTCTGCACGGGATGGCCGCGGAAGGCGGGCTGTATCGGCGGCCGTTGCTCGGCATCCGACGCGCTTTGACCGAGCAGTTCTGCACCGACTCGAAGCTCGAGCCGTGGCTCGATCCGCACAACGACGACGAATCCTACGCGCGGGTGCGGGTGCGGGCCACCGTTCTGCCGGTGCTCGAGGCCGAGCTAGGCCCCGGCATTGCTGACGCTCTTGCCCGAACGGCCGACCAGTTGCGCGAAGATGCTGACGCGCTCGACCACTTCGCCGAGGAGATCGCCGAAGACTTCGCCCAGATCGTCGAGGCCGGTATCGCCCTGCCGGTATCGGCGCTCGCCGCACAGCCAGCGGCACTGCGGCAGCGGCTCATCCGCCTCGTCGTCTCGAGCGAGTTCCATTTGTCGCTCAGCCGCACGCAGACACTCGAGGTCGCGCGCCTCGTCACCGACTGGCACGGCCAGAAACCACTCGACCTGCCGGGCGTTAGGGTGGAACGACGCAGCGGGCTCATCGTGTTCGCGGCCTCCACCGTCGGCGAGCTCACCGGCCAGGACCCCGTCCTCGAACACTGAACAGGAACCCCATGGAATTCAGCGACGTCGAGAGCGACCTCACCGACATCCTCTTCACCGAGAAAGACATCCACGACAAGCTCGCCGAGCTGTGCCGTCGCATCGAGGTGGACTACGCGGGCGAGAACGTGCTGCTCGTTGGCGTTCTGCGCGGAGCCGTCATGGTGATGGCCGATCTCGCCCGCGAGCTCAAGCTGCCAATCGAGATGGACTGGATGGCCGTCTCGTCGTACGGTTCCGGCACCCAGTCGTCGGGCGTCGTGCGCATCCTGAAAGACCTCGACACCGACCTGACCGGTCGCAAGGTGCTCATCGTCGAGGACATCATCGACTCCGGGCTGACCCTCTCGTGGCTGCGCGCCAACCTCGAGAGCCGTGGTGCGGCATCCGTCGAGATCGTGGCACTACTTCGCAAGCCTGAGGCAGCAAAAGTTCAGGTCGACGTGCGCTACGTCGGCTTCGAAATTCCGAACGCTTTTGTCGTCGGATACGGGCTGGACTTCGCGGAGAAGTACCGCAACCTTCGCGGTATCGCGGTGCTCGCGCCGCACGTTTACTCCTGACGATTCCACCGGTGAAGCTCTTGGCGAACATGCAGCGCCCGTCCAGCACCAAGACGGTAGCCTTTCATTCACGTATCTGAGCAGGAAGGTGCTGGGCCCCATCGCCCTGGTCATCATGGATTTGAAGCGCATTTTTCGCGGTCCCATCGTCTACATCGTCATCGCGGTTGTAGCTGTTGTTGTGGGGTCGCTTCTCCTGTCGGGTACCGGCTTCAAAGAGGTCTCCGTCAAAGACGGCCTGGCCATGCTCGAAAAGGGCCAGGTGAAGTCAGCCCAGATCCTCGATGGTGAGCAGCGCGTCGACCTCGTCCTGAAGAAGGAAGACGCCAAGCTCGCGACGACGAACGTGCAGTTCACCTACGTCGCCGCTCGTGGCGCGGAGGTCGTAGAGGCCGTCTCCACCGCCCAGGGCATCACCGACTACACCGACGAGCCGCCGTCGAACAACTTCTTCGGATCGCTCATCGGCATCCTGCTCCCGTTCCTGATCCTCGGTGTGATCTTCTACTTCCTCATCTCGCGCATGCAGGGTGGCGGAAGCAAGGTCATGCAGTTCGGCAAGTCCAAGGCCAAGCTCGTCGGCAAGGAAAGCCCCAAGGTCACCTTCGCCGATGTCGCCGGCTCGGATGAAGCGGTCGAAGAGCTCGGTGAGATCAAGGACTTCCTCAAGGAGCCCGCGAAGTTCCTCGCCGTCGGTGCGCGCATCCCGAAGGGTGTTCTGCTTTACGGCCCTCCCGGAACCGGCAAGACCCTGCTCGCCCGCGCCGTAGCCGGCGAAGCCGGGGTGCCGTTCTACACGATCTCCGGTTCTGACTTCGTCGAGATGTTCGTCGGTGTCGGTGCGAGCCGTGTTCGCGACCTCTTCCAGCAGGCCAAGGAGAACTCGCCCGCCATCATCTTCATCGACGAGATCGACGCTGTCGGTCGTCACCGCGGCGCCGGAATCGGCGGCGGAAACGACGAGCGCGAGCAGACCCTCAACCAGCTGCTGGTCGAGATGGACGGCTTCGACATCAAGACGAACGTCATCCTCATCGCCGCGACCAACCGCCCGGACGTGCTCGACCCTGCGCTCCTTCGCCCCGGTCGTTTCGACCGCCAGATCGGCGTGGACTCCCCCGACCTCCAGGGGCGCAAGCAGATCCTCGAGGTACACGGAAAGGGCAAGCCGCTCGCCAAGGGCGTCGACCTCGAAGTGCTCGCCCGCAAGACGCCCGGCTTCACCGGTGCCGACCTCGCCAACGTGCTCAACGAAGCTGCGCTGCTCACCGCGCGTAGCAACGCCCAGCTCATCGACAACCGTGCTCTCGACGAGGCCGTCGACCGCGTCATGGCCGGCCCGCAGCGTCGTACGCGCCTGATGAACGACAAAGAGAAGCTCATCACGGCCTACCACGAGGGTGGACACGCCCTCGCCGCCGCAGCGATGCGCAACACCGACCCGGTGACGAAGGTCACGATCCTTCCTCGTGGCCGTGCCCTCGGTTACACGATGGTGCTCCCGCTCGAAGACAAGTACTCGGTCACGCGTAACGAACTGCTCGACCAGCTGGCTTACGCCATGGGCGGTCGAGTCGCCGAAGAGATCGTGTTCCACGACCCGACGACCGGTGCATCCAACGACATCGAAAAGGCGACCGCTACGGCTCGCCGCATGGTCACCGAGTACGGCATGAGCGCGCGCGTCGGTTCGGTTAAGCTCGGCCAGGCCGCGGGAGAACCCTTCATGGGCCGCGACATGGGCGCCGGTCGCGACTACTCCGACGACCTCGCCAAGACGATCGATGCCGAGGTGCGCGTGCTCATCGAGCAGGCTCACGACGAGGCGTGGGAAGTGCTCAACACCAACCGCGACATCCTCGACAAGCTCGCGAGCGAACTCCTCGAGAAGGAAACCCTCGACCACAACCAGCTTGCCGACCTGT
>Ga0247812_10002617_pt1 | contig 10165 bp, 6 predicted proteins | sample UWRJL149409B1_FD_178011 | JGI IMG/M metagenome (GOLD analysis project Ga0247812, IMG submission 178011) | Plant litter microbial communities from Arlington Agricultural Research Station in Wisconsin, United States - UWRJ-L149-409B-1 | ecosystem: Environmental > Terrestrial > Plant litter >...
TTAGGGTGCGGCGCATGGAGGCTGCAAGTGCCAAAATCATTCTCCAGCGCTTAGTAGAGGAGTGGGATGAAGGCGAAGATGAGTCGATATTCAATGAATTGGAGTTTGAGAAGCAGCTCTGGATGCTAGTTGGGCTGCGGTACTTTCGAAAGATGGCTGCTTCCGATCAACCTGGAAGACTGAATGGAGCCTTAGAACCATGCAAAGTGCTATCCTTATACGAGAACAATGGTATGTTTTCTTGCACCATATATGAATTATGTATACTAACTCAGACCAATAGCCTGCGCCTGCACTCTGTCAACCATGTATCCTATAGGATCCAAAACTCACCACCTTTCTATGCAAGCCCCCTCGAATGTTGATCAAACAGCTCATTTGCATACACTCCTAGTCACAACTCCGACTACTACACTTCCTTATGCCCCATCAACATTCTCCACAATCACATGTCTCCGCCTTCCTATGCTCCTGCCCTCATCTTCTATTCCTAGCATGCTCAGTGAATGCAACCGAATTCTCAGCTCGGGCGGGAGTTTACAGTTAACAATAATGGACCCTTCTCCAATTGCTTCTAGTGTTGGACCCAAGATGCGTGCCTGGATGGACGATCATCTTCTCCTCAAGCTCGAAACCCAATTTCGCTGCCTCAAGCCCGCGAAACTGATGCCCATATGGCTAGAAGAAGCCGGATTCAGCGTCACTCCTCTATCAGATAGTCAAGGCTCTACAGTGCGGGTCACGGAAGCAATGACCAAAACCTCTCCAGTCCGTACTGGCTTCTCTTTCCGAGCAATAGGTCGTGGAGAAGGTGGCTACAGAGGAGCTTCGAAAGAGAAGGACCAGTTTGACATGTTGGCTTCTACAGTTGGTAGAATGTTGTGGAAGGAGATCTACGGCCCTTTTGTTGTTGGGAAAAGCTGGTGGTGGGAGGACGAGCAGATAGTCGATGAGGCCTATAATTTGGGCACCAAATGGGATGTAACGATTATCGAGGCCATTAAGAACACTTGAAGGATATGGGATACATTTCCAACTTACGGCGTTATCTCCTGGTGTTGTATCACCACATCTAGGCTATATCTTACGATGTGATATATTTAGGCGTTACTTGTGTTTGGTTTGATCGGAATACACTGGCACCGCTACAAGTAGGTTGGCCGTCACGAGGATAATGTCATTTTCTTAGTTATTATATTATAACACCCCTTTGCTGCACACCTATGACTACAGTGCCTCGTACCTTGCTTCGATTACTGCTACATCTAACGCCACACAGAAAAACCAAGTAAGCGCCTAATAAGTTTGTACTATTGCAGCCTATAAACTTATACTGTCTTGAAATTTCCCATTCAGATAGATCCTTAGTAAGGAAAAACTCCTGAACCAAGCAAGCTGCCTACTTCCCCCTTTCCACCCCACCACCCTATATAGCTTGGAACCGCGAACATGCAAACTCATTATCTTAAATAGGCACATATAAGCTACTGATTCTTGGAAAAGGCTTTTTATGCAGTTCAACTTAGCAAGTTGGTGAATCTACAAGGTCTGTTAGTCAGGTTGTGCTTACTTACCTGCTTCAAAAACCTGAAAACTGCACCAAGTCTACCAAAGTAAATGGATTTGAGGGGGCGGGTTTCGCTTATACACACCCGAGGAAAGCAGCATTCAGAGATTAAAGCCGCCGTGGAGCCCACTAGCGCCATATACCTTGCAAATACGGAGCGTGCTCCGTTAGTCTCACTCTGATAGTCAAGGTTGCAGTTTCTATGAGCCGCCAGAAGTATTATGCAAATGGAATTTAGCCCTTGAGTAAATGTGTCATTTTCGCTTCCTCTGCAGATGCTGTGTTTGTCAAAATGAAAAGTGTCAAAAGCCATGAGCTGCCTTCTTCCCTATCTACAGAGGTGACTCTATTGCTTGGAGTTTGCCTATTGGGGAGGTTTGCTTGTAGATTTATGATATTTCCGCTGCTTTACAACCCCGATTTCCTTCGTTATGTCACGGACATATGTTTTTGATGTTCTAGCTTTTTATGCGAGGAGAAAAATTGTAAAGCATGTATAAATGTTTATAGACATCGAATGTATCTCCTGGGATAAAAGTGGCACGCGACTGTGTTACGCAAGGAATTGCGCACATCTATGATCTCAGAAATGATAAGGGTCTTCTTTATCAGGCAGTTTTCTGGTTATCATCTCTCGTGCACGAGATGGAGCAGCGGTAGTAATTTGGATGGGAACCTCGCGACCATACGGAGTACACACTGTGGATTATTGCTTGGTTGATCGGATGAAATACAAGTCTGGATAGTAACCCCATAGTGGCAGGGAACATGTCTCGTATTGACTTGGCATCAGCATTTCTCCAAGTACTCCGTACTTCGTATATCGCTCGAACCACCCTTGCACCTTGCTTACTGTAGGGTATACTCTTGTTATGATCCCCCCCACATTGATACAAAGTACTGCAGTGCTGCATAATATGTCAGTACAGCTAGTTCAATGAACAAATTTCCAGTCGCATCAGTTTATCTTTCCCTTCGAGAATCGTGTTTTGATAAATGCCTTGTCCGTAAATGCAATGAAGACCTATCCGTATAGGTATTTTTCGCACGAAAGGTACCTTCATTACACCATGCTATTCCAACTCGTTAGATAACAACGCTATACACTTATAACTTATGACTTAGTCTAAGTGAAATACTGTAGTTGAGCTGCTCATATCCTGTAAAGAGTTTCTCTTGCCCCGTGGCGTTTGTCCTACACACAATCGGAATAAGCGTACGGAGGTACATATATGGTGGTTTATAATAACTAACTATCCAATTATCCTTTGGAAATATAAGTACTCATGCACAAGCTTAGCAAGTGATCTAACTTACTAATAGTTGTTAAGCTCCAAGTTCCGCGATTCCACCGGTTCCTTTTTTCATGAAGCCTTTAATAATAGTATAACGGAGATACGACCCTCGACGCATGCATTTCTTTTCTCAGCGGATGAGTGGACGAGGGACTTCAACATCGGAGGAGACAACAGTTCGTGAATACTCATACCTAGTATTCCGTACGGAAGATAATCTGGATCTTGTTACAAAGTACTGTTTGTGAACAACTTGCGTGTTGGTGTTTCAAAGGGTATTTGCTCCTTCCAGCAAACTTTTTGTCAGGGCTATACTCTTCGTTAAACAACGTTGATGTCAATGTCCGTAAGAATATCAAGATCTATAAAAGTATTTTTTAGTTCCGTGACTGAACTTCATATCTGTCTTTTGACTGAATTGAACTTCCTCATTGTTGTTCACCTAAATCCATGGCTTACTAACTGTTTCTAATGGGTATTTCGGGTATGGTTCTTTTGGGTCCACGGCAGTTTTCAATTTATTGAATCCAACAATCCACGAAACATGCATTCCTTAGCACGAAATCCTTGCAGCAACCCCTCCTTAGAGAGTAGATTTTAGTGACCATTTTTGAGTCCAGTTACCAAAGTAAATACCGATATCAAACCTGCCTTGTTACGAGAAACTACGAATCACATAGCAAGGTTCAAGTACAGGTCTGATCGACCACACTTTAACCCAGCTCGTTAATGATTCAACCACTTTCGAGTCCAAGCTTTTAGATCATACATCAAGCCTATACAAATGTAAATATGAACAAGCAAGCCTCGAAGTTTGGACGAGGATCGACCTGCAGTCCGAGGCACACGATAGCCACCTGTAGTATAGTTCGTGTCATCGTGGGCCAGTAACATTGAATTCTGCATCAGGTTCTCGACATCTACAATGCATCAACTAGGTTACAACATAATTCACAGGCCAAATTCCCAAGTCTATGGAAAGATCCACCAATCCAAACCCAAGTCAAATCGTAAACGGATTCGTTCTTTGGCGTTGCCCCACGTTGATGCACTCAGTCGGGCTGAACGACCTATCAAATCTGAGGTCCCAGTTACCAAACGGTACTAATGGCTTGAAACAAAACTTCGTTTCTCTTAGCAGTTTCAGACTGAGATGCTGACACTACGTGTCTCTTTCGAGAACGGTATACAAATGCATATCACCCATTTGTGGTACTGTACCAAACTGAGCGTCTTCCTTTGGGGGTGACGCGTTTTTGGGGGGGCAAGAGGGGGTTAATGTGAACACTTTGTACACTTGTATTGGTCTAGCGTAGCTACCACCCTTCTACCGGTATTAATCAAGGTTCCTAAATTAATAAAACGCCTGCGCAGTGAAGTGAGTTCACCAATATTTTGAAGGGCATACACAGTCTGAGTTATATCCACAGAAAAGAATCAAGCATCTGATCTTCCCCTGGAACAGCCCTTCGATAGTGAATCAACCAAGGGTGAACAGCTAGCGAGAGATAGTTAGTCACTTGTCGGGTGATTGTAAGCGCAAGAAGGCTGGCAAGGACGTTAGAATACTAATAATAGGATGAGACCTGTCGCCTAATTCTTGCTTACGCGTTCTGACATTTTGTGCGGAAGTCTGCAAGATTGTGGTCTCACTGATACAATTAGTAGACTGTGGGAAAATTGATATCAAATGAAAGGGATACTTAGACGCTTGAATAATACGTAGATATCTAGAAAGCGACCCCAAAAAACGTCCCAGAACCGTTGATCTCTTGTGGTCAAGTAGCTTTACCGAGAAACAATACCTTCAGATCAGACATCCAGTGAAAATAGAGTATACTACGCTTCGAGGAGACAATATCTGAAGAATGTATTGCCAATTCCCGAGCCATTCTAAGAAGGGGTCCAATTCTTAGAACTTAGGTTGCTGCAATGCAATTCAGTATAACAGGAAGCATTTTCCGCGAATCCCGTAGCATACTGAAAAAGAATTTAGTATTGTACAAATTTACCCAAGATCGGGGTATCACAAGGAATTGCCTGAAAACAGAGCAATCCTCTTAATCCTTTTCCCAAAGATCATTGATCGAAAGCCCTTCTGGAAATGACGTGAATTCTACTAAGCCATCTTTTTATGCCAAAAGCTACTAGGAAGCAATGCTGTGAAACTTCATAAAACCTATAGGTTCGACGTTGATTGCGGTAGTTAATAGATCTGAGTTTGAAAGTGTTTCGGAAGAATGAACATAATATGACAATACTATGAGCTTGCTTTTCTAATTAAGTATATATCAACGATAGACAGATATTGAAAGGCGAAACCCAATGGAAACTACTCACTGATGCGTTCAAAGAAGCTTCCGTAACTCTTTCGTTGAATCCTATAAGTTGGATTCCAATCCATGACATCCGTTCGTTCTGGAGGCCGTAAAGTGCAGCCTCTGCTTCGGCAAGAACACCTGTCTCATCTTCGGACCATTGCATTGTTGCAAGACATTCCTGATATCTATATTCTCTCACCCTCTGGATTTAACTCGTCCTGGCTTGAGAGGGAATAGCATCTGAGGGTCAATAACTGGCTATATAGAACATTTTTAATAGGTGGGGACCATGTACTGATAGAAGTGTTTTAACATATTGAAGATTATCCCCGAGCCACGGCGATAAACGAACATCCATAAGTTCCATAACCACCGCATCATTTCACTCCTTAGTCAAAACCAGACCAGGAAACTGCAATGCAAGTGAATATTTTAGAACCTCCGAATCTAAACAAATGCCTACATCGATTGTGTAAAGACAAGACAGTATGTTCCTACCTCAAAAGTCTCTTACGCGTCCAACAGCTCAATGTGCCTCCGATCAACAAGAAAGCCACCTTCCCTACGCAAGGCTGGATTGAAACTGGTATTCTTCTGCTACCATCCATAAGCCAACCTTAGTCCCTGAGAGAGACTACCAAACATCTCAGATTGCCGCATAGGAATGAACAGTTTTAACTGGATGGAATTCGTAGTATCGGAGGGCAACGGTTAACATCTAGTGGGCTCTCCTATTTGAGATAGGTTGGAGACTGAGAACCATCAAGATGCACTTATTTAATTGTGGAAGTTTTCTCGCTCACTTTCACTTTCACTGTCACCCCTTTGGTCGGCTCGCGTAAACACGCAGTTGCCTCTTGTCACTGCGAGGTAAACAACCAAAAAGGAAAAAAGGTGCAATTTATAAAAAGAGCTGTGAATTTCATAACTTTGCAAAGTGATATAACCCCCAAAAATAAAATCAAAAAAAGATTTAATAGTCAGGAGGTTGATCTTTATGGAAATCCGTGAAGGAAACCACTAAGAAAGCCCAGGGGACGAACCGCTGGAGAACGAGGCTTTCTTGTTGCCAGGAAAGATAACAACCCTACTATTTCTTGTTTGGCTGATTTTGAACTGCAGGCTCCTAATCACAAAATATAACTCACCTTCGACCGCCTACATACATACACATGTTTACCCTACCACATCTTCATCGACAAGCCATCCCAAAATCACACCGCATAGCATCACAGAAGACAGTGAAAGCATCAAAGTAATGTATTCATTAAATCCCATGTCATCGTCTTATGACCAACCTAAATGTATCTATTTTACACAACTCCATCTTGACCACCGTAGCTCGCATATAGCACGAGGACGGGGGGTATATTTATAAAATAAAAAATTGCTAAATCCGCATGCACCTTGAATGCCGCCAAATTGAATTGACATCCCAAAAATGATTCTGTGAATAAAAGAAAATGCTCGATGAGCAACAGGCCTAATGTGTCAAAGGGTACTGATTATGTACAAGTGTCTCAACTTTGATCGGAATCTGATGTCCGATGTTGAAGATTAACAGTCCCAAAGACGGATCTGCCTTTGGATTAATGCTGACGTGTTAAGAGATCCAACTATTTCCCCTCCTGAAGAGAGTTTAAAATCAACTAGGTTTGCCGAGTTTGTGCCACCTAGGGAGATGTTCTGCGCTCCTTTGTTGGTAGCAATATCAGAGTTGAAGAACCTCTGGAACAAGTTCTGTGCTACTGACGCCTTCTCTATATTTTCTTGCTGAAGAATGAATAATACAGCAACACGGGCGAAGTCTGTGACTGTATCGGATACGACAAAGATGGCGGTCGGTGTTGCTGATGAAGCAGTGGTGGACGAGGGATAGAGAATAGAACTCGTTTGGGATGCTGTCGACATAGGTGTTTGTGCTGCTGGTTTTGGTGTGGTCGATGTGTCAAAATATAAACCATTGATCGAAGCCGCCTGTCTTCTCTCTTTCGCCGATGGCGTGGGACTCGCTGTTTGCTCAGATGATATTACTCGTGTAGTAGCTGATGCTTGTATAGAAGAATCTGCTGCCACCTTTGCAGCAACGTTGTTGGATGCCACCCCATCAAAAGTAACGAGGGCATTCTCGGAAAGGCATGAAAGATTGGAGGAGCTAAACCGGGTAAGGATCGCGCTGGAATCCAGCGGGATGGAAAAATTAGATTGTGCTGTCCAGATCAAGCGAGGTATGGCATCACCTAGCGTGACATTGGGGAGATCGGGAGATAAAGTTGTAGTCGCACATGCTGTTGCTGATGGATTTGAACATGTGCTTCCTGTAAACCCATTTATACATATACAGGCGCAAGTTTCAAAAGTCGACAAAGCTAAACCATCATTCTGGCACGCTGTCGCAGGGTCTTGTGCGCACTTCTGCTGTGTGCTTAATTCCGGTGTAGGCTTTTTATTGAGCACGAGTAGGTAGAGTGGAATAACCACTGCAGCGGCTATTACTACGAGAAGAAGTAGTAAGAGAAGAATAAATGCCCAAAATGGCAGTCCACAACATCGTCGACCCTTTTTCTTCTCTGGTCGGAGATTAGCAGATTTTGGATTATCAGGACTACCTGGGTATGCAGCCGGCCAGGTTGAGATGGGTCGTGCAGGGCTGTTCATATCCCGGACAGGCGTTGCCAGGCCTGGGGGAGGAAAGGCAGCAAGCATGCCGGAAAGTCCTGATTGGTGTTTTTCGACTTTCTCGTCTGATAGAACTAATATGTTAGTAACTTAACGAGCGGTTGTGATACAGATACATACTTTGCATCTCTTTCTCGTCGGGGAAGTCGTCCAATGCTAAGCGACTTGCTGGTCTTCTTCCCCTGTCCATCATGGCAGCCAATCTCGTTGCCCTTCTGATCAAATCTGGTAAACTTGTCAAGCTACCTCTGGCCTCCGCATCGCGTACTGCGTCAATATCTAATCGTGGAGGGCGTCGAATGGCGGACAGACGACTGAATCCAGGGCTTGGAGTCCTCGAAGGTGTTGTATTTCCTGGCTGGAGCGAGCTCGCAGCTGCATATGCTCCCAACATAGCATTGGCCCCCACAGCATTATATGCCGTGGCTGGTGTAGGTTCGTCGCTCTTCATAGTCATGACAGATGGAACTTCATTTTCAGAAGCAGAGGAAGATTCATCGATCAAACCAGTCCCGCCAGCCAAAGGTGAAGGCTTCTCTGCAAGCGGAGAATTCATACTCCTAGGCATAGGCCATATCGTTGTATTAGGCCCATCACTAATGCCCTGTGTCGTAATTGCATCCTTCTTCTGAGGCATTGGATCCAGCTTTGGTAATTCTAACCGGTCTGCACCTCTTGTTGTGATCATCGAAGGTTTTGCTCGTCTTCCAAAACTCGCACTCCTAATCAAACCCCTATCATCATTGTCCTCCAAATTAGATTCCCTTGACTCACGACCTTCCTCAATTGTACCATTCTTGAATTGTCCATAACCTGGATCTTTTTCATCGTAGTAATTCTCATCATATTCGTAACCTGGGGAAAATCCTGGTGAGTATCCGTTGGAGTCTGAATCCCAATTACTTGGGATTGCTGCACTAGATGCATATGAGCCATGTGACTGTTTTGATCTCGGGCTCTCCTCGGGAATAGGCGAAACAAAAGATGCTTGTGAGTAGTATGACGAAGCGCCTCTCCTGGAAGTAGGTGGTGGCCCAAGATTCGCACTCCTCCGAGCTACTGGGATAGGAGGGGGTGGCATTGGTATGGGCGGAAAATCGGGTATTGTTCCAACGGAAGACATGGTAGAGGGCCGAGAAGTAAAAGAGTTGGGCGACTTCGGATCAAAATTATCCGAATCATCATCTCCATATGTCGATGTGTCCACCGCTTGCTGAGGCGGTTCGACGCGGAAAGACGGGGTATGCTCTTGTAATCGTGAGGCATCTAGCATAGATGGAACATATCTAGGACGTGGTGGTCGCTGTGGCGGATTGCCTCGCCCCGCAGGAGGCTGATATTGCATATCTTCAATGGTTCCAGCCAAAGGCCATTGCGGTACTTGGGTAGGCCGAGAAATTGCAACACCAATCCCTAATGGAGGGCCTTGGTTGTTTTTCTGTGCGAGAGGAGGTGCCCGAGCTCGATTGGTTTGTGACGGGGCTGGATTTTTAGGAAGTCCAAATCCATCATAAGGTCTCTGCGCAACCTTCTGTGGTTTTGCAGGTGGCAAGCCTGCTTCTGCTCTTTCTCTTGCAGCCCTCACAGAACCACCCATCGCGGGCTTCTGGGGCGGTGCCCATTGTTGTGAACTCATCCAGGTGTTATTCGAGGCTGCAACCGTCAGTCGCAATTCTTGTGTATAGGCAGTGCGTGTTCCTGTTCCCAGTGAGCTGCTCTACAGACTCGGGTCTTTGGATGCTATTGCGCTTGGTTATGCATGAAGCCGACAAAAAGGAATCGTATATATCGGCACCGTAGAAGGGATTGGATTATCGTGGCTGGTCGGCCGCGGGATGAGGGATAGTTAAGAAGATAATTCGTCCAGGAAGTCTAAAGCGAGGTAACTCGAGCTTGTATTGAAGAGCGATTCGTTTGTTGTAAAGGAGCTGAAATACCTAGGTATAGGAACTCGGAAAGAAGAAGATAATTGGAAAAGAGTGTGGAGTCGGTCTCTAGGACACGACTGGTAATGAATGGAGGATGCGGTCTATGACGCTGAAGACGCTGGTGGCAGTGGTCTGTCTTGTAAAAGGGAAGGTCGAAGTTTGAATCTGGCGGTGTCTTGTCCGATCCTATTCCGCACAATAAACCTTCTCGTCCTCAAGCACAAACACCAAACAACACTACATGAAAGAAATATTAGTGACTGTCAACAACCACTTTAATCATTAAACCAAATAGTGGAAACACGCGAAGGTGGAAAAGAGCGTTGCGGAGCTTGAGCGTGAAGTGTCAAGCTGTGAAGAGTCGTTCGCTGGTGA
>Ga0247812_10002618_pt1 | contig 10165 bp, 11 predicted proteins | sample UWRJL149409B1_FD_178011 | JGI IMG/M metagenome (GOLD analysis project Ga0247812, IMG submission 178011) | Plant litter microbial communities from Arlington Agricultural Research Station in Wisconsin, United States - UWRJ-L149-409B-1 | ecosystem: Environmental > Terrestrial > Plant litter >...
AGCTTGACTTTTGACCAGCTAGGTATGAGGTAGAAAAGGATACCGTTGCTGTACAAACGGGAATTTTGGTCGATTTGGTACATGTAGGCGAGCTTGTCGATGAGGAAGAACGTGAGGACTGTTTAGGGGACGTTTGTTTGGACTGGGTAGGTTTCTTGGGTTCTTCCGGATGCTTGAGATTCTCGCCAATCCATGCCAAGGTATCAGTAAGTGTCTCAATCTCGCCAATGGGTGGTTCAATTCCCTCAACTGTCTTGACGAGATTATTAACAACTTTTGTAGCGCAGCTGACAAGGTTAACTACGTCCTTGATCATGTCCGTGACTCCTGAGAGCAATCCTCTTTCTCGGATTATGGCGCGAAGCTGTCTCTCCGATATAGAGCTTCTTTTACGCTTGACTTTCGAACAATCTGGATCCGCTTTCGGTTTAATGTCCAAAGCAGCGAATAACGAATCTGTTTCATGTTTGGTCTTTTTGACATTCTTAATATATTGTGATTTCAGCTTTGGGTCAGTAATCCATAGTCTGTTGGCATGAAGAGAAAAGTACAACCCGGCGAGAAGAACTGCTTCTGATGTTGCTGCACTTTCAGGGATCGTAGTTGTAGGAACAAGAAAAAAAGGAAAGCTAGTACTCGGCGGAACCTTTGATGATGCACTCCATGTACCAGCAAAAGAAATTGAGACAGTGGGGCTGACTGAAGGATTTGAACTTGTAATAGATGATGACTTGCCTGTTCCTGGAAGCTTCGTGCCAGTGACGGTCGTTGTGTTTCCTCGGCTACTCTGTGTCGGCAATCTTTTGGTATTAGACGAGGTTTTAGTTCCTGGCCGGCCGGAAGGTTTGTTTTGAGTACCTTCACTGGTGATTGTGGAGCTCAGATATGTAGGCCGAGTGACATTTTGCCTAGTTCGTGAAGTCTGTTGATTGTTTCGCGACGACAGTTTCGAGTTTCCTTTAGTTTTGGTAACACTCGCTCGCTTGGTAGCTGACAATGGGATCTCCATAGTTCCAGGAGAACTCGCATTTGTTAGGATGGATGAATATATGGGCACTTTAGACGAAGTTCTTTGGGGAAAATTCCTTCTGGTTGTGGTCTTTTTTGTTTGATTAGAACGTGTACGGGTCCCATTTGTCAGGCGACTAGGGTTGGAATGGCTGCATGCTGTAGAATGCGTGGGTGAAGTTCTGCGGGTAATTGAAGTGGTGCTGCTAGTCAGTCCACGCAGCTTGGTGTTTACTGGAGATGCATGAAATTGTAGGATGAATGAAAACAGCAACAACAGACATAGTGGAATAGATCTTAACGAAAACATAATGCTTGCAGGTTGATGGCACTAAAGCCTATGAAAATTTATGAGATGAACTGAATACTTAGAAGATGTGAAGCAATAGCATAATGATTTTAAAAATATAGAGGAGTATGAATCGAGATATACTATGAGGTCTGTTTTTCAAGCTACAAATGTGGAATATATATAAATATGGGCATTTGCACGGTTGCCCATAGCTTCTACCAGAAAAGTTGCCATGGGATATGAGAACCAACATACACGACGTTGAAAGGATGAAGGATCAACAAATAAGCACTTTCTACATCTAGTTGTATTTTATTGGAATATGTTGTTGATAATGCCCCTTGGATTGAGGCTCTGTGTTGGTTTTTGGAAGGTAGCCATTCAAAATCCTAGGTATTCAAAGTGGACTTTGCGCATCGAATTGATAAGCGGAGATGTAAAAATAAGTGTGCCAAGTTGCCTGTACAATATAGCTATTAGCGCACCCTCTAGCATCACATAAGCCACGTTGTGCCCCACCAGCCCCCAATCAGCCCCACAAGTCTTATATACGTTGAGTTCAGCTTTCAAGCCTCCCAGGCGTAGAAGACTTGCCAACTTCAATTGATTGGCTCTCTCGGAACATCCAACGAGATCGCTGTAAATGCGCAGGTCGTGATTTTCTGCCACCATGACAAAGGGAAGTGACTACATACATTTACAATTGAAACCTTCTATGTCATTCGAAGCCTCAACTGTCGCAACTACTTTTTAATATCTACGAAAGTCTCTCCATCTCTAAAACTGCAATAGTTCTCCGAAAGTTACACATTGATAGCTGTCTATCAGCAAATAAAGCGCACGATCCGACGAGGGAAAGGGAAAATGAGTTCAGATCAGGCTTTGAAGACAAATACATTAGGAGACACCTCTGTACCGTCAAATGCCATTAAGCGAGTTTCTCACCAGACTGTAATCGAAGAGGGACTAGCTGAAGATGATGTTACAAAGATCGCGATGGGGTTAGTACTAGCAGAATCGAGACAACGTAAAGATTCGAAGCTCCTAGCTGCAACCTTGGCAAAATGCATTCCCTATGGTAGTTTGAACGCTTTACGATACTTGATTAAAGAAGAGAAAACATCTCTCACACGGGTCTTCCCAGGGCTTGTATCTCAGTGCTCGGCGGCTAAAGTCGTAGATGTATTGCAAATATTGGTCGATAATGGATGGGATATTAATCAGCATGACGAGGTACCTGGAGGTGGAATTGGGAAGGATATTTTGCATCACATTTGCAACAACGAGGATGTCATACGCTGGTGCCTGAATCATGGTGCTATAGTAGAAGATACAAGCATTGACCCATATTATAACCCGCCACTTCTGGAATGTGTCGCACGTCATGGTACGGTGTCCATCTTCAAGCTCCTACAATCACAGGGAGTAAGGGTTTGCTTAAAAATTTCGAACTCACAAAATCACTAACCTTATACTAGGCAGAAATATCGATGCGGACTTTGCATCAGGCTGTTGATACCGCAGGCGTCAGTGGTGGACATCGATTTGAGATGGTAAAATACCTGGTTGAAGAATTAGGACTCGACGTCAACGCGTTAGACGGTGGGGAAGGCAGGCCTAATTTCTGGGGGACTCCGCTCTGCTATGCCGCCCACTGGCAATCGGGCGGTAAAGACGTTGTACAGTACCTCCTAGATCACGGTGCCGACCCTCTCATCAAGAACACGAGAGGTGATGGTGACTCGTTTAGTATCGCGAGAAGTAGTAAGAACAAAGAAGTCATGGATGTGTTGGAAGCATGGACGAAAATCCACATGACGAGCTAGAGTTATTATTCAAGTAGTTGCTGGTGTTAGATGCCGGTCGAGAGTAAAATGGTCTATGAAAAATCACCTATTTAGAAAACCTTTTGGTTCTTAGCATACCTACAACAGAGCAATGGAGATGGAATTCATAGCATAATCCCCATCATCGTTGAACATAAATTGACCAGACAGCCAAATATAAATCCTATAATCTTCAGTTTGTGATAATTTGTACATAACTAGAAAATATGTTTCCAAAATACAACCATAACTTTCAGACGGGACCATTTATGTTTCAATCCTCATGGGGGAGAGCAAATAATACAATGTAAATTATTTTATTACTGTGGGGCAGACGACCTGGAGGTATGGTTTTTTTTTTCAAGTATCCAATTATAGATGATTGAACTAGACCAGTATGAGCTGGTCAAGGTTATTCAGCTGTCCCAGTACTCGCATTACTTAGGCTCCAAAACTAATTATCATGAATATTTGAACCACCTAAGGACAATTAATTGCATTAATTTCATGTTGCTGTTCAGCCCCTATTCCACTTTCGCTTGTTTTAGGTGGATCCTGTCTACTACTTACCCATATTAAGCTAATGTCTAGACTAAATACGGAAATCGCAATAAGCGAAGAGAATGGCCAGACTGTGGGCCTCACGTAGCTCCCGCCTCGACTGCTAGTGGAATCTGGAAGTAGCTAGCTCTACCTCAGCCTCAGACTTATAAACAATATTGATTGGGCGAAAATACCGAGAAGCAAGCACCCCCCTCGAAACCTCTATCCATTTCTGCTTTGAATAGTCTATCTTGGCAGTCTTTCGTCGTAGATACGGGTGGTAAACATTCCTATAAGATTAAGTTAAGATGGTCGATTTGAACTTGTATTAATTTATCTTCTGCTTTTTCACTCCAAGAAATCTGAATTTCTAAAACATCCACCACTCCTCAGGGCATTTATAATTCGTTAATAACCTCTTTCTATCATACTATAACTGTGCCATCCACCCACCTGCAAACATGAAGCTCTCCAGCGCAGCCATTGCCCTGGCTCTAGTTTCTTCCAGCCAAGGTGCCGTCTGTAACTCAGCAAACGCCAAAGACTGGCCCATTGTACTCCTTCCCACCGACACTGCCGTCCAAACTTGTCACAAGGCCTGTGTAAACGAGATTATAATGGTTAGCAAGCAGAGCTCCTGCGTACAGAAGTGTTTAGCCTTAGCTGGAATTGGTGAAAGTAACTCCGCAAAACGAGACGTGCAACGCCGCGCGACGACCCTCACCTGTACAAGCAAAGAGACCTGTTATTTTTACGTCGACGGATACTTGTGCCTGGATCCTAATACTGGTTTGTTCCCCTATTTCTTCCCTGTTACTCGGAAAGACCAATAGAGATTGACATCCCGGCGTTAGGCTCATACCATAATGATGTTGGTGGTGTTGGCGATGTCAATACTGGCGCATACTCGGAAAATGGAGGTGGCGGCGCGATAGGAAATGACGACAAGACGACAGTGTCAAAGAAGACGGCGGCGTCCACACGTAGCAGTTCTGCGGCCGGAACTACCGCAGCCAGAACGACGCCTGCACTTTCCGAAGGCACTGTGACAAGTTCTGCGAATTCTGTACCCACAGGCACGGCTGCTGTTGCCGCTGCAACTTCAACGGGTGGCGCGGACAGGCTTTATGTTGGGGGAGTTATTGGTGCGTTGGGTTTGGCTGTTGGAGTTATACTATGAAGCTAATATAAGGGTATTGGCACTCTATTCATGTAATTAATACTAATATATAGATCGTTCTTCTATGACTTCCCCTTTCAAGCTTCACCTCTATACAGTAATAAATCAACCTGAAACGTTACTAAATCTTATTTCGGAATTCTCCCTTGGCTAATGAATGAGGTTTGAAACAAAGATGTTCGTCATGTGAGACTATTGCCAAATACCTAAATTTAGCTTACAGCTTCATAAGCACAATCTATAAGGTCTCGTATGAGGATTTGAGTTGACCTCTCTGAAAACTTCACTTGCTCATATATCATATGTGTCTCTTGCAAGGGGTGGTGCTCGTAGATATTGTCCTTAAATAAAGCAAACATGAAGACTAGTACTTGCTGACAGAAGTAATCTCCCAGCCTTAGCTAATTTATCAGTGTAAGTCAAGTTGCCTATTTCAAAGATTTCTCTCGTGTTTTGGCTACATTTTTCATCGTTGTCAAGTTTTCATGCTAAAAGAGAAGGAGAGATAGAATAAGTGACAATGCTGTCAAAGTATTTATGAGACTTGACATTAAGTGATTTCTAGAGTCGTATTTACATATTTAATTGTAACGGAAATTACAGTGTCACAACTTAAAGGTTAGGGGTAATGATTTCTTGCAAGCACACTTTCAAAAATATCAAGAAGCACAAGTACAAGCAACAATTTTTTTCATTTGCAAGTGACTCATATCTAGCCCAAATTTGAGCCCCACTATCGCCCTTATAACGCCTGCACCTATGCTATACATTTAGAAAAGTCCTGCCGATCTAATTTTCGGGTTTATGGTATCGTTATCGTTTGCAACCTCTAGACCACCACCATGTCATCGTTGCCGAATTAATCGATTTGCGCTATTCGCCTCAGGTTACTAAACACCTTGAGTAATAACAGGTGCTTCAGGGGCAGCAGCTGCGTCGGATTCTTCTATTGGGATCTGAGCTATTGCTTCTGCTGGACCTCTCGCATGGAATCCGTCGATGGTTACTGTTACAGCACCTGCTTGCACCAGCTATTTGTCATTAGTTTTCATATACATCCCAGAAGAAACTGTTCTTGAGATGGGAACTTACCGCTCTGCTCAGATCATCAATCAAATCGCTAACATCTTCAATTCCAACACAAAGGCGAATTATATCCTCGGGCATCTGTCTCTCTTTCCTCGTCGCCGCACTAATACTGGCATGGCTCATCTGGCATGGCATACTGATCAAACTGTTCACGCACCCAAAACTAACACTAATCCCCCACAAATGGGCGGCCTCAACAATCCTCTCACTCAACTGCACGTCACCCGTCTCAAAGCTCAGCACCGCTCCGGCACCTCTCGCCATGGACCAGTGTAAGTCATATTGAGGGTGACTCTTTAGACCCGGGAATCTGACTCTGAACCCGCGATTCTCTAGGAACTCTGCTATGGCTTGGGCGTTTGCTTGTTGCTTCTCCATACGGATGGCAAGTGTTTTGATACCTCGCATGAGGAGAAATGCGTCGTTGGGAGCTAGTCCGCAACCAGTGGAGTTGATGGTAAAATACATCTTATCCCCAATCGCCGGATCATTGAATGCCAGTACACCAGCCATAATATCATGGTGACCGGACAGATATTTCGTACCAGATTCATAAACAATATCAGCGCCCAAATCCAACGGGTTACACAACATTGGCGAAAGCATCGTGTTGTCAACCACCACCAATGCCTTTTCGTTCTTCTGATGCACCAATTTGGCAATGGAAGGGATATCTACAATTTTAATTAGGGGATTTGTAGGTGTTTCCAGTAATACCATCGCTGTCTTGTTGCAAACGACATCCTTAACACGCTCTGGGTCCGTAGTATCGACGTGATGGACCACAATTCCATGATTCGTCGCCATGTATGTTAACAAGCGATTGGTGCCGCCATAAAGATCATCTCCCGTAATAACCTCATCGCCTGGTCGCAGAATCCGTGTGATGACATCCAATGCACCCATCCCACTTCCCACCACTAATGCTCGTCTGGCGTTCATGATCTTCGCTAGATGGCGTTCAAGATGTGTGCGGGTTGGGTTGCCGGAGCGGGTATAGTCGTATTCACTTCCACCCCCTGCAGAGGTCTGTTTGAAAGTGGCAGATTGGTAGATGGGCATGCTGGAGGCTCCATATTGATCTTTGGAGTCGGTGTAGACGAGTTCGGTGGCGAGGGCGTATTTTCGGCCGTTGGAGGGGGAAGAGGGCGCTGGGGAAGGAGGCAGATCATGGCCGTCAAGATCAATGTGTGAGAGAGCTTTGGCAGTGGCTGCGTTGAGGGAGGATGGTGGTGAAGACATATTGAGGCTCTGTTGGTGATATGACTCTTGAGGTATACACCTCAGACGAAAAGTGAGGGGTGTAGAAATTGATGGGAAGTGGGGGGTGTGTGGAGGAGACCGTCAATTGAAATGTGCGCGGGACGTTGAATGCTGGTACGAAGCTATTCCCAGTTGTAGTTGATTCTAATAGAGCTAAAATGGAAGATGGAGTTGATTTGATTGTAAGAAGAAGAGGTGAGACGGACTCCGGGTTGATGTTTTTGAAATGTCGAGCTCCGGTTGCCGCAAGCACCCAAGACCCCAAATGCTACCCTTACCCCGGATTCCGGTGCGCGCTAGGAATGACGTGATTGGGACGGTGTGCGTGTGTGCCTGGAGTCAAAAAAGAAAATCAAACTATATGCTGACTAAGCATTTATTGACCGTAATTATGCTTCGTGAGACGATAGGCGGTGTGTTTGATATATCGAATGAATCTTAGTATCTAACTATACAACATATATCTATCCTCAGGGATGGGTTGTTGTAGTTCGGGGAATATAAAAACTCCTCTGGTCCCTTTGGCCAGACGAAGACTTATGCTAGAAGTCTAATCGTGTCGTACGGTCCAGGCGATGTTCTCGTTGATAAATCCCCCTTTCTTCAAATTAATTACGCACGTTAATATGAAAGACAGGGCGAAAAGTAGAGTTGGTAGGATATCTATTTACTCCGCCCATGGTAGGTGATCTATCCAAACCCCATTGATATGCTCCCATATTCACCAACGCCTCATCTTATCCTTACATCCATATTCTAATCCACCAAAGGCTCATCGTCCTCAATATCCTCATATTCATTGTCCGAGGTCTCCTGCACCTTCTTTGCTTTTTCTCCCTTCGAAGCGGAAAGTCGTGCATGGTTATCCTGCAGATTCTGTCCTCCGCTCTGTCCGCCCCCCTTTCTCCCGAAGAAGTCCTCGGTTCTTAATCCACGCACACGATCAGAGTGCACACCAGCCATCGAAACCCCACTCGCCCGTTGTTCTCTAATGTGCTCGCGAACCGGTACCATGGCGGCATCTCGGCACGCTTCTTTGATTTCGCTCCCGGACATACCAGCCATTACCCGGCTCAAATAATCCATGTCGAAGTTGTCCTCCAACTTTGTGTCTTTAAGGATGAGCTTAAGTATGCGTCGGCGCTGCGAGTTTGATGGGAGCGAAACGGGGAATTTCTTTGGCATGCGACGAAGGATGGCCTCATCAATATCTTGAATTCGGTTGGTGGCTCCGAGAATCATAATTCTGGCGGGAAGACCTTGGGCGTTGGATGAGGTAAGACCATCCCAGAGCGTCATAAACCTACGCAGGTCAGGATTTCTCTATTTATTCATCGGGGGTTACTTACTCTGCTTTAACCATTCCGCTTGCTTCGTGCTCACCACTCCTCCGTTGTCCTAGTACAGCATCAATCTCGTCAATGAATACTATACTTGGCTGCAATTTTCTTGCAAGTGAAAATACTGCTCGTACCAACTTGTTCGAGTCACCGTACCACTTTTCTGTTATTGTTGATATATGTAAATTAATAAAGCATGCCCCGCTCTCGTGTGCAAGGGCTTTGGCCAACATAGTTTTGCCGCAACCGGGTGGTCCATATAACAGAACTCCTGAAGGCGCAGAAAGAAGCGACGATTTTTGCGAGTATAGGTGTGGCATGGTGAGTGGGTAAATGACGGACTCCTTCAGTTCTTCGATTATACCCTCGAGTCCTCCAATATCTGGTTATTGTCAGTGGATGTTCTAAGGTTCTTGATGGCCACAACAAACCATCAAAGCCAACCGGTATATCCTCTGGAGCCACTACTTCCATGGCTATTTGGCTTTCGTATTGATTTAAAGTCAACTCCTCTCGATCTTTAGCAGAAGCACTCTCTTCTATGTAGCCTCCAGGAGCATTTCGGTCGCCATCATCTGTTCGCCGTATGCGCTGTAAGTTTGCGACAGCTTTTGTACGTGCTTGTTCCAGTTGCTCCTTTTCTGGGTCGAGACTTGTAGGTAGTTGGCCGATTAATGCTTTGGCCACATAGTACATGGAACACGTCTGCGAAGAATAATTAGAACAAGCCTGAGGTGGTATATTCGAGGATACCTACAGATATTACCACGAGTACTAGGTCTTGCAGAAGACCATACCTCCTTTCACCTCCCATATTGAGGGGTATTTCGTATGAGGCGCCCAGAGATCCTAATGGTATTGTAACTTAGGAAGGAAGTTTTGGGATTGAGGTTGGGCGGTAATGCCTTTCGTTGCACATGCACGAAGACGCGGCGATAGCGCCACTCGATAGTGTGGCTGAAAAGTCAAGAATCTCCTGGGGCCCGTACTTTAATTACATAAGCAGTGCCAAGCTTTGTTCGCGTGATTGCGCTTCGAGTCAACCAGGGTCGACGGAGTGTTTGTTTACACCCCCCCTCCCTCCGATAATCAACTTCATTAAGCTCAGTCGCAAATCCGACATACTCGACAGTTGTTTAAATTCGCGTAGGCAAACTGCCCTTGTACATATACTGCAAATTTGCCTACATTTTTGCAAGATTCAAAACCCCGAATTCACGCTCACCATCGCGTTCTCGACGCGATATAGGGCAGTTATCCAATGTCGAAATCGAAATACGGACATTCGACGCTTTCCGGTCTCATAGATTCGGATGACGACGACTTGCAATTTGGTCAGAGTAGCATGCCAACTCCAGATTCTGCCAACGAGAACAAAGCACCTGCGAAAAAGGGACGCGGAAGACCAGCTATGCCGAGTAAAGTAACCAAGACCAAAATGCCCGCGCGTCGCACAAGTGGGAGGATTACAGCAAAGACGGTGGATGATGAGCCAGCCATAACCGGAAAGATGGCCGGACGAAAAGGGACGGTTGCAAAAGGGAGGAGGAAGGTTTTGGGGGATAAGACTAATCAGCAGGATGGGAATGAGACGGAGGAGGTGGATGAGTTTGATGCGTTGGAT
>Ga0247812_10002619_pt1 | contig 10161 bp, 7 predicted proteins | sample UWRJL149409B1_FD_178011 | JGI IMG/M metagenome (GOLD analysis project Ga0247812, IMG submission 178011) | Plant litter microbial communities from Arlington Agricultural Research Station in Wisconsin, United States - UWRJ-L149-409B-1 | ecosystem: Environmental > Terrestrial > Plant litter >...
TTTGGGATAAAAACCTTACAACTAAAGAAATGGAAAACCTGATACAACTTTGTATCGAAAACAAAATTACAACTTTTGATCACGCAGATATTTACGGATCGTATACCACAGAAGCTGATTTTGGAAAAGCATTTCACAACAGCAAAATCTCGAGAGAGAAATTACAATTAATTACCAAATGCGGAATTCAGATGATCGCCGAAAGCCGCCCAAACAAAATCAAACATTATGATTACTCCAAGGATTATATTGTTTGGTCAGTTGAAGAATCACTAAAAAAACTGAAAACAGATTATGTAGATGTTTTTTTATTGCACAGACCAAGTCCATTAATGCAAGCTGATGAAATTGCAGAAGCGGTTGAAAAACTAAAAGCAGAAGGGAAAATTATCGATTTCGGACTTTCGAATTTCACGAGTTCTCAAACCGAATTGATTCGTCAGAAAACAGAAGTAAGCTACAATCAGGTACAATTTTCGGCAACGAATTTTGAACCAATGGTTGACGGAAGCTTTGATTACATGCAAACCCACGGAATTCGTCCGTTGTCATGGAATCCGCTTGGTAATGTTTTTAGAGAAGATACTAAAAAAACACGTCGTTTGAAAAAACTGCTTGCTGATTTGGTTAAAAAATACGGTTTTGGATCAGATACACTTTTGCTTGCCTGGATTTTAAAACATCCGTCAGCAGTTATCCCGATTGCAGGAACAGTAAATATTGCCAGAATTCAATCGCTGATGAAAGCCGTTGAATTAGAAATGGACAAAGAAGACTGGTTTGCCATCTGGACAGAAAGCAGAGGCGAAGAAGTTGCTTAAACCTTTGATCATATAATGATACGATTAGAAAAATTCGATGCAACGTTTTATCCACAATTGATTGATAGTATAAAAGATGCTCGCGAGTTGATGCAATTTGCAGGACCGGAATTTACTTTTCCTTTAACCGAAAAACAGATAGAAAAATCACTTTCGGATAAAAACAGGATTGCTTTTAGGGTTGTAACTATTTTTGATGATTCGACCATCGGGCATTGTGAAATTTGTTTTAAAGACAATTTTGCAAATCTGGGAAGGATTTTGATTATGGATCAAAACATTAGAGGAAAAGGAATAGGAAAACAAATAGTGACTTTGCTTTTGGAATTTATTCTCGAAAATAGTAAGCAGAGAAATGTTGAGCTAAATGTTTTTGATTTTAATACTGGTGCCATCAAATGCTATGAAAAGATTGGTTTTGTCATTAATCCTGATAAAAAGTTTGTTAGGGAAATGGATGATGAAACCTGGACCGCTCTAAACATGAAATTGAATTTAGACAATTGGATCAGGAAAGATTGAAAAATTTTTGCCACAGATTAAAAGATTCTCACAGATTATAAAACATTTTAATCCATTTAATCTGTGGCAAAAAACTTTTAAAATAAAAATAGTAGAATGAAAAAAACAGTTTTAATTACTGGAGCCACAAGCGGAATTGGTAAAGCAACCGCTCAAATCATGGCAAAAAATAACTATAAAGTGGTGCTTTGCGGAAGACGTAAAGACCGTTTGGCCGAACTTGAAAAAGAACTTTCGGTTTTTACCGAAGTACATTCTTTGTCATTTGATGTCAGAGATAAAAAGGATGTTCTGGAAAGTATTAATTCTTTGCCGGAAGTATTCTCAGATATCGATGTTTTGATCAATAATGCCGGAAATGCACATGGTTTAGACCCTATTCAAACCGGAGATTTAGACGATTGGGATGCGATGATTGATATTAATGTAAAAGGACTTTTGTATGTTTCGAAAGCAGTGATTCCAAAAATGACAGCCAAAAATTCCGGACATATTATCAATATTGGTTCAACAGCTGCCAAAGAAGTGTATCCAAACGGAAATGTATATTGTGGAACAAAACATGCCGTTGACGCTATTACAGCCGGAATGCGAATCGATTTGAATCCGTTTAGTATTAGAGTAGGAGCAATTCACCCGGGAATGGTCGCAACAGAGTTTAGTGAAGTTCGTTTTAAAGGTGATGTCGAAAGAGCATCGAATGTCTATAAAGGTTTCGATCCGTTGCAGGCTGAAGATATTGCTGATATTATTCACTTTGTAGTGTCAAGACCGTATCACGTAAACATCGCTGATTTGGTGGTGATGAGTACCGCGCAAGCGTCGTCGACAATTGTTAAGAGAGGATAACTTAGATTTTTAGACTAACTTAGACATCTTAGATTTAAACAATCAAAATAATCTAAGAGGTTTAAGATTTAAAAGTCCAATAATCTAAGAAGTCTAAAAATCTAACTTTCTAAGAAGTCTAAAAATAATGATCAACAAGCGCCTTTTAATAAAAAATCTACTCGCTCATAATGATGAGAGCAGTTTTTATGATAAAAAAAGGCAATTGAATTTGCATTCTCGCGAAGGAAAAGGAAAATTCCTGAAGCATATTTGCGCTTTATCAAATTCAAACCCAACCAATAATTCTTATATCGTGGTTGGAGTAGAAGATCAGGATAACGAAATTGTAGGCGATGATTTTTTTGATGATAGCCGTATTCAGAATCTTGTGAATGCTTTTCTGGAAAATCCTCCCAAAATTCAATACGAAAATGTACCGTTTCCTAATCTTCCAAAAGATAAGGTTATTGGTTTGGTTACCATTAAACCAAAAAATAAAATCTCCTATTTCAAAAAAGGCATTCATACCATTCCGGCCAACAGCGTTTTTATAAGGCGCGGCAGTAATTCGGTTCCTATTGAAGGGGAAATTGAGAAAAACTACCAGAACACCGAAACGGTTATTGGGATCGAAAATAGTTCTCGAAACAGTATTCAGTATACGCTTGATGGTGTTTTTGATTTTATGAATTTCAGGCACAAAGATATGTCGCCTAAATATCATGTTTTTAAAGAATTGTTTGTGATTTGCTGGGCGGGAGTTCCGCATAAATCTCGCGATAAAACTTTCTTATCCCGCGTTGATATCGAATTGATCAACGAACAAATCAAACTTTTCTATTCGGCACAGGATGTGGTTACGATTGTTTTTGATGACGATAGTTTTACCATAACCGAATATGTTCCGTTAGGGTTAAATGACAAAACGAGTTATTATCCTTTAGAAAAACAAACGATTCATTTTTTTGATAACGGTTATTACAAAATCGACCGTGAAATGCTTTTTCAACCTCCGGAATTCAACCGTAAAATGTTATACCATATTTATAATGCAAATATGGCGTTGCTTCAAAAACTGCAAAAAGGAATTGCCTTGTCAGAACGTGAAGTAAAAGATCTGGAGAATCTTCCGTCAACTTTTATGATTTGCTATCTGAATGGTTTTGATGATGCGAAACAAAAGTTGATTGATGCTAAATTGCTTTTAAAGTCTTTTGGGAATATTTATTTATCGTTTAAAGAAGCTATGAGGATTTTGAGAAAGATGAAATATGATTTTCAGGAAGGGAGTAAATAAGGTTCTAAGTTACTAAGGGACTGAGATACTAAGGTTTTTAAAATGATAAACGTTTTTTGAAGGATCTAAGTTGCTGTCCCGATAGTTATCGGAACTGAGATGCTAAGGTTTTAAAAATGACAAAGGTTTTCCGTAGAGACGCACAGCAGTGCGTCTAACCCAATAATTTTATGGATCTTTGAATAGCCTCCAGCTTTAGCTGGAGATAATAATTAAGAGATGCTTTTTGGCTTTAGCCAAATTATTTTATGACATGCAAATGTTTTACTTATCGATATTTCAAATATTTACTCACTTTTGCATACGAAAACAAAAGCTCTTTTGGTCCGTCTGCATATGAAGCAGCTTCGTATGAGTTGTAATATAAAAGCAAACCGTCATTCGTATAAAAAATATTTTGAGGTAATTGAAATTTGTCGTTTTCAAACATTAAGCCTGTTGCATTAATGTTTGATTTTTCTGGAATTTTGTATTTCTTTCTGAATTCTTTTTCGGCGAAAGCCTTAAACTCATTTTCGTTTTTGAATATTTCATCGGTAAAAATGGTCTTTCCGGTTTTAGGATGAAATAATAATGATCGAAAGCCCTGATAACCGTGAGCTCCGCCTGTAAAGGTATAATGGTCGATTTTGATATTGATGATCTGATCAGATTCAAATTCGACATTTCCTTTTATTTTTCCTTCCCAACCAAAGGTTTCATCGGGAAATTTTTTATGCATTTCTTCATAAGAAGTAATAAAAGAGGCTGCCAAAGTTTTATAATCATTCGCTTTTGATGGATCTTCTTCAAAATAAACAATCTCTTTAATGACCGAAAAAACTTTCTTGTTGATGCTGTCTGCTACAACATCAATATTTTTAGCAATAGGAACATCAATAGTAATTTTTGGACAATCTTTTTTGCATGGAACAGTTGATTCTTTTTCAAATGTCTCATTCTCAAATGAAAGCTCTTTGTTGCAACTTGCAAGGGTTAAGAACAAAAAGGCTAAAAAAGTGTAATGTTTCATGTCGAAAAGTGTTAATTATATACAAAGGTAAGAAGTTGTGTCAGGATTAAAATAAATTTAACGGTAAATTTGTACCACGTTTAAGCATTTAAAATCTGTAACTATATGAAATTCAATACAAAAGTAATACATGGTGGTCAGCATCATGATCCAAGTACAGGAGCTGTTATGCCTCCGGTGTATCAAACTTCAACTTTTATACAAACTAGTCCGGGAAAACCTTTGGCGGATTATGAATATAGCAGGGCCTCGAACCCAACCCGTACAGCTTTAGAGAATGCTTTGGCAAGTATCGAAAATGGTACTCGCGGATTGGCATTTTCATCTGGTTTAGCAGCGACAGATTGTATCTTACGATCGTTTAAAGCCGGAGATGAAATTATTGCAATGGATGATTTGTATGGAGGAACGTATAGAATGTTCTCCAGAATTTATAAAGATTCGGGAATTAAATTTCATTTTGTTGATATGACGGATATTGCAAAATTGAAATCATTATTCAACGAAAACACTAAATTAGTTTGGGTTGAGACACCAACAAATCCATTAATGAAACTGGCTGATATTGCAGAAATTGCAAAAATCACCAAAGAACATAAAATTTGGTTTGCTGTCGATAATACTTTTGCAACACCGTATTTACAAAAACCTCTTGATTTGGGAGCTGATATTGTAATGCACTCGGCTACAAAATATTTAGGCGGACATTCTGATGTTATTGCAGGAGCTTTAATCGTAAAAGATGAAGCTTTAGGAGAACAATTGCATTTTCAGCAATTTGCAACCGGAGCAACTTTGGGCCCAATGGATAGCTTTCTGGTTTTAAGAGGAATTAAAACACTTTCGTTGCGAGTACAAAGACATTGCGAAAACGGAGAAAAAGTGGTGGAATATTTAAGTAATCATCCTAAAATAAATACCGTTTATTATCCGGGATTAAAAAGTCATCCGTTTCATGAGATTGCAAAAAAGCAAATGAAAGCTTTTGGCGGAATGGTTTCGTTTACTTTTAAATCAGGTAAAAAAGAAGATTCGATTGCATTTTTAGAGAAACTTAAAGTTTTTACACTGGCAGAATCTTTAGGCGGAGTAGAATCATTGGCCAATCATCCGGCTTTGATGACACACGCTTCTATTCCGGCCGATAAAAGAGCCGAAGTTGGTATTACCGATGATTTGGTTCGATTAAGTGTGGGTATCGAAGATGCCGAAGATCTAATTGCAGATTTAGAGCAGGCTTTAGCATAAAAAGCTAATTCTAAAATAAAAAAAATCCCAAATTCCAATTGTAATCATTTTGGAATTTGGGATTTTATATTTTTGGGAAGTATTTAAAATTCTAAATAGTAAATATATCCTGCATTGAACCAAACTTGTGAATCGTTTGCTTTATTTTCTTTGTAAATATCTTTATTCGGATTTAAACCATCAACCCAATCAGAGGCGTAACCCTGATAACGAACTTCAAACATTAAATCGCTCATTGTTGTTAGTTTGTAGTGTACACCAACACCTGCTGTTCCTGATAAAACCAAACCATTTTCGTTAGAAAAACCAAACTGGCGTCCGTCAGAAGGAGTTAGGTATTTTGGATACGTAGTTAGCGGAAGTCCTAAAGTTCCTAGTCTTGACTCGACTTTGGTTTTGTAATAACTCACCTGAAAACCTAAACTGATATACGGGCTAAAACTACCAATTGTATTTTCGAAATCGTGAATTTTCATAAAAGGAGAAAATTCTAATTGAGCTCCAAGATTGACGAAGGTCGAGGTGCCATGCATTGCTCTAAGATGTTGTACAAGATTCTTTTTTCTTTCTATGTCAACCCATTCACCAAAATGTTCTAATTTGGTTTGGTTGAAAGACAATTCAGATCTTACTTTAAAATGTTCCGTAAAAAAACTTTCTCTGTTATTATTGGCAGAAAAGTTGATAAAATGAACAATCCCTATTCCAAATCCGGTATTTCCAACGGTCGTGTCAAAATTATTTCTTTGACCAAAATCAGATTGAAAAGTTGAAGGTCCGAATATTATTCCTACTTCTTGGGCGAGACTAGATTGGGCGTTTGCTATTGTAGGTATTCCAAATAAGGCGAATAGCGTGATTATTATAGGTTTGAGCATGTGTTTGGGCTTTCAAATCTTGGCAAATATATAAAAACAACACTAACAAAAAAGTATTAAAAGCTGTATTGATGAATTTTTATTAAAATTATTAAAATTTTAAATATAAGGGTAGTAAATTACTGTAAATTAGCAAACCTGAAATCTATTTTTTTCAGATTGCCTATATAATAGATAAAAATTTTAATTGATATTTAAAAATTTATTTAACAAATATCAATTTAGATTACCTTTGTATGGAACAACGAAAACGTTTTCTTAAATGTTAATAATCTAATAATCATGTCACAAAGTATTGCCGCTTTTATGGATTCGGTTAGCGAAAAAAACCCGAATGAATCAGAGTTTTTACAAGCAGTTTTAGAAGTTGCCGAAACGGTAATTCCTTTTATTGAAGAAAATAAAAAATATCAGAATAAAATGCTCTTAGAGCGAATGGTGGAACCGGAGCGTGTTATCATGTTCAGAGTAAACTGGTTAAACGACAAAGGCGAAATTCAGGTAAACAGAGGGTATAGAATTCAGATGAATTCAGCCATTGGGCCTTATAAAGGTGGTTTGCGTTTTCACCCTTCGGTAAATTTAAGTATTTTAAAATTTCTTGCTTTTGAGCAGACTTTCAAAAATAGTTTAACAACATTGCCAATGGGCGGCGGAAAAGGTGGTTCTGATTTTGATCCAAAAGGAAAATCAGATAACGAAATCATGAAGTTTTGCCAAAGTTTCATGACCGAGCTTTCAAAACATATTGGTGCTGATACGGATGTTCCTGCGGGAGATATTGGAGTAGGCGGCCGCGAAATTGGTTTTATGTTTGGTCAGTACAAAAGACTAAGAAATGAGTTTACAGGAGTTTTAACCGGTAAAGGAATTCAGTTTGGAGGATCATTGATACGTCCTGAGGCTACAGGCTACGGAACGGTTTATTTTGCTCAGAGTATGCTGGCTACAAAAGGCGATAGTTTTAAAGGTAAAACGGTTGTGATTTCAGGTTCAGGAAATGTATCTCAATATGCTGTAGAAAAAGCCAACGAATTAGGTGCAAAAGTAGTTACACTTTCTGATTCTAACGGTTATATTTATGACGCAGACGGAATTGATTCAGATAAATTAGCTTTTGTAATGGAGCTTAAAAATGAATTAAGAGGAAGAATCAGCGAGTACGTAAAGAAATATCCTAATGCAAAATATGTTGAAGGAAAACGTCCTTGGGAAGTAAAATGTGATGTGGCTTTGCCATGTGCAACTCAAAACGAATTAGAGGGTGACGAAGCAAAAACTTTAGTTGCAAACGGATGTATTGCTGTTGCAGAAGGTGCTAATATGCCATCTACGCCAGAAGCAGTTACTGCATTTTTGGAAGCTAAAATTTTATTTGCTCCGGGAAAAGCTTCAAATGCAGGAGGTGTTGCCACTTCAGGACTTGAAATGTCACAAAACTCATTGCGTTTAAGCTGGACTTCTGAAGAAGTGGATCAAAGATTAAAAGAAATCATGTTGGCAATTCATGCTTCATGTGTAAAATATGGTTCAGATAAATCAGGTTATGTTGACTACGTAAAAGGAGCTAACATTGCAGGATTTGTTAAAGTGGCCGACGCTATGCTTGCTCAGGGTGTGGTATAAGTTTTAATTACAATTGTAAGAATGCCTTCATTTGTCTTTTTTAAAGATGATTGGAGGCATTTTTTATTTTCAGCCACGAATTCGCAAATTGTTTTTATTTTAAATCACTTTAGGATAGATTTGTTTTCACATTTCATGCTTAATTTTTCTTAATCTCTTAATGGTTCAAAAAAGAGCTTTATTTAAAGCAGAACAAAATTCAAATACTTTCGTTTGTAGTATATTTGTCTATCCGAATATCTTAAGTAATGAAGAGAAGCTTTCTGTATGTTTTGTTTTTAGTGTTGTTTCAATTTAGTTTCGCTCAGAATAAATTGTCGTGGCAGAGTTATTTTTCATTTAATGAAATAAAAGATATTTCAGAAGCACCAACAACGGTTTTTGCAGCTTCAGAAAATGCATTGTTTTCTAAAAACACAGCGACAAACACCATCAAAACCACAACTACTGTTGATGGACTTTCCGGCCAGACAATTTCGGCTTTATACCATAGCGAAGGATTCAAAAAAACGATAATTGGTTACGAAAATGGTTTGATGATCGTAATTAATGAAAAAGATGGCAGCATCTTAAAAGTGGTAGATATTATCAATAAGCAATTGCCGGCAAACCTCAAAAAAATCAATCATTTTATGGAACATAACGGTTTGGTTTATGTTTCCTGCGATTTTGGAATCGTTCAATTCAATTTAACAACATCCCAATTTGGAGATACTTATTTTATTGGTGATAACGGAGCAGAAATCAATATAAGACAAACCGCTTATTTCGACGGATTTATTTACGCTGCCACTTCAAACGGAATCAGAAAAGCCAATAGTACCAATGCGAACCTGATCGATTTTAATCAATGGACTTTGGTAAATTCAGGAGATTGGTCGAGTATAGAAACTTTAGATACAACACTTATCGCAATCAATTCAGGAGGATATATTCATCGTTATAATTCAAATACATTTATTGGATTTTTGCAGCTTCCGCAACCCGCTACAGACATGCGTGCAGTAAATCAGAAATTATTTGTTACAACATCAAATACAGTTTTTGTTTATTCAAATCAAATGGTTTTAAACCGTCAGATTGCAAATACTCAGGTTTTAGACAATACATTAAGTTTTACTTGCGCAACTGCTATTGGAGATTTGCTCTACATTGGAACAAAAGAGAAAGGATTGTTTTCCTCAACTTTATCCAATGTTTCAACATTCGAGAATAATACACCACCGGGACCAGAAAAAAACAATATTTTTTCACTCGATGTAGCGCCAAATGTGCTTTGGACAGTTTATGGAGATTATACTTCATCTTATAATCCTTATCCGTTAGATAATTATGGCATAAGTAAGTATGATACTTCCGGATGGCTAAATCTATCCTATAATGATGTTCTTGGAGCAAAATCTATGACTCGTATTATTGTAAATCCCAACAATGACAAGCAAGTTTATGCAAGTTCATTTTTTTCAGGTTTATTAAAGATCGAACAGGATGTACCTACGTTTTTATATAATGAAAAAAATAGTGGACTGGAAAGTATTACGACCGAAGGTCCAAATTATATAGATGTTCGTATTAACGGAACTGCTTTTGATAAATCTGGAAATCTCTGGATTACCAATAGCAGGATCAAAAACGGTTTAAAGGTTTTAAAAACAAACGGACAATGGCAAAGTTATTCTATGTCGACCATTCTCGACAATGCCGAGCTTGCCAGTTATGCCAATGTTGTTATTGATAAAAATAATACAAAATGGATAGCAACAAATAGAGAAGGAGTAATTGGTTTTAATGAAAGTACCAATACCTTCAAAAAAATAACTTTTGGTGCAGATGTCGGGAATTTGCCCACTGCGGATGTTCGTTCTGTTGCTGTCGATACAAAAAACCAGCTGTGGATTGGAACCATAAAAGGATTAAGGGTTTTGT